>Ga0315912_10004314_pt1 | contig 13547 bp, 3 predicted proteins | sample VfabasoilMG_FD_204469 | JGI IMG/M metagenome (GOLD analysis project Ga0315912, IMG submission 204469) | Garden soil microbial communities collected in Santa Monica, California, United States - V. faba soil | ecosystem: Environmental > Terrestrial > Soil > Garden | place: USA: California... | reverse complement strand
GCCGCAGGGCCGCGGCAACTACCAGTTGCTGGGCGAGATCGCGCGCGGCGGCATGGGCGTGATCCTCAAGGGCCACGACACCGATCTCGGCCGCGACGTCGCGGTCAAGGTCCTCGACGGCAAGCTGGCCAAGCGTCCCGAGGTCGTGCAGCGCTTCGTCGAGGAGGCCCAGATCGGCGGGCAGCTGCAGCACCCGGGCATCGTCCCGGTGTACGAGCTCGGCCTGATGGCCGACGACTGCCCGTACTTCACCATGAAGCTCGTCAAGGGGCACACGCTCGCCTCGCTGCTGCAGCAGCGCAAGAACCCCGCCGACAACCGCGGGCGCCTTCTGGCGATCTTCGAGTCGGTCTGCCAGACGGTCGCGTATGCGCATTCGAAGGGCGTGCTGCACCGCGACCTGAAGCCCGCCAACGTCATGGTCGGCGCCTTCGGCGAGGTGCAGGTCGTCGACTGGGGCCTGGCCAAGGTGCTGCGCCGGGGGGGTGTCGCCGACGAGAAGCGCGCGCAGGACACGATCCACACCGTGATCGAGACCGTGCGCAGCGGACCGGGCTCGGTCGGCTCTGATTCGATGATCGGCTCGGTGATGGGCACGCCGGCCTACATGGCGCCCGAGCAGGCGCAGGGCGAGCTCGAGTTGCTCGACGAGCGCGCGGACGTCTTCTCGCTGGGCGCGATCCTGTGCGAGCTGCTCACGGGCCGCGCCCTCTACGAGCCGGTCGAGGGCGAGACGATCCTGTCCCAGGCCGGCCACGCCAAGCTCAAGCCCGCGCGCGATCGCCTCGCAGCCTGCGACGCGGATCCGGCGCTGGTCAAGCTGTGCCTGGACTGCCTGATGACCGCGCGCGAGCTGCGCCCGTCCAATGCCGCGCTCGTGGCGCAGACGCTGCACACGTTCCTGGTCTCGGTCGAGGAGCGCGCGCAGCAGGCCGAGCTGGCCGCGGCCGAGGCGCGCATCAAGGCCGCCGAGGAGCGCCGCGCACGCAAGCTGACCGTCGCGTTGGGCGGCACGATCGCCGTGGCGCTGCTGCTCGGCGGCGGCGCGTTGTGGTGGATCAGCAGGGAGCGCGCGAAGCACGACGAGCGGACGCGCACGGCCGTCGAGGCCGCCTACGGCGAATCGATCGAATTCAGCCAGGCCGCCAAGCCCGTGGAGGCTCTCGCGTCCGCGCGCCGCGCGCTCACCCTGGCCGAGCAGGGCGGAGCGGACGCCGCGCTGCTCGAGCGCACACGCAGCTTCGTGGCCAAGGCCGAGGCGGACGTCGATGCGGCCGAGATCGAGCGCGAGCTGGTCGTGAAGGACCGCGAGCTGCTCTCGCGCCTGATCGACCTGCGCCTGAAGCAGATCGCCACCATCGACCTCCCCCAGCGCGAAGCCGAGCTCGATGCGGCTTTCACGCGCACCTTCCATGACTACGGCGTCGATCTCGAGGGCGACGATCTCGTGCCCGCGCTGAAGCGCATCCGCGAGCGCGCGATCGGCAAGGAGGTCGCCCTGGCGCTCGACGACTGGGGGCGCCTGCGACGCAAGGTGCTGGGTGCGAAATCGGACAAGGCCGAGAACCTGTCCGTCCTGGCCAAGGACCTCGATCCCGATCCGGTGCGCATGCGCATGCGCGAGGCGATCGCCGCGCACGACATGGCAGTCATGCGCGAGCTCGTCTCCCCGGAGAACCTGCCCAGGCTGGAGGCGGGCTCGATCTTCGTCTTGAGCGCCGAACTCTGGGGCGATGGAACGGCGGAGCGTCAGTCCGAGGTCTTCCGCATCCTCGACCAGGCGCGCCGGCTGTACCCGGGCGACTTCGTGCTGCAGGCGGTCGCCGGGTATTTCTACCAGAGTGGCAACCGCTTCGAGCCCGCACTCGCCTGCCGCAGCGCGGCGCTCTCCCTGCGTCCGGGTGATCTCGCCACGCGCATCAAGGTCGCAGAGTCGCTGCTGTTCCTCGGCCGCCTGCCGGACGCGCTCGCAAACCTGCGCGTCTGCACAGCTGCCGATCCGCTCAACGTGGAGGCGAACGATCTGCTGGGCGTCACGCAGCTCCTGCTCGGCGATTACTCGGGCGCGCTGGCGAGTCTCTCGCGCGCGCCGGAGCTCGCATCCGATCCCAACGCGGGTCCCGATCTGCTCATCGCGCAGTTCCACAACGGCGTGGTCACGCGCGAGCAGTTCGCGCGCCATGTCGAGACCGAGTTCGTGCCCCTCATCCTCGGGACGTACCTCTACGCTCTGGTCGACCACCCCGATCCCAGGCAACGTGATCCAGAGTTCGTGCTGCGCTTTGTCACCGAACGCGCCGCGATGCTGGCCGACTTCCGCTGGCCCGGCACGGTCGAGATCGTGGCGCGCATCCGCCTCGAGGACTGGGCCGGCGCGCTCGAGGTCTTCGAGACGCGCTTCAAGCCGCAGTTCCTGATCCTGGTGACCCCGATGTCCTACGAATTCATGCGCGCGCTGGTCTACGCCCGCCTCGGTCGCGAGAACGAGGCGCGTCAGGCCTACCGGCGCGGGATGTTCGAATGGGACGACCGGACCCGCGACCAGGCGGCCGCCTGGGAGCACTCCGATGTGATGCGCTGGCGGCGCGCGGCCGAAGCCGCGCTCGAGAAGAAGTAGAGGAGCGCTCGTGCCCGCACCCCCGAACGACGAACAGAAGTCGCAGCGCTCGGTGCTGCAGATCCTGGGCGAGCACTCGAAGGTGCAGCTGCCCGATTCCGACTCCGAGCCCGGCGCAGCGCCCGTGGTCGCGCCGGGTTCGCCGATGTCGAAGCTCGTGCCGCAGGGCCGCGGCAACTACCAGCTGCTGGGCGAGATCGCGCGCGGCGGCATGGGCGTGATCCTCAAGGGACACGACACCGACCTCGGCCGCGACGTCGCGGTCAAGGTGCTCGACGAGAAGTTCGCCAAGCGACCCGAGGTCGTGCAGCGCTTCGTCGAGGAGGCGCAGATCGGCGGGCAGCTGCAGCACCCGGGCATCGTGCCCGTCTACGAGCTCGGCTTGATGGCCGACGAGACGCCCTACTTCACGATGAAGCTGGTCAAGGGGCACACGCTCGCCTCGCTCCTGCAGCAGCGCAAGGAGCCCTCCGACAATCGCGGGCGCCTGCTTTCGATCTTCGAGTCGGTCTGCCAGACGATGGCCTACGCGCACTCGAAAGGCGTCCTGCACCGCGACCTGAAGCCCGCCAACGTCATGGTCGGCGCATTCGGTGAGGTGCAGGTCGTCGACTGGGGTCTGGCCAAGGTGCTGCGTCGCGGTGGTACCGCGGGCGTGCGCAGCGTAACGGACACGGCGCACACGGTGATCGAGACCGTGCGCAGCGGCGCGGGCTCCGTGGGTTCCGATTCGATGATCGGTTCCGTGATGGGCACGCCGGCCTACATGGCGCCCGAGCAGGCGCAGGGCGAGGTCGAGCAGCTCGACGAGCGCGCCGACGTCTTCGCACTGGGCGCGATCCTGTGCGAGCTGTTGACGGGCAAGCCGCCCTACCTCGAGATCGAGGGCGAGACGATCGTGTCGCAGGCCGCGCACGCCAAGCTCAAGTCCGCCCGCGAGCGCATCGAGGCCTGCGACGGCGACCCGGTGCTCGTGCAGTTGTGCCTCCACTGCCTGATGACCTCGCGCGACGCGCGCCCCGCCAATGCGGCTGCGGTCGCCAAGGCCGTGCACGAGTTCCTGGCCTCGGTCGAGGAGCGCGCGACGAAGGCCGAGGTCGCGGCCGCCAAGGCCAGCATCCAGGCCGCCGAGGCCCGCCGCGCGCATCGCCTGACGGTTGCGCTCGCCAGCAGCATCGGCCTGGCGCTGCTCCTCGGTGGCGGCGGCTTTTGGTGGGTCAACCGCGAGAAGACCAAGCGCGCGGAGCAGACGCAGACCCTGGTCGATGCCGCGCAGGCCGAGGCGACCGAGTTCGAGCGCGTCGGCAAACCTACGGATGCGCTGGCGTCGGCGCGCCGCGCGTTCGAGCTCGCGCAGTCCGGGGACGCGGACGCGGCGCTGCTCGAGCGCACGGGCAAGTTCGTGGCGCGGGTCGAGCAGAACTTCCACGCAGCCGAGGAGGAGCGCAGGCTCGTCGAGAAGGACGAGAAGCTGCGTTCGCGCCTGATCGACCTGCGCCTGAAGCAGATTTCCGCGGGCGGAGTCCCGCAGCGCATCGCCGAGCTCGATGCAGCCTTCGCAAAGACGTTTCGCGACTACGACGTCGACCTGGAGGGCGACGATCTCCTGCCCGCGTTGAAGCGCTTCCGCGAGCGCAAGATCACCCAGGACGTCGCGCTGGCACTCGACGACTGGGGATCCGTGCGGCGCGAAGTGCACGGGGCGGTCTCGAAGAAGGCCGAAAACCTCTTTCTCCTCGCGATGGACCTCGACCCCGATCCGCTGCGCACCCGCATGCGCGAGGCGATCGCGGGCAAGGACAAGGCCGCGCTGCTGGAACTGTCGCAGCCCGAGAACCTCGCGAAACTCCCGCCGGGCTCGATCTCCGTCCTGGCCATCGCACTCTGGAGTTCACGGCTGACGGGTTCGGCGGAATTCCATCGGATGCTCGAACAGGCGCTGCGACTCTACCCCGGAGACTACGTGCTCCAGTCGACGGCCGGCATCGGCTACCTGGAGAACGCGCAGGTCGAGGACGCCCTGGCCTGCTTCAGCGCGGCCTTGAGCCTGCGACCCGGCGACGTCGCCGCGCGTATCAACATGGGCATTGGCTTGGCCTTCAACGGACGCATGGTCGAGGCCGAGGAGCGCTTTGGCACGTGCGTAGCGATCGACTCCTCCGAAGCAGCAGGATGGTATGGCCAAGGGATGTGCAGGCTGCGGCTCGGCGACTACACAGGCGGACTCGCGAGCCTCGAGCAGGCGCTCAAGCTCCAGGACGATCCCGACTGGCATCCTGACCTCGACGCCGCGCGCTACTTCAGCGGGGTGCTGACGCGCGAGGAGTTCGAAAGCCGCGTGACCATCGCCCTCAAGCCGGCCTTGCTGGCCATCTACCTCTACGCCTTGCTCGATCACCCGGATCCCAAGCAGCGCGACCCGGAGTTCGTGCTGCGCATTCTCACGGAGCGGGCCGCGGCGATTCCCCGCGCGGATTGGCGTCCCCTGGTCGAGGCCGTCGCACACGTGCGCCTGGAGGACTGGCCCCGCGCAGTGGCCGCGCTCGAGAATGCACCCAGCGCGCCCGACCTCAGGATGCTCACTGGCATGGCCTACGACTTCGCCTGCTCGCTCATCTACAGTCGCGGCGCCCGTCCCTATGAGGCCCGCAGCCGCTTCGAGCGCGGGATGGCGGAGTGGAACAAGCGCGCCGCCAAGGATCCCGCGGCCTGGGAGCATTCCGACGTCATGCGTTGGCGACGCGAGGCCGAAGCTGCACTCCCGAAGTAGGCGTTCCGCATGCCCCACGAAGAACCCAAGTCGCAGCGCTCCGTGCTGCAGATCCTCGGCGAGCGGACCGGACTCGCCTCGAAAGTCCTGTTGCCGGATTCGGACTCCGAGCACGGCGGATCGCCCGTCGTCGCGCCCGGCTCGCCGACGACGAAGCTCGTGCCGCAGGGCCGCGGCAACTACCAGCTGCTGGGCGAAATCGCCCGCGGCGGCATGGGCGTGATCCTCAAGGGCCACGACACCGATCTCGGTCGCGACGTCGCGGTCAAGGTGCTCGACTCCGAGCTCGCGAAGCGCCCCGAGGTGGTGCAGCGCTTCGTCGAGGAGGCGCAGATCGGCGGGCAGCTGCAGCATCCGGGCATCGTGCCCGTGTACGAGCTGGGCCTGATGGCCGACGAGCGCCCCTACTTCACGATGAAGCTGATCAAGGGGCACACGCTCGCCTCGTTGATGCAGCAGCGCAAGACGCCGGCCGACAACCGCGGCCGGCTGCTGGCGCTCTTCGAGTCGGTCTGCCAGACGGTCGCGTACGCGCATTCGAAAGGCGTGCTGCATCGCGACCTCAAGCCCGCCAACGTGATGGTCGGAGCGTTCGGCGAGGTGCAGGTCGTCGACTGGGGCCTGGCAAAGGTATTGCAGCGCGGCGGCGTCGCCGACGAGAAGCGCGCCAAGCAGACGATCCACACGGTGATCGAGACCGTGCGCAGCGGGCCGGGCTCGACCGGCTCGGACTCGATGGTCGGTTCGGTGATGGGAACGCCGGCCTACATGGCGCCCGAACAGGCGCAGGGCGAAGTAGACCGGCTCGACGAGCGCGCCGACGTGTTTTCGCTCGGCGCGATCCTGTGCGAGCTCCTGACCGGCAAGCCGCCCTACGTGGAGCTCGAAGGCCAGCCGCTCCTGTCGCAGGCGGCCCACGCGCTGCTCGAACCGGCGCGCGAGCGCATCGCGGCCTGCGAGGCCGATGAAGCGCTGAAGCGGCTGTGCCTCTCCTGCCTGATGAGTGCACGCACAGCGCGGCCGGCGAACGCGGGCGAGGTCGCGAAGACGGTGCACGAGTTCCTGGCCTCGGTCGAAGAGCGGGCGCAGAAGGCCGAGCTCGCGGCGGAGAAGTCGCGCATCAAGGCCGCCGAGGAGCGCCGGGCACGGCGCTTGACCGTCGCGCTCGGGGGCACGATCGCCCTCGCTCTGCTGCTCGGAGGCGGCGGCTACTGGTGGGTGCGCGAGGATCGCGAACAACGGGCCGCGGAGGCGCGCACGGCGGCCGATGCCTCGCGCCGCGAACACGAACAGCGCGCTGCGCAAACGCGCGCCGCGGTCGAGGCCGCGTACGGCGAGTCGATCGAGGCCGGGCGCGCCGGCAAGCCCGAGGAAGCGCTGGCCGCGGCGCGGCGCGCGCAGTCGCTCGCGGAGACCGGTGAGGCGGACGCGGCGCTGCTCGAGCGCGCGCGCGGTTTCGTCGCCAAGGCAGAGCTCGACCTCGCCGCGGTCGAGAGCCAGCGCAAGCTGCACGCGCAGGACGAGGCGCTGCGCGAGCACCTGATCGACCTGCGTCTGCGTCAGATCTCCGCCAACCACGACCATCCGCGCGAGATCGAACTCGACACGGCTTTCGCGCAGGCGTTCCGCGACTACGGCGTGGAACTCGAGGGCGACGACCTCGTGCCCGCGCTGAAGCGCATTCGCGAGAGTTCGATCGCCGGGGACGTGGCGCTGGCCCTCGACGACTGGGGCCGCCTGCGCCGGCACGTCAACGGCGCAACCTCGCAGAAGGCCGAGAACGTGTTCCTGCTGGCGATGGACCTCGACCCCGATCCCGAGCGCGTTCGCATGCGCGAGGCGATCGCGGCGCAAGACCGGGCCGTGATGCTCGACCTGACCTCGCCCGCCAAGCTCGCCCGGCTCCAGCCGGGATCGATCTCGATCTTGTGCGCGGAGTTGTGGGGCGAGGGAGCCCCCCAAAACCGTCCCGACGTCTACCGCATACTCGACCAGGCGCTGCAGCTCTACCCGGGCGACTTCGTGCTGGAGGCCTTCGCCGGATCCTTCTACATGAACGGCCAGCGGTTCGAGTCGGCCGCGGCCTGCTTTGCCACGGCGCTCGGCTTGCGGCCGGGCGACGTGGTCACGCGCACGAACCTCGCCGAGTCGCTGATGATGCTCGGACGACTGACCGAGTCGCAGGCGATCCTGGCGACTTGCATCTCTGTCGACCCCTCGTTCGCCGGAGCGCACTATCTGCTCGGGATCGTGCAGATCTACCTCGGCGACCTCGCCGGAGCGTTGGCGAGCCTCTCGCACTCGCCAGAGATCGAGTCGGATTCCTACACGCTTCCGATGCTCCACCGCGCGCAGTTCTACGCAGGCGTCCTCACGCGCGAGGCCTTCGAGGAGCACCTGGCGGCCGAAGCATTCCCTCAAGGCATAGGCGCCTATCTCTGCGCCCTGCTCGACCATCCTGACGCCACGCAGCGTGATCCCGAATTCGTGCTGCGCACGCTCGAGCAGCGTTCCACGGCGCTCGCCGGCTCGCGCTGGCGTTTCATGGCCGAGGCCCTCGCGCGCGTCCGCTTGGAGGACTGGGCTGGGGCTCTGGCCGCGTTCGAGAAGAGCAGTCCTCGAACGGCACTGATGCCGCTGACGCCGATGGCGCGCGACTTCCTGCACGCGCTGATCCTCGGCCGGCTCGGCCGCGCCGGCGAGGCGCGCATCTGCTACGAGCGCGGGATGACCCAGTGGGAGGAGCTGACGGCGGCCAAGCCCGGCGCCTGGGGACAGTCCGACGCGATGCGCTGGCGGCGCGAGGCCGAGGCCGCGCTGGCGAAGAAGTAGAGCACCGAACATGCCCCACCCCCCCCACGAAGAACCCAAGTCGCAGCGCTCCGTGCTGCAGATCCTCGGCGATCGCACCGGACTCGCCTCCAAGGTCCTCCTGCCGGACTCCGACTCCGAGCACGGCCACTCGCCGGTGGTCGATCCGGGCGTCTCGGCTGCGAAGCTCGTGCCGCAGGGACGCGGCAACTATCAGCTCATGGGCGAGATCGCGCGCGGCGGGATGGGCGTGATCCTGAAGGGTCATGACACGGATCTCGGCCGCGACGTCGCGGTGAAGGTGCTCGACCCCGAGCTCGCGAAGCGCCCCGAGGTCGTGCAGCGCTTCGTCGAGGAGGCGCAGATCGGCGGGCAGCTGCAGCACCCGGGCATCGTGCCGGTCTACGAGCTCGGCCTGATGGCCGACGACCGGCCGTACTTCACGATGAAGCTGATCAAGGGCCGCACGCTCGCGGCGCTCTTCCAGCAGCGCAAGAACACGGCCGACAACCGCGGCAAGCTGCTGGCGATCTTCGAGTCGGTCTGCCAGACGATGGCCTACGCGCACTCGAAGGGCGTGCTGCACCGCGACCTGAAGCCCGCCAACGTGATGGTCGGAGCGTTCGGCGAGGTGCAGGTGGTCGACTGGGGCCTCGCGAAGGTGCTGCGCCGCGGCGGAGTCGCCGACGAGAAGCGCGCCAAGGAGACGATCCACACCGTGATCGAAACGGTGCGCAGCGGCTCGGGCTCCTCGGGATCCGACTCGATGGTCGGCTCGGTGATGGGCACGCCCGCCTACATGGCGCCCGAGCAGGCGCAGGGCGAGGTCGAGAAGCTCGACGAGCGCGCCGACGTCTTCTCGCTCGGCGCGATCCTGTGCGAACTCCTCACGGGCAAGCCGCCCTACGTCGCTGCCGAGGGCGAAAACGTCCTGCCGCTCGCCGCGCGGGCCGAGCTCGATCCGGCGCGCGCGCGCATCGAGGCCTGCGAGGCGGATCTCGCCCTGAAACGCTTGTGCCTGGACTGCCTGATGCCCCCGCGCGGCGCGCGGCCCGCGAACGCGGAGGTCGTCGCGAACGCGGTGCACGCTTACATCACCTCGACCGAGGAGCGCGCAGCCAAGGCCAGCATCCAGGCCGCGGAGGAGCGCAGGCGGCGGCGCCTGCAGGCGGCGCTGGGCGGGACGATCACTGTCGCGCTCGTGCTCGGCGGCGGCGGATTCTGGTGGGTCAACCGCGAGCGCGAGAAGCGTATGGACCAGACCCGCACGGCGGTCGAAGCCGCGTACGGGGAATCGATGGAGTTCGGACGCTCGGGGAAGCCCGCGGACGCCCTGCAGTCGGCTCGCCGCGCGCTGGCCCTGGCCGAGCAGGGCGAGGCGGACGCGGCGATGCTCGAACGCGCGCGGACCTTCGTCGCCCAGGCCGAGCAGGCCTCCAGCGTGGCGGAGAGCGAGCGCACGCTGCACGAGAAGGACGAGGCGCTGTGCAAGCAGCTCATCGACTTGCGCCTCGAGCAGATCAAGACGCTCGGCAACCGCGAGCGCGAGATCGAACTCGACGCGGCCTTCGCCAAGGCCTTCCACGACTACGGCGTCGACCTCGAGGGCGACGACCTCGTGCCCGCCCTGAAACGCATCCGGGAGCGCGCGATCGCCGAGGAAGTGGCGCTGGCGCTCGACGACTGGGGCCGGCTGCGCCGACGCGTGCACGGCGAAAAGTCGGAAAAGGCCGAGAACCTGCTCTACCTCGCGATGGACCTCGATCCGGAGCCCGGACGGCTGCGCCTGCGTCAGGCGATCTTCGACAACGATCTCGCCGCGCTGCTCGAATTGGCGGCGCCGGAAAGGCTCGCCAACCTGGCGCCCGGATCGATCTGGGTCCTGAGCTCGACGCTCTGGGACAAGTTTCCCGAGCACAGACCCGACGTCTATCGCATGTACGACCAGGCGCAGCACCTCTACCCGGGCGACTTCATCCTGCAGTCGGTCGGCGGGAACATCTACCAGCGGGCCGGGCGCAACGAGGCGTCGATGAGCTGCCGCACTGCGGCGCTCAGCCTGCGCCCGGACGACCGAGTTGCGCGCCTGCGTGTCGCGGAATCGCTGCTCTTCCTCGGGCGCCTGACAGACGCCGAAGGAGCCGCACGCGCCTGCGTGGGAAGCGATCCGACGAGCGCCGAAGGCCACTACCTCCTGGCCATGTGCCAGCAGCAGCTGGGCGACTATGCGGGCGCGCTCGTGAACGTCACGCGCTCCCTCGAGCTCGCGCAGGATCCAACCCGGGCTCCGGACCTCCTGGCGCTGCGCTACGTCGGGAGGCTGTCGAAGAAGGCCGATCTGGTCCTCGCCGTGGCGCATCCGACCATGCCAGAGGCCATCGCCACCTACATGTGGGTGCTGCTGGAGAACCCGAATCCCGATCTGCTCGACCCCGAGCTCGTGTTGCGCGTGCTCGCGGAGAAGTCCGAACTCGTCGCGAATGCGGACTGGCGCTGGGTCGTCGAGGCGGTGGCGAACGTCAAGCTCGGAAGATGGGCCGATGCTCAGGCCGCCCTCGGCGAGCATTTCACGCCGCCGGCGACGCTCATGATCCTGACGCCGAGCGCGTTCGATTTCCTGCGCTCGCTGGTCTGCAGCAAGCTCGGCCGTGCCGATGCGGCGCGCGAGATCTACGCGCGCGGCATGTCGACCTTGGACGCGCTCACGGGCGGCAACCCGGATGCGTGGGAACGCTCCGACGTGATGCGCTGGCGACGCGATGCGGAAGCCGCATTGGAGAAGAAGTAGAGCACCGAACATGCCCCAACTCCCCCACGAAGAACCCAAGTCGCAGCGCTCGGTGCTGCAGATCCTCGGCGACCGCGCCGGACTCGCCTCCAAGGTCCTCCTTCCGGACTCCGACTCGGAGGAGGGCCACTCGCCCGTCGTGGCGGCGGGAACCCAGGCGGCGAAGCTCGTGCCGCAAGGCCGCGGCAACTACCAGCTGCTGGGCGAGATCGCGCGCGGCGGGATGGGCGTGATCCTCAAGGGTCACGACACCGACCTCGGGCGCGACGTCGCGGTCAAGGTGCTCGACGGCGAACTCGCCAAGCGTCCCGAGGTCGTCCAACGCTTCGTCGAAGAGGCGCAGATCGGCGGGCAGCTGCAGCACCCGGGCATCGTGCCGGTCTACGAGCTCGGCCTGATGGCCGACGAGCGGCCGTACTTCACGATGAAGCTGATCAAGGGCCGCACGCTCGCGGCGCTCCTCCAGCAGCGCAAGAACACGGTCGACAACCGCGGGCGCCTCCTGGCGATCTTCGAGTCGGTCTGCCAGACGGTCGCGTATGCGCACTCGAAGAGCGTGCTGCACCGCGACTTGAAACCCGCCAACGTGATGGTCGGCGCCTTTGGCGAGGTGCAGGTCGTCGATTGGGGTCTCGCGAAGGTGCTGCGCCGCGGCGGCGTGGCCGACGAGAAGCGCGCCAAGGAGACGATCCACACCGTGATCGAGACCGTGCGCAGCGGCTCGGGTTCCTCGGGCTCGGACTCGATGGTCGGCTCCGTGATGGGAACGCCCGCGTACATGGCGCCGGAGCAGGCGCAAGGCGAGATCGAGAAGCTCGACGAGCGCGCCGACGTCTTCTCGCTCGGCGCGATCCTGTGCGAGCTGTTGACCGGCAAGCCGCCGTACGAGGATGCCGATGGCAAGCGCATCGTGACGCTGGCCGCGCGCGCCGAGCTCGATCCCGCGCGTGCGCGCATCGAGGCCTGCGAGGCGGATCTCGCGCTCAAGCGCCTGTGCCTGGACTGCCTCATGCCCTCGCGCGCCGCGCGCCCGGCCAACGCAGAGGAAGTCGCCAAGGCCGTGCACGCCTTCATCACCTCGACCGAGGAACGGGCCTCGAAGGCCGAGCTCGCGGCGGAGAAAGCGCGCATCAAGGCGGCCGAGGAGCGCCGCGCCCGCCGGCTCACGGTCGCGCTCGGCGGCACGATCGCCGCTGCGCTGCTCCTCGGCGGCGGAGGATTCTGGTGGGTCGAGCACGAGCGCACGAAGCGCGCCGAAACGACGCGTGCGGGCGTCGAGACGGCACGCAGCGAGGCAGCGGAGTTCGCCCGCGCGGGCAAGCCGGCCGAGGCGCTCGCCGCGGCGCAGCGCGCGCTGGCGCTTGCCGAACAGAACAGCACGGAGACCGCCTTGCAGGAGCGCATGCGCGGCTTCGTCGCGCAGGCCGAAGCCGACGCCAAGGCCGCCGAGGTCGAACAGGAACTGCACAGGAAGGACGACACCCTGCGCCGCACGCTGCTCGACCTGCGATTGAAGCAGCTCGAGACGGTCAACGACTTGCTCCTCGAGCGCGATCTCGACGCGGCCTTCGCCAAGGCCTTCCAGGACTACGGCGTCGATCTCGAGGGAACGGACGTCGTGCTCGCGCTGAAGCGCATCCGCGAGCGCGCGATCGCGGAGGAGGTCGCGCTCGCGCTAGACGACTGGGGCCGCACGCGTCGGCGCGTGCACGGCGCGAGGTCGGAGAAGGCCGAGAACCTCTACACCCTGGCGATGGACCTCGACCCGGATCCCGGCCGGCAGAAGCTGCGCCAGGCGATCGCCGAGGGCGACATGAAGGTCCTCCTCGAGCTCGCGGCGACCGAGAACCTGCCCAAACTCGCGCCCGGCTCGATCTGGGTGCTGAGCGCGGTGCTCTGGGACGCCGGCCCGGCGCGCCGGCCCGACGTGTACCGCATGTACGACAAGGCGCGTCACCTCTATCCCGACGACTTCCTGCTCCAGGCGATCGGCGGCGAGGTCTACCAGATCGCGGGGCGCCTCGACGACGCGCTGGTCTGTCGCACGACGGCGCTGGGCCTGCGTCCGAGCTCGCCGCTCGCGCACGTCAACGTCGCCGACTCGCTGCTCAGCCTGGGGCGGCTGATCGAGGGCAGGGAATCCGCGCGCGCGTGCGTCGCCGCGTTCCCCGACTTCGCCTGGGGCTACTACGAGCTGGCGATGAGCGAATGGCAACTGGGCGAATACGGCGACGCGCAGGCGCACCTCAAGCGCGCCACCGAGCTCGAGAACGCACCCGACTGGCCCTCGTACCTGCTCGCCCTGCGCTTCCTGAACGGGCTGGCGAGCAAGTCCGAGATCCAGCATGCGCTGGAGACCGAGACGGCGCCGCTGGGGCTGGCGAGGTACATGTTCGCGCTGGTCGACCATCCCGATCCCGCGCAGCGCGATCCGCAGGCCGTACTGGGCGTGCTCACGGAGAGCTCGGGCCTTTTCAACGCCACGGACGGGATCTGGGAGATCGAGGCCGTGGCGCGGATCCGCGCCGAGGACTGGAGCGGGGCGCTGAGCGCGCTCGGCG
>Ga0315912_10004313_pt1 | contig 13548 bp, 15 predicted proteins | sample VfabasoilMG_FD_204469 | JGI IMG/M metagenome (GOLD analysis project Ga0315912, IMG submission 204469) | Garden soil microbial communities collected in Santa Monica, California, United States - V. faba soil | ecosystem: Environmental > Terrestrial > Soil > Garden | place: USA: California... | reverse complement strand
TCGAGATCCAGCCCCAGAGCCCCGAGGCCTTCAACTATATCGGGTACTCCTATGCCGATAAGAACATCAAGCTCGCGGAGGCCAGGAAATTCGTGGAAAGCGCCTTGAAGCTGGACCCGGAGAACGCTTATTACCTCGACAGCATGGGTTGGGTCGATTATCGACAGGGCCGTTATACTTCCGCGCGCGACCACTTGCTAAGGTCCATCAAGGCCCTCAAGACGAACCAGAAAGAGGACGCGGTCATCTTCGATCATCTGGCCGAAGTGTTGCTGAGACTGGACGAGAGGACCGCCGCCCTGGAGCAATGGGACAAGGCCCTGAAGTACGACCCCGATAACAAAGCGATCCGGGAGAAGCGGGAAAAGCATGGGTCGGCCGGACCCCGGTGACAGAGCTCCTTCGGCTCAGGACCCCGGCCAAGGTGAACCCGGTGCTGGAGGTCCTTTCCAAGCGTCCGGACGGGTACCACGAGCTCTCCCTCATCTTCCAAGCCGTCTCCCTTTTCGATGAATTGAGCTTTTCCCTGGAGGGGGAGGGGCCGGTCCTGGAAGTCGTGGAATCCCCGGAACCCTTGGAGACAGGGGAATCCAATTTGATCATGAAAGCCATATCGCTTTTCGCGCGGGAAGTCCCGGGAAGATCACCGAAGGTCAGGATCCAGTTGAGAAAAAGGATCCCCCTGGCGGCGGGATTGGGTGGGGGATCCAGCGACGCGGCCGCGACCTTGTTCGCATTGGACCATCTTTACGGGTCGCGTTTGGGGTTGGAAAGGCTCCAAGAAATGGCCTCTCGGTTGGGGTCCGATGTGCCTTTTTTCCTGACGGGAGGGACCGGTTGGGGAAGGGGACGAGGCGAGCAAGTGACCGAACTCCCTACCGGGCCCGAGGTCCACTTGGTCCTGGTGAAACCCGAGCAAGGGCTTTCCACCCCCGCCGTTTACCGGTCAGGGAAAGCCTTGATGACCGATGGAGGGAGAGCGGAGGCTTACCCATCCATCCTTTCCTCGGGGGACCCCAAGAGGATCGCGGGGGCCCTTTTCAATGGTCTTGAGCCAGCGGCTTTTTCCCTGATGCCACAGGTCCAGGCGATCAAGGAGCAGTTGTTGGGATCGGGCGCTCTGGGCGCCCTCGTTTCAGGCAGTGGACCTACGGTCTTTGGGATCACCGAGGGACCCCAGGAAGCCGAGGGGATCGCGGAGAAATTGAGGGGTCCCGGCCGGTCGGTCCTTACGGTGAAGACCCTTTCCAGCGGCGTCGAAATCCTGTAAACCTCTCCAGGGCATCCTCCTCCCAAAGGCACGATCGATATGGCGCGAAAAAACGTCCCGAACCTCCTTCCCAGGATCCTTCTGTCCCTATTGGCGGTCCTTGGGACCGGCTTCCTGGTCTTCGTTTATGGCATCCTCCCCGGGAAGGTGGCTGCCTCCATCGCCGAGAAGGCCAAGGTGCGTAAACCCATCGTTGGATCGCCTAAGGAGAGGGGTCTTTCCTATCGGAAGGTCTCCTTCCCCGCCTCCGATGGGATCGAACTGGCGGGTTGGTCGATCCCGCCGACCACGGGCAAGAAGCCTCTCGGGACGGTGGTCCTTTCCCATGGTGTCTTCAAGAATCGCGAGCAAGTGATGGATCGGGCGGAGCTGCTGGCGAAGTCCGGTTATCAGGTGCTGATGTTCGACCATCGCGGTTGCGGGGAGAGCGGTGAAAGCCCCGTTTCGGGCGGGGTGTTGGAGGCGGCGGACTACCGGGGGGCGGTGGACCACCTGAGGGCCCAGGGTCTGACCGGGCCGTTGGTCCTCTTCGGCTTCTCGATGGGGAGCATGAGCGCTTTGAGGGCGGCCTTCCAAGGGGTGAAGGTGGATGCCGTCATCGCGGACAGCCCTTTGGCGAACTTGGGTTGCTATGTCTCGCGCAGGACCTCCGGCGGTGTCTTCTCCGCCCTGCCGGGGTTCTTGGGGCGCTGTCTTTCCGAGTATGCGCGACGCACGGGTTTGGAGCTCTCCGAGAAGGACCTGGACATGGTCCCGGTGGTGCAGGGCCTGCCGGACATCCCGGTGCTTTATCTCACGGGAGAGAACGACGATCTGGCCCGGTCCGAGGAGGTCCGTAAACTTTTCGAGAAGACCCAGGTCAAACGTAAACGCCTGGTGTATCTCCCGGACGCCGGACATGAGGAGGGTTTCGAGAAGGCGCCCATCCTTTACCGTCGGTCGGTCATCGGGTTCTTGGCGGACCTCCGGGCGGGCTTCCCCGGTTCCTATGAGGCCCTCACGGGGAAGGGTGTGTCCACTCCCCACATCCGATGAACCCTTCGACCCGCCCAGGAAGGTCGGGCTCGCTCAAGGTCATTCGACACAACCGATGAAGTAATGGCAGGTGTAACAGACGATCTTGCATTTCTTCGTGACCATGGGGTGGCCGCACTGGGGACAGGTATAGAAGAGGGCCTCCAACGGATTGTCGGAGGGTTCCTTCATCTTCCGGCCGAAGTCGAGGAGGGAGGGAAGCGGTCGGATGACGGGTTGTTGCGGGACTTCCTCTTGCATGCCTCCAGGCTAGCACGCCCTTTTCGCCGCCTCAATCCGCTAATTCCTCGGGCATTTGCCGCTTGCTAAAGAAAAAATGGGGAATTAGATTACCCATCCCACATCGAGGCTTTCTAGCAGGTTCCCGGATTGGGGCGTCGACAAGCGGTAAGTCACCAGATTTTGGATCTGGCATTCGTAGGTTCGAATCCTACCGCCCCAGCCAATAAAACCCAGCCCCCGTCAGGGAGGCTGGGTTTTATTGTTCATAGGGACTTCGATCAAGACATCAAGTCCAAGGAGGGCATGCCATGGCGACCATCAACCCCTATATCAACTTCAACGGAAATGCCGAAGAAGCGTTCGCGTTTTACAGATCGGTCTTTGGCGGGGAGTTCACAAAGATCGTTCGTTTCAAGGACCTATCCATCCCAGGGTTCCAGGTGGCAAAAAACGAGGCGGATAAAATAATGCACATCGCTTTGCCCATTGGCAAGAATAGTTTAATGGCCAATGACGTTCCCGAGAGCATGGGACGGGTCAACGAGAACGAGAACAGGTCTAAAATATCGATCAGCGCGGAAAGCCGCGAAGAGGCGGACAAATTATTCAACGGACTTTCAGCGGGTGGAAAGATCGAAATGCCTATGGCGGACAGCCCTTGGGGTCCGTATTTTGGGATGTTCAGGGACAAATATGGCATTGAATGGACGGTGGACTTCGATCCGGAACATAACGGGCAAAGGTAGTCCGTCATGGCAGGCCATCGTCGGGCATCGAATGCCCTGAGCGAACAAAGTGGGTCGAACGGGCGATCCGCCCCGGACGCCCTCCCTCCCGGGTGGGTGCCAAAAATCCGGGCTTTTCTTGCAGCTTGTGGGTTGGGCTGGCCTTGCCGCCCCCCAGGTCGCATGTTACGATACCGCCTCTTTTCAGGCCTTTCATTCCATCCAAGGGAGCTGACATGTCCTCTCGTAATCGTTCGATCATCCTGACCGCCGCCCTGGCTGCGGTCTGCTTTTTCGCGGGGCTTGCTTGCGACAAGTTCTCCTCCCCGGGTGGTCTGCCCAAGGGCGAGGTCGTGGCCGTGGTGGACGGCAACCAGATCACCTTCGGCGAATGGATGCAACAGCTCGACCTGTTGAGGGTCTCGGTGGGGGCTTCCGTGGACCCCGACAACGCCGAGCAGGTGAAGGCCGTGTTGGATTCCCTCATCGACCAGCAACTGGTCTTGGCGGCCGCCAAGAAGTCGGAGTTCCGCGACCCCAATTTCGATTCCACCCTCAAGACGCGTCTCCTGGAGGCGGACCTCAAGATCAAGGACATCAAGGAAAAGCTCCAGAAGGACATGGCCACCGTCAAGCGCATCGAGAACAAATACGAGGAACCCTTCAAGAAGATGCTCTTGGCCCGCCAATTCGCCGCTCATCAGGTGGATACCGTGACCGTGACCGACAAGGACCTGCGGGATTGGTATTCCGAGTACAGCCAGCAGATGGCCAGGGCCGGGCAGAAGATGCCGCCTTATGGTCCCCAGGTGAGCTCCAATAAGAAGGTCCGTGAGGCGGTCCAAGCGGAGAAATTCTTGGCCAGCCTCCACGCGCAAGGCCAGATCGTCCGCAAGCAGGAGGTCATCGACAAGTACCTCCAGACCCTTTCCGCCAGCCGTCAGATGCTCGATTCGAAGGGGAAGGGCGACCTGCCTCCCCTGGACCTGAAAGAGAACGGGAAAAAGTAGCCATCGCCGCAGGGAGGGGCCCCTTGGGATCCCGTCCGACACCGTTCCGAGGGGCCCTCGCTTTCTGCCTGTTCCTGGTGGGTTGCTCCCAGGAACCGATGGTGGACCTCCCTCCTTCCCAGGTCCCCCCGGACCGGACCGTCGCCACGGTGAACGGGGAACCGCTCTCCCTCGAGGAATTCGACAACGAGTTCCGCTTGATGATGATCCACTACTCGGCCGTTTCCGGCGGGGATATGCGGGTCATCAAGCGGCGGCTCTTCGAGCAGGTGATCGATCGCAGGATCATCCTGCAGGAGGCCCGGAAGGTCGGTCTCAAGCTCACCCAGCGGGAGGTGGAGGGGATCTTCCAAGAGGCGTTGCAGGACCAGCCGGAGGACTTCCGGACCATCCTGAAGGCCAGGGGTGTGAGCGAGGAGTCCTGGCGCCGGAAGCTCCTGCAAGAACGCATGGCCCGGAAGCTTGTGGACCGGGAAGTGAACTCCCATGTGGTCCTGACCCGGCAAGAGGTGGAGGACCACTATTGGTCCCATCTTCGGGACCATTGGCGGCCGGAGGCGCTCCGGTTCCGTCACCTGGCCACCCGTCGGAAGACGACCATGGACCTGGCCTTGAAGGACCTGGCCTCGGGGATGGATTTCTCCGCCGTTGTGGCCGCCCGATCGGAGGGCTTGGACCGGGAAAAGGGGGGGGATGGGGGCCCCGTGGCCCTGGAAAGGCTCCCTTCGGCCTATCGGAAGGCCCTTTTACGTCTCAAGCCTGGGGAGATCGCTGGCCCCTTGAAGGACCCCTTTGGGTCCCACCTGTTCCAATTACTGGAACGGAACCCCCTGAGGATGGGGGCTTTCGACGAGGTGAAGGATGACATCCTGGAGGGGCTCTTGAAGGAAGAGCAGGACCTTCGGTTCGCGCAGTGGATGGGTGACCTCAAGAAGAAGGCTTCGGTCGCGGTGAACAGGGACATGTCCCTCCAAGTGGGAGTGGACCTGGTGACCGGACCTAGGGATCGTTGAACCAAACCGCCGCTCTGTCGCGGCCATCTCGGAGATGACCATGAAAAAAGGACACTGGCTCCAACCCATCCTTTGGACGGCCTTTTGGGGGGCCCTGGCATCCTGCGCCCTCCCGGCCCAGGCCAAGCTTGTCGATGAAGTGACCCTGGTGGTCGATCAAGAGGCCATGACCCGTGGGGAACTGGAGGAATCGATCCAGGCCTTCTTCATGGCCCAAAGGATGAGCCCCGCCAAGCCTGGGACCCCCTTCTACGAAAAGGCCAAGCAGTTCGTGGTGGAGAGCTTCATCCGGGAGGTCTTGATGGCGGAGGAAGCCGATCGGGTGGGCATTTCGGTCTCCGACGCCGAGGTGGATAAGGAAACGGACCGAGAGGTCGACGGCATGAAGAAAGGGTTCCCCTCCGAGGCGGATTTCCAAGAGGGCCTCAAGCACGAGGGGATCACCCTGGAGGACCTGCGGAGCGACATCCGCTCGAGGTTGAAGCGACGCATCAAGGCCAACCGGGCCATGCGCCAACAGACCCAGTCCCTGCCGGGCGGGGTCGCGGTCACCGACGAGGAGGCCCGGGAGCATTTCGCCAAGGCCCCCCAGGACTACGAACAGGTCAAGTTCGCCGTCATCCTTTTCAGGATCCCGGCCGGTTCCAAGCCCGAGTATGTCCAGGAGGTCGACAAGCAGGCGCAAGGGGTCCTCGCGGAGATCAAGGGAGGGGCCGATTTCTCGGCCTACGCCCGCAAGTACTCGGAGGAGAAGGGTTCTTCCGACCGGGGAGGGGTCATGGGGACCTTCTACCGTTCCGAACTGGACCCCAAACTGGCGAAGGGCATCTTCGCCATTCCTGAGAAGGGGATGGGGATCGTGCGGGCGCCGGAGGGCTTTTACATCGTCCGCGTGGACAAGAAGCAGAAGGCTGACTACGCCCTCGTGGCCAAGGACATCAAGGACTCCCTCCAGAAGGGGGGGCAGGAGGCGGGCCTCCAGAGATGGTTCGAGGGTCTCAAGAAGAACGCCTTCATCACCCTGGACGGCAAGCCTTACCAGGGCTCCGCCCCTTCCGGGGCCTTGAAGTCGGGAGAGGGCACGGGGATGGTGCAGGCCAAGCCCGGTAAGGATGGGAAGCCCAGCCCGACGGGATCGGTCGATGACCGTGGCGCGGCGCCCAAGGGCGAGCTTTATCCGACCCTTCCCGCCGGTGGGAGCTTGATCTTCGGAGGGGGCGTGGAGGGGTTCGCTTTCGACACAAGGAGCCTCGTGGACTACCACAATCCCGGCGCGGACACCCAGCAGGAGCTTCCTTACGGGTTCGGTCTTCAAGTGGGCATGGACTACGCCCTGGACCCTACCTTCCAAGTAGGTTTGCAGGTGGAATTCCTGCGCAGGTTCACCGCCACCGTTCCCGACGGCCTCGATCGCGCTTCCTGGGACGCTTCGGCCCTGGCTCCCTCCCTTTCGAGCAAGCTCTTGATCCCCCTGGACGAGACCACCAATTTCATCGTGGGGTTCTCGGGTGGCTACCATTTCCTGATGGCGGGAAGTCTCACGGTGGAGACGCCCTCCGGCACCGACAAGGTGGACCTGAGCGCGGAAGGGTTCGGAGGGAAGGCTGGGGCCGGGATCGAGTTCTTCCTGGACGAGGACATGAACAGTTCGATCGGGTTCGGGGTCGATTACAGGTTCCTCCCCTTCCGTTCCCTGCAGACCAAGGTCGTCCAGGATGATGGGACCGGGACCTATTCCTCCCCCTTGGTGAACCTGACGGGTGGCAAGGAAGCCTTGGTGGACTTCTCCGGCGTGAACGTCGGCTTCCAGGTCCGTTTCTATCCAGGCAAGGATTGAGGGCCGACCTTTTCCTGAAGCTGGTGGGGGTCGCCAAGACCCGCATGGCGGCCAAGCGGATGTGCGAGGCTGGCCTGGTGCTGCGGGAGGGTCGGCCCCTGAAGCCGTCGGACAGCTTGCTTCCCGGACAGGCGCTCGACCTGGCGATCCCGGAAAGGGAAGGATGCCTCCGGGTCCTGGCCCTGCCGACAGGGAAGTCCGTGGCCCGCAAGGACCGTTCCCTCTACGCGTCCTTCAGCTAAGATAGGCGCATGGACCTTCGACGGTTTTCCCGCGTTGAGCGGCTCCCCCTCCTCCTATTCCTATCCTTGTATCTGATCTTCTCCCTGGTCACTTTCCGCGATTACGGCTGCACTTGGGACGAGGAGGATGTCTATCGAGGCGGGACCGCCACCTTCGAGTACCTCGTGAAGGGGGTCCGGCCTTCCTACCTGGAACCGGACCATGCTTATCCCTACACGTTCCTCCTGGCCTTCCTGGGCCTGGGGGAGGACTACGACCTCCTCCATCTTTCGAACCTCCTGCTCATGGGGTTCCTGTTCGCGGGGATCTATGAGGTCCTCTATCGCCATTCGGGGAGGCCTTGGCTCTCCCTCGCAGGCCCCCTTTTCCTCTTCCTGACACCCCAGTTCCTGGGGAGCATCCCGGCGAATCCCAAGGATGTCCCCTTCGCCTTGTTCTATTTCCTCTCCTTGGCGGCCATCGGCCTGGGGGAGGGGTGGCGCGCTCGATGGGTGTTCTTGGGCCTATTGTTCGGTTTCGCCATGGCTTCCCGCATCCTGGGGTTCACCCTCCTGCCGATCCTCGTCCTCTTCGACCTGTACAGGTCGGGTCCCAGGGCTTGGAAGGTCCGGGTCCCTGAATGGGTCGGGACCTTGGCCCTTTCCCAGGCGGTCCTGGCGACGCTCTGGCCCTTCATCGGGATGGATTACTTCCGGAACCTTCCCACGGTCCTGGGCCTGAGCGCCAAGTTCCCGCCCCGCTTCGAGTTCCTCTATCAAGGGGGGATGGAAGGCTCCACCACCTATCCTTGGCACTATCTGCCGGTGACCTTCGGGGTGACGACCCCCCTTTTCCTGTTGGTCCTGGCGGTCGCGTCCTTTTTCCTGTCACGGCCTTGGACCAAGAGGCCCCTCTTCAGTCTGGTGGCCAGCGCCCTTCTTTCGAACTTCCTCCTTTACTTACTCCTTCGCCCGGCCGTCTATGACGGTCTGCGACATTTCCTGTTCCTGCTCCCTTTGGTCGTCACCTTGGCGGCCATGGGGTTCATCGACTTCTGGGCCTGGAAAGGGGAAGCCTTGCGGACGGCGCGGAAGGCCGTCCTGGCCCTGACGGTCCTGGGGGCGGGAGCGACCCTTGGGTCCATGGTGAAGCTCCATCCCTACGAGTACATCTACCATAACGAGTTGGTGGGGGGCGCCCGCGGGGCCTATGGCCGGTATGAGACGGACTACTGGGTGGCCGGCATGAGGGAGGCGGTGGAGTGGCTGAAGAAGAATGAGATCATGGACCCAAAGAGGACCTATCGCATCCTGGCCCATGGCAAGCCCTTCCAATCGGAGCATTGGTTCCTGCCCAACATGAGGCGGGTGAAGGAAGGGGCGGCGGATTACTCGCTCGTCATGACGAGGGCCGGCATTGGCCCGGCCTTGGGGGAGAGGGACAAGATCATCCATCGCGTGGAACGGGACGGGGTGCCCCTGGTGTTCGTGCTGAAGCTGAGGTAGGGGGTAAGACGATCGGACGGATCCGACCGATCGGTCCGATCTATTTCGGCAACTTCAGCCCAAGATCTCGATGAAGTCCTTCAAACTGTCGACCAGCCAGTCCGGGTCGGCCTCGTTCAGTTTTTCCTTCGCCACGAACCCGTGGGAAACGATCCCCACCGCCATCCCCGCCGCACGGGCGGCCTGGACGTCCACGGGGGAATCCCCGATCATCACCGATCCTTCGGGTCCGGCCCCCAATCGCCTCAGCGCGGTCAAGAGGGGTTCCGGGTGGGGTTTCTTGTTGGGGGTGGCCTCGGCCCCCAGGACCGCCTCGAAGTACCGGGACAGGTCCAGTTTTTGGAGCGTCAGCAAAGTGAACTCGTGCGGTTTGTTGGAGACCAGGCCCATCCTCACGCCCCGCCCCTTGAGGAAATCCAACAGCTCCCGCACGAAGGGGAAGACCAAGGTCTGTTCGACGATGTGGTCCCGGTAATGCGACTTCAGGACCTCGAGCCCTTCCGCTAGGCGGACGGGGTCCTCCGTCTCCAACGACATCCGGTTCAAGTGCTCGATGCCCCAGCCGATGTATTGCGTCACCTTCTCCAAGGGAAGGGCCGGTAGCCCCAGGTGCAGGCGCGCCGCGTTGGCGGCGGCAGCGATGTCCTTCTTGGAGTCGATGAGGGTGCCATCCAGGTCGAAGAGGGCGGCCTTGAGGGGGATGTCGACGCCTTTGCAGAGCAAGGGAGTTCCATCAACCTGCCAGGATGACGGCCAAAAGCGGCCATAATTTACCATTAAATCTTGGCCCTGTATTAAAATGACCGCCAACCACCCAAAAAGGAATCGGCGATGAGACCCACGACGCTCCCCCTCCCCAACGGATTCCTGGCCTCCGGCGTCCATGCGGGTCTCAAGAAGAACGGAAAACTCGACCTGGCCCTCTTCGCCTCCACGCTCCCCGCTACCCTCGCCGGGATGGTCACCACCAACCAAGTGAAGGCCGCTCCTACCCGTCATACCGAGGGGGCCCTCCGGAAGGGCCACAAGGTCCAAGCGATCGTGGTCAATACCCGGATGGCCAACGCCTTGACCGGGCGGCAGGGACAAAAGGACGTTGGGACCACGGTCGCCTCGACCGCGAGCCTCTTGGGGATCCCCCCCAGCGCGGTCCTGGTCCATTCCACCGGCACCATCGGGGTGCCCCTTCCCATGCCCAAGGTCCTTTCCGGGATCCGGTCGGCCGCTTCGCGGCTTTCCCCCCTGGGTGGGGCCGATGCCGCCCAAGCCATCCTCACCACCGATACTTTCCCGAAGACCTGCGCGAGACCCTTCCGGGTGGGGGGGAAGAACGCCTGGATGACCGGGTTCGCCAAGGGCTCCGGCATGATCCACCCCAACCTAGCCACGATGCTCGCCTATGTGCTCACGGACGCGGGGGTCGGTCGACCCCTCCTGAAGAAGGCTTTGGCCGAAGCGGTGAAGGAAAGCTTCCACCGCATCACGGTGGACGGGGATGTCTCCACCAACGATTCCATCCTGGTCCTGGCCAATGGGGCCTGTGGGAATAGGACGATCGCCTCGAAGGGGCCCGACTACAGGGAGCTCGTCCGGGTGTTGAAGGAGGTCTGCCTGGAACTGGCGAAGATGGTGGTCAAGGACGGGGAAGGGGCCACCAAGTTCGTGTCCGTGACCGTCCAGGGGGCCAAGGACGAGGGTGACGCCTTGAAGGCCGCCATGGCGGTGGCCAAGTCGCCCCTGGTCAAGACGGCGCTGTTCGGCGCCGACCCCAACTGGGGAAGGGTCCTGGCGGCCGTGGGTTACTCGGGGGCCGCCGTGTCCGAATGGAAGGCCAAGGTCCTCATCGGGGGCTACCGGCTCTATGACCGGGGAGGCAAGGTCTCCTGGTCCAAACCCAGGCTCAAGCGGATCCTTTCCCAAAAGGATGTCGCCATCACCGTGGACCTGGGATCGGGGAGGGCCGCCACCACGGTCTACACCTGCGACCTCTCCCACGGGTACGTCGATATCAACGGGAAGTACACCACGTGACCGGTCCCAAAAGGCCCAAAGAGACCATGGGGAAGGTCGGTGAGTTCGGTTTCATCGAACGCATCCGCAAGACCTTGAAGGAGGACGGTTCCTCGGTGGTGTTGGGGGTGGGCGACGACGCGGCCATCCTGAGGCCCACGGCAGGACAGGAGCTCATCTTCACCACCGACATGTTGGTGGAAGGGAAGCATTTCGACCTGAAGACCATCACGCCCTGGCAGTTGGGGGCCAAGACCATGGCGGTCAATGTGAGCGATTGCGCGGCCATGGGCGCGAAGCCCACCGCGGTGGTGGTCTCCCTCGGAGTTCCGAAGGACTTCCCGGTCAAGGACCTGGAGGCCTTCTACGACGGTATGAAGGGTTGGGGGGAGTCCTATGGGGCCCGCATCGTCGGAGGCGACACGGTCGGGAGCGACCAGTTCGTGGTGAACGTGGCCCTGATCGGGGAAGTGGAGAAGGGAAGGGCCTTGCGTCGCAGCGGCGCCAAGGCGGGAGAGGCCCTGTTCGTGACGGGGACCCTGGGTGATTCAGCGGCCGGGCTCCATTCCCTCCAGCATCCCGACCCCAAGGGCAAGGACGCCGCGACCCTTCTCGTCAAAAGACATCTGACCCCCACGCCCCGCTTCAATGTGGGGCGCTACCTCTCTTCCAAGCGCCTGGCCTCCTCCGCCATCGACGTTTCCGACGGGCTTTCCAGCGAGATCCATCATCTCTGTGAGGGGTCGGGGATCGGTGCCGAGATCCATGAGGAGGCCTTGCCCCTGTCGGATTCCCTTCTGCACTACTGCGAGGCCAAGGACCTCGATCCCTTGGGCTTCGCGTTGGACGGGGGGGAGGATTATGAGCTGCTCTTCACCGTGCCCCTGACCCGCATCTCCGAGGCCGTCCGGAACCTCCCGGGCGAGACCGGGACCTCCGTGAGGTCCATCGGCCGAATGGTACCCAAGGCCAAGGGCGTCACTCTCATCACCCGAAAAGGCCAGCGAGTTCCACTCAAGCCCAAGGGATTCGACCACTTCTCGGATTGACCCCGGAGGGACCTTGCTCACCACCAGCTTCACTTGCGAGACGCCCGAGGAGACCTTCCAGTTGGGCAAGCTCATCGGGTCCGGGGCCAAGCCCAACGAGGTCTGGCTCCTCTCGGGTCCCTTGGGCGCCGGCAAGACCCTCTTCGTGAAGGGGCTCGCGGCGGGCCTGGGTTTCGAGGGCCCCGTGACCTCGCCGACCTTCACTCTCCAGCATGTCTATGAAGGACGTCTTCCCCTCTACCACTTCGATTGGTACCGTCTCGGGTCCTCGAAGGAGGTGGAGGACCTGGGTTTCTATGAATGGGCCGAGAAGGGGGGCGTGACGGCCGTGGAGTGGGGGGATAAATTCCCCAAGCTCTTCCCGCAGGCCACCCTGAAGCTTTCCCTGGAGGTCCTTGGGGAAGAGAAGCGCCGGGTCTTCGTGGAAGCGGCTTCCGAAGCGAGCATCCCAAGGGTCGAGGAGTTGGTACGATGCTGGCCGCCATAGAGGTCTCTACCCGCGTTTCCAGCGTCGCTTTGCTGGACCTTGTCACCGGCGAGGAGCTGGCCGAATGCCCCCTGCCGGGGGATTGGGAGAGCTCGGTCACGCTCATCCCCGCCTTGGAGACCCTCCTCAAGCAGAGGGACCTGACCCCCCAGGACCTGGCGGCCGTGGCGGTCTCCACGGGGCCTGGGAGCTTCACCGGGATCCGGGTGGGGATCGCCACCGCCGAAGGGCTCTGCCTTCCGGGCGACCTGTTGGCCTTCGGGATCCCCACCCTGGATGGGCTCGCGGAGAACCTTCGCGCGGAGGAGATGACAGGGGAGGCCCTTTGCCTGTTGGACGCCCAGAGGGGAGAGGTCTTCGCCGGCCATTACGATATCGGAAAGGAGGATTTCCAGGAATTAGGTCCTGCCTCCATCCTCTCCATGGACAAGCTCGCGGGGGTCTTGAAGGGCCGCGCTTGGGTGTCGGGGCCCGGCGCCCTCAAGTATGAGAAGGAGGTCAGGGAAGCATTGGGGGCCCAAGGCATGTTCGCCTTCACCCAGACCCACACGCCCAAGGCCATGAGCATCGCCCGCCTAGCCTATCGAAGGTGGCAGAAGGGGGAACGCCCCAGGCTTGCGGACCTAAAGCCCCTCTATCTGCGTCCTCCGGCGGTGGACGAGAAATGACCCGATGATCTTCCGTCCCATGCTGGCCGCGGATCTCGATCAGGTCGCCGCCATCGAACAGATCTCCCTGCCCTCCCCCTGGTCGAAAGAACTCTTCGAGGCCGAGCTCAAGAGGCCCCAAGCCCGCTATTTCGTGGCGGAAGAAGGGAGCCGAGTCGCTGGGTACATGGGCTATTGGGAGGCGCCCCAGGAAGCCCACATCATCAACCTGGCCGTGGCACCCGACTTCCGGAAGAAGGGGCTGGGCGTCGCCCTATTGGACCATGTCCTGGAGTTCGCCCGCAAGACCGGCGCGGCCCTAGCGACCTTGGAGGTGAGGGAGTCCAACGTCGCCGCGAGGGGGCTCTACGAGAAATGTGGGTTCAAGTTCGTCGCCATCCGCAAGAAGTACTACGTCGATAACCAAGAGGACGCCGTGGTGATGATCAAGGAGATGCTGTAACGACCTGCCTGCAGGATGGCCGAAAAAACGTTTTCTGCACCGCCTTCCCTTCC
>Ga0315912_10004312_pt1 | contig 13552 bp, 13 predicted proteins | sample VfabasoilMG_FD_204469 | JGI IMG/M metagenome (GOLD analysis project Ga0315912, IMG submission 204469) | Garden soil microbial communities collected in Santa Monica, California, United States - V. faba soil | ecosystem: Environmental > Terrestrial > Soil > Garden | place: USA: California... | reverse complement strand
AGGGGGAGAGGGAGTGGAGGCGTTGGGACGCTGTAGTGGCGCCCGCCCCCGAATCGCCACCCCACACGCCGCCCACCGCCCGCGCCCGGCCACGTGCGCCCGACAGGCTGCCCGCATCACGACCCGGAGCCCCGCCATGTCCCGCCCCCTGTTCCGCTCCCCCGGCTTCAAGATGATCGTGCTCGCCGTGCTCGCGCTGCTGCTGCTGATCCCGCTCGAAAGCGTGAACGGGCTGATCCGCGAACGCGCGGCGCGCGCGCGGGCGGCGGAGGACGCGATCGCGCAGCAATGGGGTGGTGCGCAGGTGCTGGCGCCGGCGTACCTGATCGCCTACCGCACCCTCGTCCAGCCCGAGGGCGACCATCTCGTGCGCCGGCAGTCGACCGAGGTGCTGCTGCCGGAGTCGGTCGAGATCGAGGCCACGCTGGCGCCCGAGATCCGCCACCGCGGCATCTTCCAGCTGCCGGTCTACACCAGCGTCTTGCGCGTGGAGGCGACGTTCGCCGCCGAGGCGCTCGCGGCGCTGCGCGCGGCGGCCGATCCGGGATCGGCTCTCGAACTGCGCCTCGCACTCTCCGACACGCGCGGCATCCGCGGCCTCGGCGAGGTGCTGGTCGACGGCCGTCCCGTGCAGTTCGCCTCGGCGCCGAGGCGACTGGCGGAGCTGCCGGCGCTGGGCGTGGACCTGCCGTCGGTCGCGGCGCAGGCGGACCAGCCCTTGCGCCTGGGCTACCGGCTCGACCTCGCCGGCACCGGCGCGCTGCAGTTCCTGCCGCTCGGGCGCACCACGCGCGTGCACCTCTCGGCGCCCTGGCCGCATCCGGACTTCTCCGGTGCGTTCCTGCCCGCGTCGCGCACGCTGGACGCGACGGCGTTCGATGCGCGCTGGCAGGTGCTCGCGTTCAACCGCGACTACCCCGAGCGCTTCGCGCTGCCCGAGGTCTCGACGAGCGAGATCACCGCCTCCGCGTTCGGGCTCTCCCTGTTCCAGCCGGCCGGCACCTACCAGCAGAACGAGCGCAGCGGGAAGTACGGGCTGCTGATGATCGCGCTGGTGTTCTGCGCCCTGTTCCTGTTCGAGTCCCTGCTCGGGCTCACCCTGCATCCGATCCAGTACGGACTCGTGGGCCTGGCGCTGGCGCTGTTCACCCTGCTGCTGCTCGCGCTGTCCGAGCACCTGGGTTTCGCGCGTGCGTACCTGTTCGCGGCCACGGCCGGGTGCCTGTTGATCGGCGGCTATGCGCGCGCGCTGCTCGCCTCGACGAGGCGGGCACTCGCGCTCTCGGGTCTGCAGGCCGCCGCGTACGGCACCTTCTTCCTGCTCGTGCGCAGCGAGGACTACGCGCTCCTGCTCGGATCGGCCGCGCTGTTCGCCGTGCTCGCCGCGATCATGTACCTCACGCGCCGGACGGACTGGGCGCGACTGGGCGCCGGCGCGCCGGCCGCCGCCGACACGCAGGCCCCGGCGGTGGGATGAGAGCGATCGCCGACGCGGCGTACAGCACGTTTTCATCCCCGTTGCGGCACACTCGTCGCCTCGCGTGGTGATCCCGAGGCGACGACATGAGCCTGTTCGGATTGGTGCTGATCGTGCTCGGCGTGTACTTCGCCCTGCGCGTGGTGGGATTCATGCTGAAGCTTGGCCTTTGGCTCGTGGTGCTGTTCGGCCTGTACTGGCTGCTCTCGCCCTACCTGGGCCTGCCGATGCCGATGTAGGACGACGTACGCCGGGCGTCGCGTCGTTGCCCTTGCTGCGTGAAACGGCCCGCATGCGATGCGTTCGCCGGTGCGACGGTCGAATGCGCATGAAATCGCATGCGCGATCGTCGGCGCTTGTGGCGCAATGGGACTTTCCACGGAGACAGCCATGAATCGAAGCACCCCGATCCGTACCCTGCTGTTCACCGCGGCGCTGTGCGCGCCCCTGCTCGGGGCCGCCGCCGACACGCCGCGCAGCGCGCTCGACGGCCTGCTCGCCGCCGACCTCGCCTACGCGAAGCAGGCGGCGAAGGCCGATCTCGCCGGCGGGCTCGCGCCCATGCTGGCGGACGATGCGTACGTGATCGTGCGCGGCGCGAACGAGCACGGCACCAAGGCCGTGCTGGAGGCGCTGCGCAAGGATCCCGACCACGCCGCGCACCAGAGCTGGCAGCCGGCGGCCGGGGGCATCTCCGCCGACGGGCAGCAGGGCTACACGCTGGGCTACCTCACCCTGACCAAGGCCGACGGCAGCACGGTGCCGTTCAAGTACCTCACCTACTGGGCCAAGCGCGACGGCACCTGGCGCGCGATCGCGTTCAAGCGCGGACGCCGCGGCGAAGGCGACACCACGCTCGCGATTCCGTCCTACGTGCCGGCGAAGCTCGTGCCGGTGGGCGATGCGAACGCGGCCGAGACCCATCGCAAGGCGGTCGCGGCGGCGGAGCAGGCGTTCTCCGACGAGGCCCAGAAGATCGGCATCGGCCCGGCCTTCGCGCGCTACGGCACGAAGGATTCGGTGAACATGGGCGGCCCGACGCCGACCTTCATCCTCGGTTCGGACAAGATCGGCGCCGCCGTGGGCGAAGGCGAGCCCGCGAACGGCTCCTCGGTGCGCTGGTCGGCCGATCGCGCGGTCGGGGCGAGCAGCGGGGACCTCGGCCTCTCCATCGGCCGCATCGTGTTCAACGAGAAGCCGACCGATCCCAAGCAGCCCGCGGAGATCCCGTTCTTCACGGTGTGGTACCGGCCGAGTGCGGAGCTCCCCTGGCGTTACATCGCGGAGTAGCAAGCACCGACGCGCCCCGGTACGCCGGAGTGCGCGTTTGCGCGCTCTCCGGCGCCTGGCTTCGATCCTGGCGACCGGGCCGCGGAGAGCGCCTGTGGCGCACGCCGCGCTACGGGCGTATCGACAACCATTCGTGCAACTGCGCGTGCACGTCGGCGTGGTCGAGCAGGTCGAAGTGGTTCGCGCCGTGGACGAGCAGGCGGCGGGCGGGTGGGAAGTGCAGGGAGCGGCGCGGATCCGGGTGCTCGCCGAGCGCGCTCGCCACGGGCACGAGGCCATCGCCGAGCGCGTGCCCCATGGCGTTGCCGCCGGCCTTGCTGCGCGTGGCGGCGACGGCGGCGCAGAACACGTCGCGGGGTAGCGGCAGCGGGTCCGGCTCCGCGCGACGCGACGCGCGCTCCGCGTCGATCAGGCGTCCATGCCGCAGGTCCCGGATGCCGGCGCTGCGGCTCTTGCCGATCGCGGCGAGCGGCGCGCTGTAGGGACTGAACTCCAGCGCACGATCCACGCCGTGGCCGGCGCGTTCGAGCGGCGCGCCGTGGTGCGGCGTGCCCAGGCAGACGAGATGGTCCAGGCGCGCGCGCCATCGATGGCCGGCGCGCTCGGCCGCGTGGCAGGCGCTGCGCGCGACCAGCCCGCCCATGCTGTGCGCGACGATCGAGAGCGTGCGCAAGCGCACGGGCCAGTGCCGCACGAGCTGCTCGAGCAGCGCGGAGAACTCCACGCCGTTGCGCGGAATGCCGCGCCCGGTGTTGTAGTGCAGGTACACCGGCGTGCAGCCCAAGGCGAGGGCGAGTGCGGCGCCATGGTCGTGGCCGTTGCGCAGCCACTGGCGATCGTTCATGCACAGGCCATGCACGAACACCACGACGTGGGGCGCGGCCGCGGGTAGGGCTTCACGCAGGGCCTCGCGCGTGAGCGCCAGTGGCATCCCGTCGCGGCGCAGCCGCATGCGGATCGCGAGCGGATTGCCGCTCGCCTCCAGGTGATCCCCGAGCACGCCGTTCAGGGCCGAGTGCGCGGCGTCCTCGATGACCGGGACGGGCGCATCCTCGGCACCCGGTGCGGGCAGCGAGAGCGCGGCGTCGATGCCGCGTCCGACCAGTCCGGTCACGCCACGCACGGAGCGATACACGAAGCCGCTGATGCCGCGCGCCCGCTCCGCCACCTGCCCGCCGATCGGCGCCGGCCGGCGCGCGATCGTGCCGTGCATGCGCTCGACCACGACGGTGACGCCGGACACGGCCTCGACCGCGAGGCGCGCGTAGCCGCGCAGCGTCTCGGCGTTCAAGTGGCCACGCGCGAGGGATCGCGTCGTTCATCGCCGCCCCAGCGGTTCGCGCGCGCGAAGCTGCCCAGGTCGTTGAAGCGCACGCCCATCTCGCGCATCACGCGGTGCGCGGTGCGTGCCGTCGCCTGGCGCACGTAGAACGGCTCCTTCACCACGAAATGGTGGATCGCGTGCGTGCTGCCGAAGTTGAAGCAGAACAGCTGGAACGGCCAGAACCACCAGCGGTCCAGCACCTGGGTCTGCTGCAGCACGTTGCCGTCCTCGACGTCGCCGTAATAGTGCATGTTGCTGCTGATGAAGTGCAGGCAGAAGCTGCGCAGCACGTTTGGCGCGATCCACGCGACGGTGGCGAGGTTCAACAGGTCGATGCGCGCGAGCGCCGCCGCGGACCACGCGACCGGTTGGCCGGCGAGCGCGAGCGCGCCGTCCAGCGCGTGCACGCCGAGGAACGCATACCACAGGCCCCAGTGCAGCCAGCCGAGCGGGAAGTACGCGGCCGCCGCGCGCAGCAGCGCCTTGCGCCGGTGCGCGGGATCGGGCAACTGGCGCACGCGCCACAGGACGGAGAAGCCGGCATCGGCGAGCATGAGCAGGCGCGCGAGGTTCCAGCGCTCGCCGTTCGTGATGCCGCGCTCCTCGCGGTCGGTCGCCGTGCCCGAGTGCTTGTGGTGGTGGAAATGCAGTTCGCGCCGGATCCACGGGTTGATCGTGCTCGGCCGCGCCAGCCAGCCCAGCGCGAGCATGAGGTGGTGCAGCAGCGGACGCTTGCGGAAGTACATCCAGTGGATGAGGTCGTGCTCGAGCTCGTGCGTGAGCGAGGCGAAGCCGGCGATCAGCGGGATCGCGAGCCAGGCGGGGAGCGCGCCAAGCCAGTAGCCGTAGCCGCAGGCCACCATGCCGGCGAGCGCGAACGCCATGATCGCCGCGCCGATCGCGTCCTGGTGGCGCAGCCACGGATGGCGGACGCGCAGCGCGTCACCGGCCGCCATGACCTCGCGCCGGATGTGCTCGGCGCGCTCGGCGTCGCTCGTGGGCGGGACAGGGGCCTGGTCGCGCATCGTCGTTCGGGGTCGTCGTTCGCGGGATCGCCCAGGCACTGTAGTCCATGCGCGCCCGCGCGGCCCTGCCGGGCACGCCAACGACTTGACCGTGCGCGCCACGCACGCGCCGAGCAAGAATCCGCAAGCGTTCACGGACCGTCGCTGGCACGGTATCGCCATGGATCCCGCCGTCGCCCCGGCGCGCACCGCGCGCATCGCCTCGATCGACCTGTTGCGCGGCCTGGTCATGGTGCTGATGGCGCTGGACCACGCGCGCTACTACTTCTCCGTGCCCGGTGCGACGCCCGAGGACATGGCGGTCACGACCGGGCCGCTGTTCGCCACGCGCTGGATCACGCACCTGTGCGCGCCCGCGTTCTTCTTCCTGATGGGGCTTTCGGTGCACCTGCAGCGGGGCACGCCGCGGTTGGCGCCGGTGACGGCGCTGCGCGGCCTGTGGCTGGTCGTGCTGGAGCTGACCGTCGTGGGCTTCGCGTGGTCGTTCCATCCGGGCTGGAGCGTCGCGGGCGTGATCTGGTCGCTGGGCGTGGCCATGGTCGTGGTCGGCGGATTCAGCCTGCTCGACAGTCGCATCGCGCTCGCGACGGGGCTCGCGCTGGTGCTCGGCCACAACCTGCTGGATGGCGTCCGGGCCGAGGACCTGGGCAGCGCCGGGTGGATCTGGCACCTGCTGCACGTGCCGTGGTCGATGGAACTGCCCGGCGGAACACCGTGGTTCGTGCTGTTCCCGCTGCTGCCGTGGCTCGGCGTGGCGTTGCTCGGCTACGGGTCGGGGCCGCTGTTCGCGCTCGAGGCCCCGCGCCGCACGCGGATGCTCGCGGGCATCGGCGCCGCATGTCTCGTCGCGTTCGTGCTGCTGCGCGCGAGCGGCGGATACGGCAATCCGGCGGAGCCGTCGATCTGGGGCGCGGTCGGTCGCTACGACGCGGTGCAATACGATGGCCTCGTGCTGCGTGCCATCGCGTTCCTCAACGTGGAGAAGTACCCGGCGTCGCTCCAGTTCCTGCTGATGACGCTGGGCGTGCTGGCGCTGGTGTTCGCCTGGTTGCAGCGCTACGACGCGACGGTCGAACCCGGCCCCCTGCCGCGCATCGTGCGCGTGTTCGGCGCCGTGCCGATGTTCTTCTACGTGCTGCACCTGTTCGTGCTGCACGGGCTCGCGCTCGGCGTGGCGCAGGTGTCCGGCCAACCGTCGGCGTGGCTGGGGTGGGGCGGCACGTTCCCGACCTCGGCGCCGGCGGGGTACGGATACGGGCTGGTCGGGGTGTACCTGGCGTGGGCCGTCGCGCTGTGGGTCCTATTTGCGCCGTGCGCGTGGTACGCACGCTGGAAGGCGCAAGGCACGCGCTGGTGGAAGACGCTCCTGTAACGTCACAAGGTTCTGTAGGAGCGCGCTTCAGCGCGCGATCTTTTCGCCTTGCAAGCCACACCGCTGATCAAGAGATCGCGCGCTGAAGCGCGCTCCTACAGAGGGGTTGTGACGCTTGCCGAGGCTCGGGCATGGGTGATCTGGGTGCACGAGCCTCCGGGCCTCAGAACCACGCCGCCTCCATCTCGTACGCGCTCGCATCGGCCTCGCGCACGAGTTTCGCCGCGATCTCGATGCGGGGGATCTCGGTCGCGAAGAAGAAGCGGCAGGCCTGAATCTTGCCCTGGTAGAACGCGACGTCGTCGCCCTGCGCCGAGGGCAGCGCGCGCGTCGCGATCTCGGCCTGGCGCAGCCACAGCCAGCCGATGGTGAGGTGGCCGAGCACGGTCATGTAGTGTTCGGCGTTCGCGAGCACGCGGCGCGCTTCGCCGGCGGCCATGCGCGCGCCGGCCGCCTGCGTGCATTCGCCCGCGAGCCGCAGCGCCGCGCCGAGTTGCGCGGCGTAGGGGGCGAGCGATTCGTGCGCCGCGGCGGAGCGGCAGTCCTGCGCGATCTTGCCGAACAGCAGTTTCGGCGCCGCACCGCCCTGCATCATCGCCTTGCGTCCGAGCAGGTCCAGCGCCTGGATGCCGTTCGTGCCCTCGTGGATGGGATTGATGCGGTTGTCGCGGTAGCACTGCTCGACCGGATACTCGCGCGTGAAGCCGTAGCCGCCGAGGATCTGCACGGCGAGTTCGTTCGACTTCAGCGAATAGTCCGAGCCCCAGGCCTTGATGATGGGCGTGAGCAGGTCGAGCAGCAGCTCGCTCTCCCGGCGCACGGACTCCTCGGGGTCGCGCTGCTGGTCCACGAGCAGCGCCGTGTAGTAGCCGAGCGCGATCGCGCCCTCCACGTAGCACTTCTGCATCAGCAGCATGCGGCGCACGTCGGCGTGCTCGATCAGCGCGACGGGCGGCGAGGTCGGATCCTTCTGGTCCGGATGCCGGCCCTGGCGCCGCTCCTGCGCGTACTTGAGCGAGTACAGGTACCCGACCAGGCCCTGCTGCACGGCGCCCATGCCGACGCCGATGCGCTCCTCGTTCATCATGTGGAACATGTAGCCCAGGCCCTGGTGCGCCTCGCCCACCAGGTACCCGTGGCAGTCGCCCTGCTCGCCGAACTTGAGGAACGTGTTCACGCTGCCGCGCTGGCCCATCTTGTGGTTCAGGCCGGCGAGGCGCACGTCGTTGCGTTCCGCGCGCGCGCCGTCCGACTGCACGCGCCAGCGCGGCACGATGAACAGCGAGATGCCGCGCACGCCGGCCGGCGCGCCGACGATCTTCGCGAGCACCAGGTGCACGATGTTCTCGCCGAACTCGTGGTCGCCCGCGGAGATCCACATCTTCGCGCCGGTGATCCGGTAGCTGCCGTCGGCCTGCGGCTCGGCCAGGGTCTTGATGTCCCCCAGCGAGGAGCCCGCCTGCGGCTCGCTCAGGCACATGGTGCCGTAGTAGCGGCCCTGCACGATGGGGAGCATCCACAGCCGCTTCTGCTCCTCGGTGCCGTAGACCTCGAGCAGGTTCGCCGCCGCGCGCGCGAGCGCGGGATAGGCGATGGTGCCCGGATTCGCGGCGGAGAACTGCGCGTCGCAGGCCGAGGCGATCACGAACGGCAGCTGCATGCCGCCCTGCTCGTAGTCGGCCAGCGAAGCCATGAAGCCGGCCTCGTTGAACGCGGCGAGCGCCTCGCCGATCTCGGGGATGAAGCGCACCCCGCCGTCCACCATCTCGGGCTCGTGCAGGTCGGACTTGCGGTTGTGCGGGTGGAACTTCTCCAGCGCCACGCGGTGCGCGAGGTCGATCGCGGCATCGAAGGTCTCGCGGTTGTGCTCGGCGTAGCGCGGGTAGCCCGACAGCGACTCCACCCCGAGCAGTTCGAACAGGACGAAGTCGAGGTGGCGGCGGTCGAGCAGGGGGCTGGAGGTCATGGCGAGGGATCCGCTGGAAGGGGGGCGTGAGGGCCGGGCCGGGCAGAGCGGAGCTTGCTCCGCCGCTCTCGGGGTGCTTCAGCCGAGCAAGCCCGGCTCTGCGAAAGCGGGGGCGACGGTCCGGCTTGGCGATGAGTCATTCTGACAATATGTATCATATTGCGTCAATACTCGCATGCGACTAGGATGCCGCCATGCGCGCCGCCACGCCCAGCCCAGATCCCCGCCGCACGCGCCTGAGCCGCGCACTGGACGAGCGGCCGCCGCGCCGCGTCACGCCGGTCGACCTGTTCCGGCTCGCGCGAAGGCACTGGCTGGCCGGCGAGCGCATCGACGTGGGCGCGCTCGCCGCCGAACTCGGCATCGGGCGCGCGACCGCGTTCCGCTGGGTCGGCAGCCGCGACCTGCTGCTCGGCGAGATCGTGTGGTCGCTGTGCGAGCCGTTGATGCTGAAGGCCGCCGCGAACAGCCGCGCGCGCGGCGCGCATCGCATCGCCGCCGTATCCGAGGCCACCGTGCGCGGAATCCTGGACTCGGTGCCGCTGCGCGAGTTCATCCGCCAGGACCCCGAGTACGCGCTGCGCCTGCTCACTTCCAAGAACGGACCGGTGCAGGCGCGCGCGATCGAGCGCGTGCACCAGCTGATGACGCAGGAGGTGGAAGGCGGCCACTTCGACCCGCCGCTCGCGCTCGCCACGCTCGCCTACCTGGTCGTGCGCCTGAGCGAATCGTTCATCTATGCCGAGGTGATCACGGGCCAGGCCGTGGACATGGCGGATGCGGGGCTGGCGATCGAGTTGTTGTTGTCGGGGCGGGTCGCCAAACGGCGCAATGCATCGCGTCCTGTTCCTGCCGCGGCCGAAAAGCGGGCGCATCGTCGCTCCGCATCGGGCAAGCCCCAGTCCCCCATCCCGTCGCCCCCGCGAAGGCGGGGGCCCAGTGACTTTGCTCTCGGTGGATAGACGTGGCGCGCCCACGCCTCCCCGCCGTCTACATCATGGCGACGGATCGCAACGGCACGCTTTACATCGGTGTTACCAGCGATCCCATCCAACGCGTCTGGCAGCACCGGGAGGACGTGATCCGGGGATTCACTCAGCGCTACGGTGCGCACCGGTTGGTGTGGTTCGAAACCTGCGAAACGATGGTGGCGGCGATCGAGCGAGAGAAGCGCATGAAGAAGTGGCGACGCGAGTGGAAGCTTCAGTTGATCGAGGAACGAAATCCCTATTGGCGTGACCTCTGGGACGAGATTCTTCAGTAGTGGGCGAAGACCGAATGCAGTAGCGAAAGCAAGGTCACTGGGCACCCGCCTTCGCGGGTGCGACGAGGGTTGGAAGGATTCGGAGGTTTCAGCGATGACGGCACGGTACGAACTGCACGGCGACGTGGCGGTGATCACGCTCGACAACCCGCCGGTGAACGGCATGGGCGTGGAGACGCGGCGGGCGATGGCGGAGGCGCTGGATCGGGCACTCGACGATCCCGCCGTGGTCGCGATCGTGTTCCGCGGCGCGGGCAAGGTGTTCACGGGTGGTGCGGACATCCGCGAGTTCGGCACGCCGGACATGCTGCGCGAGCCGAACCTGCATTCGCTGATCCGCTACCTCGAGGAGAGCACCAAGCCCGTGGTCGTGGCCGTGCACGGCGTGTGCATGGGCGGCGGGCTCGAGCTCGCGCTCGGCGCGCACTATCGCGTGGCGGCGCCGGGCACGCAGGTCGCGCTGCCCGAGGTGAAGATCGGGCTGCTGCCCGGTGCCGGCGGCACGCAGCGCTTGCCGCGCGTGGTGGGGCTGGAGACGGCGCTGCGCATGATCGTGACGGGCGAACCGGTGGACAGCGCGAAGCTCGCGGCGCTGCCGGGGCAGAAGCTGTTCGACCGGCTGATCGACGGCGACCTGACCGCCGGCGCCGTCGCTTTCGCGCGCGAGCGCGCCGCCGGCGGCGGACCGCATCCGCTGGTGCGCGATCTCGCCGTCGTGCACGAGCACGCCGGCGCGGTGCTCGACGGCGCGCGCCGCCAGGTGGCGGAATCGTCGCCGCAGTTCCCCGCGCCGCTGGGCTGCATCCAAGCGGTCGCGGCCGCCGTCGCACTGCCGTTCGAACAGGGGCTGCAGGCCGAGCGCGACGGCTTCCTGCGCCTGATGATGACGCCCGAGTCGCGCGCCCTGAGGCATGCGTTCTTCGCCGAGCGCGCGGCCGCGCGCATCCCCGACGTGGCCGACGACACACCCCAGCGCAAGGTCGCGTCGATTGCCGTGATCGGCGCGGGCACCATGGGCAGCGGCATCGCGATGAACTTCCTCAACGCGGGGCTGCCGGTCACGCTGCTGGAGACGGGTCCCGAGGCGCTGGAGCGCGGGCTCGCCGCCATCCGCAAGACCTACGAGGGCAGCGTGCGCAAGGGCAAGCTCGCCGCCGAGGAGGCCGAGCAGCGCTTGTCGCGGGTCAAGCCGACGCTGTCCTACGACGACCTGCGCGAGGCCGACCTCGTGATCGAGGCGGTGTACGAGGAACTCTCCGTCAAGCAGGCCGTGTTCCGCCAGCTCGATGCGGTGGCAAAGCCCGGCGCGATCCTGGCGACGAACACCTCCACGCTCGACGTCGACCTGATCGCCGCCGTCACCGCGCGGCCGGCCGATGTCGTGGGCCTGCATTTCTTCAGCCCCGCGCACGTGATGAAGCTGCTCGAAGTGGTGCGCGCGAAGGACACCGCGCAAGACGTGCTCGCCACCGTGATGGCCGTGGCCAAGCGCATCCGCAAGACCGCCGTGGTCGCGCGCGTGTGCGACGGCTTCATCGGCAACCGCATGATCGAGCAGTACAGCCGCCAGGCCACGTTCCTGCTCGAGGAGGGCGCGCTGCCCGCGCAGGTGGACGCGGCGATGGAGCAGTTCGGTTTCGCCATGGGCCCGTTCCGCATGAGCGACCTCGCGGGCAACGACATCGGCTGGGCGATCCGCAAGCGCCGCCGCATCGAGCGGCCCGAGCTCAGCTACTCGCGCGTGCCCGACCTCCTGTGCGAACTCGGCCGCTTCGGGCAGAAGACCGGCGCGGGCTGGTACGACTATGCGCCGGGCGACCGCAATGCGCGCCCGAACGCGGACGTGGATGCGATGATCGAGCGGCACTCCGCGGAGATCGGCATCGCGCGGCGCGCGATCACCGATCGCGAGATCGTGGAGCGGCTCGTGTACGCGCTGGTCAACGAAGGCGCGCGCATCCTCGAGGAAGGAATCGCGTCCAAGGCCGGCGACATCGACATGGTGTACCTCACCGGCTACGGCTTCCCGCTGCATCGCGGCGGACCGATGCGATACGCGGACGAGGTGGGCCTCTACAACGTGGTGCGCGCGATGAAGCGCTACGCGCGCATGGACACGACGAACCGGCAGGCCGGTGCGTGGGAGCCGGCGCCGTTGCTGGCGAAGCTGGCGGCGGAGGGTGGCAGCTTCACGGGATGAGCGTCGGCCGCGTTCCGCGCGTCGCCACGACCGCGCGGTCGGGAACTTCGCCGCCGAACGGGGCTCGAACACCGGGCCCCTGCAACGGAAGCGAAGATCCATGACCACCCCACACCGGATGCTGGCCTCCACGGCCGCGGTCCTCATGCTCACCGCGTCCGCGTGGGGCATCGCCCCCGCCGCGCGCGCCGCGCCGCAGCCGTCTTCGCGCCAGGCGGAATCGAAGGTGCCGGCGGTGCGCATGTACGCGACGCGCAACTGTCCGTACTGCCTCAAGGCGCGCGCCTACCTCACGCAGCGCGGCATCGCGTGGGAGGAGATCGACATCGAATCCTCGGAACAGGCGAACCGCGAGTTCAAGGCGCACGGCGGCATGGGCACGCCGCTCTTCGTGGTCGGCGAGACGCGCGTCCAGGGTTTCGATCCGGTGCGGCTCGAGGCGGCCCTGCGCGAGATCGGTGCCGCCACGACGCCCTGAGTTCCGCGCCGCGCCGTCGACGTCCGCGGTCGTGGCGCCGCGCGCACCGCCAGTGCCCTCCGCGGCCTTTCGCTGTGGCGCAGGGCATCGTGGTCCAGAACGCCGGAGAGCCCCTGCGGGGCACTCCGGCCTACGGGGTCGCTGCGGATGTCGGGGGCGCGCAGCCGACTTGTCTGAGCACGCGTGTCGTGCTCGCGGGGTTGCGTGCGAGGGCGTTGCCCACGCGACGCGGACGCGGCTGCAGGTCGCCGCCGCAGTTCGGACAGCGGCCGGCGAGCACGCCGTCCGCGCAGTCGCGGCACCAGGTGCATTCGAACGAGCAGATCATCGCCAGCGGAGACTCCGCGGGCAGGTCGCGGTCGCAGCACTCGCAGTTCGGGCGCAGCTCGAGCACGGCACCGCTCCCTCAGCCTTCGAACACCGGCTCGCAGCGTACCTCGCTGCGCACCGAGTTCGCGATGAAGCACTCGTGGTGCGCGGCCTCGTGCAACTGGTCGAGCTGCTCGCGCGTGGGCATCCGCTCGCCGGAGAAGCGCGCGTGCGGGCGCAGCGTGACGAGCGTCATCGCGAGCCGGCCATCGCCGTTGCGCGCCATCAGGCCGCTCGCCTCGTCGCGGTAGCTGTCCACGCGGTAGCCGCGCTTCGCCGCGATGGAAAGGAACCACAGCATGTGGCAGCTCGACAGCGACGCCACGAAGGCCTCTTCCGGATCCACCGCCTCCGCGACCGCGTAGGGCAACGGCACGACCTCGGGCGAGGCGGAGGCCGGCACCGAGATGCCGCCGTCGAATCGCCACGTGTGGGCGCGGCTGTAGCGGTTGTCGGTGAAGGACTGCTCGTCGCGTTGCCACTCGATCTGGGCCGTGTACGTGGACATGGGGCGATGCTCCGGAGGGATGGCGTGCACGGTAGACCGTCGCCGGGTGCGCGGTAAGGGCCAATCGGGCGGTACGCGGACGTGCCAATGGCGGCGCAAGGGGTCCGCCGCGCGCGGCGATTGCTGGATACCGCCGGGCGCGTCTCGGCCCTGACGTTTCTCCACGTTTGCGGAGTCGACATCTGCGACCCGCAATGCGCCGCAAAGGACCTGTAGGAGCGCGCTTCAGCGCGCGATCCTTTCGGCGCGCGCCAACACCGGGCTGGAGTGAATAGATCG
>Ga0315912_10004309_pt1 | contig 13558 bp, 11 predicted proteins | sample VfabasoilMG_FD_204469 | JGI IMG/M metagenome (GOLD analysis project Ga0315912, IMG submission 204469) | Garden soil microbial communities collected in Santa Monica, California, United States - V. faba soil | ecosystem: Environmental > Terrestrial > Soil > Garden | place: USA: California... | reverse complement strand
CAAAGCGCTTGGCACACCGCTTGCAATCTCCGCCGTCAGACGCGTGGGCGTCGTGTGCTTTTGCGAAGAACCACATCTCTCACTGGAACCGCTAGAAGGAGCTTTGAAATGACGAAACTGCAAAAGGGCTTCACGCTCATCGAGTTGATGATCGTGGTCGCCATCATCGGTATCTTGGCCGCCATCGCGATCCCCGCGTATCAGGACTACACGATCCGCGCGCAGGTCTCGGAAGGCATGAACTTGGCTGCTGCGGCGAAGGCTGCGGTTGCCGAGTCGTTCCTGAACCGCGGCCAGGCGCCGGTCAACCGCACGCAAGCGGGTATGTCGCCCGTCGCTACCGACACGGTCGGTAAGTACGTGACGCAAGTCGAAGTCACCAAGGGCGTCATCGCAATCACGTACGGCAACTCCGCGAACACGGGGATTACCGGCAAGACGCTCGAGCTGGTGCCGTACATCTCGGTGGACAACTCGATCTCGTGGCGATGCGGCGGCGCGACTGCTCCGACGCCCAACGTCATGACGGGTGTGGCGGGCAATACCGGCGGCACGCTGGCCGGTGCGGCCTACGTCAAGTACCTGCCCTCGGCCTGCCGTCCGTAACGGTTGAGGTCTATGCGCTTGCCACTGCTCTGCGGTGGTACAGCGAGACGAAACGGGCCCCTCACCGATCGGTGGGGGGCCTTTTCTTTGGAGGGTACGGTGAATCGGCAGGGTCCGCGCACGCACATCGCGAGCGAGAGAGGCCTCTCGACCATCGAGGTCGTCGTCGCGCTCGCCGTGACCGGACTCATGCTGTCGCTCGCCTTCGCGGCGGTCGACACCTACGTCGTCCGGGGTCAGGTCGCCGAAAGCCTGGCGCTTGCGGTGCCTCTACAGCATCGAGTCGCACACGCGTTCCGATCCTCGGGCGTGCCTCCGGGGAATGACCTGGTCAGGGAGCAACCAACGGGCGAGCTGGCTGGCAGCGCTTACGTGGACAACATAGAGATCATCGACGGGCGGATCGACCTGCGGTTCGGCCGAGCGGCCGATGCTGCGCTCGCCGGCCACGTACTGTCCCTGACTCCGTTCGAGACGGCCGATCTCGATGTCGTTTGGGTTTGCGGCAGTGCCGTTCCGGGCGTCGGCCTTCATCCTCTCGGCTTCTCCGGCGGATCACCCCACGCCGTGCAGGCGCCCGCGTCGATAGAGCCGCGCTACCTTCCGCGCGCGTGCCGCTGACGCGCGTGATCCGGCGCAAAGCGTGCGCGAGTGCCGTTTGCGTCTCCTCCCGATCGGCTACGATCCCGACGTGAGCACCTTGATCACCGACGTTCGAGAGTCCTCGAGGCCTAGGCACTCGATCACACCCAACGTGTGGAGCGTCGCGATCTGGATGCTGACATCGCTGATCGCCGCGTTCTTCGCCATGATCGTGCGCGATTCCACGCGCTTCGAGAACATCTACCTACCGCGCGGCAATGACTCTTTTTATCACGCTCGACGGATCCTCGACGCTATCGGCAACCGCGGTTTCTACCAGTTCGACGAGCGGCTGCACGTCCCGGACGGGTCGTGGATCCCGTGGCCGTGGGCGTACGACTACCTGATGGCCAAAGCGACGGAAATCGCGCTGTGGTTCTCGCCGACGCTCGAGCCCACGGCGTTCCTCGCCCACGTGCCTGTCGCTTGGATCTTCGTCAACGCCGCCCTATTCATGGCAGCGGCGGGCGCAATCGGGCTTTCGCGCGAGATGCGGTTGGCCGCGATGCTTTGTTTCGCGCTTTCGCCGCTGACGCAGCTACTGCACGCCGTAGGCATGATCGATCATCACTACGTCGAGCACACCTTCGTGCTGCTCAATGCTTTCCTGGGTCTCACGTGGTTCCAGCAGCCGACGAACCCACGGCGGGCCGCGGCGCTGGGCGTGGCGCTCGGGCTCGCGCAGGCGTTTCACAACGGGCTCTTCATCCTTCAGCTCGTGCCGCTCACGACGATATTCTTGCTCTGGTTCCGAGGAAGCGCGCCGCCCGCCTCGGCGTTGCGTGCGTTCGCGGCAACGCTGGTCGCAACGACCTTGTTGATCGTGCTGCCATCGGAGCCGTTTCGCCGCGGCATGTTCGAGCTAGCCTTGCTCTCGTGGTTTCACCTCTACGTCGCCGTTTGCACGGCCTCGGCCGTCGCGTTCATGGCCTGGCGATCTTTCTCGCGGCGCGAGCTGGCGTTACTTGCGGCGCTCTGCGCCCTTCTGGCCCTTCCTCTGGGCGGGCAAGTGCTGAGCGGTGCGGATTTCTTGTCGGGCAATTTCTCGATCCTCGACCAGATCGCCGAGATGCATAGCCCGTACAAGATGTTCACCGAGACGTACGGCCCGACCGCGACGGCGGGTTACTACAGCTGGCTGTTGCTGCTCGCACCCGCGCTGTTGGCGTTCTACGCCTATCGCGTGCTCCGCGAGCGTGAACCCTGGAAGCTCTATTACGCCGTCCTCGCTACATTCGGACTAGCCTTGCTGCTCGCTCAGCTCCGGTTGCACTACTTCGGTTTCTTCGTTCTCGTGACCGGCGGCCTGCTGGTGGTCGAGGAGATTCGCGCACGCCGAGCGTGGCATCGCGGTGCCGTCTTCGCCGCAACGCTCGCGGTGATCGCACTCGCTTACCAACCAGCCCTTCGCGAGCGACTGTTCGTCGTCTACGCGCCGTCCGGCAGCGTCGACTACGCAAGCGGGCTATCGATCCTGATCGACCTCGAAAAGTTGTGCATAGAAGACCCCGGCGTGGTGCTCGCGAGCGCGGACGACGGCAACGAGATTCTCTTCCATAGCGACTGCAGCGTAATCGCCAACAACTTCATCTTGCGACCAGCGGACAAGGAGCACATCGACGAGGTGAACCGTCTCATGCGCCTCACGCCCGCCGAGATCCGAGCCGAGCGGCCGGACGTCAAGTACGTTTTCGTGCGCACCGAAGATTTCAGTGTTTTCGACGGCACGTTCGCGTACCTCGTAGCCGACATCCCGATCGCCAAACAGTTGCTCATAGACGAGGTGCCGCCGCCGGGTTACACGTTGATCAAAACCGTCCTGCGTCGCAATGACGGCGAAGAGGGACCCGCCGGAATCTACGCGCGTTTGTATAAAGTGGCACCGAGCGACGAAGGCGGCCCCCTGTAGCTCTTGGGACCGCGACGAGAGAATCAACGGTGAGCGCGCAAACCCACACCGACGACCTGACCCGGGAAATCGTTCGCGACGGGGAGTCGAACGCAAAGTACCAAGCCGACGAGCTCGCGCCGCGTATCGCGGTTCTCGTTCCGTGCTACAACGAAGCGGCTACCGTCGCGACAGTAGTGGCGGATTTCAAACGCGCTCTGCCGAGCGCAACCGTCTACGTCTACGACAACAATTCGACTGACGCTACGGGCGAGCTCGCGGCCGGTGCCGGCGCAGTCGTGCGGACCGAGCCTCTGCAGGGCAAGGGGAACGTCGTGCGACGCATGTTTGCGGACATCGAAGCGGAGGTCTATGTGCTCGTCGATGGCGATGGCACCTACGACGCGCCATCGGCAGGGCGGATGGTCGACGCGCTGCTCGAGAAGTCGCTGGACATGGTCAATGGCGCCCGGATAGCCACGACCGATCTCGCCTATCGGCCCGGTCACGCGATCGGCAACAAGTTGCTAACACGAACGGTGGCGACGGTATTCGGCAGTCAGGTCCGCGACCTGCTGTCCGGTTATCGCGTGATGTCGCGGCGATTCGTCAAATCGTTCCCAGCGCTGGCGACTGGGTTCGAGACCGAAACGGAGCTGACGGTGCACGCGCTCGAGCTGCGCTGCCCGATCGCCGAAGTCGCGACTCCTTACCGCGATCGACTCGCGGGCTCGCAGAGCAAGTTGCGTACCTTTCGCGACGGGTTTCGTATCCTGCGCACCATCGCGAAGCTCGTGAAGGAAGAGCGCCCGCTGGCCTTCTTCACATCCGTGAGCGTCCTATTAGGAGTCTCGTCGCTGCTGCTCGCATGGCCGCTGTTGGTTACCTACGTTGAAACAGGGCTCGTGCCCCGATTTCCCACCGCTATTCTCGTGATGGGGCTCATGGTTCTCGCCTTCCTGAGCTTCTTGGCCGGCCTGATTCTCGACACCGTGACCCACGGCCGGCGTGAGCTCAAGAGATTGCACTACCTTGCTTTGCAGGGGCCCGGGGTGCGCGAGCGACGCCGACCACGAACGGTAACCGCGGAGCCGACCGACTCCGTGCGCTAGCCGCGCGAATCAGCGTTACCAGTTCACAGATCCGCTCGACGGAACGATTGTAGACTCCGCGCGTGAAACCCCTCCCCGACTCCAAGGCCCAACGTGGGCTCGCGTGCAGTGACACGCGCCTCGGGCATCAGCGATGGGCCTGACGACCCTACTGCCGATACTGGGCCTGGCGGCGTTTTTCGCCAGGAAGCTCGGAACGACGCTCGCGGTGGCCATGCTGCACGCGGTTTCGGCCACCATTCTCGTGCTGTATGTCGGCGGCCTCGTCGGGCTCCTCTGGTGGACCGCGCTGGCGATTCATCTCGTAGGCGTCGGCTTGCTCGGACACGAGCTCTTGAGATTGCGGCGAAACGACAAACTACCCGTCTCGATGCCGCTCGCGGTACTCGTCGTATGCGTGGCGCTTGTCTGGCTCGTGCACGGAAACAGCGTGTACCTGTACTACGACGAGTACGCGCACTGGGGCGTCTACCTGAAAGAGATGCTGGCCCTCGACGGTTTCTGGCAGGCGGATACGAACTCGATGCATCCGCGCTACCCGCCGGGGGCACCGCTGTGGCAGTACCTGTTCAACGTATTCCGCGAACCCACCGAGGGAACGGCCTACCTGGCTCAATTCGTGCTTCTCATGACGCCGCTGCTGGTGCTGTGGGAGCGTGTCACTTGGCGCCGTGCACACTGGCTGCTCCTGATACTGGCGCTCTGCGCCCTCGCGCTGACGAATTTCGGCCTCGGCGTCAACAGTCTGTACGTCGATCACGTCATCGGCGCCTGGTTCGTCGGCACGATCTTGTGCTTTGTTGCGCACTCCCCGACTTTGCGCCGCAGCGCAATCTATGCGCTGCCGTTGACAACGCTGGCCCTGCTCAAGGAGTCGAGCTTTGCGTTCTCATTGGCGGCTGCCTGCATTCTGGGATTGCTCGTCTGGCTTAGATCGTGGGCGGCTTTTGGGCGCCCTGTCGCGAGTGCGGTCCGAAGTCTGTGCCTCGCCGTCATCATCACGCTACCTGCCGCGCTGTGCCTGCAGATTTGGGACTGGAGGCTCGATTCGATCGGCGCACCGAGCGAGCACGAAGCTGTCGGAGGAATCGCTTCGGGTTTGGCCGGCAATACCGAGCAGGTCGATGCCGAGCGCGGCGCAGAGATCACTAGACGGTTTGTCGAAGTATTCTCGGAGCAGCAGCTCAGTAACGACTACGTTTCTCGCCAATACAACGCGTTCAGCTATCCGCTACACGAGCTGTTCACGGACCGTTACCGACTCACCACGTTAGGGCTGTTCGTGATCTTTGCGATCTGGTGGGCGGGCCTGACGATTTTCGTGCTGCGCGGATCGGAGCGCTGGACATGGGGAGCAGTCGCCTGCGGCATCGCAGTCACCGGCATCGGTTACGTCTTCGCTCTGTATCTAACCTATCGATTTGCCGCGGGCGAGCGTGGCCTCGAGCTGTCCTCGTACACGCGATATGTACAGACGATTGCATTGCCCATGCTGATCGTCTCCTTCGCGCCACTGCTGCCCGCATTTCGTTCGCCCCAGCAGGAACGCGCTTGGCAGGTTGCCGGAAGGGCGGTACCGCGCCATTGGCTTCTGGCATTGGCCGCATGTGTCGGCCTCTACGTGTTCGAGACGCCCTACCTGCGTCCGCTGTTCGAGCGAAATTCCGTCATCGAGCTCAGGCGGCAGATCGAGCCTATGGCTCGAACGGTGCACGCGGCGGTTGGCCGATCGTCCGTATGGCTATATCTGCCGAATGACCTAGCAAACGAGTTTGTCGGCCATTTGTTCCAGTACTTCATGGCGCCCACACCTACCTACGTAGAGCGAAACAGCGAATTCCTGGAGCGTGCGCCGGATGCGGTCCTCAAGGACTGGTCCAAGTTCGACTATGTCTGGCTTCCCTCTGAGCTCGACCCGAAAACCGCGCAGCGCTTTGTCGAAGTCGCCGGTCTGCCGTTGACCGAACGGGTGTTCGCCGTGTCAACCGATGAATCGGGAAATACGCAGCTCCTGCCTTTGACCTCGCAGCAGTAGCTTGGCGTTCCAGCGTCAACTGTGCCAACCGGTGGTGACGAGCGGCACAGCGATCTCGAATCCACTCGAGGAAACTGTGATGCCGTGCCTGCGGCTGAGCGTCGTGCAGGCACAATTAGGTTAAGCTGCGGCGGGCGTCCTCATGCCTTCCGTGGTTGGTGGTAGTTGCAACTAGGCCGTCGACGGAATGAACCCTTCGAGCGAGACACGCAGACACTTCGGCACCGCGCCGAAGGCGCCCTCTGGGAACGACGACGTAGCTCAGCGGCCAACGCTGGACGCACGTCCCGTCGCGCGGCGGAAGCTCGTCATCCAAATTCCCTGCCTCAACGAAGAGATGACGATTGGCACGACGCTCTCCGAGCTGCCACGGCACATCGACGGCTTCGACTGCGTCGAATGGCTCGTTATCGACGACGGGAGCTCGGACGGCACTGTTGCGGCGGCAATCGCAGCCGGCGCCGACCACATCGTCTCTCTGCCACACAACCAGGGGTTGGCACGCGCATTCATGGCCGGCATCGAGGCGAGCCTCAAAGTCGGCGCTGACGTCATCGTCAACACCGATGCCGACAATCAGTACGCTGCCGGCTCGATCACCGACCTCGTGGCACCGATTCTCGAAGGGCGGGCCCAGATAGTCGTCGGCGCGCGCCCCATCGCAGATATTCGCGAGTTCTCGACCGTCAAGAAACTGCTTCAGAGAGTCGGTAGCGCCGTCGTTCGCATCGCGAGCGGTACATCCATTCCCGATGCCCCCAGCGGTTTCCGCGCGATCCACGCTGCCGCAGCGATCCGGCTCAACGTGTTCGGCGACTACACCTACACACTAGAAACGATCATCCAAGCCGGGCGCAAAGGCATCCCAATCGTTTCCGTTCCGGTGCTAGTGAACGCCGCGACGCGACCATCGCGGCTCGTACGAAGCATCCCATCGTACGTATGCAGATCGATGCTGAACATCGCCAGGGTATTCGTTCTCTACAAGCCCCTGCGGTTCTTCTCGGCGATCGGCACGTTGCTGCTGCTCCCTGGAATCGTGTTGGGGCTCCGCTTTCTTTACGAATACATGGCCAACGGGGGCGGCGGTCATGTTCAGTCTCTCATTCTTTCGGCAATCCTGATTCTTTCCGCAATGATCGTGTTCGTCGCGGGCGTCCTTTCGGACCTCATCTCGTCCAATCGCATTCTGCTCGAGGAACTGCGGATGCGGCAGTTGCGCTCGGAGATCGACGCATCCCGCGGCGCCCGAGACAGCGGCCGGTCGGCTTGACTTCGATCGAGTCACGCACATTGACGCGACCGCCTAGCAGGGTCCTGCACTGGTTCAAGCGTAGTCGAGAGGCGTTCCTGGACGCGCACGCAGACGCGGCTGACTGGCAAGGCCGCATGCTGTCCGGCGCGACGTACGCCTTCTGGGCCGCAACGCAACCGATCATGGCGGCCCATTGCCACGGCTTGGTCCTCGACGCAGGGTCGGGACGCGGCACATGGCGGCGGACGATTCTCGCTACGGCGACGACCTATGAATCAATCGATCTCGCGCCGCGCCACGACCATGTGCCGACTTGGATCGGCGACGTCTGCGCGATGTCGCAGGTACCGGACGCGCGCTACGACACCGTCGTGTGCCACCAGGTGCTCGAGCATGTTCGCAGACCCGCGGACGCGCTCGAGCACATGCGCAGAGTCCTTAAACCCGGTGGAGTGCTGATCGTCAGCGTGCCTCACCTGAGCAGAAGACACGAGTTGCCCAACGACTACTTCCGCTACACACAGGAGGGGCTCGCGAGTGCGATGTCCGATGCCGGATTCGACGTCGAACGGGTCGTCGCCTATGGCGGACTGCTCGCGTTCATACATCACCAAACCAGCTTGCTCGTACCGGGTCTCTTTGCCGGTGTCCCCTTGATCGGGCGAATGCTCGTGACCCTGAACGCCGGGCTGTCCTGGGCTGTCGTCAGACTCGACGACTTGCTGGATCGTGCACAGCTGTTGCCCGGCGGCATCATCGCCGTCGGGCGCAACCCCCAGTAAGGGGGGCACACGGGCGCGATTGTAATCACGCGCTTAGCGCCGTTCTGCTGGCTGCGATTCCGCCCACTGCAACAGCACGAATACGGCCCAAATCTGCTTGGACAAATCCTGGTTGCGGTTGCGATGTAGATCGAGCAGCGCCAGTAGACGCTTCCGATCGAAAAAGTCTGCGGCCACGGGGCCCGTAAACAACGCGTCGATCCGTTCGCGCAGATCGGCGTTGATCCACTCCCCAATTGGGGCCTCGAAACCGTGCTTGCGGCGCTTGGCCGTTTCCGGAAAACGTCCCGCCACGAAGGTTCGCAGCAAGCGCTTCGTCTCCCAGCGGCGTATCTTCAGCCGCAACGGCACCGTTGCAAGGAACTCCATGAGCTCCACGTCGAGGAACGGACACCGTACTTCCAAGCCGTGCGCCATGCTCATGCGATCGACCTTTACATTGATGTCGTCGATCAAGTAAGTATCGAGGTCCGTCCAGAGCATCCGTTCCGTCAACGCGAGCTGTGCGTATTGCCGCACATATCCCAGAACGGCGTCCTCTTCGCGGTTCGCTGCGAGTTCGCCACGGAACTCTGGCGAGTAGAGCGCCATTCGCGCTTCATCGTCGAGAACCATCGGCACTATGTTGCGGGCGTCCGCGTCGAACCGCTCGAGGAAACGAGACAGCAGCTTCAATCTTTTGACGAAGCTATTGCCATAGTAGCCGCTGCCCTCGGGCAGCGCAGCAATCCATCGCAGCGGCCACCTGTGCCGCAGGACGCGCGGCAAACGCTGCCAGTCCGACACAAACTGGCTCGCCACATAGCGGTTGTATCCTGCAAGGACCTCGTCCGCTCCATCACCGGAAAGTGCAACGGTGACGTGCCTGCGCGCCATCTCACAAAGATAGTACGTGGGAATCGCGGAGTTATCCCCGAAGGGTTCGCCGAAGTGCGCGAGGATTTCGTCGATGGCGCGAAGCTCGACTCGCTCACGGACATCGACATGATGATCGGTGCCGAGCGCCGTGGCGACCGCGGACGACTCGCGACTCTCGTCGAAAGAGCCGCCGCCGAACCCGATCGAAAACGTCGAAAGGGGCCGGCCGGCGTCCTCGCTCATCACACTCACGATGGCCGTCGAGTCGAGTCCGCCGCTCAGAAACGCCCCGAGAGGCACATCGGCAACCAGACGGCTGCGCACAGCCTGCCTGAACTTCTGCCGAAACGCGTCGTGAAAGTCGTCATCCGAAATCGTGTCGTCGGGCTGCGGCGCCGGCATCTGCCAGTAGCGTTTCGTCTCGAGACCATCGGCGTCGACTCTCATTAAGTGCGCGGCCGGCAGCTTGCGCACTTCGCGGTAGATCGAGAGCGGCGTCGGCACGTAGTTGTAACGCAAAAACGAGTCAACAGCCTGCGGACACAGGCCGAACTCGAGCCCCGGAAGCTGCTTGAGGGCCTGAAGTTCTGAGGCGAATGCGAATAGCCGCGCGTCGCGATAGTAATAGACGGGCTTTTTTCCGGTGCGGTCGCGCGCGAGCCAGAGTACTCGTCGGTCGAGATCGTAGATCACGAAAGCGAACATGCCGTTGAGTCGATCGAGGAACCCAAGGTCGCCGTGATCTTCGTACAGATGCACGAGAACCTCGGTGTCGCTGTCCGTGGAAAATCGGTGGCCCTTGGCTTCGAGCTCACGACGAAGCGCGCGATAGTTGTAGATCTCGCCGTTCAGGATAGTGACGACGTTCCGTGTCTCGTTGAAGATCGGTTGGCGGCCGGTATCGAGATCGATGATGCTGAGACGACGGTGTACCATGCCGAAAGACTCATGGATGAAAGTGCCCTCGTCGTCCGGGCCTCGATGGCGTATTGCGTGGCCGACGCGGCGGAGTTGCGCGTTGTCGGGCTGCCGTCCATCCAGATACAGAATGCCAGCGATACCGCACATCGCTAGTTGCTCATCGCTTCGCGGTAGATCGCCAGTAGTCGCCGGCCGTGATCCGACCAGTCGAGTCCGAGATTCGCAATCCGCTGCGGCCCTCGTATCGCCAGCTTGGTCGCTAACTCGGGCTCCGCGAGAACGCGGGCGATGGAGGCGCGTAGACCCGCCACGTCGCCAGGGCGAAATAGCAAGCCGTCTTCGCCGTCTCTAATCAGCTCCGTGGTGCCGTTCACCGCGCTCGCAACAACCGGTGTTCCGCTCGCCAGGGCCTCGAGGACGACATTCGGACGACCCTCGCTGTAGCTTGGAAGCACGAGCACGTTCGCAGCGCCCATCCAAAGATGAACGCGATCTCTCGCAACGCCCCCTAGAAAATGGACACGGTCGCGAGTTTCTCCGCGCGCGGCCAGTTCCTCGAGACGGCCTCGCTGTGACCCTTCGCCTACGAGGTAAGCTTCGACGGACTCTGCCGAAACGCCGCCGCTCAATGCCTCGATCAAGCATGCGACACCCTTGCGCTCGATCAAACTGCCGACGTACAAGACGATCTGCGACGCTGGGGGCAAACCGAGCTCGCGGCGGCAGACAGTCCTGTCGCGAGGATGGAACTGCACCGTATCGACGCCGTTGTAGAGTGCCACGACCGGTTTCCGGCATCCGAGCTCAGTTAGAAGCAAGTCGCGAAACTCGTCGCTGACGGTCACGACATGACTGACGCGCGCGGTAACCGCCCGCATCGCCCAGCGTCCGAAGCGAGACTTGCGCGCGGAATTCAGATCGGCGCCGCGAACCGATACGACGACGGAAATACCACGCAACATTCCGACGATCGACGCTATCGCAGCAGTAGGGATCCATTGAGCGTGAATGATCGTGGCACCCCGCGTCGCACGGAACACCCCGAGCATGAGCGCAAGTAGAAGACACGGCAGCTGGATCAATGCGAGCCATGAGCCTCGTAACGTTTCGAATAGTCCTTCGTGCTGATACGCGAGACGCTGCAGCCTCGCCGGCCAGAAGTACCGCACGCGTCGGATCTCCAGTCCATCGATGGTTTCGCTATTCGCGAGTCCCGGGGCGTGCGGGGCAACGACGACGACCGATACCCCGGGCTCGGCCATGCGTAGGCTCTTCGCCTGTTCGTAGACGAATCGAGCGTAGTGATCGCTGGCCGAACGGAGGAAAGAAGTTGTGACGAAACAAACTCTCACCGGTGCCAGACGGTAACTCACCGCGCGCCGAGTGGCTGCGAATCGGGGCGATAGACTGCTTGGGCGACATAGCCGTCGCCCAAGTCCGTCCCGAAAAACGCGCGCTGGAGCAAGATAAACGGCGCCAATGTCCGCCGATTCAGAATGCCGGACAGCCGTAACGAAGCCCGCGAGCGCTCCACGCCGCTGCGGATGCTCAAAGTCTCCTGCGTCTGATCCACGGCGGACGCTTGGGGGGACGTCATGTACGCGAGGAGTTGATTGCCTCTCCGAGTCATCACCGCGAGAGGAAAGCCGTAGCTCAGTATCCGCGTATCGCTGCATCCGGCCATCTCGAATAGCTGTTGCAGCTGACGCTTCTCATAACGCCGGTAGTGGCCGACCGCGCGATCCTCGTCATTGAACTTGCGCATGTGAGCCGGCACGGATACAGCGATCGTTCCGCCGGGCCTCAAGAACCTTGTCCAAGATCGCAACGCCTCCACGTCGGCATCGATGTGCTCGAGCACCTCGAAAGCGACAACGTAGTCGAAGGTATGCGGCTGTAGTTTCGTCAGGCTGTCGACAACCTCGATCGCGTTGCCGAATTTCGCGAGGTTACGCCGAAGGGTCTGTCGGTTCGCCTCTCCGAGGTCATAGCAAACTCCGCTGAAGCCTCGCGCGATGAGAGTCTGCGTCAACGCTCCGGTGCCGGCACCGATTTCGAGGAAACGCCCAGCACGCCACGTAGAGCTCGCACGCGTGACACAGTCCCGGCGCAACATGAACATCGGTGTCTCGACCCAGCGCTGCTCAGCCATCGTTTCTCGATCGTGTCGCCCTGCCGCGTCAGTCTCTTTCCATCATCCCGCTGATCGCGCGCCCAGAGTGTGCGCTAGTCGACTGTAGTGGTTCACTGCCGACTTGTGGCATGCGTCCTTTCCAATCTCCTCGTCATCTCCGAAGATGTGGCGCCGAAGTGAGGCTCGCCGCGCACGCATTATGGACCAAGGGGAAAGCAGTTGGAGATCGGCCGGTAGCCGCGCCGTCGCATTGCTCCACTTTCGAGTCGTCGGCGAATCGGCGGTATGAAGGTTGCTCGCCTCCTTGGTTACGCGGTGTTGATCGCGAGTGCGGTTTACTTTTTCGCAGCGTTGTCGCGACACGCGAACGCATTGCCCGCTGTCCCCTGGAACCCGTCGACCTTCGCCGCGCTCGTTGGTTGCCTCGGCCTCTACCTTGTGCAGGTTTTGGCGGCCGGTCTCGCTTGGCACTTCTGGCTCCGTGCGGTTCGCGAGGCGTCTCGTCCGGCACTGGCCACCTCTCTGTTCGCGATCTCGCAGTTCGCTAAATACGTTCCCGGGGGGATCGCCCAGCACATAGCTCGCGTCGCTCTCGGCGAGCGTCATGGTCTCAGTAGGCCCGGCATGATTGTCACGATCACTCTCGAACAGAGCTGGGCGCTCGTTGCCGGAGTCGCCGTCGCGGTGATGGTCACTCTGCTACTTGGCTCGGTACCCGACGGTATCTCGCTACCGTCGCCGTTGACCTTGGCGCTCCTAATCAGCCTGGCGTTGACGTTGCCGCCCGCACTCATTTGGCTCGGCGGCTACCGCCGGCCGCCGTTTCTCGATCGATGGTTGGGCGCGTGGCGAGCGGCTCATCCGCGCGCAAGAACCGTTGCTGCTTGCTTTCTTCTTTATGCCGCGGGCATTGCGAATTCCGGATGGACCATCGACCTCCTCGCAAGGCACGTGCTCGGGGCCCAGGAAGGCCATGTACTGGTTGCAATCAGCGTATCCGCGGTCGCCTGGGTCGCCGGCTTCGTCACGTTAGTATCTCCGGGCGGAATTGGCGTGCGAGAGGCCGTCTTGCTCGCGGGACTGACACCGGCCTATGGGCCGGGTGTCGCACTGGCGGCCGCAGTGAGCTACCGCGTGGTGACGTCTCTCGGTGACGGGCTCGCTTTCCTGCTCGGCTTTCTCCTGGAGAGACGTCTACTCACGATGCACCGCGCTGCAAGACCGCCAATCCCCTGACGCCGATTACGGCGGCAAATCGGCGCCCGGCTGAGGCAACGGCCGTAGGGTGCCCGCCGGGGCGAGGCACCCGGCCGTGGGCGAGGGGG
>Ga0315912_10004308_pt1 | contig 13564 bp, 13 predicted proteins | sample VfabasoilMG_FD_204469 | JGI IMG/M metagenome (GOLD analysis project Ga0315912, IMG submission 204469) | Garden soil microbial communities collected in Santa Monica, California, United States - V. faba soil | ecosystem: Environmental > Terrestrial > Soil > Garden | place: USA: California... | reverse complement strand
CACCGCGAGCGGACAGAGCGGGCTGTCCCCGATCAACCTAACCGAAACTGCGAACCCACTTTCGCAACATTCCCCGCCGCATAAACATCTTCAACCGCCGCCCGCAAAAGCTCCGCCACACTCCAGGCTTGCGCCATGCAACCGAGGGGACTGCCAACTCTGTCCCGAGCGCAGCCAACCCCAACAGCCATACAACAGCCCACCGCGAGCGGACAGAGCGGGCTGTCCCCGATCAACCTAACCGAAACTGCGAACCCACTTTCGCAACATTCCCCGCCGCATAAACATCTTCAACCGCCGCCCGCAAAAGCTCCGCAACGCTCCAGGCTTGCGCCATGCAACCCCTTGGGGCGTGCGGTGCCGACGCGTCAGCAATCTCACTGACGTGCCCCAATCCTGCCTCGTTCAAGTGCTGCGCAAACCCGTTCAACAACAACTCCGCCTTCCGATCACCCGCATTCACCTTCAAATACGCAGTCAGGAATGGCCCCATCAACCACGGCCACACCGTGCCTTGATGATACGCCGAGTCGCGATCCAACACGCCGCCCTCATATGTGGCACGGTATCTCGGATCGAATTGAGACAGAGTCCGCAATCCCATCGGCGTCACTAACTCCGACTCCACTACAGACACCACTTGCTTCGCCCTTGCGTCGTCCAACATGCTATGTGTCAGGCTCACCGCGAAAATCTGATTTGGCCGCAGTGATCCATCGTCGCCAGGTCCATCAATCACATCGTACAAACAGCCATAGTCGTGATTCCAAAACCGCACCAGGAAACTCGCGCGAGCCTTGTCCGCCATCCCACTCACCATCTTGGTCATCTTGGAATCCTTGAATCGCCGACTCAAATCCTCCATCACCCGCAAAGCGTTATACCAAAGCGCCTGAATCTCCACCGGCTTTCCAATGCGCGGCGTCACCACCCAATCGCCAACCTTGGCATCCATCCAAGTCAGTTGCACCCCAGGCTCGCCACAAGCAAGTAACCCATCCTCGGCGACATGAATTCCATACCGCGTACCCTTCACGTGCCAGTCAATAATCTCTTTCAGTCCTGGATACAGCCAGCGCCGCACGAACTTATCATCGCCCGTATAGGCGAGAAACGAACGTATCGCCTCGAAAAACCACAGCGTCGCGTCCACAGTGTTGTACTCCGGTGTCTCGCCCGAATCCGGAAATCGATTCGGCAACATCCCCTGATCAATGCTCGCTGCAAACGCCTTGAGAATTCCACGAGCAACGTCGTGCCGCCCCGTCACCAGGGTCAACCCAGGCAGCGCGATCATCGTGTCGCGACCCCAATCACCAAACCAGTGATAGCCCGCCACCACCGTATGAAGATCGCCCCGTCGAACAATGTATTGATCCGCCGCCGCCGTCAACGCCTCCACCAACGGCTCCTTCCGTGGAGCCGCCGCCACAATCGCAGCACGCCGTCCCACCTCGCGTTTGCGCAACGCCGCCACTGTCTTAACATCACGTGGCTCTAAAGACACAATCACGGAAGCTCTGCGCGCCAAATCAAATCGCAGGACAAATGGTTGAAACAAGTCCTCCTGAAAATCGAGACCACGCTCCCTCTCCAACTCATACTCGAAGTTGTTGTACCAGTCCCCGGAAACTTCCAGCCCCTTCGCATTGTGCGCAAAGAACAACTCCAGATCGCCATAGGGAGCCACACTGGCCAACCCCTTCGATGTCTTCACCTCGGCGTTCAATCCGTCATTGCGATGCGTCGTGCCGTGATAGTCGCGAAAGGCAATCAGCGGACGTATCTCCAGCGCGACATCCGCGCCCCCGCTGCTCGCATACTCTACAACAACCGTGTTCTCGCCATGGACCATGAACACGGACTTCTCCACCGTGACATCTTCCACCTGGAAAACAAACGTCGGAAACGGATCACGCCGAAACTCAGACATCCATTCAAACCCACGCGGATGCACCGCTCCAGGATATTGATTGGTGCTCAACGCGTACCGTCTGTCACCAATCACCACCGTCTCTTCGAATTTCGAAAGCAACACCTGACGTCCCACCGGAGGCTTGGTCGCCGCCGTCAGCAATCCGTGATAACGCCGCGTATTCATCCCAACAATGGTTGAAGATGCGAACCCACCCAACCCGTTCGTCTCCAGCCATTCATCTCGCCGATTCAAGTTCATGTTTATTCTCCGAGGAACCGAGGGGACTGCCAACTCTGTCCCGAGCGCAACCAGCCCCAATAAGCAAAACAAAGGCCACCGCGAGCGGACAGAGCGGGCTGTCCCCGATCAACCCTATTCTCCGCTCTGCTGTAAAAGCTTCGCGACAAGACCAGTCCATCCCGTCTGATGCGACGCCCCTACGCCGGAACCATCGTCACCGTGAAAATACTCGTAGAACAGCACCAGATCTTTCCACTTCGGGTCCGTGCTGTAAATTCCGTTAGGACCATGTACCGGTCGGTTACCGTTATCTGTCTCCAAAAAGATCCGGGTCAAGCGCCGGGAAATTTCCGCCGCTACATCTTTTAGCGTCAGAAATGTTCCCGAACCCGTTGGATACTCCACCGTGAATTCATCACCAAAATAATGGTGATACTTCTGGAGCGATTCAATCAGCAGATAGTTCACCGGAAACCAAATCGGCCCACGCCAGTTTGAGTTCCCACCGAAAAGCCCAGTCGACGATTCTCCCGGCTCATAATCAACCCGATACTCCCGCCCATCAACAGACATCTTGTACGGCTGATCCTTATGCACCCGCGACAACGCGCGAATCCCATAAGGCGAAAGGAACTCATTCTCATCCAACATAAACCGCAGCACCTGTTTCAACTGCTCGCCGTCAACGATAGAAAGCAACCGCCGCCGCGCCAAACCAGGCGCATTCATCGAAGCAACATTCTTGGTCAAGTCCGGGCGGTTCCGCACGAACCAATCCAGCCGCCGCTTGAAACCCGGCAACTGCTCGACAAGATCCTGCTCCAGCGTTTCTACGGCAAACAACGGAATCAACCCAACCATGGACCGCACCTTCAGCGGTAGGTGCCCCTCGTCCGGCAAGTGCAGCACGTCGTAGAAGAAGCCATCCGTGGTGTCCCACATGCCTGCGCCGCCGTGCCCAATCGTATTGATCGCTTTCGCGATGTAGAGAAAGTGTTCCCAAAACTTACTCGCGACATCTTCATAAGAAGGATCTTCCTTGGCAAGCTCCAACGCAATCGCCAGTAAATTCAGGCTGTACATCGCCATCCAACCCGTTCCATCGGCTTGTTCAATATGACCGCCAGTCGGCAAAGGCGCGCTGCGATCAAAGATTCCAATGTTGTCCAACCCCAGAAATCCGCCCTGAAAAACATTGCGACCTTCCGCGTCCTTACGATTCACCCACCACGTAAAATTCAGCAACAGCTTGTGAAAAATACGTTGTAGAAAAACCCGATCCCCCACGCCACGCCGCTTCTTCTCAATCTTGTAAACACGCCACGCAGCCCACGCATGCACCGGAGGATTCACATCCCCAAAAGCCCACTCATACGCCGGCAACTGCCCGTTCGGATGCATGTACCATTCGCGCACCATCAGCGTTAACTGCTCTTTCGCAAAATCAGAATCCAGCAACGCCAGCGGAACCGAATGAAACGCCAGATCCCACGCCGCGTACCACGGATACTCCCACTTGTCCGGCATCGAAATGACATCGGCGTTGTAAAGGTGCGTCCACTCACTGTTACGTCCGCGCTTACGTTCCCCAGGCGGCGGTGGCGCAGTGGAATCACCGTCCATCCATTCATTCACAACGTAGTGATAAAACTGCTTCGACCAAAGCAGCCCGCCAAAACTCTGCCGCATCACCTTCTTGGCATCCGCCGAAAGCTCCGCCGGAATGATCCTCGCATAGAACTCATCGGCTTCGCGCAACCGCCGCGTAAACTCCCGCGAGAAACTCTTCCCAACCGCGTCCTGCTCTTCGCCATCGGTGAGTCGCAACAATACCGTGGCAGTCTGGCCAGCTCCGACGTGCAGGTTGTAGCACACCGCGGCTTTTGTTCCGGTTTCCGCCGGATTGACGGCGTCGCGACGCCCATTCACAACACAGTCATTGATCCCGTCTTTGTAGAACCCCGAGCCACCGGAGATACCGAACAGGCGCTCCGTATTGGTTTCATTTTCGGTGAACAGAAGTTCGGGCGATCCTTCAAAATAAAGACGACGCGTTCCATAGTGCGGAGCATCCAACTCAATACAGTTACCCGACCCACGCCGCAATACCGGCTTATGCGAATCCTTTTTCCAGGACCATGTATTGCGAAACCAAATCGTCGGCAACAGATGAATGTCAGCCGCATCGGGCCCGTTGTTCGTCACATTCACGCGAATCAGGATGTCCTCAGGAGAAGCCTTGGCGTACTCAATCTCAACATCGAAATAACGGCCATCCTGGAACACCCCCGTGTCGATCAACTCAAACTCACGCTGCCCCTTGCCACGTTGCCGGTTCTCCTCCACTAACCTTCCATAAGGAAATTCGGCCTGAGGATACTTGTACAAATACTTCATGTAAGAGTGCGTCGGTGTGCAGTCGAGGTAGTAATAGTTCTCCTTGACATCCTCGCCGTGATTCCCCTCATTGCCCGTCAACCCAAACATCCGTTCCTTCAAAATCGGATCACGGCCATTCCACATCGAAAGCGCAAAGCAGATACGTTGATGACGATCACTGATACCAGCAATGCCGTCTTCGTTCCAACGATAAGCCCGAGACCGCGCATGGTCGTGCGGCAGATATTCCCAAGCCGTGCCGTAAGCACTGTAGTCCTCGCGCACGGTTCCCCAGGCGCGTTCACTCAAATAGGGTCCCCACCGTTTCCAATGGGCAGTTCTCTCACGCGATGCAAGCAGGCGTTTCTCTTCAGCGTTCATCCAGTTGTTCTCCACACTAACTATGTCTGCAACTAGAGCCGAATTCTCACCCGAACTATTCCCGTTCCCAAAAATGATTAGGGGGCCACGACCCGCGTCGCCGCCCCCTAACCGCTACCAATAATCTTGATCTAAAGCGTCTTAGCGTTCAAGAAGCTCTTCACTTCACTCGACATCGCCGCCATCAGACTCAAATTCTGCTCCTTCGAAAAATCCGAAATGAAGTAGACCAAATGATCCCGACTCTCAAACGAAGCCATCTCAAAACGCTGCACTCCAGTCCTGTAGATCGGTATCCCGGAATGTGCCAGCTCCGGCATCAGGCCTTCGGTATCAAAGGACTCGCCGTCCTTCTTCGCCGCGATGACCAGTGACATCAACTGCGAATCGTTCTTCAGCGAAAGATGAATAAACCTCCGTCCATGGAAACGGCACTCATGCGCCAACATCAGGTTGAACTCCGCAGGAATGTGCTTGCGTACAATCCGCACCAGTTCCTCATGGGAAGGCCCCATCTCCTTGGCCAACTCCTCCACAGCCGGAACCTCCGTCCGGAACTTGCGGAAATACGAGCAGTGGAGGTGATCCCCAAGTCCGATGCGCATCAACGTCGGGATACTGTTGGAAACCGAAGCGATGTATTCGTTTTGAGAAGCAGCACTGAATCGCAGGTGACCCAGATGATAAGCAACACCCAGCCCAACACACGCCATCAACATCGCCGCAACCGCGCTCAACTTCGGCAGCCAGCCATAGCTCCGTTGCGGCTGCGCAATGTTTGCACGAATCCGAGCCGCCAAATACGGCGGAGCATCCACGCCCTTCATCGCTCTTTGAAGTTGTGCTCGCAAGGCAGCGTTCTCCTGTTCCAAATCCTGTTCGTTGTTCATACACGTCCTTCCTGTGCAACCCTGCCAATTCCATACGACCTTGCAACGTCGGCTAACTGCTCTCGCAAGAGCTTGCGACCGCGGCTCAACCGCGACATCACCGTCCCAATCGGCACCGTCAAAATGTCCGCCGCTTCTTTGTAAGCGAACTCCTCAACATCCACCAACAACACCACCGACCGATAGTCAGCGGGAATCTTATCAAGCGCCGACAGAATTTCCTCGTCCGTAATATGCTCCGGAACCGAAGGAGTAAACGTCAGGTTAGACTCTAAAAACTCCTCGGTGTCCTTCAACAACGGAAACCGAAACCATTTGCGCCGGTTGTGATTCACGCAATGAAACAGAATCTTAAACAGCCAAGCCTTGCAATTGGTGCCGGCTTCGAACTTGTCAAACGACTTCCAAGCCTGCAGAAAAACCTCTTGCGATACGTCTTCAGCCCGCCCACGGTCTTGCAGAATACGCAACGCCGCACGGAATATATCATTCACGTGCACCATTGCCTCGACCTCAAAACGTTCAGTGACAGGCATATCGGCAAGAGCTGCGCTGGGCACTTCCGTGTTCATCCAGCCCTCCGTACTCATAGTTGCCATACGCAGAGTAAAGCCAGTCACGGGTGCGGTTTATTCCCAGTTGCTGAAAAAATTATATCTCTTTTAGATTCAGCAGCTATTCCACCCACATAGTCACCAAACAACAAATCTCTTCATGCCCGCTTGCGCCGACGCACCTCTGACTTCCTTTTCATCTGACGGAAGACCTCGTTGCCATCAATCCCCTCGCCCCGATCAAGTGAAGCAAGGCGGCGATCCACCTCTGATCGAAGCTCCTTGATCTGAGCGGATCTGGCCTTATCATGATCCTCAAGCAGGCGAAGCGCCTCTCGCACAACTTCGCTGGCCGACGTGTACCGGCCGGAAGTCACCTTCGTCTGAACAAAGCTCTCCAGTTGGGGTGTCAAAGATACATTCATACACTTCAACTTAGCTCGAATAACAAACTATGTCAAAGTATGACAGTCCCTCACGTGTCGGATATCTAGTTACAAGCAAACTTAGAGTCGTATAATATCCCACTCAAAGTCGCCAACAAACAAATCGGACGTGACACCCTCTCGGGCATCACGTCCATATTCAGGGGGTTAGGAGGGAAAAGACTTTACTTCACCACACTCGAAAAACTCGCCTCGCCGAGCAGCACTTCTGCCCAGGCGCAGTAGACTTGCACCTTCACGATGTCCCGCACGTACGCCGGAACCACCACTTCGCGTTTTTCGCCGGCCTTGATCTTGAACGCATCCAATGTGTAGACGACACCCTTGGAATCCACCACGCGCCATGTCGGAGCCGGTGTGTCGGGCACCTTGAAATCATCGGAGACCTTCAGCATCGCTTTGCCGTTAACAACCGAATGCGTTGCAGTTCCGGTGTTGGCCTTCGGGCCTTGGAACTGGTTGGTGGTGTGGGTATCACCTATTTTCGCGGCAAAGATCGGGACCGAAATGGCCAGAGCCAGTAGCGCAAAGACAGACATCAATTTCATTTTCATAACAATTCTCCTTAGTCAGACTTAGTCAGATTTACGGTTCGACGAGCTGTACGGCGTGGCCATCAGGATCGCGAACCAGAAGTGATTTTCGAAAGCCAGCCGTGGCATCGGGCAGTTCCACGGCGGTTCCGAACTTGCGGAGGCTGTCTGTCCGCAGACGAGTCTGCCAATGAATTAGATCATTCGCTTTCTCATCCGCCGGATAGGCGCGCCCACCACTGGGTGCAAGATATTCTAAAAATTCAATGCCCGGTCCAGAGGCCGCTCGCAGCGCGGTAATACGAAGTCGCGCGCCAAAAACGTTGTTGAGTCTCTCCTGCTCGGGACCATAATTTTCACTGGCTCCTGCTACGCTCATCCCGAGTACATCGCGGTAGAAACTCATACTTGCCTCTGTAGAGGAAATCACAATTGCCGTGTGATCTATTCCGAGAAACAGCTTGTCGGAAGCCTTATGCCACTTCGCATTTCCCTTGCCTGCCGGGAACGACAACACCTCCAGCGCATGTCCATCGGGATCCTGAAAATAGAACGCCTGTATCCCTCCGGCGTTGACATTCCAATCCGGCAAGCGTTGCGGACCTGGCGAAGAATGCTGCACTTTATTCTTCCGCAGCCACGTGTATGCCTGATCCATATCACGTACGATGATCGCGACATGCTGGAACCATTTATCGTTACTCCGCGAATCCGCGGGAACGGCGCGTCCCTTCGGAGCAAGGAACTCCGTCAACTCAAGGAACTCGTCTCCAAGCCGCAGCCGCGCCGTCCGCACACGCGACCCGAACACGCCGGTCATGCGCTCATACGCATCGCCGTGTACTTCATACTCGGATACCTTTTCAAACGACAACACGCGCGTATAGAAATCAACCGAGCGATCAAGGTCGGAGACAGTCATTCCGATGGAATCCACCGCCACCGAGCCATGCAGCCATCCGGCAAATACAACAAGTCCAAGAAATGTTCTACGCAACATGATTAACCAAGCCTTTCCATAAGGTGATCCCCAACGCGCAACGCATTGGCCATGATCGTCAGCGCCGGATTCACCGCCGCGCTCGACGGAAAGAAACTGCCATCTACGACATACAGATTGTCCAGGTCATGCGCCTTGCAATTGGCGTCTAACGCCGATGTCTTCGGATCATTGCCAAAGCGAACGGTCCCATTCTGATGAGCCACGCCAGCAAGCGGAATCCGTTGACCAACAAAGAGATTGCGCGAAAACAGACCTTCATGACACTCGTGCCCATGCACGCCGCACTTGGTCTGCCGTTGCATCAAATGCTTCAACTTCGCGATGAGCCGCTTGTGGCCCTCTTCGTTATTGGGCCGGTAGTTGAGCACAACGTTGCCATCACGATCCAACGTCACCCGATTATCCGGATCGGGAAGGTCCTCCGACGTCAACCAGAAATCCAGCGAGTGGTTCGCCATCAGGTCTAGCGCGTATCCAGGAGCAATCGCCGGAGCACCAGCCTTCAGCGTCGCCCCGTCCAGCTTGCCGACAAACGAAATGTGTCCCATCGGATACTCGAACTCGTCATCGCCGAAATAGAAATCGTTCAACGACAACGTCTTCTGAAACACCGTTGGATTCGGACACTTTGACACAGCCATCAACACAGAGTTGGTGTGCCCCATATAGTGGCGACCCACTACGCCAGACGAGTTCGCAAGGCCTGACCGCAACAGCAAAGCCGCAGAGTTGATCGCGCCGCACGAGACAACGACAATGTCCGCCGAGTAGCGTTCTTCGATACCATCGCGCGAAACCACCACACCACGAACGTCGCGACCCACAGCCTCCAGACGCTCCACCTTCGCCATCGTCATCAGATGCACATTCGGAAAATTCACCGCATGATCAACCCCCAACACCTGCGCATCGGATTTCGCCATCACCAAACAAGGGAACCCATCACACGTGCTGCAACGGATACAGGGGCTCTTCTGTCGATTGGTCTCGTCCAGCATCACACCCAACGGAGTATGAAACGGGCGCAACCCAAGTGCCGCGAAGTCATCACTCAACTGCTGCATCCGAGGCTCATGACTCACCGGCGGATGCGGATAAGCGGAGCTGGCAAAGGGCTCTGTCGGATCCTCACCACGCACGCCATGCACTTGATACTGATGCTCGGCCAGCGAATAATACGGCTCCATCACGTCATAAGAGATGGGCCACGCCGGCGACACACCACCGTGATGGCGGACCTCACCAAAGTCCTCCCGACGCAAACGAAACAGCGCTGCTCCGTAGAACTTCGTATTCCCACCAACACAGTAATTCGTGTGCGGATGCAGCGGCTGTCCATCGCCATCGTGCCAGACCTCTTTGGTCTGATACTTCCCATCTACGTTGACAGCCGATGGATTCCAGTTGTCCTTTTCGCGACGCACATAGTCGCCGCGTTCCAGGATCAATATCCGTTTCCCGGTGGGAGCAAGCTTGCGAGCCAGCGTCCCACCGCCAGCGCCAGTGCCGATGATGATGATGTCGTAATGTTTATCTAGCATTCAAGTCTCCGAAACGCATCCGATACAACGCCGCCGCCGACAACATGCCTAGCGGAGGCGCAATAAAATAGATCCAAAGTGATCGATAAGAATCCGCGGCGAAGGCAGATCCCAGCGTCCGCGCGGGGTTCATACTCATGCCGGAAATAGGTGCCTCAATCGTGATCCACAAGGCCACCAATCCACCTGCAAATACAGGCGTCCAGCGGGACAACCGCGTTGAGTTAGAGACCGTAAGCACCGTCAACATCAGTACCATCGAGATCAGCAGTTCACCCAGAAACGCCTGTCCAACTCCAGCCCCCGGAGCAGTAATCACATAGTTCACCGACATGTCTTCCAGAGGACTTCCGATCAACACGCGCGACACATACACCCCCAGCAGCGCACCAACGAACTGGCTCAACGCATAGAACACCGCATCCAAGCCTCGTATTTTCCCGAGCATATAAAAGGTCAGCGTCACCGCCGGATTCATATGTGCTCCGCTTCGCTTTCCAAACGGCGATTCCATGATCGCGAAAGCCGTCAGGCCCATCCCAATACCCATCAGCACACGTCGTGAGAACGCATCCGCAATGGCCTGATTCAATGCCGAACCCGGATACTCCAGCAGTACACCAAAGACACAGGACGACAGCATGAACAGCCCTAAATGCAGGGCTTCCATGATGTATTCCGGCCAGTTCACATGCAAGGGTTTCACGGCAACTCTATCCCGCACACGACTCAGAAAATTCCAGCTCGAAACCGGGAATAACAAAGCCCGGAGCCGGCATCTACTGTGCAATGCCAATGACTTCTCAACTACAAAAACGACAGGCACTCCTTGCAGAGACCAACATGGGATGGCTGCGCCAAGCCCTGGCTCTCATTCACAATCTGGACGACAGGACTTTCACCAAGGTCGGGAGCCACTTCCGACACGTCATCGAATTCTACGAGTGCTTCCTCGACGGTCTCGATTCGGTCCATGTTGACTACGACGCACGCCAGCGCGATCCCATGTTGGAGCGCAGCCGAGTCGTCGCGCTCGACCGCATCTGCCTCCTCATAGAGCGCCTGACCGCAACGCAGTCGCTACACCGCGACGGAACGGTCTTCGTAAGAATGGAAGACGCCGCCGCGCACGGGCTGCGCGATTCCTACATGGTCTCTTCTGTCGGCCGTGAACTTCAATATCTGAGCAGCCACACCGTACACCACTTTGCGTTGATCGCCATGTCGCTAAGAGCCATGAACATCGAAGTGCCAGAAGAGCTCGGAGTAGCGCCATCCACCCTCCGCTACCGGGCGGCCTGACATGTGTACCGTAAGCTGGACCCATCAACCCGGAGGCTACCAACTGCTTTGCAACCGCGACGAGAAGCGCACACGCCTCCCCGCACTCGGACCCGACATCCGCAACTTTGAAGGCGTGAGCTTCCTCTCGCCCCTTGATGCAAATCACGGCGGCACCTGGATCGCCGTCAATGAATTCGGCCTCACCGTCTGCCTGCTCAACGACCGCGGCGTGATCCCGATGCGTTCCAAGAGCCGGGGCCTCATCGTCATGGACCTGATCCACGCAGGCTGCTCCGCAGAAACAACCGAGCGCCTCACACAACTCGACCTCAACCAATACTCACCCTTCAAAATAGTGGCGCTGGAAACGAACGCGCCACCACTCCTTCACCACTGGAACGGCACCGACATCTCGACAACGACGCACCACGGCGACCCGTTACTCTGCTCGTCTTCCTACGACAGTGACGGAGTCCGCGCACATCGTCATCAGCAGTTCAGCCGGATGACCGCGATGCACGGAGGCGTCGACGCGGATGTGCTGTTCGCCTTCCACGCCATGCACGGACCTAGACCCGACGCCTACTCCCCCTGCATGCACCGCGCCGACGCCGAGACCGTCAGCTTCAGTTGGATCCACGTCCAACCGAACTCCGTCGAATTCTTCTACGCCCCAGGACCACCGTGCCAAATGCTTCCCGGCACCACGCAAGTCCTAACAAGGGCCGCATGACAAATCTACTGCTCATCGCGCTGGGCACGTTCCTCAGCGAAGACCTGACTTGCGTAGCAACGGGCGTGCTTGTCGCAAAAGGCGAGCTCAACCTCGTCGAAGGAATCCTGGCCTGCGCCTCAGGGATCTTCATTGGCGACATGCTCCTCTACATAGCCGGTCGCATCGCCGGACCCAAGCTAATCGATCCTCAACGTCTCACCAAAGCACAAGCATGGATCGCAAAACGAGGAATGAACGTTGTCTTCCTCAGTCGCTTCACCCCGGGGCTCCGCCTGCCAACCTACGTAGCAGCAGGCCTCTTGAAGACTCCGGCCAAACAGTTCGCACTCTACTGCGCCATCGCGGCGCTGGTGTGGACACCCATCGTCGTCACCGCTTCCGCCAAAGCCTGGATCGTCGCGGTGGCCGTCGTGCTCCTGGCAAACCTGCGACACCTAAAGCGTTGGGAGCACTGGCCACCATGGGCAACCTACGCCCCGCTGATTCCGTATCTCTTATACCTAGCCGTGAAACATCGCTCTCTAACCGTCTTCACAGCAGCCAACCCGACCATCTTCTCTGGAGGACTCGTCGGAGAATCCAAGTCCGACATCCTCAACCAGCTCGACCCGGATGCCATCGCCGACTTCACGATGCTGGGTCGCGAGCTACGAACGCCCTTTCCAGTCGTGCTAAAACCAGACGTCGGCCAACGTGGCCAAGGCGTCGCGGTGATCCGCAACGAAGAGCAACTCGCCGCGTATCGGGAAACGGCTTCGGCCAACACCATCGTCCAGACGTACATCCCAGGAGTCGAGTTCGGAGTTTTCTACTATCGCTACCCGGACGCCGCCACCGGGACAATCTTCTCCATTACCGAGAAGCACTTTCCGCCCGGCCTGGAGATTGGCTCCCACTGCCGCGGCTGCATCTTTCTCAACGGAGCAAAGCACAATACGCCTGAGCTACAAGCAGCGTTGGACCGCATCACCAAGCCCTTCTACTTTGGCCGCTACGATATCAGAGCTGAGTCCGTGGAAGCCTTCCGCCAGGGCCGATTCAAGGTGATCGAGTTCAACGGGGTCTCCGCCGAAGCCACGCACATCTATGATCCGGCGATCAGCGTTCGCGAAGCCTACCGAGTGATGCGCGAGCAGTGGCGCATTGCATTCACCATCGGTGCCATGAATCGCGCTCGCGGTGCCAAGCCGCTTTCACTCCGCGAGGCGCTTCAGCACTTCTTGCGTGCTCACCCGACCACCGTGTCCAACACTCACGTTGGCGTACTTAACCAAGCCTTGCGAGTCGATGACAAAGGTTGACGGATAAGCCGTCTCGTTCTTGGCATCCCAACGAAGCTCGTACAGGTTGGTGACCTTGTAGTCGGGATCCAGCACCAGCTCATAATGAGAAGGCAGCGGGCGGCCAGCCATCAGCTCGTCGGCATGTTCCGCCAGAAGCGCTGCAGGTCCCGGATAGACCATGATGACCCGTGCCCCGGCAAGTTTTAGCTTCTCGGCGTTCTGCAAATAGTCCTGCACTTGTCGCATGCAGTTCGGACAGTGATACCCGACATTGCCACGCAAGAACACCAGCACCGTGGTGTTTCCACCGAGCAAACGAACTGCCTTGCCACGCGCGGTAAGGAGCGTAAAATCCGGGGCCTTGGTGCCAACGGTG
>Ga0315912_10004307_pt1 | contig 13564 bp, 9 predicted proteins | sample VfabasoilMG_FD_204469 | JGI IMG/M metagenome (GOLD analysis project Ga0315912, IMG submission 204469) | Garden soil microbial communities collected in Santa Monica, California, United States - V. faba soil | ecosystem: Environmental > Terrestrial > Soil > Garden | place: USA: California... | reverse complement strand
GATCTCGATCGCCAAGCGCTACACGAACCGCGGCCTCGAGTTCTTGGATTTGATCCAGGAGGGCAACTCCGGCCTGATGCGCGCGGTGGACAAGTTCGACTACACCAAGGGCTACAAGTTCAGCACCTACGCGACGTGGTGGATCCGGCAGGCCATCACGCGCGCCATCGCGGACCAGGCCCGCACCATCCGCGTGCCCGTGCACATGATCGAGCACATCAACCGTGTCGTGCGCGTGTCGCGCCGGCTCGTCCAGGAGCTGGGCCGCGAGCCCACGCCCGAGGAGATCGCCGAGCGGCTCGAGCTGCCCGTGGACAAGGTGAAGGCGATCATCAAGGCGGCGCAGGAGCCGATCTCGCTGGACCGCCCGATCGGCGAGGACGACGACTCGAACCTCGGCGACTTCATCGAGGACACCAGCGTCGTGAGTCCGGCCCACTCGGCCTCTTCGGCGATGCTGCGCGACGAGGTCAATGAGGTGCTGAAGACGCTGACCCCGCGCGAAGCCAAGGTGATCCGGCTGCGCTTCGGGCTCACCGACGACGGCGCGCAGCGCACGCTGGAAGAGGTCGGCGCGTTCTTCAACGTCACGCGCGAGCGCATCCGCCAGATCGAGGCGAAGGCGCTGCGCAAGCTGCGCCATCCGACGCGCAGCCGGCGGCTGAAGGCGTACACCGAACTGCTCTGACGCGCGGTCCGATCCCCCCGGCTCCGTGAACGCGCGCCGACTGCTGCCCGCACTCGCCGTCCTGCTCCTGGCGCTCCTCGCCGGTGAGTGGGCGGCCCGGCGCTGGCTGCAGATGCCGCGCAGTGCACGGCTCGACTCGCGTTTTGGCTGGGTGCAGGGCCCTGGCGCGCGCTTCGTGCAGAGCGCGGAAGGCTGGGGCGAGTTCCGCGCCGATGCCGACGGATTCCTCGACCGGCCGCTGCCGCCGCCGGGCGAGGGCGTGCGCGCCGTGTTGTTGGGGGACTCGTTCGGCCAGGGTCTCCAGGTGCGAGACCGTGAGCGTTTCTCCGAGGTCGCGGAACTGCTCATGCCCGGTCTGCACGTGCTCAACACCGCCGCGGCCGGACGCTCGGCCTACCACCACGCGCTCCTCGCGAAGCGACTTCAAGATGCGTTCGCGCCTGACGTCGTGCTCGTCCAGCTCGACGACGGCGAGCTTACCGACATCGAGAACGATGCGGACCGTGAGTTCGCACTCGCCGAGTTCCGTGGCGGCGAGGGCGATGGGTCGCGCGGTGCGGGTGCGAAGGAGGGCATCGTGCGGGCCGTGCTCCAGCGCTCGGCCCTGCTCTCGTACCTGCGCACGCGGATCGAGCGGCTCACGCGCCAGGAGCGCCAGCGGCTCTCGCTCAAGCTGAGCGGCCGCAAGCCCGACCGGCGCGACCTGGTCGCACTGCCCCCGACGCCGCGGGCGGAAGCACTCATCGACAGCCTGATCGCCGAGGTGCAGTCGGTGAACCCGCACGTGGTGCTGGTCTACGTGCCGAACGTGAACTACTTCGATTCGCCGCCGCGCGTGTCGTACCCGCTGCGCCGGGCCTGGTACCACGAACTCGCGCAGCGGCGCGGTCTGCCGCTCGTGGACGCCAGTGACGCGTTCCTCGAGTCCTTCCGAGCCACGGGCGAGCCGCTGCATGGGTTCACGAACGCACAGCCGGGAGTGGGGCACGTGAACGCACGCGGGCATGCCCTGATGGCGAACGAGCTGGTGACCGTGCTGCGGCGCGAGCTCCGGACGGGGAGGAAGGGCCCGTGATCTTCTCGTCCACCGAGTTCCTGGTGTTCCTGGTGGCGGTGCTGTTCCTCACGCGCGTGCTGCCGGGCGAGAGCGCGCGTCGCAACCTGCTGCTCGTCGCCAGCTACTTCTTCTACGGCTGGTGGGACTGGCGGTTCACGTTCCTGATGTTCACCACCGCGACCATCGACTACGTCGTCGGCCGCTACCTCGAGCGCATGCCGGATTCCGGCCGCCGGCGCGCGCTGCTGGTCGCGAGCCTGCTCGCGAACCTCGGGATCCTCGCCTACTTCAAGTACATGAACTTCTTCATCAGCTCGCTGGAGCCGCTGCTCGTCTCGGCCGGGCTCACCGTGCCTCACCTCGAGGTGGTGTTGCCGGCCGGGATCTCGTTCTTCACGTTCCAGAGCATGAGCTACACGATCGACGTCTACCGCCGGCACCTGCCGGCGACCCGGTCCTACCGCGACTTCCTGCTGTTCGTGTCGTTCTTCCCACAGCTGGTGGCCGGCCCGATCGTGCGTGCCTCGGTGTTCATGCCGCAGCTGGCGGACCACGACCACAGGCCCCGCGCCGACAACGTGCGCCTGGGGCTCGAGCGCTTCGTGCGCGGCTTCGTGAAGAAGGTGCTGTTCGCCGACACGCTGGCGCAGTTCTGCGATCCGGTGTTCGCCCACCCCGGCGCGTTCGCGCCGTTGAGCGTGTGGCTGGCGGTGGCGGCCTACACGGGCCAGATCTACTACGACTTCTCGGGCTACACCGACATGGCCACCGGCTGCGGCCGCATGTTCGGGTTCGAGTTCCCGCCCAACTTCCGGCACCCGTACACGTCGCGCTCGATCACCGAGTTCTGGCGGCGCTGGCACATCACGCTCAGCACGTGGCTGCGCGACTACCTCTACATCCCGCTCGGCGGCAATCGCCTCGGCCGCGGCCGCACCTACCTGAACCTCGCCGCCACGATGCTCCTGGGCGGGCTGTGGCACGGGGCCAACTGGACGTTCGTGGCGTGGGGCGCCTGGCACGGGTTGGGGCTTGCGCTCGACAAGGTCCGGCTCGAACGCTTCGGTTCGGTGCCCCGCACGATCTGGCTCGATGCGCTCGGCTGGGCGAGCACGTTCCTGTTCGTGATGCTGGGCTGGGTGTTCTTCCGAGCGAAGGACTTCTCCACCGCGGGCGTCGTGTTCCGGAAGATGGCGTTCCTGGAACCCGGTGGCTCGCACTGGGTGCAACTGCCCGCCACCGTGGTGCTCGGGGCGGCCGTCGTGCTGCACGTGGCGGTGGTCATGCGAGGGGAGCGCGAGTTGTTGCCCGACCTGCGCGTGCCGATGCATGTGGTGGCGGTCGCTCTCGCGATGCTGCTGGTGCTGATGTTCTCGCCGTTCAGCACGAATCCCTTTATTTATTTCCAGTTCTAGCGCCCGTTCTAGTAGACGGGATTCGAGAACCTCTTTTGAGCCTCTCGGGGCCTCCGGCCCCGGCCAGGCGCTTCGCGCCGCGCCTTCGGCGCCGGGCGCGGCGGCCAGGCCCTTCGGGCTGGCCTCTTCTGCTCGGGCTCGCCGGGCCAGGCCCTTCGGGCTGGCCCTCCGACAGGAGTGGTCCCACAGTAGCGGCTTGTCACGCTTGACGATGCGGGCGGGGGCTGATACAAAGCGGCGGCTTGCGCAGATGGGTATGCCGGGCGCTTGCTCTGGGCCCATAGCTCAGCGGTCCAGAGCGGCCGGCTCATAACCGGCAAGACCCTGGTTCGAATCCAGGTGGGCCCACTGCCTGCGCGCCAAGAACTTCGGATGGGCGAATAGCTCAGCTGGTAGAGCACCTGGATCACAACCAGGGGGTCACAGGTTCGAGCCCTGTTTCGCCCACCATCCCTGTCCACGGGCGTCGTGACGTGACCGAAGAACTCCGCGTCCACTGGGACCTCCACGAGACCGACGAGCAGTCGGTCTCGCGCGAACAGCAGCTCGCGCGTCACCCCGAGTTGCGCCGGGCGCACGAGGTCAAGATCGCCGCGGCCCGGGCGGCCCTCGCCGCGCTGGACCAGCGCGTCGCGACGGCGCTCCATCGCCGCCGCGCGCTCGAACAGGACATCCAGGCGTTCGACGTGCAGCAGAAGCGCTTCGACCAGCAGCTGCTGGCGGTGACGGACCAGAAGCAGTACCTGGCGGTGCAGCACGAGATCGCGGCGGTCCGGGCCAAGCGCGACACGCTCGAGACGGAAGCGCTGGAACTGCTCGACCAGGAGGAACGCGAGACGAAGGCGCGCCCCGAGAAAGCACACGCCCTCGAACGCGCCGAGACCGAGGCCCGCGCGGCGTTCGAGCTGCTCGACGCCGAGGCGGTGAAGTTACGCGCCGAGCTGGCCACGCTCGAGGCGGATCGCCAGCGCGCGAGTTCGCAGTTGCCGGCCCCGTCCCGGCAGCGCTACGAGAGGTTGCGCACCGGCCGCGCCGGTCGCGCCGTGGCGGCGATCGACCACAATGCCTGCGGTGCTTGTCACCGCGGGCTGCCGCCCGCGGGCCTGCAGGCCGCGCGCCGCCGCGACGCGCTGCTCGTGTGTGACGGCTGCGGCCGGCTCATGCTGCTTCCGCCCGAAGACGTCGCGCCCGCGTGAGTACTCCCGCCGCGCCGCGGCTCGCGGACAACTTGCCGTTCCGGCGCATCGCGCTGGTGCTCTCGGGCGGCGGCGCGCTCGGAGCGTACGAGGTGGGCGTGCTGCGCGTGTTGGAGGCCGCGAAACTGGTGCCCGCGGTCATCCTCGGCGTGTCCATCGGGGCGATCAACGCCATCGCGTGGGTGGCGGCCGGACACGACGTGACCGCGCTCGAACGCGTCTGGCGCACGGCGCGCAACGAGACGCTGGGTGTGCAATGGGTCTCGTTGGCACTCCGCGTGACCGGATCGCTCACCGCGCTGATCGCGTCCATCGAGCTGGTGCTCACCGCGCTGGGCTCGCGCGAGTTCTCCGGGGCGTACTGGGTGTGGAACCGCGGCAACGCGACCGACGACCTGCTCTCCACGCAGCTCGACCTGGCGCTGTGGATCGTGCTGGGACTGATCGGCGTGCTGTTGGTGGTGTTCGCACGCCGCGTGGCGCGTGACCTTGAAGGGCGCGCGACGGGGCCCGATCCGTCACGCATCCGCCGGCAGCTGCGCAACGCGCTGATCGCGGCCGCCTCGGTGCATGCGCTGGTGTGGCTCATGGGCTGGCCGTGGCCGCACCGCTTCAGCGCTTCGGTCGTGTTGCTGCTCTCGCTCGCCTGGGCGGGCAGCGCGCCCGCCGGCGTGGGCCACTGGCTGCGCGGGCTGGCACTGGGCCTCATGCCCGAGACCGGCGGGCGCGGACTGTGGAGCGGTCGCGCGCGCCGGCGGCTGCTCGAGAAGCTGGTGGCGGCCGGCGACGCGAGCCGGCTGATCGGCTCCGGCACGCGGCTCACCGTGACCGCGCTCTCGATCGGCAGCGGCAAGCTCATCCACTTCGTGAGCTGGCCGGACCCCGATCCCGTGTTCGTGGCCAGGCTCGAGGACGAGCAGGGCGAGGTCGTGCCGGTGAAGGACGTGGCCGAACTCATCCAGGCCGCGGTCGCTTCGTCGGCGATCCCGGGCGTGTTCCAACCCGAGCCCGTGGCCGGACGCGACTGCGTGGACCCGGGTGGGTTCTCGAACCAGCCGCTGCACGTCGCGATCGCCGAAGGCGCCGACGCGGTCATCGCCGTGCTGCTCTCGCCGAGCGAAGGCCCGTCCGCGGCACCCGCGCCGGAGGGCGTCGTGGCCCTGGGCGGCCGGCTGCTCGAGCTCATGAACTGGCGCGACCTCCAGACCGAATTGCGCCAGCTGCCCGAGGGCTGGAGCCGTCAGGGGAAGCCCGCGCGAGTGTGCGTGGTGGAACCGCCCGCGGCGCTGCCCGCCTCGCTGCTCGTCTTCGACCCCGAGATCGCGGGAGCGCTGATCGCGGCAGGTGAGCGCGACGCTCGCACGGCGCTCGAGCGCGCGGGCTGGCTGGCGCGACCATGACGCGCATCCGACGCTGCGCGTGCGTTCTCACGCGCATCGTGGGAACGAATGCTTGTCCATGTGGCCAGCCACAGGTAGCCTCATTCCGATGACACCCTCGACCCAGGACGTGTGGACGTTGCGCTGTGACGGCGGTTCGCGCGGGAATCCGGGGCCGGGGGCCTGTGCCTACGTGCTGGCCGATGCCGGCGGCGCCGAGATCGAGGCCCGGGGCGAGTACCTGGGCGTGTGCACGAACAACGTCGCCGAGTACCGCTCGCTGATCCTCGGGCTGGCGGCGGCCGCACGCCACGGCGTGCGCACGCTCAAGGTGTACATGGACTCCGAGCTGGTGGTGCGCCAGATGCTCGGGCAGTACAAGGTGAAGAACGAAGGTTTGAAGCCCCTGCACGCCGAGGCCCGTCAGGCCGCGGCCCAGGTGGGGGCGGTACGTTTCGAGTCCGTGCCGCGTGACGACAACGGCCACGCGGACCGGCTCGTCAACGAAGCGCTCGACCAGGCGCTTCGCAGGGGGTCCGAGTCCCCCAGATGATCGCGCGAGGTGTGCCGACGCTTCCGCTTCGGCGGCGGCCGAGGCCGCATCGTGAGGAAAGTCCGAACTCCATAGGGCAGGACGCCGGGTAACACCCGGGGGGCGTGAGTCCACGGAAAGTGGAACAGAGAGCAGACCGCCAGCGGGCGCTGCCGAAAGGCAACGCAGCGGGCAAGGGTGAAACGGTGAGGTAAGAGCTCACCAGCGGTACCGGAGACGGTGCCGGCTCGCCAAACCCCGTCCGGAGCAAGACCGTGTAGAGGGGGAGGAGTGTGTCCCGCTCCGTCACCACCCCAGGGTCGGTCGCGTTGAGGCGAGGGGAAACCCTCGTCCCAGTCAAATGATCATCAACGGAGAGATCCGTACAGAATTCGGCTTACGGGGGACTCGGCATGACAAGGCAGGCGGGCGGCCGCCCCACTGCCCATCGATCCGCGGGCCCGCCAGCACATCGGCGGGGCCCCGCGGTCACACGGGACGACCGCACACACACGCGATCCACCACTTGGGCGCTGCTCATCCCGGCATGCGCCGCGCTGCTGCTCTACGCCCGGACGATCGGCTTCGCATTCGTCTGGGATGACCTGGACCTCGTGGTGCGCAACACGGCACTGCACGAGAACGGGTGGGCGCAGCTCCTGTGGCGCGACTTCTGGGACTCCACGGGCGGCGGGACCGGCATGTGGCGGCCGCTCGTCACGCTGAGCTTCCGGCTGGACGGCGTGATCTCGCACTGGCAGCCGTGGGCGTTCCACCTGGTGAACGCGCTCGTGCATACCGCCAGCGCTGCGCTGGTCGCGCGGCTGGCGCTCGCGCGCAGGTTCGGTGTACCGGCCGCGATGGCGGCCGGGCTGGTGTTCGCCACCGCGCCCGCACTCTCGGAGTCCGTGGCCTGGGTGGCGGGACGCACCGACGCATTTCTTGTGATGGCAACCCTCCTCGGGCTGCTCGCCGCGGGTCGCTGGCGCGAGACCGGCTCGCGCTGGGCCCTCGCGGCCGTGGGCTCGAGCGCGGCCTGCGCGCTACTCGCCAAGGAGACCGCGCTCGTCCTGCCGTTGGTCCTCGCCGCCGATGCCCTGGACGCCGACGGTGGTCGACCCGGCGGGGCCCGTCGCGCGGCCCCGACGTGGCTGGCGCTTGCGGTGGTGGTGGTGTGGGCGGTCGCGCACCAGATGGCCGTGCCCTCGCCCGTGCACCCGCCCGCGAGCGGGGCGGCGTTCGGCATGGCGGCACTGGTGTGGGCGCACCTGACGTGGCTTTCCCCTTGGGCGCCGCACGCCCCGCTGCTGCCGCTGTGGTCCGTGCCCGCGGCCCCCGTGGCGTGGGCCGCATGGCTCGGGCTCGCCCTGGCTGCGGCACTGGGTCTCATGCTGGCACTCCGGCGTGAGCGCGTGACGTTGCCGTTGGTCCTTCTGTTCGCGCCGCTCTTGCCCGTGGCAGGCGCGTCGCTTCTCGAATCCGGCGTGCGTTTCGCCGAGCGCTCGCTGGCGCTTCCCGCGGTGGGGCTCGCGCTGGCATTCGGTGTCTTCGCGGCTCGAGTCTCGGTCCGAGCGCGTGTGCCGGCCCTGGTCCTGGTCCTCGCCTGGGTGGTCGCCCAGACGACCGCGGCCGTGCCCGCGATCGGGGCCTGGCGCGACGAGGAGTCGCGCATCCGGCGCGTGGTCGAAGTGCGGCCCGCCGACACCGATGCGCTGCTGGGGCTGGCCGACCTGCTCTCGACCATGGGCCGCACGCGCGAGGCCCGCGAGTGGATCGCTCGCGCCGCGGGCCAGCGTGGAGCGGAGGCCGACGTGGCGCTGGCTTCGCTCGAGTACCGCTCGGGCCATTTCCCGGACGCGCTCGCCGCGGCCGATCGGGCACTCGCGGCCGAGCCAGCGAACCTCGCGGCGGGCGTGATCCGCGTGCGCGCGCTGGCGCACCTCGCGCGCGCGCCCGAGGCAGTGGTGGCAGGCGAGGCGTTGCTCGCCGCGCACCCGACCGATCCCGCCGCGGCGGGTGCGCTCGGGGCGGCGTGGCTCGCGGTCGGCGACGCCACGCGCGCGCGGCCGCTGCTCGAGGATGCGTCGTCGCGGCTGCGCGACGACGCGGGGCTGGCGTGGGACCTGGGCCGTGCCGCGATCGCCACCGGCCAGGTGGCACTCGCGCGCGAGGCGTTCGAGCGCGTCGTCATCGCGCTGCCGGAGTCCTACGAGGGTTGGCTCGGCGTGGCCGACACGCGCTCGCGACTCGGTGACAGCACGGGTGCTGCCGCGGCGCTGTCGCGGGCCGAAGGCATGCCGGGTGCCTCCGACGGGCGAGCCCGCATGTTGCGAAGCCGGCTTCGAGGGCGGTGATCCGCGCCGGCGCGCGGCGATGGATGCTTCGCGCCTCCGGCGCGGCCCGAGCGCGAGCGTGGGTCGAGCCGCACTGAAGTTCCCAGATCCGCGTCTCGGGCGCGGTCCGAGAGCACGTTCGCGAGGCCGTCCTTGCTGCCGTGCGTCACCGGCCGTTAGAGTCAGCACTCACCTCGACCGTCCCTCGCTCTCCCTTTCCGGGAACGTCCATGCCGCCGATCGTCACGGCCTCACCGCAGTGGGTGCTGCATCCGAACCACTCGCCGGAAGCCGCCTCGGCGCTGGCCCGCGCCCTGGCCTCGCCGGTCGCGGTCGGGCACGCACTCGTCAATCGCGGCATCCGGCGGGAGTCCGAGGCCCGCGACTTCCTCGAGCCCTCGCTCGAGAATCTGCACGAGCCCACCCACATGCTCGACCTGGAGCGCGCCGCGGAGCGCATCCTGGCCGGTGTGGCACGCGGCGAGCGCATGTTCGTCCAGGGCGACTATGACGTGGACGGCATCACGTCCACGTTCCTGCTCACCAGCACGCTCGAGGAGTTGGGTGCCAAGGTCGAGTACCACATCCCGCACCGCATCAACGACGGCTACGGGCTCACCGAGCGCTCCATCGACGAAGCGCACCGGCGCGGCTGCACGCTGGTCGTGACCGTGGACTGCGGCATCACCGCGGTTGAGGCCATCGCACACGCGCGGAAGCTCGGCATCGAGACCATCGTCACCGACCACCACGAACCGCCGCTGGTGTTGCCCGATGCCTACGCGATCCTGAACCCGTTGCGCCCGGGCTGTCCCTATCCGTTCAAGTCGCTGGCCGGCGTGGGTGTGGCGTTCAAGCTCGCCGAGCAGCTGTTGCGTGGCCGCGGCGGGCTGGACCGCGCGCGGAGCTACCTCGATGTGGTCGCGCTCGGCACGATCGCCGACGTGGTCCCGCTCGTGGGTGAGAATCGCGTGCTCGCGCGACTGGGGCTCGATCGGCTGAACCAGGAGCCGCGGCTGGGGCTGCGCGCACTCATGGAAGTCTCGCGTGTGGGTGGCCGCGCCGGCGCACGCGGCAATGCGGCCGGCCCGGTCCCGCGCAAGGCCATCACCAGCGGCCACGTCGCGTTCGTGCTCGCGCCGCGCATCAACGCCGCCGGCCGTCTCGGCAACGCCGAACAGGGCCTGCGGCTGCTCCTCGCGCGCGACCCGGGTGAGGCCGAGGCGATCGCGCGCAGCCTCGAGGAGGACAACGCCAAGCGCCGGCAGATGGACGAACAGGTGCTGATCGAGGCCGAGAACATGGTGAAGGGCTTGGGCTACCCCGACTGCAGCTCGATCCTGTTGTGGTCGGACAAGTGGCACCCGGGTGTGATCGGCATCGTCGCCTCACGACTCGTCGAACGCTTCCAGCGGCCCACCGTGCTGGTGGCGTTGAAGGACGGCCGTGGCCGCGGTTCCGGCCGCAGCCTCCCCGGGCTCGACCTGACGCGGCTGCTGGACGGCTGCGACGACCTGCTGACGGCGCACGGCGGGCACGCGTTCGCGGCGGGCCTGGGTGTGACGCCCGAGCACCTGCCCGAGCTGCGCGAGCGCTTCGAGCGGCTGGTGCGCGAGCAGTCGCAGCCCGACCAGTTCGTGCAGCACCTGGAACTCGACGCCGAGGTGCGCGCCGGCGACTGCGACATGGAGCTGGTGGAGTGGCTCGAGCGCATGGCGCCGCACGGGCTCGACAACCCCGAGCCGCTCTATCGCATGACCCAGGCGCGCGTGGACCAGGTGCAGGAAGTCGGCGGCGGCAAGCACGTCCGGCTGCGCGCGGGCGACGACAGTGGCACGGTGGAAGCGATCGGCTTCGGCATGGGCGAGCAGGCGCGCGCGCTGGCCGCGGCGGGAAGGGCGGACCTCGCGTTCGTGCCCACCCGCAACGACTACCTGGACGAAACACGCGTGCAGCTCAAGCTCAAGGGGATCCGCATCTCCTGAGCCGAGCGGAACGCACCCCGGCGGGAAGCCCGCATCCCGAGCTCCGCGCGACACTCATGAGCGCGCTGGCCGAGAAGGCCCCGCGCGTGGACCGCGACCGGCTGGGCGCCTGCTTCGATTACGCCGGGCACGCGCACGGCACGCAGCGGCGCGATTCGGGCCAGCCCTACTTCACGCACGTGGTCGAGGTCTGCCGCATCCTGATCGACCTGTTCGAGACCCGGCTCGACACCACGCTCGCCTGTGCGGCATTGCTGCACGACGTGGTCGAGGACACCGACGTCTCGCTCGCCGACGTCGAGAAGCACTTCGGAAAGGAGGTCGCGTCGCTGGTGGAGGGCGTGACCAAGCTCTCGGGCCTGCACTTCGACAGCCGCGAGGCCGCACAGGCCGAGAACTTCCGCAAGATGCTGCTGAGCATGTCGCGTGACCTGCGCGTGATCTTCATCAAGCTCGCCGACCGGCTGCACAACATGCGCACGATCGAGTTCCTGAAGGGCGACCGCGCGCAGCGCATCGCCGAGGAGACGCGCGACATCTATGCGCCGCTCGCGCACCGGCTCGGCATGGCCGGCATCAAGCGCGAGCTCGAAGACCTGAGCCTCAAGGTCCTGGACCCCGCGGCCTACCAGTCGCTCACCCAGCGCATCCAGGCGCGGCGCGCCGAACGCGAGGCGTTCCTCGACAAGGTGAGCGAGCGGCTGCGCGAGGCCTTGAAGTCCGCGGGCCTGAAGGCCGAGGTGTTCGGCCGGCCCAAGCACTTCTTCTCCATCTACAAGAAGATGCAGGCGGGCCGCCCGCTGGAGGAGATCTACGACCTGTTCGGCCTGCGCATCGTCACCCAGACGCGCAACGACTGTTACCGCGCGCTGGGCGTGGTGCACGACGAGTTCAGCCCGGTGCCGGAGCGGTTCAAGGACTACATCGCCATGCCCAAGAGCAACCTCTACCAGTCGCTGCACACGACGGTGCTAGCCGAGGGCGGCGAGCTGGTGGAGGTGCAGATCCGCACCTGGGACATGCACCGCACCGCCGAGACGGGCGTGGCGGCGCACTACGTCTACAAGCAGGGCGGCCGCGCCGACGAGGAGATCGACCGCAAGCTGGGCGGGTTCGTCACCGAGATCGCCGGCTGGCAGGACGAAGCCGGCTCGGACGACGAATACATGGACTACCTCCGCACGTCGCTCCACCAGGAGGAGGTGTTCGTCTACACGCCGCGGCGCGAGTTGAAGCGCCTGGCCAAGGGTGCGACGCCGCTGGACTTCGCGTTCCTGATCCACACCGAAGTGGGTGAGCGCACCGTGGGTGCGCGCGTGAACGGCGAACTGGTCTCGCTGCGCTACGTGCTCCGAAATGGCGACACGGTCGAGATCGTCACCTCGCCGCAGGCGAACCCGCACGAGGACTGGCTGCAGATCGCGCGCACGACGCAGGCCCGCGCGAAGATCCGCCACTGGCTGCGCGTGCGCCGGCTCACCGACTCGGTGCGCCTGGGCGAGGAGATGCTCCAGCGCGACATGAAGCGGCTGCGCATCAAGGCCGGGCCCGAGGCACTGGAGAAGATCGCCAAGGACCTGGGCTGCGATTCGCTCGAGACGCTCTACGCACGGATCGCCGAAGGCCAGGTCTCGGCGGCCTCGGTCACGCGCACGTTCTCGCCCGAGAAGGAGGGGCTTGCCGAGCGGCTGGTGAAAGGCCCGCTCGAAGCGCTCGGCGTGGGGCGCAAGCCCACCGGTGGCGTGCGCATCCAGGGCATCGACAACGTCATGGTGCAGTACGCGCGCTGCTGCCAGCCGGTGCCCGGCGACCCGGTCGTGGGCATCGTCACCGTGGGCCGCGGCGTGAGCGTGCACCGGCAGGACTGCCCCAACACGTTCGGCGACCGCGTGCCGGCCGAGCGCCGGCTCGCCGTGGAGTGGGACGCGCGGCCCACCGACACGTACCCGGTGCGGCTCGTGATCTCGGGGCAGGACCGGCCGTCGCTGCTCGCCGACATCGCCAAGGTGCTGGCGGCGAGTGCCGTGAACGTGCGCACGGCGGGCATGCAGAGCGAGCATCGCACCGTGCGCGGCGTGTTCGTGATCGAGGTCCCGAACGCCGCGAAGTTGTCCGAAGTCATGAGCGCGCTGCGCAAACTGCCGGGGGTGACGCGAGTCGAACGCCGGCTGCGACTGTTGCACCCGCCGCGCCGCGGCGCGGGCGGGCTCACGGAGGAGGGAGGGGCGGAAGGATGAGAGCGGTGGTCCAGCGCGTCCTGCGCGCGGCGGTGGTGGTGAACGGCAAGATCGTCGGTCAGGTGGACAACGGTCTCTTGGTCCTGCTGGGCGTGACGCACACCGACCGGCCGGAAGACGCGCGCTGGCTCGCCGGCAAGATCGCGGGCCTGCGCATCTTCGGCGACATGGCGGGCCGCATGAACACCGACGTGCGCGACGAGATGGGGGCGGTGCTGGTGGTGCCGCAGTTCACGCTGTATGGCGACGTGCGGCATGGCCGGCGTCCCGAGTTCGTGGAAGCCGCGAAGCCGGACATGGCCGAGCCGATGTTCCGCAAGTTCTGCACCGAGCTGGAGGCCCAGCGCGTGCGCGTGGAGCGCGGCGTGTTCCGCGCCCACATGCAAGTGGAGCTCCTGAACGACGGCCCGGTCACGCTGATCATCGACACGCCCCCCGAGCTTCACGTATGAAGCCCGCGCGCGCCCGGCTCTTCTGGCGCGGTCGCGCGCCGTTGGTACTGGCGTCCGCCTCGCCGCGCCGCGTCTCGCTGCTCCGTCAGGCGGGTGCCGAGTTCGCGGTGAGCGATCCGGGGCCCGACCGCGCCTGGCCGGGTGCGGCCGAACCTCGCCATGGCGTGCGCGCGCTCGCACTCGACAAGGCGAAGCGCGTGGCCGCACGGCGGCCGGAGGCGGTCGTGATCGGAGCGGACACCGTGGTGGTTTCGCGCGGCGTGCGGCTCGGCAAGCCCGCGAACCGGGAC
>Ga0315912_10004305_pt1 | contig 13567 bp, 10 predicted proteins | sample VfabasoilMG_FD_204469 | JGI IMG/M metagenome (GOLD analysis project Ga0315912, IMG submission 204469) | Garden soil microbial communities collected in Santa Monica, California, United States - V. faba soil | ecosystem: Environmental > Terrestrial > Soil > Garden | place: USA: California... | reverse complement strand
GACGCGGTGCGCTCGGCGCTGCTGCTCCTCGGCGGCTCCGCCCAGCGCACCTTCTGGAGCGAGCGCTGGGTGGGCCACAGCGACATCCTCACCGAGCTCGCGGGCGTGCTGCGCGCGGCGCGGCCCACGCGGCCGGTGGATCTCGACGACGGCTGGCGCGCGAGCCGTGACCTCAGCGTGGCCGTGCGCCGCTGGGGCTGGCTGCACCTGCGAGTGCTCGTGGAAGAGCACGCCGAAGGACGCTGCCTGCTGCGTGTCGAAACCCGGATGGGCCCGAGCTTCCTGGGCGCGGTGCAAGCGCTCACGCTGGCGGTGCTGCTGGTCGCGGTGACGAGCGCGGCCATCGCGCTGCGCTGGCCGGCGATCAGCGGCGGCCTCGTCGTGGCCGTCAGCATCATCCTGCTGCGCGCCGTGTGGCAGACCACGCGTGCCGCCGCGCTGCTGGATCGCGCGCTCGATCGCACCACGTCGGCCGACGGTCTCGTGCCCGTGCGATCGCACGTGCCAGCCACGCGCGCACGTTTCCGGCTGTGGCCGGCCACAGCGGCGCAGCGCGCGCAAGCGGCGCTCGTCCTCACCATCATGGCCAGCGCGGCCGTCGGCGGCGTGTCGCTCCTGCAGGACGTCGTGGCGCGCCGGGCCCTGGCCGTGCAGCGGGCGGCGACCTCCCCGCGCGACGCCGCGGCCAGCGCGCTCACCGCCCCGAGCGGCGGCATCACGATCGACAGCACGGGCGACGTGCTCGTAGCCGACGCGCAGTCGGGGTTCATCCGCCGCTTCCGGCCGCAGACCGCGCTCGACGCGGTTCGCGCCGCCGACCGGAACGGGCGCCGCCTCGTGGGATCGCCGGTGCCGTTCGACGGCGCCGCCGACATCGTCCTGGCCGTGGATGGCGACTACTTCGTGGCGGACTCGCGCAACAACCGCATCTGCCGCATCGATCGGCCGACCGGCCGCACGATCACGATTGCCGGCTCCGGCGCCGGCGCTTTCGACGGCGATCAGAAGCAGGCCGCACAGGCCGCGCTCCACGGGCCGAGCGGCCTGGCCATCGCTCGCAACGGCGATCTCTATATCGCGGACACGCTGAACAACCGCGTGCGCCTGGTCGAACAGGCCACCGGCATGATCCGCACGATCGCCGGCACCGGCGAGGCGGGCGACCCGAGCCTCGTGGGCGACGGCGGACCGGCCACGGCCGCGCACCTGCTGAATCCGGTCGGCGTGGCGCTGGCGCCGAACGGTGACGTCTACATCGCCGACACGGGCCACAACCGCATCCGGCGCGTGGCCGCGGCCACCGGCATCATCACGACTGTCGCCGGCGATGGCCTGCCCGGCGTGCTGGGCGACGGCGGGCCGGCCGCGATGGCGCGCCTCGCAGCCCCGATGGGTCTGTTGGTCGTGCCGACGGGCAAGACCGTCACGCTCTACATTGCCGACTCGCTCAACGGGCGCGTGCGTGTGCTCGAGCCGGATGGCAACGTCTCGACGCTCGGCGGCCAGCTGCGCTTCGTGATGCCGTCACGCCTCTCGTACCATTCCGGATGGCTCTACGTGAAGGACGCCAGCTCCAGCGGCGTCACCGCGGTGTCGCTGTCGAAGCCGGCGCACCTCGACTTCGCGGCGGCGCCGCGCCGCACTCCCGGATCGCCCGGCACCGCGGGGCCGGGGCGGAAGGTGACCTGAGGTTGGAATGAGCCTCGCCGGGTGGACCCTGTCCTTCCTGCGCCCCTACCGGGCGCGCGTCGCCGTCATCGTCGCGCTCTCCTTGCTCGAAATCGGTCTCGCCGCGCTCGCACCCTGGCCGCTCAAGGCGGTGGTGGACAACGTGCTCGGCGGACACCCGCTGCCGCCGTTCGTCGATTCGCTGGCGGGCGGCCTCTCGGGCGGCAGCGCCGCGGGCCTGCTGGCCGTCATCGTCGTCGCCGGCCTGCTGCTGCAGCTCACGTCCGAACTGGTGCTGATGGCGCACACGCAGATCCAGGTGGATACGGCGCAGCGCATCGTCTACGACCTCCGACGCTCGCTGCTGTCGCACCTGCAGGCGCTGTCGCTGCGGCATCACGTGGCCTCCCGCACCGCCGACGGCGTGTATCGCCTGGAGACCGACGCCTACTGCATCAACGATCTCGTCATCGGCGGCGTCTTTCCGCTGGCGATGGCCGCCATCAAGCTGCTCGTGATGTTCGTCATCCTCGTGCGGCTGGACCTCACGCTGGCGCTGCTGTCGCTGGTCGTCGTTCCGTTCCTGTGGATGGCGCTGCGCTTCTACGCGCGCCGGATGGTGGACCGGGCCGAGCGCGTGAAAGCGCTCGAGTCGTCGCTGGTCGAGCGGATGTACGAGATCCTCTCGTCGATCAAGGTCGTGAAGAGCTTCGCGCGCGAGAGGCACGAGCTGGCCCGCTTCCGCGCCGCCGGCGACGACACCATGCGGGCGCGCCTGCGCCTCACCTGGCAGGAGTCGCTGTTCTCGGTCGTGGTCAGCGCCATTACGCTCAGCGGCACGGCGCTCGTGCTCGGCGTCGGCGGCCTGCACGTACTGCAGGGTACGCTGACCGTCGGGAGCCTTCTCGTCGTCATCGCCTACCTCGCCGCGGTGTACACGCCGCTCTCGTCGATCGCGCATACGACCGGCTCGCTGCAGCAAGCCGTCGTAAGCGCGCGCCGGGTGCGCGAGACGATGGCGCTCACGCCGGAGCCGTTCGACGTGGCCGGCGCCCGCGACGCCTCGTCGATTCGGGGCGACGTCCGGTTCGAGGGAGTCGGCTTCGCGTACGACGACCGGACGATCCTGCAGGACGTCACGTTCGAGGCAAAGCCGGGCGAGCTCGTCGCGCTCGTGGGCCTCACCGGCGCCGGCAAGACGACGCTCGCCAGCCTGCTGCCGCGCTTCTTCGAACCGACGGCGGGACGCATCACCGTCGACGGCGTGGACGTGCGCGAGTACGACCTGCGGTCGCTGCGGGAGCGCATCGCGCTCGTGCCGCAGGAGCCGCTGCTCTTTGCCGGGTCGATTGCCGACAACATCCGCTACGGCCGTCTCGACGCCAGCCAGGCCGACGTGGAAGCGGCGGCCCGGGCCGCGCACGTGCACGCGTTCGTGGAGCGCCTGCCCCACGGCTACGACTCGCTCGTCGCCGAAGCCGGCGCCACGTTGTCGGGCGGCGAACGCCAGCGGCTCGGCATCGCGCGGGCGCTGCTCAAGGACGCGCCGATTCTGATCCTCGACGAACCCACGTCGTCGCTCGACGCCATCTCCGAGGAGATCGTGTTCGACGCGCTGCGGCGCCTGCGCGCCGGCCGCACCACGCTGGTCATCGCGCACCGCCTCTCCACCATTCGCGACGCCGCCCGCATCCTCGTGCTGCACGACGGCCGGGTGGTGGCGCAAGGCACGCACGACGAGCTCACGCAGTCGAACGAGCTGTACCGGCGCATGTGCGCGCGCCTCTCCGTGGGCCGCTCGCTCGACGAGCCCGAATCCGTCGACGAGCTGATCCAGTCGTTATAGGGCGCCGACCTCCCGTGAAGATTCTTCTCGCCGGCATCATTGCCCGCTATCCGTTTGGCGGCGTCACGTGGTGCTCGCTCATGTACCTGCTCGGCCTGCGCGAGCTCGGCCACGAGGTCTTCTACGTCGAAGACACCGGTGAGTGCATCTACGACCCGGTACAGAACGCGCGCACCGAGGACCCGTCGTACGGCACGGCCTACATTCACGACGCACTCGCGCCGTTCGGCCTTGGCGACCGCTGGAGCCTGGTCAACTACGACGGCGCCTATCACGGCGCGTCGCACGAGACGCTGCAGCGCTTCTGCGCCGACGCGGATCTCTTCATCAACCTCTCGGGCGGCTCGTGGTTCTGGCGCGACGAGTACGCGCGCATCCCGCGCAAGGCGTTCGTGGACAGCGACCCGGTGTTCACGCAGCTCGCTCTCGCCAAGGGCGAGGCCTGGTACGTCGACTTCTTCAAGCGCTTCGACCACCTCTTCACCTTCGGCGCCAACGTCGGCACGCCGGCCTCGGACGTCCCGGCCGCCGGCTTCACGTGGCACAAGACGTGGCAGCCCGTGACCACGGGGCTGTGGCGCTCGCCCCGGCCGCCAGGCGACCGCTTCAGCACCGTGATGACGTGGCGCATCGAGAGCTTCACCGACGTGGACGGCAACAAGGACCGCGAATTCGTGAAGTTCATCGACCTGCCGTCGCGCACGCCGCACCGCTTCGAGCTGGCGATCAACGGGCCGCAGAAGCTGCTGCGCGAGCACGGCTGGAACACCGTGGATGCCATGGCCGTGTCCCGCACGCCGTGGCAGTACCGCGATTTCATCCAGAACTCGAAGGGCGAGTTCGGCGTCGCCAAGCACGCCTACGTGGCGCACCGGTCGGGATGGTTCAGCGATCGCACCGAATGCTACCTGGCCGCCGGGCGGCCGGCGCTGGTGCAGGACACCGGCTGGAGCGCGCACCTGCCGAACGGCGAAGGGCTGCTGGCGTTCGCCACGCCCGCCGAGGCGCTCGACGGCCTCGACCGCATCGCGGGAGATTACGACCGTCACGCGCGCCGCGCCGCCGAGATCGCCGGCGACTGCTTCGACGCCAACCGCGTGCTGCCGCGCCTCCTCGACGTGGCGGGCGCATGACACGCCCGTTGCGCATCGCGCAGGTGGCCCCGGTCGCGACGTCGGTTCCTCCACCGCTCTCGGGATCGATCGAGTCGCTCACCGCCCTCCTGACCGACGGCCTGGTGGCCGCCGGTCACCAGGTGACGCTCTTCGCGACCGGCGAATCACGCACGCGCGCGGCGCTCCACGCGACCTTCGCGCGCGGGTATCGCGAGGATCCGCAGAACTGGCCGTGGGAACTGTGCGAGATGATCAACATCTCGGCGGCCATCGAGCGGGCCGCCGCGTTCGACGTCATCCACTACCAGGCGAAATACCACCCGTTCGCGCTGCCCTTCGGGCGTCTGGCGGGCATCCCGGTCATCATCACGCTGCACCACGCGCCGAACCAGGACGAGATCGCCCTGTGGGGGCGCCACTACCCGGACACCCCGTTCACCGCCATTTCGCACGCCCAGGCGCGAACCATGACCGGGCTCAACGTGGTGGGCGTCGTGCCGCACGCGATCGACGTGCCGGCCTTTCCGTTCGCCAAAGAGGCGCGCGGCTATCTGCTCTTTCTCGGCCGCTTCATCGAGGGCAAGGGCGTGCTGCAGGCGATCGAGATCGCGCGGCACGTGGACATGCCGCTCGTGCTCGCGGCGGAAGCCAACGACTACTACCGCGAGAAGGTGGCGCCGCTCGTGGACGGCACGCGCGTGTCGTACGCCGGCGAGGTGGCCGACGCGGCCAAGGCCGCGCTGCTCGGCGGCGCGGCGGCGCTGCTCTACCCGGTGCAGGCCGGCGAGCCGTTCGGCCTCGTGCTGGCGGAAGCGACGACATGCGGCACGCCGGTGGCGGCGCTCGATCGCGGCGCGGTGCGCGAAGTGGTCGAAGACGGCGTGACCGGCGGCGTGTTCGACTCGTTCGACTCGCTCATCGCGGGGCTGCCGCGCGTGCTCGCCCTCGACCGCACACGCGTGCGGGATGTGGCCGCGGAGCGCTTCAGCGTCGCCCGGATGGTGGCCGGCTACGAAACCGTGTACCGGGCCCTTCGATGACCCGCGAGACCCGCGACCTGGACGGGCGGTCGTTGCTCGCCGTCTTCGCGCACCCGGACGACGAGTCGCTGGCGGCCGGCGGCCTGCTCGCCTGGTGCGCCGCCCGTGGCGCACGCGTCGCGCTGCTCTGCCTGTCGCGAGGGGAGGCGGGGGGCGGTCAGGGAGACGGCAACTTGGGAGACGTGCGCGGGCAGGAGTTGCGCAACGCGGCGGCGGCCCTCGGACTCACCGAAGTCGCGCTGCTTCACCATGCCGACGGCATGCTGCCGTGGCTCGAGCCGGGAGCGCTCGAGCGCGACATTCGCGCCGCCATCGTCGCGTCGCGTCCCGATGTCGTCGTCACCTTCGGCGAGGACGGTCTCTACTGGCATCCGGATCACGTCGCGGTCTACGACGCCACGCGCGCCGCGGTCGCCGCGCGCGGAGCGGACGCGCCCGCGCTCTACTATGTGACCATGCCGCCGGGGCAGATGCAGGCGGTGCTCGCCGCCGTGGAACCACGACTCACGCCGTCGTCGCGGCGCGACATCCTGGGGATCGACGACGCGGCCGCGTTTGGCGCCGCCGCGCAACCGCCCACGCTGGTGCTGCGCACCGGGCCCTTTGCCGCGCGCAAGCTGGCGGCGCTGCAGTGCCATCGCACGCAGGTGGCGGGCGGCCCATTCGACCAGCTGTCCGCGGCAGACGCGGAGGCGCTGCTCGGGATCGAGCACTATCGACGGGCGGACGTGGGCTCGACCGCGCCGGCTTTCATCGAGCGGCTCGCGATGCCATCGTTGGAGAAGTCTTGATGGAGACGTCGCTCATCGATCTGCTGCGCTGTCCCTTCTGCGGCACGCGGCTCGACCTCGTGGACAACGAGGCGCTGGTCCGCGAAGGCTCGCAGGTGACCTGGGGCGTGCTCGGCTGCCAGTGCTGCGCGTTTCCGATCATCGACGGCATCCCGGTGCTGATTGCCGACGACCCGACGCGCAATGCGATGCACGCGATGGAGGCGGGACGAAAAGACGACGCGCTGGCGTCGCTGCTCGGACTCGACGGTCCGGCGGCCGCCCGGCTGCGCGCGCTGCTGCAGGGGGGCATGGCGACGTACCGCGAGGCGCTCGAGATCATCAGCCCCGACGCGGAGGGGACCTACTTCGTCTACCGGTTCTCCGATCCGACGTTCGTGCTCGCCGAGACGCTGGCGCGCGCCATCGGCGCCGACCGCCGCCGGACGTCGCACGTCATCGATCTGTGCGGCGGGTCCGGCCACCTCACGCGAGTGCTCGGCGAGCTGAGCGACCGTCCGGTGGTCGTGGCCGACGTCTTCTACTGGAAGCTGTGGCTGGCACAGCGCTTCACCGCCCCGGGCTGCGCGCCGATCTGCAGCGACGCCAACCATCCGCAGCCGTTCGCGCGGGACGCCTTCTCGCTCGTCGTGCTGTCCGACGCGTTCCCGTACATCTGGCACAAGCGTCTGCTCGCGGAGGAGATGCTGCGGCTGGCGGGCGCCAACGGCACCATCCTGATGCCGCATCTCCACAGCTCGCTCGGCTTCAACTTCTCCGCCGGCATGACGCTGACGCCGGCCGCGTATCGCGACCTGTTCGAGGCCGGCCACCCGCGCCTCTTTCGCGATAGTGACCTGCTCGGCGACATCCTCGGGCACACGGCCGTCGATCTGTCGCGCGACGTCACGCCGGAACAGGCCGGCGAGGAGCCGTCGGTCACGCTCGTGGCCAGCCGCGATGCCGGCATCTTCCGGAAGCACCCCTCGGCCGATCCGGGCGCGCTCACCGGCGAGCTGCGCGTCAACCCGCTCTACCGGGTCGAGCAGCGCGGCGCGCAGGCGTCGCTGACGCTCACCTTCCCCACGCCTGAATACGAAGAGGAGTTCGGCGCGGTCCGCCGGTATCTGCCCGACACGCTGACGCTCGACGCTGATCTTCGCGTGCCGCTTCGGCCGTCACAGTTCGGCTCCGCGTACACGGACCTGCGCCGCCGCCGCATCCTCCTCGACACGCCGGCGCACTACTGCTAGCGAGGCTTCGCCCCGTGAACGATATGGCTCCGCCTCGCTAGCGCCAGTGTCTAATTGCCCCGCCTCCGGCGGGGCGGTTTGTGAACGGGTCGTACGGCGGGATCGTGCTGAGGCGCCGGCCGACCCATTCCTGGATCACGACCTGCGGACGCTCCGCGAGCACGACGTCCGGGTCCACGTTGTACTGCCAGAGGTAGACCGCCCGCGAGAAGTGCTCGGACAGGAACGGCACGAGCGCCGAACCGAACGAGTCGCGGAAGACGACGGCGCGCGGCAAGCTCTGGTCCGCCTGCTCCGTCACCAGGCGCGCGTCCATCAGCCGCGCGTCGGGACGCGGGGGCTCCACGATGCGGGCGCGCAGCGGCACCCGCGGCACGAGACGGAGATCGCTCTCGGTCACGGCGCCGGCTACTCCCAACATCCCCGCCAGGTCGAGACCCGGCACCGTGATTGTCTGATCGGCAAACGCGCCGCGGCCACTCGTGGGATCGCCGAACCGCGCGGTCAGCCGCTGCCAGATGGCCTGCGACGCCACAAACGCGCCGCGATCGTTCCAGTGGGTGTCGGTGCGGTGATAGATACGCTCCTTGTCCTTGGCCGCCATCAGCGCGCCGCGTAGATCGAGCACCGGCACGGTGGAGTGCTCGCGCAGGTAGTTCACGAGCGCGTCGGTGCGGGTCTCGCTGCCGACCCGATGGATCGACGGCGGCAGCTGCTCCGGATAGATCGCGTGCTTGTCGGGCGCGAGGACGAACACGTAGGCGATGCCGTGCGCCTCCATCCAGTCCCGCGTGTGCTCCAGCGTCGTCCGCCAGGTCTCCAGCTCGTCGCGCGTGAACGGCACCGCCGACGCCATGTCCTCGGCGCCGCCGTCGCCCGCGTAGAACAGCCAGCCGTCCTTGCCGACGATGACGTCCGGCGACGCCGACGCACCGAGCAGCCGCAACCGCAGGAGCGCCTGCCAGCGCACGAGACGTGCCCGCAGCCCGAAGTGGTCCTCGAAGTAGTGCGCGGCCGCCGCTGGAAACGCCCGTAGCGCAGCCCAGGTGTCGGGCCTCGCCGGCCGCGGCGCCAGTTCGCGGTTCTCGCCCGCCGGGACGTCGTGATCGACGCCGGCCAGCATCACCACGCCCGGCGTCACCAGGGCCGCAACGAATGCGGCCACGAGCGCGATCGCGCAGAGCGGGTACAGTCGCGGCGCAGGCATCAGAAACGGAAGTAGATGAACGGGTTGTAGGTGTGCGCCGCGATCAGCATCGCGCACCCGGCGAACACGGCGGCGAGCGCCGCGAACGTCAGCACCGAGGTGAGCGGCCCGAAGCGCGGACCATCCGCGGACGGCCTCGCGAGCCGGGCGGCGATCAGCGGCCACACCGGCGCGGAGCCGGCCACGCCGGCGGCCATCGCCAGCGCGACCTCGGGCGTGAGGTACCACCCCACGCCGTACGCCGTCGGCAGCGCCGGACTGAACCCGGCCATCGCACGCAACATGCCGGCGGCGCCGCTCAGCGTGTCGGCGCGGAAGAACACCCAGCCGACCACGACGACGAGGAGCGCGTAGACGTGACGCGCGGGCCGCGGGAGACTCGAGAGCACGGTGGACCATCCGAGGCGCTCGATGACGAGGAACGCGCCGTGGTACAGCCCCCACACGACGAACGTCCAGCTCGCGCCGTGCCAGAGGCCGCACAGGAAGAACACGGTGACCAGGTTCAGATACACGCGGCGCGGCGCCACGCGGTTCCCGCCGAGCGGCACGTAAAGGTAGTCGCGAAACCATGCCGACAGCGAGATGTGCCAGCGGCGCCAGAACTCCTGAATCGACTGCGCCACGTAGGGATAGGTGAAGTTCTCCTTGAAGCGGAACCCGAACATGTGCGCCAGTCCGATCGCCATGTCCGAGTAGCCGGAGAAGTCGAAGTAGATCTGCAGCGTGTAGCACCCCGCCGCCAGCCACGCATGCGCCGCCGTCAGCTCCGACGGCGGCAGCGCAAAGAGCAGGTCGGCCGGGCGGGCGACGATGTTGGCCAGCAGCATCTTCTTGCCGAGGCCGAGCACGAACCGGCGGATGCCGGTGGCAAAGCCGTCGAGGTCCACCACGCGCGACGTCAGCTGCGTCGCGATGTCCCGGTAGCGCACGATGGGACCGGCGATGAGCTGCGGGAACAGCAGCAGGTAAAGCGCCGCTTCGACCGGCCCCTTCTGCGCCACCGCGTCCCGCCGGTAGACGTCCACGACATACGAGATGGCGTGGAACGTGAAGAAGGAGATTCCGATCGGCAGCACGACGGCTGGCACGGGCAGTTCCGCCGCTCCCAACGCATGCAGCCCGGCGTTCAGATTGGCGGTGAGGAAGCCGGCGTACTTGAAGATGCCCAGCGACAGCAGGTTCGCGCCGACCGTGAGCGCCAGCAGACGCACCGCGGCGGGCGTGCCGCGCGCGCGATCGATGGCGATGGCCGCCGCGTAGTTGACGCCAATCGACCCGAGCATCAGCCACGTGAACACGCCGCCGCCGCTCGCGTAGAAGACGACGCTCGCGAGGGCAAGCAGGACGTTACGGTGCCGCCGCGACCCGAGCAGGTCGAGCAGGAAATAGAGCGCGAGGAGAACGGGCAGGAAGACGAATAAGAACGTCGGTTCCGTGAAGAGCACGCGGACCCGATCGTACCGCACGTGGATGCGGACCTATCAGGGCCGCATCACAATCGCCGAACGGCCTCGTCCGTCACCAGCCAGTCGAGGCGCTGGTCGAACGGCTCACGCGGCAGCGACGGCCACCGCTGCGCCTCGAGCCCCACGCCGATCGCCACGAGCGGTCCCGCCCCGTCGTGACGCAGCGCGGCGAGCGTGCGGTCGTAGAAGCCGCCGCCGTAGCCAAGCCGGTAGCCGTCGTCGTCGAACGCGAGGAGCGGCACCAGCGCGTGCTGCGGCCGCACCTCGGGCCGTTCGGGGCCAGGCTCGGAGATGCCGAACCGGGACGTCACGAGCGTCACACCGGGCTCCCAGGATCGAAACACGAGCGGCGAGTTCCGTGCCACGACGACCGGCAGCCCGCACACGCACCCGCGCGCGTGCAGCGCGTCCAGCAGCGGCCGAAGGTCGAGCTCGCCAGGCATCGGCCAGAACGCCGACACGACGGTGCCGGGTGGCGGCTCGAAGGTTGACAGATAGCGATCGCGAATGGACAACCGCGCGGTGGCGGCGTGCGCGGCCATCATCGAGGCCCGGTCCTGCAGCAGCGCCTGACGGAGCGCCCGCTTCGTCTCGCGCGGCCCCTGCTCCACTCCGCTGCCGGTCACGGTCACGAGGCCACCGCGGATTTCTCCGCGCGGGGAAATCCTCGGCGGCCGCGCGATAACCCCCCGACGCCCGCCGCGGCGACCGGCCGCGAGCCGTTTTCCTCTCGAAAACAGCACGCGCCGCGCCGGACGCCGCTGGCATGGTGTTCGCTCTCCGATCCGTCCGTCCCGCGCTTCCAGGAGGTGCCGTCGTGCAAGAGGTGGTTCATTCAGTCTTTTACGCCGTGGTCAGCGTCATCGCCACGTTGCTCACGCTCGGCCTCACCGGCGTGATCATCCTGCTCGCGACCAACGGCGACACGCCGCACGTAGACACTCGGTCGCGAGCTACTTCAGTGTAAACCGCATGTTCAGGTGCACGAGGACGTCCACCGGCTGGCCGTCCTTCGTGCCGGGCCTGAACGTCCACTGCTCCGCGGCGGCCACGGCCGCATCGTCGAGACCGAATTCGACGTCGAGCGACTTCGTCACCGTCACGCCGTCCACCGTGCCATCCGCTCGCACGACGAGCTCCATTTCCACGTCTCCCTGAATCTTCGCCTGCAGGGCGTTTGCGGTGTACTGCGGCTTCACCTCGCTCAAGAGGACCGGCATCGCGACGCCGGCGTCCTGCCGGCTGAACGGCAACCGGGCCGCGCCGGCTCCGGGCACGCCGAAGCCCGCCACGATACGGTCCGCTTCTTCCTTCGTGAAGCCGCCGCTGATGACCGCGCTGTCGCGGATCATGCTGCGCACGACCGGCGCGGCGATCACGCGCCCGTTGAGCACGATCGCCACCGGCCGGCCCATGTGGATCTTGGTGGATTCCGCCAGACGGTTTGAGCCGACCGCGCTGAACGCCACGCCGACCGAATAGCGCCCTGCGCCGGCGTCGATCGCCCGCGCGCCGGTCACGTCCGCCCCGGTGATGACAGCGTTCGATCGCATGTAGATCTTCTGGCTCGAGCCCTCCACTTCCGCCTCGACCAGCCCGGCTCCGGGCTGCGTCTCCGCCAGACGAACTTCGAAGGACGTGCCGCCCTGCACAGCCAGTGCGGGCAGATCGAGCGGCAGCGCCGAGAGCACGGTGGCCGCGGCGCCGGTCACGACCAGCAGCAGCACGGCGAACGCCGAAACGAGACGCAGTCGAGTCATCTGAGGCTCCTTCGAAAGCTGACGAAGACGTGACACGAGATGGCGCCGCCGCAGAAACGCGATGGCGGGCCGCGCCGCGTGGGGCGCGTCGGCAAACTGCAGCAGCGCGTCCATGTAGGCCCGGCGGGCCGGCGCGCGGGCCACGACGAGCTGATCGACCACCTGCTCGCGACTGAGGTGCACCTGTTCGAGCGCCCACCACATCGCCGGATGGAACCAGAACAGCGCGCGCAGCAGCTCTTCGCAGACGATCCCCGGCCAGTCGCGCCGCCGCACGTGCAGCAGCTCGTGGCAGAGCACGGCCCGCTGCGCGTCGGCCTCGAGAGTCGCAAACCGCGGCGGCAGCAGCACGAGGGGGTGCCGCCATCCGAACGTGACCGGCTGCGCGAGGTCCGCCGTCGTCCGCACGAGCGCGCGCGGCGAGATCTCCTGACACAGCGCGGTCAGATCCGCGGTCAACGTGGCGGGGCGGCTGCGGTGCCGCAGTTGACGCAGCCGGATGGCGCCGAACGCCAGCCACGCAAGACGCGCCACGATGCCCGCGAGCACCAGCCATGGCAGAACACCCGCCATTGGCGACGTCCAGGACACTGTGGGTTGCGTCACCGCCGCCACGGCGCCAGACGCGAGCTCGAACGTCACGGACGCGGCGGGTCCGTTCGACGGCAGGTCCGGCATCGCTGGCAGCAGCAGGCAGAGCGCGATCACGGCGCGCCAGTAGTGCAGACGGGCTGCCGGCAGCGGCAGGCGCACCGCGAGCGCGGCCAGCGCCGAGACCGCCACCAGGATCAGCACCTGGGCGCTATAGGTCAGGAGCGCGGCGGCCGCGGGCGTCACGACTCGGCTCCTTCGATGAGCCGCTTGAGCTCGGCGCGCTCCGCCTTCGACAGCTTCGTGTCAGCCGCCAGGTGGACGAGCAGCGGCCTGGACGCACCGTCGAACACCCGGTCCACGAACTCGCGCACCATCGCCGTGAGCACGCGCCGCTCAGGCTGCGCCGGCCGGTAGCGGAAGGCACGGCCGCTCGGCTCCTTCAGCAGGTAGCCCTTGGTCTCGAGGATGTTCATCATCGTCATCACCGTGGTGTAGGCGATGCTGCGGCGTTCGCGGAGCGTTTCGTACACCTCGCGCACGGTCGCGCTCTCCTTGGCCCACACCACTTTCATGATGGCCAGCTCTTGCCCGGTCAACGTCGTCGATGGCTGCGGCATGACTACTAGTTATTTAGTACTTAACTACTCGTTGTCAAGCCCGGCACCCTACGAAGATCTTCGTTGACTTACGAAGCTGTTCGTAGATAAGCTCGCGCACAGATGCCACAGCCCGCGACGCCCCGCCCGACCGACGCCGAACTCGCCATCCTTCGTGTGCTCTGGTCGAAAGGGCCTTCCACGGTGAGGCAGGTGCACGACGTACTCGCAAGCGGCCGCGAGCTCGCG
>Ga0315912_10004304_pt1 | contig 13568 bp, 11 predicted proteins | sample VfabasoilMG_FD_204469 | JGI IMG/M metagenome (GOLD analysis project Ga0315912, IMG submission 204469) | Garden soil microbial communities collected in Santa Monica, California, United States - V. faba soil | ecosystem: Environmental > Terrestrial > Soil > Garden | place: USA: California... | reverse complement strand
CATGTCCCACCGATGCTCAGTCACCCCATGGTTGGCCGCTTTGCCCTCGCCAGGAACAATCAACTCAATGATGTGCCCATATGCGTTGGCGGGTCGCGGATTGGCCTTGGTCACATCCTCGGCCTTGCGCCGATCATTATTGGTGAGCACGACATAGGTCCGCCCTGTGACGGGATTGGTCTCCACGTCCTCCGGCCGGTCCATCGGCGTCGCCTTCAGTAGGTCAGCCGCTCGACGAGTCTCGATGAGCACATCCGCCTGGCTCGCAAACCCATTTCCTTCTGTCAGCGGCCCCTGACCGAAGACCAAAGGCAGCCAGCGGACGGTGCCGTCATCATGGAACCGCGCCACATAGAGCGTTCCCGTGTCGAGCAGATTCCGGTTGGCGGCGCGCTCTTTTTCGTCAATTCGACCTGCGCTGACGAATTTGTAGAGATACTCATTCCGCTCATCATCACCAGAGTAAACCGTCACAGTACCATTCGGATTGACCCAAACGGTCGCAGCCTCATGCTTGAAACGGCCGAGAGCGGTGCGCTTAACCGGCACGGACTGCGGGTCGTACGGATCGATCTCTACGACCCAGCCAAACCTATTAGCCTCATTTGGCTCTTTCTCGACGTTAAAGCGGTCGATGAACTTACTAAAGGCGTAACGCGGTCGTGCGGTGAACCCATAGCGATTCAGATTACGGGCCTCAGGTGTCGCAGTCGGATTTCCGCCGAAGACCAGGTTGACGTTCTCCTCTGCACTTAGCACCGTGCCCCAGGGAGTCATCCCGCCGCCACAGTTGTTTACAGTACCGACTATTCTGGTACCAGTAGGATCAGCCGATGTCTTCATTCTTGGGTGCCCCGCGACCGGGCCGGCAACACCAATTGTCGTCCCACTCAATGTAATGCGGCGCGCATAACGACTATCCGCTACTACGCTCCAGTTTCTACCATTGCGGCGCACCTCAATCACTGAGCCACCATGGGCGGCCATCTCAACTTCCGTGGTCTCGCGCGTCGCCTGCTCGAAGGTATCCTTCGGGTTTATACCGGGAAACATCATGTGCAGTTCAGTGTACTCGTGGTTGACCCACAGCAGGCCATGATCGGCCCCCGCGCTGCCCCAGGGTAACGGTAGAAAGGCGACGAAGTCATTGTTGTACCCGAACTGGGAAGCCTGGCTCGCGCCGGATTGTGCCCTAACATCGAAGGGTGCGGCCTCAGTAAGGACCGCGTCGCCCCAGCGGATCAACACCTGCGCGGTATAACCTTTTGCAACTGCGTGGTCGGGCTTCGGTCCCGGCGTGACCTCGGCGAATGTGAGGCCCGCCGAGGCGCCCATGGCCGTGCCCTGAGCCAAGGAGGACCGAAGCCCTCCTGTCCCCGCCATCATCCCGGCGGCGGCCATACTCCGCAATGCCGTTCGGCGCGAAAGCATTGCCTCCGCAATCACACCGAATTGACGCTCATTGGAGATGTTAACCCCGGCCGCCTCGGTGTCGGACCCTGCTGCGCTACCGCTGTCTTCCATAGCTTCGTCACTGATGGGCCTGGATACTGCGTGCACCTGTTGCTGCTGGGTCATTCCGGCGTCCTGTGCCATTGGTGTTCGGGGGCTATCAGCGCTGCTGGCGAAACACAAGCGCCAGAGACGTGACAGTTTTGTGTCGCGTTAGAGGCCGCTCTTGCGATGGGCGTGATGTTCGCGATGCACTGATCGCGGATCTGCGGTTTCATAAAATAGTCACCAAACAGACCTTGTTGACCAATGCGGCGCCCCGTACGGTCGGCCGCACAGACGAACCGACCGGAGAATCACGACGTGACACTGATCCGAAATGCCCGAGGCGCCGCATATGTCGTGGCGCTGCCCGCATCGACCGCCATCGCGACTCCCAGCCTTGCTGCAATCACCTTCATCGGCGAGGCAACCATCGCCTCTGGCGGCACTGACCTGTCGGGACTGGTTGGAAGCCTCGAGGACGGCGGGCCGGCCAATCGGCTGGGTGCTTTCGGATCAGCCATCACCTACAACGGCGTAACAGGCACTTACTTCGCGATGCCCGATCGGGGACCGAATGCGGTCGCTTATGCAGGAGGCGCTCCGGTCGACAATACGATCAGCTTTCAATCTCGTGTGGAGCAACTCGCGATCTCGGTCACTCCCGGCGCCGGGCCGAATGGAGCCGGCGGCACCGTAACCGCGACGCTCGTCGGAACAACGCTGCTGACGAACGGCAGCGGAACCCCATTCACCGGCCTATCGGCCAATATCGATCCGAACACACAATCTGTCACGGCGAACCCGCTGCGTATGGATCCCGAAGGTGTACGCGTCGGACTCGGCCAGAAGATCTATGTCTCCGACGAGTATGGCCCCGTGGTCAGGGAATTTGATGCATCGACCGGCAAATTGCTGCGTGAGTTTACCATGCCGCCAGGTTTCACGGTGGCGACACACGGAGGTATTACGACAAGCGAGTTACCCCCGAACAATACCAGCGGACGGCAGGCGAACCGCGGAATGGAAGGTTTGGCCATCAGTCCCGACGGCACGAAGCTCTATGGGATTATGCAAAACCCCCTGATCCAGGACGGCGCACTGAGCGCCGGTGGAAGCAGGCGCGGCGTCGACGTCCGCATCGTCCAGTTCGACATCGCCACGGGTCAGGCCGAGAAGCAGTATGTTTACCAGCTGGGCGACGGCACGACGGGCGGAAGCCCAAATTTCAATGGAGGCCGCGAACTTGGCGTGAATGAGCTGATCGCTGTCAACGATCACGAGTTACTTCTGGTCGAGCGCGATGGCAACGCCGGCACAAGCGCTGCGGTCAAGCGTATCGTCAAAATTGACCTGACCGGCGCGACGGACGTGACAAATATCGCAAATCTTCCGCAGACTGGCCTTCCGCCCGGTGTCACGCCGGTCGGCAAATCTACTTTCATTAATCTCCTCGACCCGACATTCGGCCTCGCCGGCGCAGGGTTCCCCGAGAAGATCGAGGGCCTTGCATTCGGCCCAGATCTTGCCGACGGACGCCATCTCCTGCTGGTCACGTCCGATGACGATTTTCTGCCCAACAACGTGACCCACATCTACGCGTTCGCGATCGACGGGTCTGACCTTCCGGGGTTCCAGGCGCAGGCCTTTGTTCCCGAGCCTACCACTGCCGCTCTGTTTGGCGCGGGCCTACTGTGCCTCGGTATGATCCGACGACGTTCTGCGGGCTGATAATCAGGTGCAGTGGTGATCGCGTGGGGAGTGCCGCTTAGTAGGCCGACGACAGGCCAAGCAAGGGACCTCTCGGTGGCAGAGATGCGGAACAGGAGACCCAGACCCCATAGTGAGGTGTGAACTGGACTTGCCCCGTATTAGTGTAGAGCGCTTAGCTCACATTCTGCCCTGGTCGCTCGAACTAGATGGGGCTTTTGGAGCCGAGCGCTGAATGCCGCCTGACGGGGTTATAGAACCCGTCGATGTATCTAGCGACGGCGTTTCTGGCCTGCTCGCGCGTCTGCCAGACCACCTGCCAGATCAGTTCGGCCTTGATGGTCTTGAAGAATATCTCGGCCATCACGTTGTCAGAGCAATTGCCCCTGCCGCTCATCGAGATCAGGAAGTGGCTATCCGAGACGGCACACTGGCTGGAATGGCAAGACTGGGCTGATCCGATCCTGCAGCGACTGAATGCGGTGCGGGATGGCCAACTGCACATTCCGGATGTTCCTGGCGTGGGGCTTGATTGGAACGAGGACACAGTGACGGCATTTCGCGTCGATCGCTGAATTCCGACCGGGGCGCTTGCTAGGTTCGGAGACGGAAGCGATTGGTCGGAACTGTAAGATCGATTCCGAGGATCGACCATGCCTGTGAAGTTCCGTCTCTGTCACGCGGTCGCGCTCTACCGCGTGTCCACCACCGAGCAGGGCCAAAGCGGTCTCGGCCTGGGAAGCACAGCGTCACACCTTGACTAGGCTGGCGGGCACTCGGCCGGATTGTTCCTGGTAGACGCGTTCATACAGGATTGCTCGTTGCCGGATGGCGTCAGCCATGGGTCTATCATTCTCTATGCGAAGCCAAAGGCGCAACAGATGTCGGCTTTGGGCTGGTGAGTCGCGGTAGGCTTCGCGAGCATGAAGCATCTGGAAATTGTGCCAGAGCATGATTTCGCCTGGCTGCAGCATGAACTGAATGCCGATATCATCGCGTTGCGACAGTTCATCAAAGTAATCAAGTGCCGCGACGAAGAGAGGCGCCAGAGCCTCGCCTCGCAGGCGCGCCGCGCGTTCCATGAAGTCGCGGACGTAGCAACAGCTCACGATCCCATCGACGCAGCAGAACACCGGGATTTTGAAGCCGGTCACCGGCTCCGGCGAAAATTGCGCCTCGGCCGTGGCGTAGTAGTAACCTTCATAAAGCGGAGCCAACAAATCCGGTCGGGTCGAGAGAATTTCGTTGTGGACTGCCATGCTGCTGACAATCCTACTCAACCCGCCAGTTTCGGCGCGCTGCAGGGACATCAATCCCACCATAGGATAGGAATCCGTGTGCGGTGTCAGTTCTTCATTGCTGCGATAGCCGCGCGCCACCGGATCGTCCGCGACGTGCCGGACATGGCCAAGGCGGTCACCCAGCATGGACTGGGTGGCGGCATCTCCCAAATGGGTACCGATGCCCCAGTAGATGCGTTCCATGTCCTCCTCGCTGTGCGTCTCCCGGGAAAGGCCAGCCAGCAGGACTACACCGCGGCCATCACGAATGGTCTGGTCGATCCAGGCGGTCAGCCCCACGATGTCAGGGTGGCTGAAGTCGGCGCGCGTAACGTCCTGGGGTTTTAGATGACGTGTTTGTCGCATCAACGTGTCGAAGGCGGTCAGTTGCGCTGTGGTCAAATGATGCGTCAGTCCAGCCTTGCCGCCGATTGTGCGGTTGGTCCACGCGTTCGGCGTCGTGATAGGCGTGCGATATACGGTCACGGGCGATCTCCCACCAGGCGAACACCATAGTGAACACCTGGCGTGGAATGGAGGCAAATGCGCCTACGGGGCGATCGCAGTCGCGGCGCGGCGCTTCATTCAACTTGGCTTGGGCGGATTCCAGAGGGAATGGTTGCTTCGCCACTCGCGACGCTAGGAGGCGCGATGCCAGCCAGTCCCCAATACCACCCCCGCCACGCCGTCGCCCTGTACCGCGTCTCCACGGCCGAGCAGGGCCAGAGCGGCCTTGGCCTGGAGGCGCAGCGAGCCAGCGTCCGGGCATTCGTGTCAGCTCAAGGCTGGACGCTGATCGGGGGGTTCTCCGACGTCGCCAGCGCCAAGGACGACCGCCGACCGGGGTTCCAGGCTGCCCTCGCCCGCTGCCGGCAACTGGGGGCTATCCTCGTCTCCGCGCGCCTGGACCGCATTACCCGACGCGCCCTCACCCTGTCGCAGCTACTGGAGGACGGCATCTCCATCCGGACCGCCGACATGCCCGGCGCAGACGGCCTGATGATGCGGATCTATGCCGCCATGGCCCAGAAGGAGCGGGAGTTGATCAGCGCCCGCACCAAGGCGGCGTTGGCGGCAGCCAAGGCGCGTGGGGCGGTACTGGGTGGGGATAGGGGGTACCGGCCAACGTCAGGCCCTGACGCCGCTGCTGCGGGACGTGTGCGTCGGGAGGGGGCGGAGCGGGTTGCGCACCGTCTGGCACTGGAGATAGCGGCGCTGCAAGCGGACGGGATCACCTCCCACGCCGGCTTGGCCCTGGCACTGACCGAACGGGGCGTGGCGACGCCGCGGGGTAGCAGCGTCTGGACCCACACAACGGTCGCGCGAGTGATTAGCCGAGTGGAATTGGGAGAACTCAGTCCAATCGCTGCTAGCCCCAGGTCGCCTTGCCACCGACAAGTGTGATGGTGATGTGTCCCATCGTGCTGTCCGCCTTGGCCCCATGCCAGTGCCGCTCTCCGGCCTTGATATGCACGACGTCACCGACCTGGATCGCGCGCTGTTCCTTCTCCGTCGCCACCAGGCCAGAGCCCGATGTTACAACCAGGATCTGGTCACAGTCGTGCGTATGCCAGCCGGTATTACAGCCTCGCGAGAAATTCACCACCGAGCAGTTGAAATTATCAGAATCACCTGTGGGAATGATCGTCTGACGCGTGCGAGCCACTGGGCCTATCCAGCCCGCAGTGCGTTCGGCTGCGCCTTCGGCTGGAACGGTTGGGATGTCCTTCAAGGTGACAACACGCATGATCGTTTCCCTTCTTGGAGATTGCGTCCGAGGATATCCGGAAATGGGGCTCCGCGCTATCGTCGTGGCAAAGATGAGGGAGAGGATCGATGCGGGTTGGCTTGTTTTACCAGATTCAGGTGCCGAAGCCTTGGACCGCGACTAGCGAGTCTCAGCGGATCTACGAGGCGCTGGAGGAAATTCCCTTCGCCGAACAGATGGGCTTCGAGAGTGTGTGGTTCACGGAACACCATTTCCGCCCGGTGTGGTCGCACAACAGCGCGCCGGACCTCACCCTCGCCGCGATTAGCCAGCGCACCAGCCGTATCCGGCTCGGTGTCGGCGTGGTGCTGGCGCCGATCCATCATCCGCTGCACGTCGCCGCGCGTATGGCCACGCTGGATATCCTTAGTCGCGGACGCGTCGATGTCGGGCTGGGCCGCACCGGCTATCCCTACCAGCTGACCCCCTATGGCTCAGACCTCGGCGACACGCGCGGGATGTGGCTGGAATTCGCCGACATGCTGCCGAAGATCTGGACGCAGGAGGAGTTCTCCTACAACGGCACGTACTTCAAGACGCCGCTCAGGGAAGTATTGCCCAAGCCATTGCAGCGCCCGCATCCGCCGCTATGGTCTGCCTGCGGCAGCGATGAGACGGCGCGCCTGACCGGCAGCCTGGGCATGGGGGGCCTGTTCGGTAGCGAGGCCGGGCCGGAGCGGATCGGTCAGTTGCTCGGCATCTACAACGACGCGCACGAGACGGCCCCGAATGCCGCTCGCATGCCGCGCCGTGCCACACTGATGACCGCGGGTTTCTGCCACGAGGACAAGGACGTGGTGGCCACCCGCGGCACGGAACTCGTGGCGTGGTATATTGAGCAGCAACGCGAGCGTGCCCGCCTGGTGTGGCGTGACTACGATCCCAGTACGGTGCCGGAGGACTACAAGGCCTACTACGCCCGCGACCAGCACCTCGCCGCAGGCCCGCACCCTGGCGAACCGACGCCGGAGACAGTGCGCAAGGAAGGCAAGACCTTCTGCGTCGGTACGCCGGACGAATGCATCCGCTTCCTGGAACTGTATGAGGCGCTGGGGATCGAGGAGGTGATCCTGCTCTGCGCCATAGGGCCGGCCAGGCACGAGGAAGTGATGAACACGATGCGGCTTTTTGGAGAGCACATCATTCCGTATTTCCGGGCGAAGGCGGCCCGAAGCTGAGGCCGATTAAGCAGGCGTCATCTGCACGGACGTGCGGACGTCACGGCGGCACGCTCTGATCCAGACTATTTCAGTCCTGTTCACCACCGATCAACGGTCGTTGGTCGGTGTTGAACAGTGTCTCCGAAAGTCCTCACTCGGCCTCGATCAGGGCGGTGGTGCGGCCGATCGCGGTGTTCGCCGCCTCTCGCGCCTCAGCTTCGGCCAGGGATTCGCTGATCGCCTCGATCATCTGCTGCAACTCGGCATCGGTGTAGTGCTCCAGGGAATCCGCCTTCTCCGTGACGTCGTGCTTCTCCCGCCACCCTGCGCGGGCCTTGAGCCAAAATATCGCCGCCGCCACGCTGCCCCCGGTGGTGGCCATGTTGAACAGGCTCTGAGCGATCTTGACGTTTGCCTCGGCCATGCCCCGGTCGAGGTCGTCGCGGAAATACTTTCTCAGTGTCTTGGGATCCACCTCCAGCAGCAGCGCGATCTGCTCCTGCGGCAGGCCAAGCCCGGAAATACCCCGCGCCAGGCGCCGCTGCTCCGACGTGGGCTCAAACGGGTTCGTCATTGTTCACGTCCCGGACGTTGCCGTGCGTCGGCCCCATCAACCGCTGTGCCTTCTCCACCCATTCCTCCACGGACGCGGCCTCGGGTTCGCCCATGATGAACCAGCCGGTGCCGGGCTCGACAACTACCTCCTGCTTCTCACGCCAGCCGGCGCGCGATTTCATCCAGAAAACCGTGGCCGCCGTATTGTCCCCACGCGTGGCCATGCCGAACAGAGTCTGCGCCACTTTGACGTTCGCCTCCGCCATGCCGCGGTCCAGATCATCGCGGCACGTCTTGCGCAGGGTTTTGGGGTCCACGCCGATGATCAGGGCGATCTGATCCTGGGGCACGCCAATGCCGGACAGAACCTGCACCGTCCGCCGCTGCTCGGCCGTCGGTTCAAACGACTGGGTCAAGCGCCGCCGCCTCGCCAGGCACAGCCGCCGCGTCAGCCGCGCCCTGTAGGCCCTAGCGGCGCACGCTCGGCGGCTACCTCCGCAAAGCTGGCGTCACGAGCCAGCAGCACCGCCTGCTGCCCCGTAAACGCCTCCCACCGCCGCAGGGCGACGTCAACGTAGGCCGGGGAGAGTTCCACGGCGTAGCAGGCCCGCCCCTCCATCTCGGCAGCGATGATGGCGGTGCCCGAACCGGAGAACGGCTCATACACCGCCTGGCCAGGGGAGGAGTTGTTCACGATGGGACAGCGCATGCACTCTACCGGTTTCTGCGTGCCATGGACGGTGGCCACGTCGGGGCAGTTGTGCCGCGCCAGGTCCTTTGTGGGGATGGACCACAACGTCGTCTGATTGCGATCCCCCGCCCAATGGCCCTTGCCGCCGTCGCGCACGGCATACCAGCAGGGTTCGTGCTGCCAATGATAGTGCCCCCGCCCCATGACGAGGCGGTCTTTCGCCCAGATGATCTGCGCGCGGATACTGAACCCGCAGGCGGTGAGGCCGTCGGCCACCGTGGTGGCGTGCAGGGCGCCGTGCCAGACGTACGCCACGTCGCCGGGGAACAACGCCCAGGCATCGCGCCAGTCCGCCCTGTGGTCGTTCAGCACCTTGCCCACGCGGCCCGTGCGGGAAATGCCAGCCCGGTTGCGCCAGCTGGGGTCGTATTCCACGCCGTATGGCGGGTCTGTCGTCATCAGGTGAGGCCGGATGCCCTCCAGCAGGCGACTCACAACCATCCCGTCTGTCGCGTCTCCGCAGATCAGCCGATGCCGGCCCATCAACCAGATATCACCCGGTAGGGTGACGGGGTTCTCCGGCACATCCGGCACGTCGTCGGGATCGGTGCGCCCTGTGGTGGGGATGGCGAATAGCGCGTCCAACTCCCCCGCGTCGAAACCGACCAGGTCGAGGTCGAAGCCGGCGTCCCGCAGGGCACCCAGTTCGAGGCGGAGTAAATCGACATCCCAACCGGCGTTCATGGCCAGCTTGTTGTCGGCCAGGACGTATGCGCGCTTCTGGGCCGCTGTGAGGTGGGCCAGCTCAATTACCGGCACCTCCAACATTCCCAGCTTGCGCGCCGCCAGCAAGCGCCCGTGCCCGGCGATGACGCCGTTCGCCCCGTCCACCAGAATCGGGTTCGTAAACCCGAATTCCCGGATGGAAGCAGCGATCTGCGCCACCTGCGCGTCGGAGTGGGTGCGGGCGTTGTTGGCGTAGGGGATCAGGTCGGCGACCTGGGCTAAGTTGTAGCGCGGGAAGAACGCCGCACCCGCAAATTGTGCGGAATTATCCTGCACGGCTCCGATCACGTCCGAAAATTCCAAGGAATTGTCCACGCCCACGCTCATGCCGCCTCGTCCTCCACGTCCTTGTCGTTCTCAATGAGGCGCTGACCATCAGGACCATCCCCATCTCGCGGCACACAGGTGCGGATCACGACGGTCAGCGGCTGCTGCGGATTGCCGTCAGTATCCAAGTGATTTTTCTCGCGCCAGCCACCGCGGGCCTTCATCCAGAAAATCGCGGCGGCGACGTTGCGATCGACCGTCGCCATGGAGAACAACGTCTGGGCGACCTTCACATTCGCCTCCAAGGTTCCGTGGTCCAGTTCCTCGCGCAGATGCTTGCGCAGCCTCTTCGGGTCGATATCGAGATAGGCGGCGATGGCCTCGTGCGGCACCCCTACAGCAGCGAGCGCTTTCACAGTACGACGCTGGTCGTCGGAGGGGAGGAACGCTGGGGCACCCATGATTGGCAACTTCTCCGAGCGGTATGAATCTCACCGTGTCTCGGGTAGAATACCAAACGCATACATTGAGGCGCTACACGACATTTATACGCAGGAATGCGCGCAACTACTATGTGGAGAATTTGTCATGTGCTCAAACACCATGATTGGGGTCGTGGATCAGGAGAATCAAACTGGGTGATGCTGCCGGTGCCCGCGCTTCATCCTCTTGAATCAGGTGCGCCTGTGGCCCCGACCATCCCAGACCAACCCGCTCTAGGCGCCGTTCCTCGTAGCGGAGGAGCGTGACTGTGCGCAGTGCCGCCTGCTTCTGCGGCTGCTCACGAACAATACGTGGCGTCGCCGTCTCGACGATCTGCATTCCGTTTGCCGTTCGCCATAAGCCATTCGGCTGCGCCAGCAGCATCATGGGTGGAAAGACTGATGAGGGATCCAAGCCGTCTGCGTCATCGTCTCCAACGGACATGTTGTTCTCGCTTGTGGGTGTCTGCAGTGAGGTAGCCTCAGAGGACTCCGGTATGTCCTCGATCAGTTCGAACATCGCCATCGGTCCCAGCCGTTCTTCTAGCCAGGCGCGCGGATCGGACACCATGTTCGGATTGAACCAGCCTACGCGGATTTGCTGCCCGCGGCCTACCGGTCGGTAGCGGCACGGGAAATACGGGTATTTCCCGGACAATCCCCTATGAGAATCTCTATATAGTGAAATGTCCGGGAAATCGGAGTATTTCCCGTCGCGTTGCATCATCTTCTCAGCGGTGCTCACCGAGCCGTCGCATAGATCAGGAAAGCACAGTGCCATGTCCCGTGGACTTGTCAGTACAACCCCCCGCGCCGCCATGCGCTCCACGAGACTCGGCCGCACATCCGTCCACGCGAGAACACGCTCCACTGCGACAGGGAGTACCACATCAGCGCAGACAAAGATGGCCACAGAGTTCGCGACGGTGCGCCGCACTCCCCTGGCGCGTCCGATGGCTTGCTGAACTTCGGCGTCTGTCACCGCCGAGCGGATCATCTCCAGGTCGGTATGCGCATAAACACGGCAGTTGATGCCAGTGCCCGTGCCATCCCACATCGGCGCGCCGCGCATCTCGGTCTGGGGCTGTTCTGCGGGGATAGCCCGCCCGGTCAGCGCCAGTGCCATGGCGCGGACGTCATCTGGTGCGGGAAGCGGGCGGCCGATGATGGTCAACACCGCCACGTCGCGGAATTCGTCCAGGCCGGCAATGGCGTTGAAGTGCGCCGTCTGGACGCCGGGTAGGTTGGCGAAGACTGATTCGAAATCCTGATAGGTGATCACCACCCCGTTGCCGTGCGACTGCAACGCCACAAAGTCCCGCAGCAGTTCCCCGTTCCGCCGCCGCCGCCGGTTCTCCTCCTCGGAGGCATGGTCATGGGGAATGAGGCTGGTCTTGCCCCAGCCGCCCGTGATCATCATGACGACCTGGTGCGGGGCCTGGGCCTGGATGTCGGCGGCGAGGTGGAGGCGCGGGAGAAAGTATTGCACCACCTCCAGTGGCAGCGTGGCGTCGAGCAGGAGGATGGGCAGGTCCGCGATCGCGTCCAGGATTTGCAGGCGCCGGTGGAGGAGAACCACGCGACCCACCCCCGCGCGGTCACCGCCGATGGCCAGCTGCAGCCTGCCGGTGTGGCTCGCATCACCCTCAAGAAGCTCCTGCAAGGCGCGCCAGATGCCCACGCGCCCTCCGATGGCGGCATTGCCCTTGGCGGCGCGGATGGCCTCCTTGTGGCTCTGCGGTGGCATTCCAGGCCGCAGAACACCCACCCGTTTGCGCCGCCATTCCAGCTTCACCGCCTCTGCGCAGTCATTGACGGTCAGGCTGACCGCCTGAACCGCCGCCCGGCTCATGAATTCTCCGTCCGGGATGGCCTCCAACGCCCGCTGGGCCTTCGCGGAAAGGGCGTGCAGGTCGTTGGTCCCCAGTTCGTCCATTACCAGGACGGTGTCGACAGGATCATCACCGTGGTGTTGTTCCCGGAGGACAGGATGGATGAGCGGCTCATCCGCGAACCCCGCAATCCGGACTTCGCGGCCAGGTTCCAGCCCGTGCTGCCACCACCCCTCGTCGATGATGACCAGGCCGATGCCGTCACGGGCAACCTCGGGAAGCTGGTGGAAAAGGTAGTTATGCGCGGCGATGACGATGTCGGCCTCGGCCACGCGCCGCTTCTGGCGCTGATAGCCGCAGGACAGGAAATACGGGCAGCACGTCCCGTCCGGAGTGCCACAGACCTCAGCCTCGATATCGGCCCCAATACTCAGGGCTTCGCTGACCGCCTCCAGGTTCAGGCACAGCGGTACCCTGGGCATCTCGGGATCGACAAATCCAATATGGGTGGGATCCGGCTGCTCCCTGCCGCGGAAGACGGCGACGTTGGCACCCAGCGCAAGGAACTCGGTCTCCGCCTCTGCGCCGAGCTTATGGGTAGGCACAAGCCAGAGCACCCGGAACCTCATCCCGGCCGCCATGGCTATCCGGATCAAGGCGATCACCAGTTCCCGTGTGATCCGGCTTTTACCCAGCCCGGTGATGGCGCGGATCGCGGCATGGAGAGCAAGACCACGCTGGTCGGCGGCGGCAGTGTGCCACGTGAACACCTCCCGCAGAAACGTGGAGATGACCTCACGCAGCACGGCGACCGCCTCGTCCAGGACCATGGTGGGGGCGGAGAAATGTGGCGCGATGATGGGGCGCTGGGATTCCGCCTCTACCAGATCGAAGGCACCCTGGATCAGCCGCTCCAGGTTGTCTTCGTCCAGGTATCCGTCGATCCCATCACGTGTGCCGGCATCCTGCGGCGCAGCGCGTATCGCGGCCTGGAGATCGCCGATGAAGGCCGCATCATCGCGATCTCCCTCCCTTGCACGCGCACGCGCGTAGAGCAGCGTGGCGCGACGGAGAGGGGCGTGGAATCCGTTCCGTCCAGTTCCACCCCCCAGCCTCGCCAACACGGCGGAGATGCTGGCCCCCTGTTCGGCGTCAGTTCCTGCCGATGAACCAGACGCACCCCGGTCGTAGTCCTGACGATGCACAGCAGGGAGCACGACGGCGCCATCCCCGCCTGTGCTCCATCCTGTGCGCCGGGGAAGTGGATCGGGAGCGCCGTCGATGATGGGATCGGCGATGTAATGTGGCTGCGCGGCGTTGTAGGGGGCGAGATCGACGTCCGGTGCATGCTGGCGCAGCACGGCCTTTACGTGGGCATTGCTCGCTGGTTCGGACAGCCAGAAGAACAAATGGACCTTCAGAACGCCGGGGACAAACCCCGCGGAAGACGTTAGGTGCCAGTAGCATCCCACGTCATGGAACGACGGGGGCAACAGGTCGATGATCACGGCCTCGACGAGGCTGTCTGGGTCGTCAGCCAGGT
>Ga0315912_10004303_pt1 | contig 13570 bp, 13 predicted proteins | sample VfabasoilMG_FD_204469 | JGI IMG/M metagenome (GOLD analysis project Ga0315912, IMG submission 204469) | Garden soil microbial communities collected in Santa Monica, California, United States - V. faba soil | ecosystem: Environmental > Terrestrial > Soil > Garden | place: USA: California... | reverse complement strand
AACCAACCAGGGGTTGGAGCGGGCGGTCGAAATCGCGAAATCCTCGCAACGCATCGATTCCATGATCCTCGGCGCGGTCGACATGTCGGCGGACCTGCGCTGCGAGAAGTCCTGGGAACCCCTGCTTTATGCGCGCTCGCGCCTGGTCCACGCGGCCGCCTCGGCGGGGATCGATCTGCTCGATGTGCCCTACCTGAGCCTGGACGATCCCGAAGGCCTGCGCAAGGAAGCGACGGCTTGCGCGCGCCTGGGGTTCACCGGCAAGGCATCGATCCATCCGAACCAGATCGGCATCATCCACGATGCCTTCACGCCCGATGCAAGGACGGTGGAAAAGGCGCGCAAGGTCTGCGCCGCATTCGAACAGGACACGACAGGGCTGGTCGTCGTCGACGGCGAACTCATCGAGCTGCCGGTGGTGCGGTCCATGTATCGGGTGCTGGCGATCGCGGAACGGTTGAACCAGGCCGCCTGACTCCCGCAAGCGCGCCTAGTCCCGGGGACGGCGCGCCTGTAAACTCAAGGAAGATCTCATCCTGGAGTTCAAATGTCGCAGGCATCCTCGTTGCGCGCGGTGCTGTACGCGCTGGGCGCCAATTCCGGCATCCTGATCGCGAAAGGCACCGCCGCAGCATTGACGGGTTCGGCCGCAATGCTCGCGGAAGCCATCCATTCCGCAGCCGATTGCGGCAACCAGGTCCTGCTGCTGTTCGGCATGAAGGACGCAAAGCGCGTCGCCGACGACAAGCATCCGCTTGGATATGGCCGCGCCATCTATTTCTGGTCATTTCTGGTCGCGGTCCTGCTGTTCACCCTTGGGGGACTTTTTTCAGTCTACGAGGGCTGGCACAAGTTTTCCGAACCGGAGCCGATGAACAATGCGGGCATCGCGGTCGGCGTGCTGCTGGTGGCGATCGTGCTGGAATCCTTTTCCCTGGCAGGTTGCATCCGTGAGATCCGCAAGGTGGCGGCCGGCCGTTCGCTCTGGCGTTTCTTCCGCACGTCGCGCAACAGCGAGCTGATCGTCATCCTCGGCGAGGACATCGCAGCGCTGGCCGGCCTGGTGTTGGCGCTGCTCGCGATCGGCCTGGCCGTGGCCACCGGCAATCCGGTCTATGACGCCATCGGCAGCATGGCCGTGGGCCTGCTGCTCGTGATCGTCGCCGTGCTGCTCTCCATCGAGATCAAGGCGATGATCATCGGGGAGAGCGCCGAATCGGAGCTGCAGGACGCGGTCCGGGCGTTCCTGGCCGGCCGGCCCGAGATCGCCGAAACCTACAATGTGCTGACCCTGCAGCTGGGCGAGGGCGTCATGCTGGCGGTCAAGGCGCGCATGCGCGAGGTCGGCAGCGCCGATGCACTGATCGAGACCATCAACAAGGTGGAAGCGGACCTGCGCACGACTTTCCCGGCCGTGCAATGGTGCTTTTTCGAGCCGGACAACAAAATCTAGGGACCAGGGTGAGAGGGACAGCCAACCCCGGGAAGGCGCGGCTGGCGCATCAAGAGTTTCAGCTGACCGCCTTCACGCGCCAGGCGAGCGCTATCGCGATCAAGGTCGCGCCAACTGCAATGAATCCAACCAGCCAATAGCGCGTCAGGCCGCCGTCCATCTCGTGCCCGATCACGGTTCCCGCAAGCAAGGTGGCGAGGCCCATCCCGAATTGCTGGATCGCGCCGTTGATGCTCATGAATCCCCCCCGCAATCGCGGCTGGACGCTGGAAATGACGAGCGCCATGGCGGGCACGAAGCGCCCGGAAACCAGGACCATGAATACCACCGAGGTGCAGACGGCCAGCCACACCGGTACGGGCGGCAGGTTGGTGGTGATGAGCAGGGGGGCGATCGACAGCAGGCCGACGGCCGCAAAGACCTGCCGCTTGCCATGGCGGTCCGCCAGCTTGCCGATGTACCGCGACGAAAACGCGGTCGCCAGGCCGCCGAAGAAGTACAGGTAAGGCAGGTCCGATTCCTTCAGGCCGACGTTGGCCACCATGTAGGGGCTGATGAACGGGATCACGGAGAATCCCGCGAACATCAGCGCGAACATGAACACGTAGGCGCGCAGGTGGTTTGCATTGCCGAGCACGGCTTTCATCTGCGACAGCGGCCGGTGCGCCTCGCCGGCCACGAGGTGCCCACGCATCGGCGGCACCATTTTCCACGTGGCTGCCAGCACCAGCACCGATACCAGCGCCAGGAAGAAGAACGGCGAGCGCCAGGAATAATGCGCCGCCAGCACCAGGCCGATCGGCACGCCGAGGATCGATGACAGGGCGAAAGCGGACATCACCACGCCCGATGCCTGTCCCCGGCGCTGTTCCGGCACCGCATCGCCGATGATCGAATGCACGGTCGAGCCGGCGACACCCCCGAAAACGCCCGCGACGGCGCGCGCGACCAGCAGGGCGGCGAATCCGGGCGCCAGGCCGCAGAACAGCGTCGACAGCACGAACCCGGCATAGAGGAACAGCAGCGCCTTGCGCCGATCGAAGCGGTCCGTATAGAAGGCGGCGATCAGCGAGGCGATCGCCGCGCTGATCGTATAGATTGAAACGAGCAGGCCGAACTGCACGGGCGAAATGTGCATGACGCGCATGAGCTGGGGCCCGAGCGGCATCACGATCATGAAGTCCATGATGTGGGTGAACTGCACGCCGGCGAGGACCCCGACCAGGCGGCGTTCCCGGCGGGTGCTTTCCACAGGCGCTTCCGGCATGTCAGCGACCCTCCAATCCGAACTCCGCGGCGAGCAATTCGTAGGAGCGCATGCGCGTCGCGTAGTCTCCCGTGATGGTGATGACCATCAGCTCGTCCGCGGCATAGGCCTGCGCGATTTCTTCCAGCCGCGCCTTGACCTGGTCCGGCGTGCCGATGACGGCCCGGGCGCGTTCGCGCCGGATGATGTCGCGATCGCGGTCCGTGTACGGATACGCCTGCGCTTCGGCAGCGGTCGCGATCACCGACTCGCGTCCGGTGGCCATCTGCAATCGCCGCAGGTCGATGGAGGACGCGAGGCGCTCCGCTTCATCCGCCGATTCAGCGCACAGCGCAAATGCGCAGACCATCGCATATGGCGTCGATTCCCGGGCGGAGGGCCGGAAGTCCCGCCGGTAGGATTGGCTGACCGCATCGCCGCCCTGGGCATTGATGAAGTGGGCAAAGGCGAAGCGCAGGCCGAGGTACGAGGAGAGTGCGCCGCTGTAATCGGAGGAGCCGAGCAGCCAGACTTCCGGCGAGCTCACGCCGGTCGGCATGGCTTGCACCAGTGCATGGGGATGGTCTTCGGGCAAGGTGCGGTCGAGCCAGCCGACGACATCCATGACCTGTCGCGGAAACGCATCCATGTCGTCGAACGCCCGGGCATTCATCGCGTCCGCCGTCATGCGGTCGCCGCCGGGAGCCCGGCCGATGCCCAGGTCGATGCGCCCGGGGAACAGGTTCTCGTACATGCGGAATACTTCGGCGACCTTGAGCGGGCTGTAGTACGGCAGCAGCACGCCGCCCGTTCCGACCCGCATCCGGGACGTCGCGGCAACCACCTGGCCCAGCAGGATTTCCGGACTGGGATCGGCAAGCCCGCGCATGTTGTGGTGTTCGGCGAGCCAGTATCGATGGTAGCCGAGCTTTTCCGCGCGCTGCGCCAGTTCGATCGTCGCCTCGAGGGCCTGGGTCGGGGTACGGCCGCTGACGATGGGCGACTGGTCGAGGATGCTGAGGCGCAATGGGCCGCCTATTTCGCCGCGAGCACGGCGGCGTTCGCGCGACGCCGGCTGGAACCGAGCCACAGGATGGCCAGTGCGGTGACGGCGAGCAGGGGCAATGCACTGGCATTCAGCGTATTCCAGCTGTACTTGTAGAGGATCGCGCCCGAGGTGAGCGATGTGGCGGCCATGGTCAGGTAGATGAGGAGGTCGTTGACGCCCTGGGTCTTGGCCTTTTCCGCGGGCGTGTAGGTTTCGGTGAGCAGGGTGGTGCCGCCCACAAACAGGAAACACCACCCCACCCCGACCAGCACCATCGACAGCCAGAATGCGGTGACGGTGATGCTGGAAACGGCGATGGCGATGGCCATGACGTTAAGCAAGACGCCGAGGAACATGACCGGCAGCACGCCGATACGGGCAACCAGCCAGCCGGTGCCGAACGCGGGCGCGAACATCGCGATGATGTGCCACTCGATCACCAGCATGGCCGCGTTGTACGAGTGCCGGCACATCTGCATCGCCAGCGGCGTGGCGGCCATCAGCAGGTTCATCACGCCGTAGGCGGTGATGCCCCCCAGCGCCGCGACGATGAAGGCGGGCTGGGACATGATGGCGCGCAGCGGCCGTGCCGATCCGTGTTGTTCCTCCTGCGTGGGCGCCGGCAGCTCGATGCTCCGCAGGATCGCAATGGCAATCATCGCCAGCACGATCAGCGACAGGAAGGACCCGAGGTAGGCCGTCTCCAGGAGGTTGCGGGTGACCTTGCTGCTTTCCGGGCCGAAAATGCCGCCCACGATACCGCCGGCGAGCACCAGCGAGATGGCCTTGCTGCGGAAATTTGCCGACACGGTGTCCGCCGCGGCGAACCGGTAGAAGCCACCCGAACCGGTATAGATGCCGGCGACAAGGGCGCCCAGCACCAGGAGCCAGAAATCCTGGAAAGCCATGGCTGTCGCCGCGAGCGCCGCGCCCGCGATGCCAAAGCAGCAACCCAGAATGAAGCCGGCGCGCCTGCCGCGACGCTTCATGAACAGGGAGACGGGCAGGGTGGCGAGGCCGCCGCCGACGATGTAAGCCGTGGCCGGCGCGGTGACGAGCAGCTTGTTGGTCGCGAGCGTATCGGCGGCGAGCGTGCCGATGGAAATCATCATCGCGTTGTTGGTGACGAGCAACGCCTGGCATGCAGCCAGGGCGATGACATTGCCCTTGGGCGGGTTCATGGTGATGCGGCGTTACCTGAGGCGGATGTCGATGGCGTGGAACACGGTGTTGCCGGCATTGGTGAGGCGTACGGTGTCGGGGGACTTGCGCCATTTGAATCCCGCAACCTGCATCGCGAAGCTTTCGGACCCCTGCGGCCCTTCCACCGTGACATTGCCGCCGGAAACCGAGACCAGCATGCCGCAGGGGGCGAGCAGTTCGGAGGATTCACCCGGGTGCAGGAGGATGCGGGTGACGAAGACCCGGTCGTTGTCCACGACCACGGTCTGGTTCGGGCCGGCCTCGACCGCCCCGGAAGCGCCGCATCCCGACACGATTTCGGTGTCGGTCACGCGGTATTCCGAATTGCCGGGATTCGAGACCCGGTGCGCCTTCGGCTTCGCCGCATAGTTGATGAAATAGACTTCCCCGATCGCCCGTCCACCGCGACGCACCGGCTCTTGTCCGACATCCTGTGCCGTGGTCGGCGCGACGTACATGTTCACGAAAACGCCGTCGTTGCGATGCCAGTGGTAGAGGGCCTGGTAGCCCGGTTCGAGCTGCACGTCGAAAAACCGGATGTGCTCGTTCTCGAACTTGAGGCGGTGGCGGGGCTCCTGCTCGATGTTCACGGCATCGGTCTGGGCGTGGCTTGCGGCGGCAAAAAGCGCGAGCAGCAGGGCGGACAGGCAGCGTACGGTCATTCTTGTTCTCCTCCGGGACTTGCGCGGTCGAAAGCGGGCCATTCTGCCAGAAACCCGCAATACATCTTTTCACGGGAAAAAAAGCGCTTTTGCGTCATAGGGTTTGGAGAGGACTGCGCCGCTCCGGGGAACTCTGCCGATGGGCGGAAATCTTTTAACTGATGACGATGACAAGTGCTGCGAACACCGGCCCGAAAGCAGGGCTTGCACCGTTGCTGACCGGGGGGGGCCGGGCTTGAGATGGACACTTTGCGCGGGCGTCCTGCTCGCCGCCAGCCTGGCATTCCAGGCCGGCCTCCTGCGGGCTGACCAGCTTACCCTGACCAACGGCGACCGCCTGACCGGGTCGATCGTCAACAAGGAGACGGAATTCCTGGTGATGCAGACGCCCCTCGGGGAAATACGCATCCGCTGGTCGGAAGTGACCCGGATCTTCACCGAAAAGGAGGTCAAGCTTTTCCTCGATGACGGCACGATGATCCGCGGCCGCCTCGAAACCGTCACGGACGGCACCGCAGTCGTGCACACGGGTGTCGAACCGCCCGGGGCGCCGATCCCGCTGAAGCGCGTGGTGTTCATCAATCCCGCGCCGGACATCTCGGGCGAAGGCGTCAAGTACCTGGGCCGCATCAACCTCGGTTATTCGTCCTCATCCGGCAACTCCGACCTCGAGACCCTGTATGTCGAGGGCGAGGCCATCGCGCGAACCCGCAACAACCGGTTCACGGCAAACGGCAAGACCCGGCGCAGCAAGGACCACGAGACCGAATCGGAGTCAAACTGGCTGGCGGGACTCAAGTGGGACCACTTCCTGACCAAGAAGTGGTACACGTACGCGAACACCAATTTCGAGAACGACCAGTTCAAGGACATCCGCCTGCGCAGCACGGTCGGCGGCGGTACCGGTTACCAGTTCTTCGAGACCGACCGCACCAATTTCGCGCTGGAAGGCGGCTTGACGTACGTCGACACGGATTTTTTCGCGGCGCCCAACGAACACTACCCGGCCGCGCGCTGGGCGCTGAAATTCGACCACTACCTGTTCGGGACCCGCACCCAGTTCTTCCACACGCACGAAGCCTACGCGGCCATCGACAGCAGCGACAGCGCTTTCATCAAGTCGCAGACGGGTTTTCGCTTTCCGCTGATCTACCAGATCACCGGAACCCTGCAGTACAACGTCGACTGGGAAAACAATCCGGCGCCCGGCCGGGTGAGCACCGACGAAACCCTGCTGTTCACGCTGGGCTATACGTGGTGAGGAGCGTGGCGCCCTCAGTCGAGGTCGTAGTACTCGTAGGACTTTTTCGGCACCCTGGCTTCCTCGAGGGCCTTGCGCTCCGCGAGTTTTTGCGGCCGGTCCCACCAGGTGGCGCGCGCCGCCTTCTGCTTTTCCACCACCTCGGGATGCCGGTCGAGGAAATCGCGGATAAACTTGGTGATGTCGGATTCGTAGGGCTTCATGCGGTATTCCCGATGGTCGCAGCCCCGGATTCTACCCGCACGCGGCGGGCCGGTGTGAGCCGTCCGCATCCAATTCCCGGATAGACCGGCAGGAGCTTCCCTTGGCCTCGAAACCCGTACCGCCCATTGCGGCCCGCATTCCGCACCCCACCGTGATTCATGGCGAGTCGCGGCCGGACGACTACCACTGGTTGCGGGAGAAGGAGAGCCGGGCGGTCCGCGCCTACCTGAAGGCCGAGAACGCCTATACGGCCGCCATGATGGCGCCATCGCGCCCGCTGCAGAAAGCGCTCTATGGGGAGATGCTGCGGCGGATCAAGGAAACGGACATGGACGTTCCTTACCGCGAGGGCGGGTATTTCTATTACTCCCGCACGCGCAAGGGGAAGCAGTACCGCATCTTCTGCCGCCGGCAGGGCAGCCTCGACGCCCCCGAAAGCGTGATCCTCGACGTCAACGAGGCGTCGAAAGGCCACAAGTTCTTCTCCCTCGGCCTGCTGGACGTGAGCCCCGACGGCAACCTGCTCGCCTACTCGTCCGATGTCACGGGCTTCAGGGAATACACGCTCACCGTGAAGGACCTGCGCACCGGGAAAATGCTGCCGGATCGCATCGAAAAGGTCCGCTCGGCGGCCTGGTGCCTGGACAACCGCACCCTGTTCTACGTGCTTGAAGACGAGGCGAAGCGCGCCTGTCGCCTCTATCGGCACCGCCTGGGAGACGACCGCGACGAACTCGTCTACGAAGAGGCGGATGCCCGCTTCTCGATCTCGATCTCGATGTGCCGCAGCGAGCAGTGGCTGTTCCTGACATCGCACAGCGCCACCACATCCGAGGTGCGTTGCATCCGTTCGAACGAGCCGGACGCCGCGCCGCGCCTGATCGCGCCGCGGCGCCAGGACCACGAGTATTACCTCGACCATGGCCACGGCATGTTCTACATCGTCACCAACGATCGCGGACGCAATTTCAGGATGGTGACGGCCCCCGAGGCGAATCCCGGCGAAGACCACTGGGAGGAACGCATCCCGCACCAGGAAGGCGTCATGCTCGAAGGGGTCGAGGTGTTCGCCCGGCACCTGGTGGTGCATGAACGCGCCGGGGGATTCCCGCGGCTTCGCGTGGTACGCCTGTCCGACGGCCAATCCCACGAAGTCGCGATGCCAGAACCGGTGTATTCCGTGGGAGGCGGGGCCAATGCCGAGTTCGACACCGATGTCTACCGCTTCCAGTACGACTCCTACGTCACGCCCGATTCCGAGTTCGATTACCAGCTCGACACCCGAGATCGCAAGCTGCTCAAGCAGCGCGAGGTGCGCGGCTACGATCCGTCGAAGTACCGGTCGGAACTGGTCCACGCCGAGGCGCCGGACGGCACCCGCATTCCCGTTTCCCTGGTTTACCGCAACGACGCGCGCGCGCAGCGGCCGCAGCCGATGCTGCTCTACGGCTACGGCTCGTACGGCCTGCCGCTGGATGTCAACTTCAGTTCGACGCGGCTGTCGCTGCTGGATCGCGGCGTGATCTTTGCCACCGCGCACGTGCGCGGCGGCGGCGAGATGGGCAAGCGCTGGCACGACCAGGGCCGGATGATGGACAAGAAGAATACGTTCACGGACTTCATCGCCTGCGCCGAGCATGTGGTGAACAAGGGATATACGGTCCCGCAAAAACTCGTGATCGAGGGCGGCAGCGCCGGCGGGTTGCTGATGGGCGCGGTCACCAACCTGAGGCCGGACCTGTTCCGCGCCGTCGTCTCGGAAGTGCCCTTCGTCGATGTCGTCAACACCATGCTCGACGACACGCTGCCGCTGACGACCGGGGAATACGAGGAGTGGGGGAATCCCAACAGCCGCGAGCACTTCGACTACATGCTGTCCTACTCCCCCTACGACAACCTTGCGCCGGGCGACTATCCGGCCATGCTGGTGGAGACCTCGCTCAACGACAGCCAGGTCATGTACTGGGAGCCGGCCAAATATGTGGCGAAGCTGCGCACGCTGAAGACGGATGCCCACAATCCGCTCCTGCTGCGCATCAACATGGAGGCGGGACATGGCGGGGCGTCGGGCCGCTACGACTTCCTCAAGGAGATCGCCTTTACCTACGCTTTCATACTGGGTGCGCTGAACATCATACGGTAACAGTCGTTGACACTTCCCCCGCGCGGGGCCGATAGTGATGCCGCCGGAATAAAACTTGCTGCATCTCGAATCACGATCATTCGGAGGGGAGATGGAAATGTCGACCAAGCTGTTCCCGCTGCTCGCAGGCTGTCTCATCGCATGTGGCGCCGCCCGCGCCGATACGACCGACGTCAAGAGCCAGTCCTATGTGGAAGTCAAGAAACAGGGCGCCCACTGCCAGGACGATCCCAACTGCTTCAATCGCTACCATCCCGCCATCAAGCCGGTCGCGCGCGCCAAAACGGGCCAGCTGATCCGGTTTGAAACCCGGGATGCACTGGATTCGAACCTGAACCTGCAGTCCGAGCCCAAGGATCTCGCGGCCGTCGACCTCAATCTGGTGCATCCGATCACCGGCCCGGTGCATATCGAGGGCGCCAAGCGGGGGGATGTGCTTGCCGTCACGCTGATCGACGTCGATCCGGACGAGTATGGATACACCACCGTTGTCCCCGGCTTCGGCTTCCTCCGCGACCTCTATCCCAAGCCCTACATCGCCAACTGGAAGCTGAACCGGATGGAAGCCGTGTCCGACCAGGTGCCCGGCGTGCGCATTCCCTTCAACGGTTTCATGGGCACGGTGGGCGTGATGCCCGGCGGTCCGGAAGTCGATGCCTGGGTGAAGCGGGAAACCCAGCTCGGCGAAGCGGGCGGCATCGCCTTGCCGCCCCAACCCACCGGCGCGTTGCCCGCCGATGTCTGCGGGCCGAACGGCAGCAACAAGGACAAGTGCCTGCGCACCATTCCGCCCCGCGAGAACGGCGGCAACATGGACGTGAAGCAGATGGTGGTCGGCACGACGCTGTTGCTGCCTTGCTTCATCGACGGATGCGGCCTGTTCGTCGGCGACGTCCACTATGCCCAGGGCGACGGCGAAGTGTCGGGCACGGCCATCGAAATGGGCGCCAAGGTGACCGTGCGGACCGAGATTCGAAAGGGCATGGCCTCCGTCGTCAGGACGCCGCACTTCGAAGGCGGTTCCCAGCTCAAGCAGCTGGCGCCGGACCAGTTCTATGCAACGGTGGGCTACCCGCTCAAGAATGCCGGCGAAATCCCGCCGTATTCGACCTACCTCGACAGCAAGAAAATCGCGCCGCTGACCAACCTGTCGGAAGACCTCACGCAGGCGGCCCGCCATTCGCTCATCGAGATGATCGAATGGCTGGTGAAGACCAAGGGCTACACGCGCGACCAGGCCTACGTGATTACCAGCGTGGCATGCGACCTTCGCATCGGCAACGTGGTCGACCTTCCAAACTACGCGGTGTCGACCATCTGCCCCACGGAAATCTTCCAGAAGAAGTAGGCGGCGCAGGGTGAGATCGCAACAACGGGGCGGATGCGAATCCGCCCCGATCCTTCCATGAGGCGCAGGCATTTCCTTGCGGGACTGGTCCTCGGCGCGGCGGCGATGCCCGTCCTTGCGCACACGCCTTTTCGCCAGTGGAAGGTGTTTCGCCAGCGCTATCTCCTGATCACCACCAGCCGCACCGATCCGCAAGGCGACGCGCTCGGCGATCGTTTCGTGGAAGTGCTCGTCGAAGACCTGCCGGACAGTCGGGCAATGGTAAGCCGGGCGATCAACCTGCAACGCATCGCGAGCCTCATCACCACCGACCAGGCAAACCTTGCGATCCTCGAGCAATCCGCGGCGCGCGCCCTGGTGGCCGGCGCATCGCCTTTCGCTGACTACGGCCCGTTCCCGCTCCAGGCAATCGTCCGCAGCGAAGGACACGTGCTGGTGTGCCGGGAAGACGTTCCGCTGCATCACGCGTACCTGATCGCCGCCACCCTCATGGCGCGCAGCGGCGACCTCGGCATCCGGATCGAGGAAAGCGCCGAACTGCCGGTGCATCCGGGCGCGGCGGCCTTCGCGCGCGGCGAGGTGGTCGAACCGCCGCAATGAGCCGGGTTGCAATGCTCGCGCTGGCATTGGCCGCGCTACCCGCGGCCGCGCATGACCTGATCACCGCCGAATCCGCGCAGGCTTACCTCGCCCGGCAGGAACGTCTCGACCGGATCATCGATGGCAAAAGCCCGCCGGGGGAGCGCGCAGCGGCCCTGGTGGAGATGGGTCGAATGCTCGACGAAATCCGCGACCTCTTCAATCGCGACGTCGAGGCGCACGGACGCGTGCAGGGACTGCCTTCCAACTTCCTGATGAACGAGCTGCGCGCGCGCGGCAACGGGCTGGACTGGTCGGCTTCGCGGGGGCGGTTCTCCGCGAACCTCGACTACTATCGCAGCGCCGTGAAGCTCGATCCGGCGAGCGCGGCCGAGGCATCGTTCCGGCTGCTCCAGGGCTGGTTCTACGACAGTTTCACCGACGATCCGCTGCAGCCGTCCGCGCAATCGCCGGCGCAGCTCGCGGAGCAGATCCGCCTGGCGGAAGACTACCTGCGGAAATTCCCCGGCCATGCCGGCAGGGAAGAGGCGACATTCATCCTGGCCGTGCATTACATGCAGGCGGCGCTGTCGGAGACGCGGGGGCAGAAATCCGGCTATGCCAGGATGGCCCGTGACCTGGCGGGAGAATACAACCACAGCCACCCGGACAGCCTGCGCAGCGCCACCCTGATGGCACTGCTGGAGCGCGTCGACGTTCGTTGACGTCGCCGGTTCAGGATCCGGATTCGGCGTATGGCTCGACGGCCAGTTCCTCGAAGGATTTTTTCTTCCTGCACTGGCGCGGGATTTTTTTCTCCATCTGCGCCTTGGAGTCCGTGAAGGTTTCGGAGTAAGCCATCGTCGCCTTGTTTTCGGTGACGTTCATGATCTTGCGCGTGCCGAAGATCCGCAGGCTGCCTTCGAACATCTGGCCGACCAGCGGGCTCGGGCCGCCGAGGAACTCGTAAAGGCCGAACCCGTCCTTGAACTGCAGGACGAAGAAGAAGCAGGTGTCGTCGCGCCAGATCAGCTTGCCCTGTTCACTGGCATTCGGATCGGCCGAGTAGGCGGGGCCCGCGAGCAGGCAGGCAAACATCAATGCGAGGGTGTTGCGGGAAAACATCGGGTTCCTCTCGTTTCGGCTTGTTGTAACCATCGCCGGTTTATTGTTTTCATCCCTGCTCGATGCCGGGATCAATGGCATCGAGCAGGAATGCTTTTCTCCACTTCGCTCCTGCGCGGCGAGCGGGCGGCGACGTAAGCCGTGACCGGAAGGTCCGCCGTGCGGTTATGGAACTCCTGGGCGCCCTTTGCTTCGATGTCGCCTTCGATCACGTCTCCGTCGTGCGGCGCGGCGCCCGCCATCCACTCCAGCAATCCGTATCCGCGCGCCGTCTGCAGGATGAAGTAACCGCATTCCTGATTTTTCCAGATTACCGTGCCCTGCGCAGCCTCGGCGCGGCCGCCGAAGCCGATGCAAAGGCCGATGGCGAGGAGGGGCAACAGCAGCCTGGCGTGCATCTCGGTTCCCGGGTGTCGCAACGGCTTCATGCTCGCCGCGAAGGCAGCAGCATACCCCCGCCGCCTCGGAGGCGGCAAACTACGCAATCGGGGGCTGGTGTAACATCGTGTAATTCGACGCCCCTGCAGCGTGCCCTATCCGGAGCCGGCCCATGAAAGTCATCGACCTGCGCAGCGACACCGTTACCAAGCCCTCGGAGGCCATGCGCTCCGCCATGGCGATTGCCGAAGTGGGGGACGACGTCTACGGCGAGGATCCCACCGTCAACCGGCTCGAGGCGATCGCGGCCGAAAAGCTGGGCAAGGAAGCCTCGATCTATGTATGCAGCGGCACCCAGAGCAACCTGCTGGCCCTGCTATCGCATTGCGAGCGGGGCGACGAGTACATCGTCGGGCAGCAGGGCCATACGTACAAGTACGAGGGGGGCGGCGCCGCCGTCCTCGGCAGCATCCAGCCGCAGCCGCTCGACTACGAGGCGGACGGGACGCTCGACCTGGGCAAGGTCGAAGGCGCCATCAAGCCGGATGACCCGCATTTCGCGATCACCCGCCTGCTCTGCCTGGAGAATACCCAGGCGGGCAAGCCGTTGCCCCTGGACTATCTGAAGCGGTCCCGCGAATTCACCCATGCCCACAAGCTGGGCCTGCACCTGGACGGCGCGCGCGTCTTCAATGCGGCCGTGCATTTCGGCGTGCCCGTGACGGAGATCAGCAAGCATTTCGATTCCGTGTCCGTGTGCCTGTCCAAGGGACTCGGCGCACCGGTCGGTTCGGTCCTGTGCGGGTCGAAGGAACTGGTCGGGCGCGCCCGCCGCTGGCGCAAGATGGTCGGCGGCGGCATGCGCCAGGCCGGACTGCTTGCGGCGGCCGGCATCCACGCGCTGCAGAACAACGTCGAGC
>Ga0315912_10004302_pt1 | contig 13571 bp, 26 predicted proteins | sample VfabasoilMG_FD_204469 | JGI IMG/M metagenome (GOLD analysis project Ga0315912, IMG submission 204469) | Garden soil microbial communities collected in Santa Monica, California, United States - V. faba soil | ecosystem: Environmental > Terrestrial > Soil > Garden | place: USA: California... | reverse complement strand
AGGTTGAGTTGAATGACGATATTTTCGGCATTGAACCAAATGACCACGCCATTTACCTGGCAGTAAAACAACATCTGGCCAACCTGCGCCAGGGAACACATAAGGCCAGGGAAAAAGGTGAAACAGCAGGATCTACCAGGAAACTGCATCGCCAGAAAGGCACCGGCGGTTCCAGGAAAGGAAGTATCAAAAACCCACTCTTCCATGGCGGCGGTACCATATTCGGACCAAGGCCACGCAATTATGATATCAAGCTGAACAGAAAAGTAAAAGAACTGGCCAGGCGTTCAGCGCTTTCATATAAAGCAAAAGAAAACGGGATACATATTATTGAAGATGTGCAAATGGCTAAACCCAGCACAAAAGAATTTAATACGATCCTCAAAAATATCGGCACAAATGGTAAAAGCACACTCATGGTGATCGGTGATACCAATCACAATGTGAGTTTGTCGGGCCGCAATATCCCCAAAACAGAAACGATCAAAGCTTCAGATCTGAATGTATATTCCATTATGAAAGCACAACATTTGATCATTTCTGAAAGCGCAGTCAATTTAATTAATGCAATGGCTGAACACAATTAAATCAAAATAACATGGCCAGGAGAATATTAATAAAACCACTTATCACTGAAAAGACGACCAAATTGTCGGAAGGCAGCGGCACTTACAGTTTTGTGGTGGACATGAATGCAAATAAGATCGAAATTAAAAATGCCGTGGAAAAAATGTACGGTGTTTCGGTCGACGGTGTAAGAACCGTAAGCGAAGTTGGAAAACATGGCTGGAAGCGTACACCTTTTGGGATCAGCATGGGAACAAAAGGTAAAATGAAAAAAGCCTATGTGACCCTGAAAAAAGGCGAGACAATAGATTTCTTCAGCACAATATAAACTGAAAAATGGCATTAAAGAAATATAATCCGGTTACACCTGGAACACGATTCAGAATAGGAAATTCCTATGCTGAAGTAACCGCTGATGCGCCGGAAAAAAGTCTTACCCGTCCATACAAAAAAACGGGAGGACGTAACAGCTCGGGAAATATGACGATGCGTTATATCGGCGGCGGTCATAAAAAAAGATATCGTTTGATCGATTTCAAACGTGATAAACACGGCGTTAAAGCCACTGTAAAATCCGTAGAGTACGATCCAAACCGCAGCGCATTTATCGCCTTATTGTATTATGCAGACGGCGAAAAAAGATACATCATCGCACCGAATGGTATTCAGGTGGGACAAGTTGTTGAAGCAGGAGAAAGCGTAGCTCCGGAAGTAGGCAATGCACTCATCCTGAAAAACATGCCGCTGGGTACCATCATCCACAATATTGAAATGTATCCCGGTAAAGGCGGATCCATTGCAAGAAGCGCAGGAAGCTGGGCACAACTTTCGGCAAAAGAAGGAAAATATGCAATCATCCGCATGCCTTCAGGCGAAACGAGAATGATCCTCGAAACATGTTATGCCACAGTAGGCACTGTTTCGAATCCCGACCATAACCTGCAGCAATTAGGAAAAGCAGGACGTAAACGCTGGTTAGGTGTTAGACCTCGCAACCGCGGTGTGGCCATGAACCCAGTAGATCACCCAATGGGTGGTGGCGAGGGCCGTGCATCAGGCGGACACCCACGTTCACGTACCGGTAAATATGCAAAAGGTATGAAAACACGTCATCCGAAGAAAACAACAACTAAATTCATCATTAGCAGACGCAAAAAATAAAAAGATAAACCGTTAATGGCACGTTCAATAAAAAAAGGACCCTATCTGGATCACAACCTTGCAGAAAAGGTTGAAAAGATGAACCAGTCGAGTAAAAAAACAGTGGTCAAAACATGGTCACGCCGCTCAACAATTGTTCCTGATATGGTAGGGCATACATTCGCTGTACACAACGGAAATAAATTTATTCCCGTGTATGTCACCGAAAATATGGTCGGCCATAAACTGGGAGAATTTTCTCCCACCCGCAACTTTAAATCACATGCCGGTAACAGGTAAAAAATAAAACAAATGGAAGCTGTTGCAAAACTGATAAATAACCCGAGAACAAATAATAACGCTGGTTCGCCACGTAAAGCGAGATATGTGATCGACTTGATCAGAGGACTGGATATTGATAAAGCATTAAACCTTTTGAAATATACCAATAAAGCCGCTGCCGAGCCGATCGAAAAAGTGCTGAGGAGCGCTATTAAAAACTGGGAACAGAAATTCGAACAGGATGCTGCCGACAGCAATTTATATGTGAAAGAATGTTTTATCGACGGTGGAAAAACAATGCGTCGATTTATGCCTGCACCACATGGACGTGCATATAGAAAACGCAAACGCACTAATCACATTGTAATTAAAGTGGCATCGAGAAATGCAACTGAAGAAAATTCAACTAAAGAAACCAACGCATAAATAAACCAATCGAATGGGACAAAAATGTAATCCGATAGGCAACCGTTTAGGTATCATCCGTGGCTGGGACAGCAACTGGTACGGTGGTAAAACAATGGCCGACAAACTCATCGAAGATGAAAAAATCCGCCGTTACATCAACGCAAGGATTGCCAAAGGAGGTATTTCAAGAATTGTGATCGAACGCACACTCAACCGCATCACTGTAACAATTCATACATCACGCCCCGGTATTATTATCGGTAAAGGCGGCGGTGAAGTGGATAAAGTGAAGGAAGAACTGAAAAAGATCACCGAAAAAGATGTGCAGATCAACATCATTGAAATACGCAGACCCGAACTGGATGCCAATATCGTTGGTGAAACAATAGCACGCCAGCTGGAAGCCAGGATCAATTTCCGTCGTGCGATCAAAATGGCCATCGCCTCCACCATGCGTATGGGAGCTGAAGGCGTTAAGATCAGGGTGAGCGGCAGGTTGAACGGTGCGGAGATGGCACGTTCTGAAGAATACAAACAAGGCCGTGTGCCACTGCATACTTTCCGTGCAGATATCGATTATAGCTGGAAAGAAGCACAAACCGTTTACGGTAAACTGGGTGTGAAAGTATGGATATGTAAAGGTGAGGTATTAGGCAAACGTGACCTTTCACCGAATGTTGGCCTGCAACAGGAAAAAGACAGGAACAATAAGAGAAGAAGAACAACTAATAAACGTTAAATCAGTATATCATGTTAGCGCCAAAAAAAGTAAAACATCGCAAAACGTTTAAAGGCAAGATAAAAGGAAATGCCAAAAGGGGCAGCCAGTTATCAGCAGGGTCGTTTGGTTTGAAAACCCTGGAAGAAGGCTGGATCACCGACAGGCAGATCGAAGCAGCAAGGGTGGCGTTAACCCGTCATCTCAAAAGGGAAGGCCAGGTATGGATCAATATCTTCCCCGATAAGCCCATCACCAAAAAACCTGCAGAGGTGCGGATGGGTAAAGGAAAGGGTAGCCCCGAATATTGGGTGGCTGTAGTACAACCAGGCAGGATCATGTTTGAAGCCGACGGCGTACCGCTGGCTACAGCAAGAGAAGCAATGCGCCTCGCAGGAGGAAAATTAGGAGTTAAAACAAAATTTGTAGTTCGCAGGGACTACGCTGAATAAATAAACTTTGGCAACATGGCTAAGTTAAAAAGAGAAGATCTGAATCAACTGAGTACGGAAGACCTGAAACAAAGGCTTCACGACGACAGCGATCGAATGACAAAACTGACATTCAACCATGCTGTGAACCCATTGGATAACCCGATTCAACTCAGGTATATCCGCAGGGAAATAGCAAGACTGAAAACAGAAATTAAAAAACGTGAATTGGTTTCCGCCACAAAATAAAAAAGCAGGATGGAAGAGACAAGAAATGTAAGAAGAACAATTACCGGAGTGGTAACGAGCAACAAAATGGAAAAATCCATTACGGTTGCCGTAGAAAGAAAGATCATGCACTCCAAGTATGGTAAATACCTCAAGAAAACAAAAAAATATCATGCTCACGATGAGGCTAATGATGCCAAAGTGGGTGATAAAGTAAAGATCATGGAAACCCGTCCGATGAGCAAACTCAAAAGGTGGAGATTAATTGAAGTATTAGAAAGAGCCAAATAACATGATACAGCAGGAAACAAGACTTAAAGTAGCTGATAACAGCGGTGCAAGAGAAGTACTCTGCATCCGTGTACTTGGCAGCACCCGAAGGAGATATGCTTCACTCGGCGATAAAATTATCGTTACCGTGAAAGATGCATTACCCGGAGGCGGAATTAAAAAAGGAACAGTATCCACTGCCGTAGTGGTGAGAACACATAAAGAAGTGCGCCGTAAAGATGGATCATATATCCGTTTCGACGACAATGCATGTGTGCTGCTTACCGCTGCCGACGAGCCCAGGGGAACCCGCATTTTCGGACCAGTGGCCCGTGAACTGAGAGATAAACAATTTATGAAAATCGTTTCATTAGCACCGGAGGTATTATAATGAGAGAGAAAAAACCAATAACGACCGATCGCTATGCGCCGAAATTCCATGTCAAAAAAAATGATATGGTTCAGGTGATCTCTGGCGACGATAAAGGAAAAAAAGGCCGTGTGATCGAAGTAAATTATACCACCGGCCGGGTAATGGTGGAAGGTGTGAACATCGTTTCAAAACACACCCGCCCCAACCAACAATATCCCAACGGCGGCATCATTAAAAAAGAAGCACCGATCCATATCAGCAATGTACTGGTAGTGGACCCGAAAACAGGAAAAGGTGAAAAAGTGGGCCGCAAAACAGAAAACGGCAAAACAATCAGATTTTCAAAAAAATCAGGCGAAATCATTAAATAATGGAAAAGAAAACTCCACGTCTCAGGAAAAAATATACCGATGAGGTTGCCAAGGCGCTGAATGAAAAATTTCAGTACAAAAGCCCTATGCAAATTCCGAAGCTGGTAAAAATTGCCATCAACCAGGGATTGGGCCAGGCCACACAGGATAAAAAGATCGTGGATGTGGCACTCGACGAAATGACCCGTATCACCGGTCAGAAAGCAGTGGCCACCATCTCGAAAAAAGCGATCTCGAATTTCAAACTGCGTGAGAACATGCCCATCGGTTTGCGTGTAACACTCAGGGGCGACAATATGTATGAATTTTTAGACCGCCTTGTTGCTGTTGCATTACCTCGTGTGCGTGACTTCCGTGGTGTAAACAATAAAAGTTTCGACGGTCGTGGGAATTTCACACTTGGTATCACCGAACAGATCATTTTCCCTGAGATCGATATCGATAAAATCAATCGCATCACCGGTATGGACATCACATTTGTAACTACCGCAAAAACAGATGCAGAAGCATATGAATTATTAAAAGGACTCGGAATGCCATTCCGCAAAGCATAAACATTATGTCTAAAACATCAGTAGTAGCAAGAAATATCAAACGCCAGGAAATGGTCGAAAAATTTGCTGAGCGCCGCAAACAATTAAAAGCCGAAGGCAGATGGGATGAGCTCGACAAGCTGCCCCGTAACTCTTCAAAAGTAAGAGTGCGCAACCGCTGCAGGCTCACAGGCCGCCCACGTGGTTATGTGCGTGACCTTGGCGTATCAAGAATCGTATTGCGTGATATGGCGCTTTACGGCAAAATCCCCGGAATGACAAAATCAAGCTGGTAACAAAAAAGAGATTCAGAAAAACAATGAAAGTAACAGATCCAATAGCTGATTTCCTGACCAGGATCAGAAATGCGCAGAGAGCTAACCACAGGGTGGTAGAGATACCTGCTTCAAATATGAAAAAACGTCTTACGGAAATTCTGTACGAACATGGATTTATTTATAAATACAAGTTCGAAAATGAAGGACCTCAGGGCGTAATTAAAATCGCATTGAAGTACGATCCCGTTACCAAGGCACCTGCCATCAAAGGCATTGAAAGGATCAGCAAACCCGGCCTCAGGAGATATGCTGCCACTGACGACCTGCCAAGGGTATTAAGCGGTCTCGGCCTCGCAATTATTTCAACTTCAAAAGGTGTAATGACCGAAAAAGAAGCGAAACAAAATAATGTGGGCGGCGAAGTATTATGTTACGTGTATTAATTCAATCATAAACTGAAAAGAAGCATACAATGTCACGAATAGGAAAGTTACCAATTCAACTGCCGGCAGGTATCACGGTTACCGTTTCAGAAAATAACGTGATCACCGTAAAAGGTAAAAGAGGTGAATTGAGCCAAAAAATTGACAAGGATATTACCGTTGAAGTAAAAGACGGCGTGCTCACACTGGTACGCCCTACGGAACAAAAACGCCACAAAGCATTGCATGGATTATATCGTGCATTGATCGCCAACATGGTGAAAGGTGTTTCTGAAGGTTATAAAAAAGAACTCGAACTGGTAGGTGTGGGTTATCGTGCATCCAACCAGGGCCAGGTACTGGATATTTCAGTTGGTTATTCGCACCCGATCATGATCATGTTGCCGAAAGAAATAAAACTTTCAACGGTGACCGAAAAAGGTAAAAACCCAACCATTATCCTCGAAAGCAACGATAAACAACTGATCGGTGCCATTGCCGCAAAGATCAGGTCGTTCCGCAAACCGGAACCATACAAAGGAAAAGGTATTAAATATTCTGATGAAGTATTACGTCGTAAACAGGGCAAAACGGCAGGTAAATAAAAATATTTAAAATGTTATCAAGAAAATCAGTTAGAAGACAAAAAATCCGCTACCGTATCCGTAAAAAAATAAACGGAACGGCTGAGTGTCCCAGGCTGGCAGTATATCGCAGTAATAATGAGATATATGCGCAGTTGATCGACGACAATGCAGGCCATACGTTATGCGCCGCATCAAGCCGCGATAAAGAATTAAAATCAGCAACCGGCAATAAATCAGAAAAAGCCAAGCTGGTAGGAAAAACAATTGCTGCCCGTGCCATCGAAAAAGGAATTACATCAGTTTGTTTCGACAGGGGCGGTTATTTATATCACGGCAGAGTGAAAGCATTATCAGACGGAGCACGTGAAGGAGGGCTTCAGTTTTAAAAAAGAAATTCATGTATGGCTATCAATAAAGAAATACAAAGGGTAAGAGCAAGTGAGCTCGAATTAAAAGAAAAGATCGTCGGCATCCAGCGTGTCGCCAAAGTAACCAAAGGTGGTAGAACATTTAGTTTCTCTGCACTTGTGGTAGTTGGTGATGGCAACGGTATCGTTGGTCATGGTTTGGGCAAAGCACGTGAGGTTACCGAAGCGATCCAAAAAGGTATCGACGACGCAAAGAAAAACCTTATCAAAGTGCCGATTTTTAAAGGCACTATCCCGCATGAGCAACACGGCAAATACGGTGCAGGGAAAGTGATGATCAAACCCGCTGCACACGGAACAGGCGTTATTGCAGGCGGTGCCATGCGTGCCGTACTCGAAAGCGCCGGCGTAACCGACGTATTAGCAAAATCACTCGGCTCATCCAACCCGCACAATGTGGTAAAAGCAACACTTGATGCATTAGCACATTTGCGCAATCCGATGGTGATTTCACAACAAAGAAATGTTTCGCTGAAAAAAATATTTAATAATTAATCACATGGGCAAGATCAGAGTAACATCAGTAAAAAGTACCACCGACAGGCCGAAAAGGCAAAAGGCCACCATGAAGGCCCTCGGTTTAAGGAAACTTAACCACTCCGTAGAAGTTGAGGCAACACCTCAGGTGCTCGGTATGGTAAAAGCAGTTCAACATTTGGTCAAAGTAGAAAATATTTAAACAATGGATTTATCAAATCTGAAACCGGCCAAAGGGTCAATTAAAAAACGTCATCGCATTGGCCGTGGACAAGGTTCGGGCTGGGGAGAAACTTCGAAAAGAGGTTTTAAAGGTGCAGGCTCACGGTCGGGAAACTCAAGGAAAAGAGGCCATGAAGGCGGGCAGATGCCACTACAACGCCGTTTGCCAAAACGTGGGTTCAACAACAAAAATTTTGAAACGACCTATGTGGTATTAAACCTGAGCCAGATACAGAGCATGGTTGAAAAATACGATATCAAAAAACTCGATGTCGATGTGCTCAGGGCAAACAGGATCCTCAGAGGCGACGGAAAATTAAAAGTGCTTGGTAATGGTGAATTAAAAGCCAAAATCGAAATATGGGCACATGCCTATAGCGAAGCAGCAAAAAAAGGAATTGAAGCATCAGGCGGAACAGCAAACGTGATCGAATAAAAATGAAAAAATTCTTTCGTAAAATAAAAGAAATCTGGAGCATTGAAGATCTCCGCACCAGGCTGACCTATACAGCAGGGCTGATACTGATTTTCCGTATCGGGTCGTATGTCATGCTGCCCGGTATCGATGCGGAAATTTACAAGGGCGCTGTCAATGCAAACAGCGATGGCGGTCTGCTCGGACTCATCAATCTGTTTGCAGGTGGTGGATTCAGCAGGGCTTCTGTATTTGCATTGGGTATTATGCCTTATATCTCGGCATCTATCGCTATGCAGCTACTCGCTATTGCCGTACCCTATTTTGCACGTATGCAAAAAGAAGGTGAAAGCGGACGCCGTAAAATGAATCAGTACACCAGGTATTTAACTGTAATTGTAACAGCCGTTCAGGCTTCAGGATATTTTGCATATCTCAAACAAATGTCGGCGCAGGGAGATTTTATTACCGCACCAATGGGCTTGTTTTGGTTCATATGCGTAATGATATTAACTGCCGGAACATTATTTACCATGTGGATGGGTGAACGTATTACCGATCGTGGTATCGGTAATGGTATCTCATTACTTATCATGGTGGGTATCATCGCCGGACTTCCCGCAGCCATCGTAAACGAATTCACACATCGGTCCGATAATATGGTGCCGTTCGTACTTGAAATGGCATTCCTTGTATTGGTGGTGATGGGTTGTATCCTTTTAGTGCAGGGCACCAGGCGAATACCGGTGCAATATGCCAAACGTGTAGTGGGCACCCGGCAGTACGGCGGCGTGCGCCAATACATCCCGCTTAAAATAAATGCGGCCGGTGTAATGCCCATCATCTTTGCACAGGCATTGATGTTCATCCCGGGTACCATCGCACAGTTCAACCCCGACTGGCAAACATCATCTGTATTAAGTACACTCAACGATTTTCAGTCACCATGGTATAACCTCATCTATGGTTTACTGATCGTCATATTCACTTATTTCTATACGGCAATTATTATCAACCCCACACAAATTGCCGACGATTTAAAAAAGAACGGCGGATTTATTCCCGGTGTAAAACCCGGTAAAAAAACCGCTGAATTTATAGATAATGTATTATCGAGAATTACCCTGCCCGGATCTATATTCCTTGCACTGGTGGCAATTGCTCCCGTGTTAACCAGGGCCTTTGATGTGGATGCGTCGTTCGCCAGATTTTTTGGCGGCACATCGCTGCTCATCATGGTAGGGGTTATCCTCGATACATTGCAGCAAATTGAAAGTCACTTGTTGATGCGTCATTACGATGGTTTAATGAAATCAGGTCGTGTGAAGGGACGTACTTCTGCGCCCGTGCCAATTCAACAGGGATGATCTATTATAAAACAAAGGATGAGGTAGAACTCATCAGAAAAAGTTCTTTGCTTGTTTCAGAAACACTGGCTTATACCGGTTCGCTTATAAAACCTGGTATTACCACACTCTTCCTCGATCAAAAAGCGGAAGAGTTCATCAGGGATCACGGTGCACAACCGGCATTTAAAGGATACCAAAGTAAAACAAAAGGTGTCCCCAATTTTCCGGCTTCACTCTGCATCTCCATTAATGATGAGGTAGTACACGGTATTCCGTCAAAACGGGAGATCAGGGAAACAGATGTTGTTTCCGTTGATTGCGGGGTTTATAAAAACGGTTTTTTTGGTGATTCGGCGTATACTTTTTTATTGGGCGGCGCATCACTGGATGCCGTTAACCTGGTAAAAAATACAAAGGAGTCATTATACCGCGGTATCGAAATGGCGATCTCAGGCAACAGGATAGGCGATATCAGTTTTGCGATCCAGAGTTTTTGTGAAGATCATCACGGTTATGGTGTGGTGCGACAACTGGTAGGACATGGCCTGGGACGGAATTTACATGAAGAACCAGAAGTGCCGAATTTCGGTGCAAGAGGGAAAGGACCTAAAATGCTTGAAGGACTGGTTATCGCTATCGAACCGATGATCAACCTCGGCACAAGGAACGTAGTACAGGATAACGACGGGTGGACGATCAGGACAAGAGACGGAGAAGTTTCGTGTCATTTTGAACACAACGTCGCCTTGAGAAAAGGGCCCGCAGATATTTTATCATCGTTTGGTCCGATAGAGGAAGCAGAAAGAAACAACAGGAATTTATATTTTAAAACAGTTGAAGTCCATTAATGGCAAAACAGGGATTAATTACACAGGATGGCGTTATCACTGAAGCATTATCAAATGCCATGTTTCGGGTTAAACTCGAAAATGAGCACGAGATCATCGCACATATTTCAGGTAAAATGCGGATGAATTATATCAGGATTTTACCGGGTGATAAAGTAACAGTGGAAATGAGCCCATACGATTTAACAAGAGGAAGAATTATTTACAGGTTTAAATAAATAATTGAATCATGAAAGTGAAACCATCAATAAAAAAACGCAGCGCCGATTGCAAAATAGTGCGGAGGAAAGGCAAGCTGTACGTGATCAACAAGAAAAATCCAAAATTCAAACAACGTCAAGGTTAAAACTAATTTGAAATAAACATGGCAAGGATTGCAGGTATTGATTTACCAAAAAACAAAAGAGGCATTGTTGGCCTCACATATATTTACGGCATTGGCGACACAACAGCCAAACAAATTCTGGCTGCTTCCGGCATCGACGAAAGCAAAAAAGTGAAAGACTGGAGTGATGACGAGATCAATGCGATCCGTAACTATATCAACAACGAAATCAAAGTGGAAGGTGCGTTGCGTTCAGACATGCAGCTCTCCATTAAACGTTTGATGGATATCGGCTGCTACCGCGGAGTAAGGCATCGTAAAGGATTGCCGGTGAGAGGACAAAGAACAAGGAGCAATGCCAGAACACGCAAAGGCAGGAAAAAAACGGTTGCCAATAAGAAGAAGGCACCAAAAGGATAATCATTAATTGAATAACCTATTCAGATAAACAGAATGGCTAAGACAACAACAGCTAAAAAAACATCGAAGAAAAGAGTCGTAAAGGTAGAAGCCGAAGGTCAGGCGCATATCCTGGCTTCCTTCAACAACCTGATCGTTACATTCACCAACGGCAGTGGACAAACTATTTCATGGGCATCAGCCGGTAAGGCAGGGTTCAGGGGATCGAAAAAGAATACGCCGTATGCGGCACAGATCGCTACTTCAGAAGCTGCAAAAGTAGCTTATGATGCAGGCCTGCGCAGGGTGGAAGTATTTGTAAAGGGTCCAGGCTCAGGACGTGAATCGGCGATCCGTTCCATCGTATCGTCAGGTATCGATGTAACCATGATCAGGGATATCACCCCACTCCCGCATAACGGTTGTCGTCCACCGAAAAAGAGAAGAGTATAACCCCGCTATTTATTTTCAGATAAAATACAATTCATTCAATGGCAAGATATACAGGTTCAACTACTAAAAAATCCCGGGCTTTCGGCGAACCGCTTTTTGGTTACGATAAATCTTTTGAAAAAAGGAAATATCCGCCAGGACAACACGGGCAGTCACGCAAAAAGAAAAGCCCCAGCGAATACGGCATTCAGCTGCGTGAAAAACAAAAAGCAAAATATACCTATGGTGTACTCGAGCGCCAGTTCCGCAAAACGTTTGAAGAAGCAAACCGTATGCATGGCGTTACAGGTGAGGCATTGCTCCAGTTACTGGAGGCACGTCTCGACAATACCGTATACCGCCTCGGCATATCACCCACACGCCGCGGTGCACGCCAGCTGGTAAACCATAAACATATTGAAGTGAACGGCGAAGTATGCAGTACACCTTCAAAAACATTAAGGCCCGGCGACGTGATCACGATTAAGGAAAAGTCAAAGGATATGGAATCGGTGAAAAATGCTGCATCAGGTCCGGGGAAAAAATATCCCTGGCTCGAATGGAATCCAAATCAGCTGAAAGGTGTTTTCCTGAATTACCCCGAAAGGGATCAGATACCCGAAACGATCAAAGAACAACTGATCGTCGAGTTGTATTCAAAATAATCATTAAAATAAACACAATCATATTCAAATATGGCTATACTAACATTTCAGCGCCCCGACAAGATCACGCTTCAAAAAGCAACGGATTACGAAGGTACTTTCGAATTCAAGCCGCTTGAGCCTGGTTTTGGCGTAACAATAGGCAACGCCCTGCGCAGGGTATTGCTGAGTTCTCTCGAGGGTTATGCGATTTCTTCTGTGAAAATCAGCGGTGTAGATCACGAATTTTCTACGCTCAATGGTGTAATGGAAGACATTACCGAAATCGTGCTCAACCTCAAACAGGTTTGTTTGAAAAAAGAACTCGGTGGCGATGATAATTCAGTTGAAAAAATATTCATCTCTTTAAAAGACAAAGAAGAATTCCGTGCCGGTGATATTGAAAAACATACGAACAGCTTCAGGGTTACCAACCCCGATCTGCTCATCTGCCGCATGGAGCCATTCGTAAAACTCGATGTTGAACTCACAATTCAAAAAGGCAGAGGTTATTTGCCGGCTGAAGAAAATAAAAACATCGAAAAAACAATCGGCGTTATCCCGATCGATGCCATCTTCACACCTATTAAAAATGTGAAATACACGATTGAGAATACACGTGTTGAACAAAAAACAGATTACGAAAAACTGGTTGTCGATATTAAAACCGACGGCACCATCCACCCGGAAGATGCCATTAAGGAAGCAGCTAAAATTTTGATCCAGCACTTAATGCTCATCACCGACGAAAACATCACCTTCCATACCAGCGGCGAAAAAGAAGTGGATGTGGTTGATGAACATACCCTGCATATCCGCAAGTTGTTAAAAACACCACTCGAAGACCTCGACCTTTCAGTGCGTGCTTACAACTGCTTGAAAGCAGCCAAGATCAATACGCTTTCAGAACTGGTGAAATATGATACCAACGAGTTGCTGAAATTCCGCAACTTCGGAAAAAAATCACTGGTGGAAATTGAAGCGATGGTGCTGGATAAAGGATTACAATTCGGCATGGACCTGTCGAAATACAAATTAGACGAAGATTAATTGAGTGGCATAACCACTGTTAAATTATTAAATAATGAGACACGGAAATAAGATCAATCACTTAGGAAGAACATACGCACACCGCAATGCGATGATGTCGAATATGGGCACCTCGCTCATTTTAAGCAAACGCATCAAAACAACGGTGGCCAAAGCAAAGGAACTGCGTGTGTTCATCGAACCGATCATCAATCGCGGCAAAGAAGATACAACGCATAACAGGCGTGAAGTGTTTTCAAAATTAAAAAGCAAGGAGGCGGTAACCGAATTATTCGGTCGTATCTCTACGAAGATCGCTACACGCAACGGTGGTTATACCCGCATCTTAAAACTCGGTGAAAACCGTTTGGGCGACAACGAAGAAATGTGTTATA
>Ga0315912_10004301_pt1 | contig 13572 bp, 7 predicted proteins | sample VfabasoilMG_FD_204469 | JGI IMG/M metagenome (GOLD analysis project Ga0315912, IMG submission 204469) | Garden soil microbial communities collected in Santa Monica, California, United States - V. faba soil | ecosystem: Environmental > Terrestrial > Soil > Garden | place: USA: California... | reverse complement strand
GCCAAAGTCCGTGTACCGGAATGGCGTGGTGTCGCCGCCCCCAATGCGGGCCAGGATGTTCTTTGCGACTCGCGCACCCATCTGCTTCGCCGCAGGGGCAACGCCGGGCACGGGTTTGCCATCTTGCTCGATGCTCGCGAGGTCTCCGGCCACGAAAACTTCCGGATGTGCGGCGAGACTCAGGTCTGGCTGCACGCGAACCCGTCCGGCGCGATCGAGCTCGGCGCCGAGTTGTTTGCCGAGCGAAGACGCAGCGACACCCGCCGCCCACAGGATGGTGCGCGCGGCAATGCGCTCTCCGCCGAACTCGAGCGTGCCATCGCCGATGTGGGTGACAGGCTTTCCGGTCAGCACCTCGACGCCGAGTTTCTCGAGTTGCCTGCGGGCCTTCTCGGCCAGCCCTTCGGTGAACGAGGACAGGACGCGCGGACCCGCTTCGATGAGCAAGATGCGCGCCTTGCGCGTGTCGATGTGGCGAAAGTCGCGCGTCAGCGTGTGACGCGCAATTTCCGCGAGCGTGCCCGCCAGTTCCACACCCGTCGGTCCCGCGCCAATCACCGAGAACGTCAGGCAGGCATCGCGTTCGGCCGCGCTGGTCGCCGCCTCGGCTCGTTCGAAGGCGGACAGCACGCGGCGTCGGATCAGGAACGCATCGTCGAGCGTCTTGAGGCCTGGTGCGAACCGCTCCCAGTCATCGTGGCCGAAGTACGCATGCGTGGCGCCGCTCGCGACGAGAAGATAGTCGTAGGGAATCTTCCGATCGGACAGCTCCACCTGTTGAAGCGCGGTGTCGATGCGAAGCACCTCGCCCATGTGAACCGTGACATTGCGCTGGTCACGCACGATGTGACGCAGTGGAGCGGCGATCGATGGCGCGGCAAGGCCCGCCGTGGCCACCTGGTACAACAACGGTTGGAAGAGGTGGTGGTTGTGGCGGTCGATCAGCGTGATCTCGACCGGCGCCCGCTTGAGCTGGCGAACCGCCCAGAGACCCGCGAATCCACCACCGATGACGACGACTCTCGCTTTATTGGACATAGGAGGAAAACTTAGCCGAAACGCGGCGCGCGTGCCGCGCTAAAATCTTCTTACCTTTGAGCCCGAAATCATGACAGCCATCAAACAGCAGGATCTCATCGACAGCGTCTCCGACGCCTTGCAGTACATCTCGTACTACCACCCGCCGGATTACATCCGCGCGCTCGGCAAAGCGTACGAGCTCGAGCAGTCGCCCGCGGCGCGCGACGCCATCGCGCAGATCCTCACCAACTCACGCATGTGCGCGGAAGGGCGCAGGCCCATCTGCCAGGACACCGGCATCGTCATGGTGTTCGCCAAGGTCGGCATGAACGTGCGCTGGGATGCGCAGCTCGGCTTCGAAGACATGATCAACGAGGGCGTGCGCCGAGCCTATCTACATCCGGACAACAAGCTCCGCGCATCGATCGTGGCCGATCCAAATTTTTCGCGCAAGAACACGCGCGACAACACCCCCGCCGTGATCCACACGCAGCTAGTGCCCGGCGACGAAGTCGAGATCACCGTCGCGGCCAAGGGCGGCGGCTCGGAGAACAAGTCGAAGTTCGTGATGCTGAATCCGTCGGACTCGCTCACCGACTGGGTATTGAAGACGGTGCCGCTCATGGGCGCGGGCTGGTGTCCGCCGGGCATGCTGGGCATCGGCATCGGCGGCTCGGCCGAGAAAGCCATGCTGCTCGCGAAGGAAGCGCTCATGGAGCCCATCGACATGGCCGAGCTCAAGGCGCGCGGCCCGAAGTCGAAGACGGAAGAGCTGCGCATCGAGCTCTATGAAAGGGTGAACGCGCTCGGCATCGGTGCGCAGGGGCTCGGCGGCCTCTCGACCGTGCTCGACGTGAAGATCTTCGAATATCCGACGCACGCGGCATCGAAGCCCGTCGCCATGATCCCGAACTGCGCGGCCACCCGGCACGTGCACTTCACGCTCGACGGCAGCGGCCCAGCGAAACTCGAAACGCCGAAGCTCGCCGACTGGCCGAAGATCGACTGGGCGCCAGCGGCGGATGCACGCCGCGTGAATCTCGACGCGCTCACGCCCGCGGAAGTCGCAACCTGGAAGCCCGGCGAGCAATTGCTGCTCAACGGCCGCATGCTCACGGGACGCGATGCCGCCCACAAGCGCATCGCGGACCTCTTCGCGAAAGGGGAATCGCTGCCACCCGGTGTCGATTTCCGCAATCGCGTCATCTATTACGTCGGCCCCGTCGATCCGGTGCGCAGCGAAGTCGTGGGACCCGCGGGTCCCACCACCGCAACGCGCATGGACAAGTTCACCGAGATGATGCTCGAGAAGACCGGGCTCATCGCCATGGTCGGCAAGGCGGAGCGCGGGCCTGCGGGCATCGACGCCATCCGCAAACATCGCGCGGCCTATCTCATGGCCGTGGGTGGCGCCGCCTATCTCGTGTCGAAGGCCATCAAGGCCTCGCGCGTCGTGGCCTTCGAAGACCTCGGCATGGAAGCAATCTACGAGTTCACGGTGGAAGACATGCCGGTCACGGTCGCGGTGGATGCGAACGGGGTCTCGGTCCACCAGACCGGGCCTGCCGAATGGAGCCAGAAGATCGCCGCAGGGATCAAGGTGCGGCGTTGAGCGCCGGCGCCTAGCTACCGTCGACCAGCCCGTGGATCCCGCCGCGCGGGAACCAGCATCTGACAATCGTGCCGCGCGCCCGCGCGCTTTCGATGCGCAGCGAGCCGGCCATCATCTGCGCGCGGTAGTGCATGATGCGCAGGCCCAGGCCTTTCGACTGGTGCATCGACGGATTGAAGCCGCTGCCATTGTCTTCGATGTACAGGAGTCCGCGATCACCGTCGCAACTCAGCTGGATCTGCACGTGGTTGGCATGGCCATGCTGTGCGGCGTTGGTCACCGCCTCCTGGGCGATGCGGTACAGATGCAGGGCGTTGACGGATTCGAGACGATCCAGCGTGTGGTCCGCCGAGCAGCGCACGTCGATGTGAAACATCGCCGAAAGGCGGCGCGCAAGTTCCTCGAGCGCCATGGCGAGGCCGCCACGATCGAAAGTGACTGGCGTCAATCCGCGCGCCAGCGCACGCGCCGTGAAGATCGCGTCGTTCACGAGCAGCGCGACTTCCTCGATCGACGGCGAGAGCGCGGGCGCTTCGCGCTCGGCGCGATTCTCGAGTCCGCGCAACAGCAGCGCGATGCCGGTGAGTTCCTGGCCGAGGCCGTCGTGCAGGTCATTGCCGATACGCTGCTGCTCGCGGTTGCTCGCCTCGAGAACCTCGCGCTCGAGTTGGCGGCGTGCGGTCGCGTCCTGCAGCATCGTGAGCGAGAAGCGCTCGCCACGCAGCACCAGCGACGTGATGGCCGCTTCGACGAACAACACGCTGTCGCCTTCGTTGGCGCCGCGCACGGTGAGTTCGCTTACGAGCGGCGCACCTGCCCGCGCGGCGGCCTCGTCGGCGGATTCGGCGATGCGCCGGTCGAGTGGCGGATGGCAGGGCAGCTGATCCAGATGCTTGCCGATCGATGAACCCGCGACGATGCCGAACATGCGATCGAATGCCGGGTTGGTCATGCGGATGACGCCGCCACTGTCGGACAGCACGATGCCTTCGCGCATGACTTCGATCGCGAGCGCCTGGCTGCGCAACACTTCTTCATTCGCCTTGCGATCGGTGATGTCGTGCACCACGCCGATGAACCGGCGCACCTTGCCGTCGGAAGAAGGCAGCGGTTGATTGGCAAGATGGACCCAGCGCGTTTCGCCGCGCATCGTCTTCAATGCGAGCTCGACGACCGTGCGTTCGCCGCTGCGAATTCGCTGGCGGCGTGCGAGGGCGCTTGCGTGGTCCGCCGGAAAGAACACGTGCCGCCAGCCGAGGCGATTCAGGTCTTCGAAGCTGCCGCCGAAAAAATCGTCCCAGCCGGGACTCGCCCACACCACCTGCGCCTCGCCGTGTTCGTCGAGTGTGGATTCATAGACGAAACCCGACGTGAGTTCGGCCACGGTTCGATAGCGGAATTCGCTTTCGCGCAAGGCGTCGGCGGCCTGCTTCCGCTCGGTGATGTCGGTCGCGATGCCGACGAGACGGGTGAACTTGCCGGTAGCTGGATCGGCGATCGGCCGATTCCTGACCTCGAGCCAGCGCTGCGCGCCGTCGGCACGGCGGATCTGCACCGTGAATTCCACGGTTTCGCCACGTAGATAACGTTCGGTGCGCCTGAAGCTCTGCGCCCGCAGGTCGTCGCCCTCGAGAAAGCTCAGCCATCCGCGGCGCCGGTACTCTTCGGCGCTGCAGCCGTAGACGCGCTCGGTGCCGAAGGTCCACTCGAGTTCGTATTCGCCCTGCGCATCCATCAGGTATTCGTAGACGGCGCCTTCGGACAGATCGGCGACGGTGCGATAACGCGCGTAGTTGAGCGAGAGGCTGCGTTCGTTCGCCTTGCGACGGCTGATGTCGCGCGAGTGCGCGATGATTCCGCCGACCGCCGGATTGGCGAGCGCGTTGACTGCCACGCTTTCGAGCCAGAGCCAGCTGCCATCGCGATGACGGAAGCGATACTCGAAACGGTTCAACTCCGGTTGCGAATCGCTGGCGTGCAAGAAACCACGAAAACGTTCTCGCATCGCATCGGCGTCGTCGGGATGCAGGAACTCCGCCGCATTGCGTCCCAACAGGTCGCTGACGGAATAGCCTAGGTAACGCACCACGGCTTCGTTCGCGTAAGTGAACGTGCCATCGGCGCTTTGCACCGTGATGATTTCGAGCGCGTGTTCGGTGAGCGCACGCAGTCGCGCATCGGACCCGTCTGCCAGTTGGGATGTGCCGCGGGCCTCTTCTTTTAACTCCGCCACCATTGCGGCGGCATTCTATAGATAGCGTCCGCCAGGGGGCTTATCCCGCAGGCCTTGCGATTTTCCCTGAGTTCGAGTACGCCCCGCGTGGTTGGCGCGCGACATCAGCTGTCGGCTTTCGCCTACATTTTTCTCCTACGGCGTCGTAACTGGATGAATTTATTAGAGTCTGGACCAAGTAGAACTAACTATCGGCTCGTCGCAACCAATGTTGTTCCGAACCACACTCGTGCTAGGCTCGCCGCCATTGCAGGAGTTTTGAGCGTTTTCGGTGTCTACGCCGATGTCCCGTGGGTTCGGGACTGCGTCAGCAATCGCGCTCGTTCATCGACGAGCCCGACCAGAACGCAATTCTTCTTGTAACCCGATGCGCGGTGCGCACCGGGAACACCAAGTAATGGGGATCTAACAATGACTCGTAATCCGAAAGTCCGCCGGGCAGTGCGCCTTGCGCTTTTGATGGGTGGCTCTGCGGCACTGTTTGCCAATACCGCTGCGTTCGCCCAAGAGCAGGACGCTGATGAAAAACCCATGGAAGAAGTGGTCGTCACCGGTTCGCGCATCGTCAGCACGAATCTCGACTCGCCGTCGCCGGTACAGACGATCAGCTCCGAAGACATCGCCAAGACCGGTGTCGTCAACCTGCAGGACATCCTGCTCAAGAATCCGACGTTCGGCACGCCGACCCTGAGCCGCACGAATTCGAACTTCCTGACTTCCGGTGCCGGCGTCGCGACGGTCGACCTGCGTAACCTCGGCATCGATCGCACGCTGACGCTGGTGGATGGCCGCCGCTTCGTGTCGGGCCTCCCGGGCTCGGCCGCGGTGGACTACAACACCATCCCGGCGCAGTTCATCGAGCGCGTCGACGTCCTCACGGGCGGCGCCTCGGCCGTGTACGGTTCCGACGCCGTCGCCGGTGTCGTGAACATCATCTACAAGAAGAACTTCGAAGGCGTGGCCTTCGACGGTCAGTACGGCGAGAGCGCCGAGAGCGACGACCAGCAGACGCAGTTCGGCGTCACGTTCGGCACGAACACCGAAGATGGCCGTGGCAACATCATGGCGCACGTCGGCTACACCAAGCAGGGCGCGGTGTATTCGGCGGATCGCGAGCGTTCCGCCATCGACCAGATCTCGACCGGCGCCGCACTCACGGGCGCGCAGGAAGACATGTTCGAGATCACGCGTCCGTTCTATTCGAGCTTCGCGCCGCAGGGACGATTCTTCACTGCGACCCAGCCGATGGGCGTTCCCGGTGGTTCGTTCACCTATGACGCCGCTGGCAACGTGATTCCGTGGTCGACCAACGGATCAGCGACTGCGGCTGCCACGGGCTTCAACCGCTCGGCGTTCCGCACGATCGCAGTTCCGATCGAGCGTTACCTGTTCGCCGGCCGCGGCAGCTTCGAGTTCGTCGAAGGTCACAGCGCGTTCTTCGAAGGCACCTATGCCTCGTCGAACTCCACTTCGAAACTCGAGCCGTATCCGCTCGGCGCCGAAGACATCTACCCGGCCACGGGTGGCCAGACCCCGATTGAATTCGACGTGAACGGCGTGCTCACGCGCAACCCGATCGTCCCCGACGTGGTGTTCAACAACGCCGCCGACGAAGACGGCGACGGCCTGCGTGACTTCTACTTCACGAAGCGCATGGCCGACTTCGGCACGCGCGGCAACAACGCCAAGCGCGACACCTTCCGTGTGGTCGGTGGTCTCGAAGGCGCGTTCGCTTCGGACAAGTGGCATTACGAAGGTTTCTACTCGTTCGGCCAGACCAAGGAAGCCCAGACTTCCGACGGCCAGGTCAACGTGTTGAACTTCCGCAACGCTCTCGAGGCCATTCCGGACGCGGATGACGTCGACGGCGACGGCAACGTGACGGAAGCGATCTGCCGCGACCAGCATGCGCGCGCGCAGGGTTGCGTCCCGGTCAACGTGTTCGGCTTCAATTCGATGTCGCCGGCCGCGGTCAACTACATCCAGGCGCCGGGCTCACTTTCCACGTTCACCTCGCAGAAGGTCATCGGTGCGAGCCTCTCCGGCGAAGTGTTCGACATGCCGGCCGGTCCGTTCGCGATCGCCGTGGGCGCCGAGTATCGCGAAGAGTTCAGCAGCAGCGAGTTCGACCCGCTGACGCAGGCTGGCCTCAACGCGGGCAACGCGATTCCGCCGACCCAAGGCGAATTCGACGTGAAGGAAGCCTATCTCGAAATGAACGTGCCGCTGCTCAAGGAAATGACGATGGCGGACTCGCTGTCGTTCCGCGGCGCGGTTCGTGCGTCTGACTACTCGACGGTTGGCAACACGCTCTCCTGGAACGCGGGCCTCGAGTGGGCGCCGATTCCCTCGTTGCGGTTCCGCGCGATCAAGGCCCTCTCGACGCGCGCGCCGAACATCAACGAGTTGTACTCGCCGCCGAGCCAGACGTTCCCGACCGGCGTGGTCGACCCGTGCCTGGGTGTCACCGCGACGTCGACCACTTCCCAGTCGGCGGCTTGCCGCGCGGCGCCGGGTGTCGGCGGAAACATCGCTGCGAACGGATCGTTCACCCTGAACCAGGCCGACATCCAGGGCATTTCCGGTTTCGATCGTGGCAATCCGGATCTGTCTGAAGAAGAAGGTGACTCCTGGACCATCGGCGCTGTGATCCAGCCCGAAGGCGCCGGGTTCCTCGACAAGTTCGACTTCACGGTCGACTACTACAAGATCGACATCAGCGATGCGATCGTGCAGACGGATCGCAACTTCATCCTCAACCAGTGCTACGGCGGCGGAAACCAGAGCTTCTGCAACTTCGTCACGCGCCGTCCCGCGGCGGTCGGTGCAAACAGCTCCGGCTCCATCGAGTTCCTCGATGCCGGCGTGACCAACAGCGGCGGTGAATTTGCCGAAGGCGTCGACCTCACGGTCGGCTTCAACACGCCGATCGGCGCGGGCAAGTTCATGGCCAACCTGTCGTACACCCACGTGCTGGATCACTACCTGATCCCGCTGCCGGATGAAGACAAGGATCAGCTGAGCGGTGAAGTGGGCGACTCGGACGACAAGGCCTACCTCACGCTGGGTTACAACATCGGCAAGTTCGGTGGCACGTTGCAGACGACGTACATCTCGAGCGCTTCGCTCGACGATGGCTTCCTCGCTGCGTACGACCTCGAGCCGGGCTCGGTGAATATCCCGTCCGCTACCTACCTCGACGTGCAGTTCACGTGGTCGCCGGGTGACTCGTACCAGATCTATCTCGGTGCGAACAACATCCTCGACGAGGAACCGCCGCTCGTCATCTCGGGTCTGCCGGGAGACGTGACGGGCACCGAGACCGACGCGGGCACGTACGACGCGATCGGCCGCCGCTTCTACGGTGGTGTCCGCATCAAGTTCTGATCGGTAAAAAGAAGGCTTTTCAAGCCGGGGCGACCTGCAAAGGTCGCCCTTTTTTTTGGGCCGTTGCGGTAACGTCGCCGCATGTCGCGCCGGCCCTCCAGGAAAACACTCGCGCTCGCGATGCTGGCCGCGCTCGCAGGCGCCAGCGCGCAGGAACCGGCGAGTCCCCCCGCGACCGTCACGATTCCGAATCTCGAACTCGCGCCGAACGCCGAGATCAAGCCGGAGGATTTCGTTTACGTCGCATCGACGCGGCCGGATCGCATCGGCCGCGTGATGGCGCCGGTGTTCGTCAATGGTGTCGGCCCGTTCGCTTTCGTGGTCGATACAGGAGCGTCGAGCAGCGTGATTTCGCCGCGCGTCGTGGCGCGCCTCAAGCTCAAGGCGGATCCGGCGCGCAACAAGCTCCTGCGCGGGATCACCGGGTCCGAGGTCGTCGCGACCGTCGCAGTAGACAGCATCAGCGCCGGCGAAATCGTGTTGCCGAAGAGCGAACTACCCGTCGTCGAGCCGCGCGTGTTCGCGGACGCCGACGGCATCTTCGGGGTCGACGCGTTCACGCGTGGCTGCCTGTACGTGAACTTCGCGAGCGCACACGTTTCGATTCTCCGCACCGCGTGCCCGAGCGTCGGCCAGAACTGGGAAGCCATGCGCGCCAAGCTGAAATTCGGAGGACTGGCGGTGGTCAGTGCACAAGTCGGAAAGACGCGTGTGATGGCCATCGTCGACACGGGCGCGGAGCGTTCGCTCGGAAACCCGGCACTGCTCGCCGCGCTGGGACTCGAAGAAGCGGCCGCCGATCCGGACACCCGGAAGCAGGTGTTTGCCGCGACGTCGCAGGCGGTGTTCGGAAACCTGGTCTCGACCCCGTCGATACGCCTGGGCGGCGTGGAGATCGACAACCTGAAGGTGGTGTTCGGCGACTTCGAGGTGTTCCGGATGTGGGGAGTCGGTGACCAACCCGCCATCGTGCTCGGCATGGACATCCTCGGCACGGCGCAGGCCCTGATGATCGACTATCGGCGCCAGGAGCTGCGCTTCCTTCCGCAGGGAGAGGAAAACGCGGTGCGGGTTCGCAAGCGCGTCACGCCGACGCGAATTCCGCAGTGAGCCGGTTTCACTTCACGCGCTTGACGCGCGTGCCGATCCCCGCCTTCGTCACGAGTAGATAGGACCCGAGCGCGCCACGACGCACGGTGACCTTGTCCCCGACCGCGACGTCGGCCTGCGAATTGATTTCCGACTGCGACCAGACCTGTTCGTTGTCGAGCGTTACCACGAACTTCCCGTCGCGCAGTCGATCGAGCGAGGTCACGGCCGCGGTGATGCTCCTGGCGCCCTCGGCTTCGGTCGGTTGTCCGGACTGTCGCTTGGCTTCCTTCTCGGTATAGCCGAACTGCGCCTCGGGTGCTGCCACCGTCTCCACGGGTTTGCCGAAGGCCTGGTCGTAGCACGCAAGGCGATCGGTGTTGTCGCGGACGCTGGCACAAGGATGCGTGGAGCTGTCGGCCGCCCCCGACGCAGACCAGGCCGCGCTGAGGACGAGACCCGTGGCGATGGAGACCAGGCGCTTTCTCGTTGTCATGCTCGAAGGATAACCTCAGTGCACGCGCGTGACGCGAGTAGATAGGCCGCCCCGGGTCACGAGCGTGAACACGCCCGAAGCGGCGCGGCGGATCACGACCTGTTCGCCGCGACGCACGTCGATCTTCTGGTTGCGATCGGTCTGCTGCCACACCTGGCCATCCTGAAACGTCAGGATGATTTCTCCCGCGGGGCGTCGTTCGACCCTGTCGACGACGAATGCCAGGCTCTTGGGTTCTTCCTGGCCACTCGTCTGGCCAAGGGAAACCGCCGCGAATCCCCACAGGAGAATCGCCGCGAGTCGGCCGATGGAGGTTTTCATGCCGCGAATATAGCGCTGGCCCGGCAAGAGCCATCGGCTGCCCGGCGGCCTCGAAACTCCTGTTGTCGCATCCGATGGGGGAAACCCTGAACGAGAGATCGCCTGACAAATTGTCAGGACGCAGACGATGCATCTGACTCGCGCCAGGTCGCACGAGTCGTCGCAGCTTTCGGGCGATTGGTCGTTTCCCAGTGACGTAATTGGGCCACTGGCACGAAATTCGTCGGAGGTTTCTGACAGTCGCAATGGCCACACAGTTGCGTGGCAGCGGAGCAACAACTAACGACAAAACGCTTGGAAACCCCTGTAACTGTGCTTATGATCGCGGCCATGTGTGAGTAGCGTCCGCGCAAATGGGGGTCCATTTGTTAGGCCGCGAATACACGCCACTTAAAGAAATACCGATCGGCGAAGGGGTTGGGCAATTGCAACGTTGCGCAGTCGATCGATACCCATTCAGGAGTTAAAGATGTCGAATTCCTCACTCAAGAATTCAGTGCGTCTCGCGTTGGCCACCGCAACGGTGGTGCCACTGCAGATGCAAAACGCCATGGCGCAGGAGCAGGCTCAAGAGTCCTCCGAGTCCATGGACGAGGTCATCGTCACTGGCTCACGCGTTCGTCGCGTGGACAACGAGTCCGCCAGTCCCATCATCACCATCGACCAGGCTGCGATCGAGAAGACTGGTGTCACTACCGCAGGTGACCTGCTGCAGAGACTGCCGACGGTTTCCGGCGCTGCCGTCAACCCCGCGGTGAACAACGGCGGCGGCTTCGGTGAAGCCAACGTCGAACTGCGTGGCCTCGACGCCAAGCGCACCCTGGTCCTGTTGAACGGTCGCCGCCTCGGCCTCGTGGGCGCGAGCGACGCAACCGACATCAACCTCATTCCCGTGAACCTCATCGAGCGCGTCGACGTGCTGAAGGAAGGCGCGGGCGCGATCTACGGTTCCGACGCCATCGCGGGCGTGGTGAACTTCATCACGCGCAAGGACGTGGAAGGCGCCGAGCTCAGCGCGAGCTACGGTGAAACCACCGAGAACGACGGCAAGACTCAAAACGTGAACCTGCTGTGGGGCACGTCGGGCGACAACTATCGCCTGAGCTTCAACGGCAACTACAACAAGACCGAGGGCGTCACGGCCGACAGGCGCGATTTCTCGGCCTTCGCCACGTACCTGTACTCGGGTTCCGTGCAGTTGGGTGGCTCGAGCCGCGTCCCGACGGGTCGTTTCTATGTTCCGAACCCGCCGCCGGCCGGCTTTCCTGCGGCGCTCGAGTGCCGAAACGCGCAGGGCGTGCCGGGCAGCCTGACCCGCGTCGCGGGCGCGAGCGGTGCAACGCTCGATACGGCCAACTACCGTTGCTACACAGGCGGCGACGCGTACAACTACCAGCCGTTCAACCTGATCATGACGCCGCAAGAGCGTGGCTCGCTCTTCGCGAATTACGAATACGACATCAACGAAGCCGTGCAGCTCTACACGGAAGTGCTCTACAGCCGCACCTCTTCGGGCTTCCAGATCGCGCCGCTTCCGTTCGATGCTCTGGCTGACGACGTGGTCATCTCCGCGCAGAGCTACTACAACCCGTACGGCTACAGCTTCGGCGGCCAGGGCACCGGCAATCCGAACCTCACGGTGCGCATGGAAGTTCTCGGCAATCGCTTCAGCAAGACCTCCTCTGATTCGAAGGTCGCCAAGGCGGGCATACGTGGTGCGTTGTTCGGTACGGAATGGAACTACGATTTGATGGTTGGCTACAGCCGCCTCGACCAGCTGAACTCGGTCTCTGGCTACCTGTACCAGCCTGGCCTCGGTGGAGCGTTCGGTCCGTCCTTCCTGAACAACAACAACACGCCGACCAATGCGGCCGACGACTTCGTCCAGTGCGGCACGGCGGCGGCGCCGATTCCCACGAACCAGTGCACGCCCGTCAACATCTTCAACCTGCAGGATCCGGGACAGATCTCGGCGCTCAGCACGATCAGCTCGGGCTACAGCACCGATCGTGCCTATACCTCGAAGCAAGCTTCGTTCGCCGTGGACGGCAAGATGTTCAGCATGCCTGCCGGCGACGCTCTCGCATCGATCCAGGCGGACTACACCAAGCTGCACGGCGATTTCAACGCGGACTTCCTGATCACGGCCCTGCCGCCTAACTTCCTGAACTGCTTCCTCGCGCAGGAAACCTGCTCGGGTCCGTCGAGCGGCGGTTACGACGTGAAGGAACTGTCGGCTGAATTCTTCCTGCCCTTGGTCAAGGACGTCACGGGCGTTCAGGCCCTGAACCTGACCCTCGGTACCCGCTACTCCGAGTATTCGCTGTTCGATAACACGACGAACTCGACCATCAAGCTGGAATACCGTCCGATCAACGACCTCATGTTGAGCGGCACGTTTGCGGAAGTGTTCCGTGCGCCGACGATCCTCGACCTGTACGCCGCGCCCGTGAACAACTCTTCGACGTTCGCGGATCCCTGCGTCGGTCTGACGACTGCGCGTATCACTGCCAACCCGAACCTGGCGCTGGCCTGCGTCAATGTGCCGACTGATGGCAGCTTCACGCAGCCGAATGGCCAGGTCACGGGCCTGCTGCTCTCGAACTCGGAACTGGATCCGGAGACAGGCGACGTCATGACGTTCGGTGTCACCTGGCAGCCGAGCTTCCTGAACAACAACTTCTCGGTGCGTGTCGACTACTGGAGCTACCAGATCGACGACGTGATCACGCAGATGGATACGACGTTCAGCATGACCCAGTGCGTGCAGTTCGGCGACCCGACATTCTGCAACCTGATCACGCGTTTCGACGACGTGAACAATGCCGGCACCATCCTGGTGTTCCGTCAGCCCACGTTCAACCTGGGTACGCTGGAAACGGACGGTATCGACGTCGGTATGCGCTACCAGTTGCGTGACACCGCTGCCGGTGACTTCAACTTCCAGGTCGACTGGACGAACATCATGAACTACGACAGCACGCCGTCCGACCGGTCGGACACGATTCATGTCGCGGGTACGTATGATCGCCAGTTCGGTAACTACGCGGAGAATCGGGCGACCGCGACCATCGGCTGGAACAAGGACAAGTTCGACGCCCAACTCGGGGCCCGATTCATCGACGATATCGTGCTGTTGCTGCCGAGCGGTGGAACGCTGCTGCCGGAAGACAACCCGCCGCTGCCGATCGACTCGTTCGTCTACCTCGATCTGTACTTCGGGTACCAGATCAACGACGCCATCAAGGTGTCGCTCAGTGGAACGAACCTGACGAACGAACAGCCGCCGATCCTGTATCAGAACAACGTGACCAACGCGAATACGGACGTGAATACGTATGACACGTTGGGAAGCCGCTGGGCCATCTCGGCGAGCTACAAGTTCTGATCTGTCCCAGAGGTTGTTGACCTCCG
>Ga0315912_10004300_pt1 | contig 13574 bp, 15 predicted proteins | sample VfabasoilMG_FD_204469 | JGI IMG/M metagenome (GOLD analysis project Ga0315912, IMG submission 204469) | Garden soil microbial communities collected in Santa Monica, California, United States - V. faba soil | ecosystem: Environmental > Terrestrial > Soil > Garden | place: USA: California... | reverse complement strand
TTTCCCCATGGGGCGCGCGGAGACGGACGCATCGCAGGAGGCGCAGGTCCTGTCGCACTTTGCCGACAGCGCACGACTGAAGCAGGACGCCGCGAAGGTCCTTGCAAGACCGATCGCGCGCGCGATCGCGCTGATGTCAGAGTCGCTCAAGGCGGGCGGCAAGATTCTCGCCTGCGGTAACGGCGGTTCGGCCGCCGATGCGCAACACTTTGCGGCCGAGCTCGTCAATCGATTCGAGCGCGAACGGGCCCCGCTTGCCGGTTTGGCCCTGACGACGGATTCGTCCGCGCTCACTTCGATCGGCAATGACTACGGCTACGAACAGGTATTCGAGAAACAGCTGCGCGCGCTCGGCAGGAAGGGCGACGTGCTGCTGGCGATCTCGACCTCCGGAAATTCGCCTAACGTACTGGCGGCAATGCGCGCGGCGCGGGAACTCGGCCTGCAGATCGTTGCTCTAAGCGGCAACGGCGGCGGCAAGATGGCCGCGCTATTAAGCGATGACGACGTGCAGGTCTGCGTGCCGCACACGCGCACCATGCGCATCCAGGAGGTGCACCTGTTGGCACTGCACTGTTTTTGCGACGGCATCGATACACAGCTTTTCGGAGAAAAAACATGAAGAAAAACCGTTTTCCAGGAATCGTGCTGCTGGCGCTACTGCCCGCACTGCTGTTGCAGGGATGCGTAGGCGTGGCGGTCGTTGGCGCGGGCTCTGCGGCGCTTTCCGCGGCCGACCGGCGTACCACCGGCGTGCAGATCGAGGACGAGCGCATCGAATTGGTTGCCTCGAACCGCTCTGGGGAGAAATTCGGCGACAAGGCGCACATCAACATCACGTCCTACAACCGCAACGTACTGCTCACGGGCGAAGTCGCCGACGCGGCTGCGAAGGACGAGGTCGAGAAGATCGTGCGTGGCGTGCCCAACGTGCGCGGCATCACCAACGACCTCACGGTCGGCCCTCTCCCGTCGATGAGCTCGCGCGCGAACGACGCCGGAATAACCGGCAAGGTGAAGGCCCGCTTCGTGGATGCCGGCAAGTTCAACGCGGTGCACGTCAAGGTGGTAACCGAGGCTGCGGTGGTTTACCTGCTTGGCATCGTCACCGATGTCGAGGCCAACGACGCGGTCGAGGTGGCACGCACCACCGGTGGGGTTCGCAAGGTCGTCAAGATTTTCGAATACTGCAAGGCGAGCGATCCGGCCTGCGCGCCGCGCGACAAGCCTAAGGCCGAGGAACCGAAGAAGTAGCCGGGCGGGATCCAGTCTGCGCTTCAAGAAGAAAATACGCGCCCCCACCGAGGTTGCGCGATGGGCGATCCGTCAGCGGCGGCCGCTGGTATTCACCAACGGCGTCTTCGAACTGCTGCATCGCGGGCACGTGACCTATCTCGAGCAGGCGCGCGCGAAGGGAGCCAGCCTGCTGGTCGCGCTCAACGGCGATGCTTCGGCGCGCCGGCTGCGCAAGGGCAAAGGGCGGCCGGTCAATCGGCTCGCCGATCGCATGGCGGTGGTGGCCGCGCTCGCGTCGGTGGACGCCGTCACCTGGTTCAACGAGGACACCCCGGCCGCGCTGATCGAGCGTCTGCGTCCCGAGGTGCTGGTCAAGGGAGGGGACTGGCCGGAGGCGAAAATCGTCGGAGCGAAGGAAACCAGGGCGCGCGGCGGCCGCGTGCTGTCGATTCCGTTCCGCTACCGCCGGTCGAGCACCGCGCTGAGGGAAAAAATCAGGAAAGGCTGAGCTCGAAGCAGATCGCGCCCGGTGTCGGCGACGCCAAGTAGGGCCCGCATTCGCGGAAACCGAGGTCGCGATACAGCGCGATTGCGGGCGCGAGCTTGGGAAGCGTATCGAGGACGACCCGCGCATAGCCCAGTCGCCTGCCGGCGTCGATGACCTCGAGCGCCAGGCGCCGGCCCAGGCCGCTGCCGCGGTAGCGTTCGCGCACGTACATCCGTTTCATTTCGCCGGTGGCCGGATCGACGCGCCGCAGCCCCACGCATCCAGCGGCGTCATCCCCGCCGCGGGCGATCCAGAGCAGGCCGCCGGGCGGTGCATAGGCCCCGGGCAGCGCGTCGAGCTCCTGGTCGAAATTCTGGAAACAAAGCGCCTCGGCGACCAGGCCGGCGTATTCGCCGAACAGGATGCGGACATCGGTGAGATCCCGCGCGGTGGCGGCGGGTGCGATTTTCAGCACCAAAGCATTCTACAATTCGTTCCAGCGCCATGCGGCTACACCAGCTCAAGATCGATTTTGCGGCAGAGCAGGACCGGATGCTGATGCTGATTGCTGCGAGCGAGAAGGTCGAGGTGCGCATGTGGCTGACGCGGCGTTTCGTCAAGCTCCTCTGGCCGCTGCTCGTGAAGCTTGCTGAGGAAGCGAGCCCGCGCATCCGCACGCAGCCCAACCCCGAGGCACGCAAGGCCCTGCTCAACATCGAGCACGAACAGGCCGTGTCGAAAGCAAACTTCGCGAAACCCTACGACGACAGCGCGCGCGCCACGCCGCTCGGCGCCGAACCGCTGCTGCTCGCGCGCATCCAGACCGGGCACGATCCGAACGGCCATCCGGTGCTGGCAATGCATCCTTCCGAAGGCCAGGGCGTCACGCTGACGCTCGACCCGGTGCTGCTGCACTCGGTCTGCCGTTTGCTGCAGGCAGCGGTGAAGAAAAGCGACTGGGACATGGAACTCAAGCTCCCTGGCGTCGAGCCCCAGGATGTCCAGCCCGAGCGCAGCCGGCGCACGATCAACTGAGCCGACATGAATCTGGCTGCATCCATGCAAGAAAGGGTCAAGGGGCTGCTGCCCGACCTGCTGGGTATCGAGTTTGTCGACGTGACCCCGGACAAGGTGGTCGCCCGGCTCACGGTGCGCAAAGACCTGTGCACCATCGGCGACAATCTGCATGGCGGCGCCATCATGGCTTTTGCCGACACGCTCGGCGCGGTTGCCGCGATCCTCAACATGCCGCAGGGCGCGCGCACCACGACCATCGAGTCGAAGACCAATTTCATCGGCGGCGCGCCGCTCGGCAGCCGGGTCACGGGCGAATCGGTGCCGGTGCACAAGGGGCGCACGACGGTGGTCTGCCAGACCACGCTGCGTTCCGAGGCCGGCAAGCTGGTTGCGCTCGTGACACAGACGCAACTCGTGATACTGGCATAGGGGTATAATTCGACCCCTTTAGTTTTCAAGGTGTTAGGTCATTAGTTCAGGTTTCGAAAAACTCGGCTTGATCCCGCCGCTGCTGCAGGCGGTCAAAGATCTCGGCTACGAGCAGCCGAGTCCCATTCAGGAGCAGGCGATTCCCCTCGTACTCGAGGGCCGCGACCTCATGGCCGGCGCGCAAACGGGCACGGGCAAGACTGCGGCGTTCGCGCTGCCTACCTTGCAGCGCCTTGCGCCGCATGCGAGCACTTCGGCTTCGCCCGCCCGCCATCCAATCCGCGTGCTGGTGCTCGCACCGACGCGCGAGCTGGCGGTCCAGGTCGAGGAGAGCTTTCGCGACTACGCCAAGCACCTGCCGCTGCGCACCGCCATCGTCTATGGCGGAACGGACATGAACGCGCAGATCCTCGCGTTGCGCAAGGGCGTCGAGATTCTGGTCGCCACGCCTGGCCGGCTGCTCGATCACGTGCAGAACAAGACGCTGATGCTCAACCAGGTATCGGTGCTGATCCTGGACGAAGCCGACCGCATGCTCGACATGGGCTTCATGCCGGACATCAAGCGCATCATCGCGTTGCTGCCTCCGGTGCGGCAGAACCTGCTGTTCTCGGCCACCTTTCCGGACGAAATCCGCAAGCTCACCAAGTCGCTGCTGAAGAACCCTGCCGAAGTGCAGATCGCGGCGCGCAACGCCACGGCCGACCTGGTGACCCACGTCGTGCATCCGGTGCCGCGGGAGAAAAAGCGCGAAATCCTGTCCTACCTGATCCAGACGCGCGATCTGAAACAGGTGCTGGTGTTTTGCGGAACGCGCATCGGCGCCAACCGCCTGACGCACCAGCTGCGCAAGGACCACATCCAGGCCGACGCGATTCACGGCGACAAGACGCAGGGCGAGCGCGAAGCCGCGCTGGAGGCCTTCAAGGCGGGCAAGACTGCGGTGCTGGTGGCGACCGACGTGGCGTCGCGCGGCCTCGACATCGAAGGCCTGCCCCAGGTGATCAATTTCGACATCCCGCATTCGCCGGAGGACTACGTGCACCGCATCGGCCGCACCGGGCGCGCGGGCCTGACGGGCGAGGCGATATCGCTGGTGTCCCCGGACGATGCCGAGGCGCTGGCGGCGATCGAGAAGCTGATCAACAAGAAGCTTGAGCGCGTGCTGGTTGCTGGGTTCGAGCCGAACGCGGGCACGGTGGCGACCATGATGGGCGGCGAATCGCACGGGCAGCGCGCGCCGCGGCGCGACGGGCGGACGCCGCGCCGGGGTTCCGAGCGGCATCCGCCGGCGCAGCATCCAAGGCCGCAGGCGCTCGCGGGCAATGCGCCTTCGCCGCGCCCGCAGCCTTCCCGACCGCAGCACAGGCCCTCCGATCCGATCTTTTCCAAGCCCTACGAGCCAGGTACCGCGCCGGTTGAAGCCACGCCCAAAGCAGCCGAGCCGGTCTCGACCCATGCCAAGACGCGCGTACGGCCGATTGCCGCACTGCTCGGCGGGCTGAAGCGGGCCTAGCCAGGAGCGCTAGAAGGGCAGCGGTGACTGCGGCTTCAGCGGCTGCAGAGTTTTCCTGAAATCGTCCTGGATGCGCCGCAGCGCATCCGCCGTGTCGCCCTCGAAGCGCAGCACGATCACCGGCGAGGTATTCGAAGCGCGCGCCAGGCCAAAGCCGTCGTCGAATTCCGCACGCACGCCGTCGATGGTCAGCACGCGACGCGCCTGCGCGAACGGCTGCATACCCTGCAAACGCGCCATGATCGCGTGCGGCTCGCCTTCGGCAAGTTTCCAGTTGAGTTCCGGCGTGGAAGGCGCGTCCGGCAGGCCTTCCAGTATTTCGCTCGAATTCCTTTCCCTTGAGAGAATTTCAAGCAACCGCGCGCCGCAGTAGAGCGCGTCGTCGAAGCCGTACCAGCGCTCCTTGAAGAATATGTGGCCCGACATCTCGCCGGCGAGCGGCGCACCTGATTCCTTCAGCTTCGCTTTCACCAGCGAGTGCCCGGTCTTCCAGACCGTGGCGCGCCCGCCATGGCGTTCGATCCAGGGCGCGAGCAGCCGGGTGCATTTCACGTCGTAGATGATCTCGGCGCCGGGATTGCGCGACAGCACGTCTTTCGCATAGAGCATCATCTGGCGGTCCGGGAAAATGATCTTGCCGCTCTTCGTCACCACGCCCAGGCGGTCGGCGTCGCCGTCGAAGGCAAGACCGATTTCCGGATCTCTTTGTTTTAAAACTTCCATTAAATCCTTCAAATTCTCCGGCTTCGAAGGATCCGGGTGATGGTTCGGGAAGTTTCCATCGACCTCCGAAAACAGTTCCGTCACTTCGCAGCCCAGGCGCCGGAACAGGCGCGGCGCGACCACGCCGCCGACCCCGTTGCCGCAATCGATCGCCACCTTGATCGGGCGCGCAAGCTTCACGTCGCCCACGATGCGCTCCACGTAGGCGTCGAGCACGTCCTGCGCGCGCCGCGCGCCGCGCCCGGAATCGAAGTTTCCGGATTCGATGCGCCGCCGCAGGTCCTGGATCTCATCGCCCGACAGCGTATCGCCCGCGACGACCATTTTCAGGCCGTTGTATTCCCCGGGATTGTGGCTGCCGGTGAGCATCACTGCGCTGCGGCAGCCGAGGTGATAAGCGGCAAAATAGGTTGCCGGCGTGGGGACGACGCCAATGTCGATCACTCCGGCGCCCGCGGCGTTCAGGCCGTCCATCAGCGCCGCGACGAGTTCCGGACCGGAGAGCCGGCCGTCGCGCCCGACAGCGAACTCGGGCGCCCCGCGCTCCCGGCCCAGCGTCCCCAGCGCGCGGCCGATCTCGCGCACCGCGGTTGCCGACAGGACCGTACCGGCGATGCCGCGGATGTCGTAGGCGCGGAAGATTTCTGCGGGGATGTTCACGGAGCGGAAAGAAACTCGAGGACGCGGCGCGCGAGCCAGCGGTTGCCGCCGGGGAATCCGGCATGGCCGCCACCCTGCGGAAATTCTAGCACCACGTTCGGCGGCAGCTCGCCGAGCGAATCGAGCACCGAGGCGGGCATGAACGGATCGTTGCGCGCATTCACCACCAGCGTCGGGATGCGGATGCGCGCAAGCCAGGGCGCGCTGGATGATTTGGCCCAGTAGTCGTCGGCGCCGAGAAAACCGTGCAGCGGCGCGGTCACCGCATCGTCGAACTGCCAGAACGTGCGCGCGTTCGCTACGCGCGTCCCGTCCACCGAGATCTGCAGCCGCTGCATTTTTTCAAACGTTTTCTTCTTCAGGGTTTTGAGGAACATTCGCGTGTAGAGTTCCCGGCTCAACCCCTGGTCGAGCGTACGGCCGGCGGCGGCGAGATCGAGCGGCGCCGAAATAGCCGCCGCCTTGCGCACGCCGATGCCGGCGCCCTTCTCGCCGAGCAGTTTCAGCAGTGCGTTGCCGCCGAGCGACACCCCTGCGGCGTACAGGACGTCCCGGGGGGCGCAGTCGGCGCCAAGTCGCTGCAGGATCCAATCGAGCTCCGCGCTGTCGCCGGAATGGTAGGCGCGCGGCAGTCGGTTCAATTCACCGGAGCAGCCGCGGAAATGCGGCACCACGCAGCGCCAGCCGGCTTCGAGCGCCTGCGCGGCGATCGCGCGCGCATAGCCGCTCGCGGAGCTGCCTTCGAGGCCGTGGAACATTGCGAGCAACGGGCGTTCGTGCGCGTTCTGCTGCGGTTCGGCCCAGTCGAGATCGATGAAGTCGCCGTCCGGCGTGTCCCAGCGCTCGCGGCGCCAGGCGACGCGCGGCGCCGGCGCCAATGCCGCGGCGATGGTCTGCAGGTGGCCGCCCGGCAGCCACCAGGGCGCCCGGTAGGATTTCAATGCAGGATTTTGGGTGTCGACGGATCGACGGGCGCGGTCGCCGCCGGCGGCTCGCCCGGCGCCGGCGAGGCATGGTGCACGATCATGCGCCAGCCCGAGGGCGTGCGCAGGTAGACATTGGTCGCCACCATCGGCGGCCGTGGCCGCTGCTCCCCGGCGACCGTGATGCTTTCGTGCACGCTGTGCACGGCCACCATCATGCCGGTGACCACGACCTGCTGGCCGATCTGCACGCGCATGCCGGGCCCGCCGGCGAACATCTGGCGCCACGCCTCGCGCACCTGCGTCTGGCCCGCAAGCCGCTGGCCGGCCGGGTGGATGCAGACGATCTCCTCGTCCTCCGACCACACCGCCATCATCGCGTCCAGGTCGGAGCGCTCCAGCGCCTCATAAAACGCGTTCTCGGCGTCCTGCGCGGTGGGAAAGATCTTCGCACTCACGGCAGCGCTTTGAGCGCGTGCAGTTCGCCGAGCACGCGATCCACCGTGAGATCCTTCATGCACTTGAAGTGGCCGAGCGGGCAGACCTGTTCATAGCACGGGCTGCACTCGAGCTGCAGCGACAGTATGCGCGCTGAGGGCGATAGCGGGCCGGTGTGCCCGGGACTGGAAGAGCCGAACAGCGCCACCAGCGGTCGGCCCGAGGCGGCCGCGACGTGCATCAGGCCGGAATCGTTGGACACCACCGCCGCGGCTTTGGCGATCAGGTCGATCGCGTCATCCAGGCTGGTCTTGCCGATCAGGTTGATCCCGGAAATTTTCCGGTTGTCCTCCAGGTCGCCCGCGGAACCGAGCAGCACCACTTGTACATCCAGTTTTGCGGCGAGCTCGCGAAAATAGGGCCAGCGCTTGGCGTGGCCGTATTCGGCGCCGGGACAAAGCACGACATACGGGCTCGCAATGCCGAAGCGGGGCACGACGTCGGTCAGGCCGGTCCGGATGCGCGGGGCGGGCAAGGGCATGCGCGGCTCCGCGCCCGGCGCCTCGGCAAGCCTAGCGTAATGCACCGTCATCGGCTCGCGCGGCTGCATCGACTTGTGGATCCTGTTCAACAGGCCTACGCGCGACTCGCCCATGTAGCCGACGCGCGCTGGAATCCGGGCGAGGGAGGGCGCGAGCGCCGATTTCAAGGTGTTCGGCAGGATATAGGCTGCGGCGTAGTCGCGCTCGCGCAGTGCCCGGCCCAGGCGCCAGCGGTCGCCCAGCTGCAGCTCGCCATGGCGCAGGTCGGCTTCGATGATCCTCGACACCTCGGGCATGCGGCGCAGGACCGGCGCCACCCAGGGCGGCGCCAGCATGTCGATCTGCGCGCCGGCGTGCTTTTCACGCAGGCGCATGAGCAGCGGTTGCGCCATCAGCGCATCGCCGATCCAGTTGGGCGCCACCACGAGAAAGCGCGGTGCGCCGGTAATGACGCGCGCGAGGTTAATGGCTTTTCTTCTGGCCTTTGTACCGATACTTCGTGCCGCAGTAGGGGCACATGGCTTCCCCGTGCTTCAGCACGTCGAGGAAGACGCGCGGATGCCGCGCCCACAGCGGCGCTCCCGCCATCGGACAGTGCAGCGGCAGGTCCTTGTCACCGAGTTCGACCTCGCGCGCGCTGTCGCTGCGGGTATCGGAGGCGCTCACGCGGGTTTCCCCTTCGATGCCTTTTTCATCGGCACCGGCGTCAGCCAGTGCTTGTGTTTGCGGTCCTTGCCGGTCACGACATCGAAAAACGCCTTCTGCAGCGCCTTGGTGATCGGGCCGGCCTTGCCCGCGCCGATCTGGCGCTGGTCGAGCTCGCGGATCGGCGTCACTTCTGCGGCGGTGCCGGTGAAGAAGCACTCGTCGGCGATGTAGATGTCGTCGCGCGTCAGCCGCTTGGCCCTGACCTTGTAGCCGAGGCCCTCGGCCAGTTCGATCACCGAGGTGCGCGTGATGCCGGTGAGCGCCGAAGTAAGTTCGGGCTCGTAGATTACCCCGTCCTTGATGACGAAGATGTTCTCGCCCGCGCCCTCGGCGACGAAGCCGTCGACGTCGAGCAGGAGGCCTTCGTCGTAGCCGTGCTGCGTCGCCTCCAGCGTCGCGAGCACCGAGTTCGGGTAGGTGCCCGACATCTTGGCGCGCGCCATCGTCACGTTGACGTGGTGGCGCGCGACCGAGGCGGTCTTCACGCGGATGCCCTTGTTCAGCGCTTCGGGGCCAAGGTAGGCGCCCCAGGGCCAGGCGGCGATCGCCACGTGCACCCGGGCGCCGACCGGCGAGACGCCCATTTTCTCCGAGCCATAGAACGCGATCGGCCGGATGTAGCAGGCCTCGTGGCCGTTGGCCGCCACGACGTCGATCTGCGCCTGCATCAGGCGCTCGAGCGTGTAGGGGATCTTCATCATGTAGATGTGCCCCGAATTGATCAGGCGCTGCGTGTGCTCGCGCAACCGGTAGATCTGCGTGCCGCTGACGGTCTTGTAGGCGCGCACGCCCTCGAAGACCGCGAGGCCGTAGTGCAGCGAGTGGGTGAGCACGTGGGTGGTCGCCGTGCGCCAGGGAACCAGTTTGCCGTCGTGCCAGATCCAGCCGTCGCGGTCCGCCATCGACAGCGCGGCCGCAGCCTTGGTTTTCGCCATGAATTCATTTCCCTTGAAGAAACGAAAAACAAGTTAACCACAAGCGCGCGGGTTGCGCCATACTATTAACATGATTGTTAATCCTATGGACCGCGTCTTCGCCGCGCTCGCCTCGGTGCCGCGCCGCCAGATCCTCGCCTTTCTCGGCCAGACCGCGCTCGCCACCTCCGACCTCGCCGCGCGCTTCGGCATGAGCGCGCCGGCCGTATCGCGCCATCTTTCGGTCCTGCAACAGGCGGGCCTGGTGTCGGCCGAGCGCCAGGGCCAGCGCGTGCTGTACCGGTTGCACCGCGACGTCCTGCTGGATGCGCTCGCGCGCTTCGCTTCCGAGCTGGACGGGCCGTTGCGCCGCGAAGCGGGCCTGCGCGCGCCCCGCGAAGCCATCTAGTGCTAGGCTGCTCCGGCAAAGGGGTGCCATGAACAACGAAAAAATCACCGTGCGGCAGACCGAGACCGGCCGGACGATGGAGGTCGTCGTCTTCAGCAAGCGCGAGCAGGCGATCGAGGTCGTGATCGGCGAGGGCATGCACAACATGAAGTGCGTGCTGACGCCGACGCGCAACGGCATGGCCTACGCCGGCAGCATCATGGGGCGCGAGATTGTCTACGAGCGCAGCCGCGAGAAGGTCAAGGCCGATCTCGAAATGGCCAATCCGCAGGTGCGCGGGCCCCGCGCGCGCTGAGTCGCGCGCTCCTGCACGCGCGCTGATTTAGCTGTAGGTGGAAAAGACCGTCGCCCAGAGCTGCCGAACCGCCGCCGATTTCGCCGCCACCTGCTCGAGCGGCACGCGCGCGTACTGCGCGCCGTTCAGCCGCAGCGCATGCTGCAGGCGCCGGAACTTGCGGTAGGCGTTGCGGCAGCGTTCGGCCAGGTCCTGCGGAATCAACCCCAGCGCGGCGGCCATCCCGAGCAACGCGATGTTGCCCAGGTTCTGCGTCAGTTCACCGTGCCGGTGCGCGTGCGCGAGTACGAGGAACTGCACCGCGAACTCGATGTCGATCATGCCACCCCGGTCGTGCTTCAGGTCAAAGAGACCCGAGCGGTTTGGATGCGCGCCGTGCAGCTTTTCGCGCATCGCAAGGATGTCGCGCGCGAGCACGGCCGGATCGCGCGGCCGGCGCAGGATGCGCTCGCGGATCTGGTCGAACTTTCGCCCGACCTCCCGGTCGCCCGCGCAGTAGCGCGCCCGCGTGAGCGCCTGGTGCTCCCAGGTCCAGGCGGCGTTCTCCTGGTATTGCTCGAATGCGGACAGCGACGAAACCAGCAGGCCGCTTGAGCCCGAAGGCCGCAGCTGCAGGTCGGTTTCGAACAGCGCGCCCGCGGAGGTGCGCGCCGAAAGCCAGTTGTTGTAGCGCATCGCGAGGCGTGCGTAGTTTTCCGGCGCGCGCTCGTCCGGATCGTCGTGCAGGAAGATGATGTCCAGGTCGGAGGCGTAACCCAGTTCCTTGCCGCCCAGCTTGCCGTAGCCGATCACGGCGAAACCGGGCCGCTCGCGGTGGCGCGTGGCGAGGCGGCTCCAGCACGACTCGAGCGCGACCTGCAGCACGATGTCGGCGAGCAGCGAGAGGTGGTCGGCGAGAACTTCCACGGTGAGCAGCCGGCCGAGGTCCTGCGCGAGCAGCCGGAATACCTGCGACTGGTGCTGCTCGCGCAGCGCGTTCATCTGGCGCTCGACGTCGTTGCCGGCGTCGGCGAGCGCAGCGCGCAGCCCGGTCTCGAACTCGCGCCAGTCGGGCGGGGCGTACAGCAGCCTGTCGTCGAGCAGCTCGTCCAGCAGCAGAGGATGCCGCGCGACATAGTCGGCCGCCCAGCTCGAGGCGCCGATCATGCGCGTCACGCGCTCCAGCGCCTCCGGGCGTTCGGCGAGCAGCGCGAGGTACGCGGCGCGGCCCGCGATTGCCTCCAGCAGGTCGATGCCGCGCGTCAGCGTCGCCTCGGGGTCCGGCGCCGCGGCGGCGGCGCCGGCGAGCGCGGGGATCAGGGTGTCGAACCGGCGCCGGGAGTCTTCGGGCAACTGCAGGTAGCGCTGGCTCGCGCGCAGCGCAGCAAGGCGCGGATGCTCGGGCCAGGGCTTGGGTTCGGTTTCCGTCCCGGGCTCGGCGAACACGGCCTGGAAATGGCGCGTGACCGCCTCGCGGTGCGCGTTCAGCGCGCCGCGGAACGCCTTCCAGGAACCGAAATCCGCCATCCGGGCGAGGCGCGCGCGGTCCTCGTCACCGGTCGGTAGTTCGTGCGTCTGTGCGTCGTCGAGGTACTGCAGCCGGTGCTCGACGTTGCGCAGGAAGACGTACGCTTCGCACAGTTCCGTCCGGGCCTGTTCCGGCAGCATTCGTTTCTTGTGCAGCAGATCCAGGATCAGCAGCGTCGGCCGCGCCGTGAGCTCCGGATCGCGCCCGCCGCGGATCAGCTGCAGCGCCTGGGCGATGAATTCGATCTCGCGGATGCCGCCCGGGCCGAGCTTGACGTGCTCGGCGAGTTCGCGCCGGGCAACGTCGCGCCGCACCTCCGCGTGCAGGCGCCGCATCGCCTCCAGCGTGCCATAGTCGAGGTATTTTCGGTAAACGAACGGGCGCACAATTTCTTGAAGGATTTTAATGCTGGATTCAGAACCTGAAACGGTGCGTGCCTTGATCCAGGCGTAGCGTTCCCATTCGCGCCCTTGCGCGACGAAATATGCCTCCAGTCCGTCGAAATTGCAGACCAGCGCGCCCGAATCGCCATAGGGCCGCAGGCGCATGTCGACGCGGAACACGAAGCCGTCTTCGGTCACGTCGTTCAGCAGCGCGATCAGCTTGCGCGCCGTTCGGTCCAGCCGCTGCGGGTCGGCCGGATTGTCCGCGCTATCGACACTGTCCGCACTGTCCGGGAGCACGAAGACCAGGTCGATGTCGGAGGAGACGTTCAGCTCGCCCCCGCCCAGCTTGCCCATGCCAACGACAATCAGGTTCTGTTCGTTCAGCCATTCGAGCGCCGCGCGGATGGTGAACTCGGCGAGCAGGGTCATGGTCGAACACACCTCGGCCAGGCGCGCCGCGGGCGTGCCGGGGCCGTCCAGGTCGCGCGCCATGGTCCGCAGCAGTACGCGCCGCCGCAGGCGGCGCAGCCTGCGCTTGAACGCAGCTTCGTCGTCGGCGCGGGCACCGGCCAGCGCGGCGCGCATCTCGTCGGCGCTGAACGGCGCGCCGGCCTGGCATTCGTCAGCCAGCGCCGGATGCGCCGCGAACCACTGTGCGGCACTGCGCGAAAGGGTAATTTTCCGAATCGGATCCGGCATTTACAGATAGAATACAGGAGCCTACAGAAGCGCGATGAGAACCGCCCTCAAAGCCCCGCTGCGCAATCTGGTGCGCGCGCTCGAGATTCTCGCCTGGGTGTCGTTCGTTGCCTTCGCGGTAGTGTTCCTGAGCCTGCGCTACTGGCTGTTGCCGAACATCGAGAACTATCGCGCGGACATCATCGCGAAAGTGTCGAGCTCGATCGGCCTGCCCGTGAAGATCGGCGCCATCACCACCGACTGGCAGGGGCTGCGCCCGCGGCTGTCGACCGTCGACGTGCGCGTCTACGACGCGAGCGGCCGCGAGGCGCTGGTGCTGCCGGCGGTGGAAAACGTCATCGGCTGGCGCTCGCTTTTTTTCGGCGAACTGCGCTCGCACTCCTTCGTCATCGACCGACCGAAACTCGCGGTGCGCCGCGATGCGGGCGGCGAAATCTACGTCGCGGGCATTCGCATTTCCGGCGACAGGGGCGAGGGCAAGGTCACCGACTGGATCCTGTCGCAAAGCGAAATCGTGGTGCGCGACGCCGAGATCGAATGGCTCGACGAAAAGCGCGGGGCGCCGCCGCTCAAGCTCTCGGCGCTCAATTTCCGGCTGCAGAATGACGGTGACGAGCACGCGGCCGGCCTGACCGCGCGGCCGCCGGACGAGCTGGGTTCCGGTCTCGACGTGCGCGCGCAGCTC
>Ga0315912_10004299_pt1 | contig 13577 bp, 12 predicted proteins | sample VfabasoilMG_FD_204469 | JGI IMG/M metagenome (GOLD analysis project Ga0315912, IMG submission 204469) | Garden soil microbial communities collected in Santa Monica, California, United States - V. faba soil | ecosystem: Environmental > Terrestrial > Soil > Garden | place: USA: California... | reverse complement strand
CACCGGAGAGCAATTTTCGGTGAGGTCTTCGGTGAGGTGAAACACCCGCCATATATTAGGTTTGTTGTCTGTATTTCTGTCATCGTCCGTCCCTGTGGCGGGTACTGATCAGCACCTCACCACCTCACCGAAAAAAACATATAAGAGGATTGCTAAATAATTTACACCAGAAAAGTTAGAACCGGATGAAACATAAAGGTCTTTTGTGTAGCAGACATGTATTGCTCTTTTTTGGATTGAGAATTTGTACATATATGTTTGTCTGAGTTCGTCTTACATTGTTAGTAATAAGCAACTGGAGGCCATGTGTTGACAGCAAAATTTGATTGTCGGATGGATGAGGATGAGCGCGCCATGCTGAAAGACTTGGCGCAACTATTAGAGCGCAAGGAATCGGACACCCTACGTCAATTGATCCGCGCGGCGCATAAAGAGATGTTTTGGAATGGTGAAGCCGCCGACAACACCGCGTCCGGAGCGATGGTTCGTGCCATGCCTTACCGTGTGGTGGCTCGCGGGGCAGGAAAACACACAAAACGTGTAAAAGAACGCCAAGGAGCGTGCTAGGAAGGCCGCCAAGCCCCGTTACTGAAAGCCCAGGGCATTTATTTCCCTGTCTAAACCATGTCTCGCCCATCAACCCCCCTCACCTTAGACGAACACGGCGGATCGCGCTTTGCCGATCTACCCACCGCGCAAACAGCGGCGCGGGCCGGCTTCGTGTTCGATCTCAAGTCGGCCTTGCGTGCTTTGCTTGAGACGGGCGAGCTCACGATCCGTGATGGGCAACTTGTCCCTACTGCACCACTGGAGTTACCACCCCATGACCCGCGACTATTACCCCCCGCCGCCTGACCTGCGCCCCGGCGCCGTCGTTTGGGTGTATGCGCGCGATAGCGGCGGCGAAGCGCAAGAGCAAAGTGTGGCCCAACAAAAGGCTGAGTTCGCCCGCTACTGCCAACAATACGCGCTGGTGGTGGCGCACGTTTTTGAAGATGAAGCCAAGTCTGGCACATCAGATAAGGGGCGCACTGGTTTGCAAACGATCATAGACCTGACCGCCGATCCCGATCTGCGCCCGCGTGCCGTGTTGCTTTGGAACTTCGCTCGCCTTGCGCGCAACACAGTTCTATCCAATTATTGCAAGTACACATTACGCTTTCGCGGTATTATCGTTCACTCCATCACCGACGCGATCCCAGAAGGGGATCACGCTCCCATAGTCGAAGCCTTGATCGACTTTGCCAATCAGGAAAAGTCACGGCAAACCGGGCGCGATGTGAAGCGCGCCTTACAGGTCTTGGTGCGTCAAGGCTTTGATTCGGGCGGCTTTCCTCCACGCGGCTACAAGGCCGAGGCCGTTGTCTTGGGGCATAAACGTAACGGCACGGCGCGCGTTGTTCATAAACGTGTGCCTGATCCAGAGCTCTGGGAGTTGGCTAAACTCGCATGGCAAATGCGCGCGCAAGGGCAGAGCTATCAAGAAATTCAGCAAGCCACTGAGGGCAAGCTCTATAAGACCAAGAATTGTTGGTCAACCTTTTTTCGCAACAAGACGTACCTAGGGATCGGAGTGTGCGGGGAATTGGAATTTCCTGACCACCACCCGGCCTTGATCGATCAAGCCACATGGGATGCAGTGCAAGCGAAGCAAGACGCGCGGCGCGCCCTCCTCACCCGGCGCGCTCGCTCGCCGGGCCTGCTCTCCGGGCTAGCCTTTTGTAAACTCTGTGGGGCACCGATGGATTACCAGCGCGACGGGCACAAGTGGCCTTACTACATTTGCTCGCGCAAATTGCGGGAGAACCGCCGCGCGTGCGCTGGCCGGTCAGTGAGCGCAACGAAAGCCAACGCCAAAATTTTAGAGCAAGTGCTAACGCGCGTCCTGACGGTAGACTTTGCCAGAGATCTACTAAACGAATTGCGCACGGAATTTTCCGACACCAGCGCCATTGATCACGAACACGACCGCATCAGCGCACAACTCGCGCAATGCGACCGCGCGATCAAGAATTTGCTTGACCTGGCTGAAGCATTCGGCGCGCCAGCGGCTATCCAACGCTTGCAAGAGCGGGAGGCTGACAAGGCGCGGCTACAATCTGAACTGCACTTACTGGAGGAAAGGCGCAGAGTAGCCCAAGTCGAGATCAACCCCGCCGCGCTTGACCTCGTGTTAGCCGCGTGGCGTGGCAACCTAACCCAAGCCCAAAGCGCGGGCGATCCGCGCGCTTTGCGGCGTTTGCTCAAAGGCTTTGTTGACCGGATCGAACTGGATTATGATCAAGTTGTGCTTCACTACACTTATCCCCTTGACGGATTTACTGTTAAGCAGGATACCCCCCTGTGGGGGCACTTAGTTTTCTAGGTTGAGGTTACCCATACAGTGTGTCAAGCGGGCTTGATACGCTATGTTTTACAGTCAAAAGGCTTGTCAAGACACTTGGCAAGCCTTTTTTGTTCGGTTTTTTATTAAGCACAGGAGGGTAGGGTTATCACCCACACTCAGTAGATCACGAAAGCACCCTGAGCCTGTCGAAGGGCGCGGGTTTCGACACGCTCAACCCGCTTTTTCGTGATCTACTGACACTACAAAACGATCCCAATGAAAAACAAAATCCCATATATCGCCAGCAACTGCGCCGTGCCACCCAGCGTCGCGTTGAGCGCTGGGCCGAGTACCGTATAAACGGCGCGCACATGACGGACGGCGAGAGGGGATGAAACGAGCGGCAGGAGGACCCAGGGCTGAAAGCCAAACGCCAACCATAAGACAATTGGCAACGCATACGCCACCAGCATCAACCCGACATATTCGGCCCGCGCCGCATCGCGCCCCAGCAAGACGGCCAGCGTGCGTTTCCCCGCGACGCGGTCGGTATCGGCATCGCGCACATTGTTAACCACCAAGATATTGGTGGCGAGTGCGCCAATGGGCAAGGAGACCAAAAACGCCTCTAACGTCACAGTCAGCGTCTCCACATAGAATGTGCCTACCACCGCGATTACGCCGAAAAAGACAAATACCGCGACATCGCCTAAGCCGTTGTAGCCCAACGGGAACGGCCCGCCGGTGTAAGCAATCGCCGCCACAATCGAAACCACCCCGATCACCAAAATTGGCCAACCCCCGATGGCGATGAGGTACAGGCCAAACAGCGCCGCGAGGCCGAAGACGAGCCACATGCCAGTTGCCACTTGACGCGGCGTGAGCAAGCCCGCGCTCGTCACGCGCGTCGGGCCGACGCGCGCGGCAGTGTCAGTGCCCCGTTTAAAATCATAGAGATCGTTAGCAAAGTTGGTGCCGATTTGAATACACAGCGCAGAACACAGCGTCACTAGTGCGACGGGCCAGTTGAAAACCCCAACGCGTAGGGCGAGCGCAGTGCCAACCACCACTGGCACCATCGCCGCCGTGAGCGTGCGTGGGCGGATCGCCATGAGCCAAATTTGCAAGGTGGAGAGAGGAGGAGAAGTGGGCATGGGGTGAGTGTAGCGATCCCCAGTTTAATTGTCAAAATAGAGTATCATCCCGCGCAATGCTACTCTTGGTTGTATTCATAACGGCCTTTGGATTGGCGGCGCTCACCACGCCGGTGGCGATCCGCCTCGGTCAACGCTGGGGCTTGGTAGATCGCCCTGGCGGGCGGCGCACGCACTTGGGCGACATCCCGCGCATCGGCGGCCTTGGGCTGTTTGCAGGCTTCTTTGTCACGGCGTTGGGTTTATTTCTGTTGGTCCCGTTACCAGTGGATAACCAACGCTTGCCGCTCTTCGGTGTCCTGCTCGGCACACTGTTCACCTTCCTCTTCGGCCTCGCCGACGACAAATTTCAGTTTACGGCGCGTCCCCAACTTATCGCTCAGATCGTCGCCGCGCTGATCGCGGTCGCGACGACCGTGTTCATTGAGCAAGTCACCCTGCCGATCATCGGCTTGGTGGATTTTAAAGCCGTGCGCTGGCTCATCACTTATCCCCTGACAATAGTGTGGATCATCTTGATGATGAATACGGTTAATCTCTTGGATGGCCTCGATGGCCTAGCGACTGGGGTGGGAGGGATTGCCGCTTTGCTCTTCGCCTTTCATTCGTATCAACTAGGTCAAACTGAGATTGCGCTATATGCGTTAGCTTTGGCGGGCGCATGCGCGGGGTTCTTGCTCTTCAACTTCAACCCGGCGCGCATCTTCCTCGGCTCGGCGGGGGCGATGGTGTTGGGCTTTGCGCTAGCAACGCTCTCCATCTTGGCCCCGGCACGGGTCGCCACGGCCTTGCTGGTGATGGCCTTGCCGATCATAGATGCGGTCTTTCAATTTTTTGATCGCTTGCGGCGCGGACATTCGCCCGGACAAGGCGACCGAGGCCACTTACACTATCGGCTGTTTGACTTAGGTTTTTCGCAACGCCAGATTGTCCTGGGCTATTGGTTGTTCTGCACCATCTTTGGGATGTTGGCCTTGCTTATCTCGTCGCGGATTTATAAAGTGGTGGCGTTAGGCTTTACTGGCGTTTTGGTGTTAGTTGTATTGGTGATCTTAAGCCGCCGACAACCGCCGCCAGAATAGTTGCGACAATGCTTATCTTTATCCCTCCACCCGCCGCAACGTCACGATCTCGCCACGCAACTGCTCGATCCGTTGGGGCAGGTCGCGCTCATGCCCCAGCCGCGCCAGTTGATATTTTTTAAAGGCGAGTTCGCCGCATAAATCGTAAAAGCGCGCGGTTTTGCGCCACCCGCCGCCCAATGCACCCAGCCGCGCCGAGAATTGCCCGCTGACAGAGCAGGCCGCGCGATATTGCGCGGCGGAAAGCGTCCCCAACGTCACTTCTTCCTGCAAGTGTTCGCGCATTACATGACCCTCACGCCACACCAAAATTAGGATGAAAACGAACATTCCTACAAAGCCTAGCCAATCCAACACGCTCCCCAACAAACAAATGGGCAAACTGCCGAGGCTGGCGAGGGCGTTGTGGAAACCGTGTAGGAAGATCGCTGTGCCATACCCCAAGACGGGCGCGATGAAGCGGATGACGCCGCGATTGAGCCGCGCTACCGCAAAGCCAATGCCGGTGAAGGCGGTGAGGGTGGCGTGCAAAAAACCAATCACAATGACGCGGATAATAGCGACCAAGACCAGCCCGCTCAGACCACCCTCGTGAAAACCGCTCGCGATGTAGTTGACGTTTTCGCTGGCGGCGAAGCCAAAGCCCACCAAACTGCCGTAGAGCACGCCATCCAAGAGCGAGTCGAACTCTTTGTAAAAATAAATAAACACACCTAACACCGCTAACCCTTTCACGGTCTCTTCCACTGGCGGCGCAACAAATACGGCAGTGCCAAAGCTCGCCAGCGTTTCACTACCCATGACAAAGATCAACCCCAAGCCCAAAAAGGTGTTGACAATGAGCGCCGACCCGGCGGCGACGATGGCCCCCCACAGAAACACGCCCAACATTAACCACACCGGCTCTTTTTCATACCGGTCAAACCACGTCAAGATCGTCGCATAAATCGCCATCGGAATGATGCCACATAACATGGACAGGGCAATACCAAAGAGTTGCATGATGATCTATTTCCTAAACCATTTCTTATAGTGTTTCGCAAAAGTGGAGGTTAGGTGAATGGCGGGCGATGAGAGACGTGTGCTGCGCTCGCCATGGGCTAAGCACGCCAGCAAATCGGCGGAGGTGTCCAACTGCGGCCAGCGGAGGGTGGCGCGCCCCAACTCGCGGTACGAGTGCGCGTCCGAGCCCACCGTGCCGGGCTTAGCGTGGTCGCGGGCAAAGGCAAGGGCGCGGGCGTTGTCGGCGGGGAAGATCACCCGCGCGTTAAAGACTTCAATCGCATCCACCAACGGCATAATCGCGACGAGATCCGTTTTGCGCCACGCCCCATGCCGCAAACGGTCAAACGGGTGCGAGACGCTAATCACAGCGCCCTGTGCGCGCAAGCGGGCGATAGCCTCGGTAGGTGTGAGGCCCGGCGGCACCTCTTCTTTGATAAAGTACGCCAACAACTCACCCTGCGTCGTCATGATCTCTTCGCCGATGATGATCAGATCAGGGGCAAGTGCTTGCGCTTCCAATGCGCCACGAATAGCGTTATGATCAGTGACTGCCAAACGGTGGACGCCCCGTTGTTGGCACACGCGCACGATCTCGGCCGGGCGCATCAGACAATCGCCGGAAACATAAGTATGTGAGTGGAGTTCAAGCGTGAGCATACGGGAGGGTGGCCCTCAACCAACGGCGAGGGGGAAATAGGCTCCGGCAGATATTAAGGTGTTAGCCAAAAACTGAAAAGGCGGTGTAGTGAAAGATTGTAATCCGCCTGACTTTAACTCGCAAGGAAACTTCATGGAAACTTTCTTCTCTTTTCTCGAAAAGCGCGTTGCCGATTGTTCATCGCTGATTTGTGTGGGACTCGACCCACACCCGGCCGATCTGTCCGCACCCACGGCCGAGGCCGCACTGGAGTTCTGTGCGCGCCTCATCCGGGAGACTGCACCTTACGCCGCCGCTTTTAAACCCAATGCGGCTTTTTTTGAGGCTCTCGGCCCGGAGGGTTGGCACGCTCTCAAACAGGTGATCGAACTCATTCAGGCTGAATCCCACCGCCTGGGGTCTATGATCCCAGTCATCCTCGATGCCAAACGAGGCGACATTGCTTCCACGGCCGAGGCGTATGCCCAGTCGGCGTTTGAGCAACTCGGTGCACACGCCATCACCCTCTCCCCTTATTTGGGGCAAGACTCGCTCGCACCCTTCTTGAAAAACCACGAGCGCGGCGCATTTATGCTGTGCAAGACCTCCAACGCCGGATCCGGCGATATGCAAGACCTACTGGTAACCGCCAATGGTCATGCGCCCCAACCATTGTATGAATATGTAGCGCAACTCGCCCAACGCTGGAACACCCAGGGCAACCTCGGCTTGGTAGTAGGCGCGACGCACCCCACCGCTCTGGCCCGGGTGCGCGCACTCGCGCCAGACTTGTGGTTTCTCGTTCCTGGCGTTGGCGCGCAAGGGGGCGATCTAGCGGCGACGCTCAAGGCTGGCTTGCGCGCCGATGGGCGTGGTTTGCTCATCAATGTCTCGCGGTCGTTGGCCCGTTCCGCTCAGCCCCGCCTCGAGATCCAAAAACTGCGTGATGAAATTTGGCAGTATCGCCCTGCCCCTCCCGCGCCAAACGCACAGGCACCAATTTCTGCCCTGGCGCATGATCTCCTCGCCTCTGGTTGTGTGAAATTTGGGCAGTTCACGCTAAAGTCCGGCAAAGTCTCGCCCATCTATTTAGACTTGCGGCGCTTGGTCACGCACCCAGCGATCTTGCGCCGGGTGGCGCACGCGTATGCGGAAAAATTGCGCGCGTTGCACTATGACCGCTTAGCGGGCATCCCTTACGCGGCCCTGCCCATCGCCACCGCCATCGCGCTAGAGTTGGAACGCCCATTGATCTATCCGCGCCGCGAGGCCAAAGACTATGGCACAAAAGCGACCATCGAGGGTGATTTTAACGCGGGCGAAACAGTGGTCGTGATTGATGACCTCGCCACGACGGGCGATACCAAGATCGAAGCGATTCAAAAACTAGAAGCGGCTGGGCTGAAGGCGCGGGACATCATCGTGCTCATTGATCGCGAACAAGGCGCTACGGAGACATTGGCGAAAGCCGGCTACAATTTTCAGGCAGTCGTTACGATCAGCGCGTTGCTGGAAGAGTGGCGAGCGAGCGGTGCGATCGCGGAGGCCCAGTTTGAGGAAGTAAAGGCATTTCTAAAAGACTGACAAGGTGAGTGGGTGAACAGGTGACAAGGTGAACTCTTATTTGACATTCACCCTGTCACCACGTCACCTCTTCATCCATCCATGTACAACCGCCTCCGCCCCCTTCTTTTCCGCCTCGACCCCGAAGAAGCCCATCGGATGACGCTGTCGCTCATCGGACTCGCTGGCATCGCTCTACCGGCACGCGTGGTATTTGGCACCGTGTTTGACGTCACGGACAAACGCTTGGAAGTGGAAGCCTTTGGGCTGAAGTTTAAGAACCCCATTGGGTTGGCCGCAGGTTACGACAAGAACGGGATCGCCGTACGTGGCCTCGGTCTGCTGGGCTTTGGGCATATCGAAGTCGGCACGCTCACACTCAAGCCGCAAGCGGGCAACTCGCCACCGCGCATGTACCGCGTGCCAGAAGCGAAGGCGCTCATCAATCGGTTGGGGTTTCCCAACGAGGGGGTCGAGGAATTTGTGACCGCCCCACCCCAGCCGCTCAAACCGCTCACCGGTCAAAAGTGGCCGATGCGGGTGGGCATCAATCTGGGCAAGGGCAAAGATACGCCGCTCGAACGAGCCGCCGAAGACTATGTGACCTTATTACAGCGCGTGCATGACCGCGCCGATTATGTGACGATCAACATCAGTAGCCCAAACACCCCCGACTTGCGAAAACTGCAAACGCGCGCCTTTGTGGAAGAATTGCTCACCGCAGTGGCCACAGCACGCCAGCGTTTGCCGCGCCGCGTGCCCTTGCTGGTGAAGATCGCCCCTGATCTGACCGAAGCCGAAATTGATGACGTGCTGTCGGCCATTGCTCAGGCTGGTTTTGATGGCATCATCGCGACGAACACCACCCTCAGCCGTGAGGGAACACCCGACTATGCGCGCCCGTTACAAGGCGGCCTAAGTGGTGGGCCGCTCAAGGCGCGCGCGACCGAAGTGATCCGATATATTGCTCAACAGACACACAGCAAATTGCCGATTATTGGTGTGGGTGGCATCCTTACCCCAGTGGATGCACTCGAGAAACTAGACGCCGGCGCGACGTTGGTGCAGGTCTACACGGGGTTGGTCTATGCTGGGCCGGGATTGGTGCGGGCCATCGCGCAGGCATTGCTCAAGCGACAGTGACCAGTCACTAACCGTTCTCCCCTAACTGTTACTGTCCGGCATCCCTCACCACCAAAGGGAAAAATGCAAATTCAGGCGTACCCGTAAATGGCGTGCGGGTGGCAGTCGGTGTCGGGGTCTCCGAGGGCGTGGGAGTTTGAGAGGGCGTTGAGGTCATAGAAGGCGTCGGCGTGCTGGAAGGCGTTGGAGTCCGTGACGGCGTTGGGGTAATGGTTGGGGTGGGTGATGGCGTAGGGGTGTTCGTGGGTGGCGGATTCACAGAGATCACAAATTGAATCTCACCTATACTCGGGCGCGGAAACCACAAACGGCTCGTGCCAACATTCTCCCGCACTAAACCAAAATTAATCGTATAGACGCCACTCGCGGCGGGGGCGCGCAACACAAAGTGATATAGGCGCTCCTCGTTGGGCGCGACGCCCGCTGTAGTTGTAATGCGCGTGCTACTCACCCAAGTGCTCGCATCATGAAACGGGTTTGCCACATCGCCGGGCGCGAGATACGTATCAGCGTCCCACGCATTCATGCCAGTGTTCTTCAATCGAACCTCGGCCACTTGCGTACTGCCCACCAACATCTCATTATCATAGAGATAGGTCACTAATTCCCCACGATAGATCGGCACCACTGCCACCACGCCATCGCTCACGTTGCTGTCAATATTCAGCGTCACGCCGCCCCACGTCTCATCATGCCCGCCGGCATATTGCCGAATGCGTTGATGATTCGACCACAACGAGTTGTCAATGTAGTTCAAATTCCACACGTGGGCGCTGGCGTTGTAGGCGCTGTGCACCCACGAGGCCGGCCAGATCACATCGGGCACATTGGCAATACCAACAAACGTGATCAGATTACGTGGGATGCCGTACACACCCGCAGTGTTGCCCCGCGCGCGCACCTGCGCCGACCACCCAGAAATGAACGACTTGGCCGCCTCTTGGCAGGCGAAATCGGTGTTGCCTTGATCGTAGATCTCAAGATCGTAATACAACACCGTGCCGCTCCCGTCGTTCATCGTCAATCCCAAATTCGTAGCGACATCCACAGCCGCATTGGCTTCGGCCACACCTTGCGCATACGCGACGCCGGTGTCATAACTCATCCGTGAGTTGTAGCCCGAACACGCCGCCTGCGGCCCCACCCACGTTGGGATGAAGCGCCAGCCTTGCAACGTCAACTGCGCCAACACCGACGCCGAGAGGCCAGAGTTGGCGCACCCCCGCGACGACCCGCCGATATATAAATTGACCGCTTGATATGGACTGTTCGGGAAAGCCCACGCCTGCCCTTGCGTGAGCGAGGGGTAATTACATTTATCGAATCCCTGCCCCTGAAACGCTAAGGTGCGGTCGCCCGCCACATTCGGCGCGAGCGAAGTTTCAGTGAACGAGGTTTCAGTCGGAGTGGTCTCGGGCAAAGACATGGCCTGCCAGGTCTGCCCTCCATCAAAAGTGCGGAGCAAACGGGACGCTTGCCGACAAATGCCATTTGAAGCGCAACTGCTAGAGGTAGACACTGCCCACTTTACGCCGGGCGTGATCTGTCGTTCGTGCGTGATCCCCGCCGCCGGCGGCCTCTGGGGCGCGTCGCTCGCCACAGCCCGCCAGGTCTCTCCGCCATCGTCAGTGCGATAACTTAAATGTGCATCATCGCCCATTACGTCACCCGCCAGCACCCCGACCTGCTCATCCGTGAAATGCACGGGCTCGCCAATTGGCAGGCTCAACCGTTCCCACGTTGCACCGCCATCATCGGTTCTAAACAAAACGCCAAGGTTAAAGTTGCGGCTGGTCGCACGTTTGACCACCAGCCAACCGGTGCGCTCATTGATAAACTGCACGTACACTGCTCCAGCCAGCGCCTCTACTTCATGCGGTTCAAACAAAGCCAGCGAATGTGTCTGCCAGGTTTGCCCGCCATCGGTTGTGTGGGCTAGCGCATAACGCATCACCTCGCCTGCCTCCAATTGGGTCAAGATCGCCCAACCCAATAGCGCATCAGCGAACGACACCGCGCTCAGCTCCATGCCAGCGGTTGGCGGCGTGATCAGCGTCCAGTTTCTGCCAGCGTCGGTTGTGCGATAGAGATCGTCATCCAACCACACCCAGCCTGTTTCGGCGGTGAGTGGTTGAAAATCGCGGAGATGGCTAAAAGTCGCGGGGAATGAATCGGGGTCGGGCGGCTCGGTTACAGCGGCGGGCGCGAACACAAACGCGACCGCGCCTACGAGGAACGCTATCCACAATCCTAGTCGTTCGGAAGAAGGGTGTAACACTTTCACATCGCCTGCTTTTCATTGAAGGGGCACGATCAACACTTGCCCCACTAACAACGCATCTGGGTCGGTGAGGTGATTATATTGAATCAGCGCCCCCAAAGAGACCCCATGCTGTTCCGCGATGCTCGTGAGCGTGTCGCCCGGTTGCACGGTGTACCACACGCGGCTGGGTGTATAGGCACCGCTGATGGCGGGGATCGAAGGATCACCCGTAGCAATGCTCGCTCCAACCGGCGTGTCGGGCTCAAGGGTTTGAATATGGGTGAAGCCGGGGTCAATGTAGCGGAGGTTCATCGTCTCAATAATCGGGATGACGTTATACGTAGGATTATTAGAGCGACGCCCCATGGCCGCAATCACCCGAACGGCCCATGAGTCCGCGAGGGCCGTCAGGCCCACTTCGTCTTGCGGTATGCCCATTAATTGGGGCGAGGCCACGCTCAAAAAATTGCGCGGATAAGGGTCGTTGCGACGGGTGACCACATCTGCTGGTGGTACATCTAATACAACTTCAATGGACTGGAGCGGGTTGTAGGTGACGGCGACTAAGTTAGATGAAAGATAGAGTTTGGGTAGCGGCCAGCGCGCGCACACCTTGGCCCACAGTTGGCAGGCGCGCGCGATTTGGGCATCGAGGCGCGGTGCCACTTGGTTCACCACCGCCTCATCAAACGCATAATAGCGCACATGCACATACGATCCGGTCCACGCGCGCAACTCACCCCAGATAGTGCTCGGTGGTGCGATCCGCACCCACCCGGCCATCGGGTCTTGTTGATAATACTGTGGCACTTGAAAGATCGCGGCGTTGCCTTCCGAGGTAAGGTAAGCGCGCGCGACGTTGGCTTGCACCATATCCACTTCCAGCGCGGCGATAGAGAGCACGATGGGCGGGGCTTCAGTGAGGTGTAGGCGCGGGGCCGGGTCGGGCGCGGGCAAGCGTGACCGCAACAACGCAACGCGCATATTCTTCCATTCAAAGTTGGGGGTGTGGTCTAGGCTAGAGTCGGCTTGCCCATCGTGCGCCAACTTCTCTTCCAATTGCACAGCGGCGGCGACATCAGTGTTAATTTTTTCCCACCCACTCAGGGCGATGCGCCACGCCCAAAGGCCCCCAATGACCAAGATCCCCAGCATGCTCGCCAAACCCACCCACCACAACTTCGAGCGTTTTAGGCGTGGTTCAGGGGGAGGCTTTACGGCGGGGAGCGACGGGCGAGGCGGTGGTGGCGGGGGGAGAGTCCCAGTGGTGTCACGCGGAGCTTCAGAGACTTCCCACTCAATATCAATGGACATCGCGGTGGATCATCATTTCTTCTTACGCGCGGGAGCCGCCGCACCTTCGGGTGTCCAGTCTTCGGGCAGACGTGCGCCCTCGCCAAAGAAAAACTCTTCGAGTTGTTCCATGAGGAAGCGTTGGGCGTTGGGATCGCGCAGGTTGAGGCCGTAGTGGTTGATGAGGAGCGTGGATTGCGGTTGCCACAGTTGCCATGCTTCTTGCGACACATTCTCAAAAATGCGTTTGCCCAGCTCGGTGGGGAAAGGCGGGCGCGGTAGACCGGGCAGTTCGCGCCCAAGTTTGACACAATTGACGAGGCGAGGCATAGGGGTATCTCCAACTTCTAAATGACGGAGGTGAGGCGTACTACGGCGCAGGCGTCCCGCCCACATACCAGGCGAAGACGCGTGGGGCGCTGAGCGCGCCCGCGACATCATAATTTTGCCCGCCAGCCGCGGCCGCTTTTTGACGCACCACGCTCACTTGCCAACGATAGGTATGCGGCAAGGCATCCTTCGGCTTGAGGTCGGGCGAGAGGATCCATTTGGTCTCGGTCGTTTGGAACTTGCGGATTGAGGCGCAATTGCAAGTCAGGTCTTCTACAGTCACCTGATACGCTTCATTAGAGCGCAACGTCCCCACCGAAGTCCATTGCAGGCTGACCACATCGCCGCCCACAAAGGCTTGCCCGTCAATGGGCAAGAGCGGGTTGGGTGCGAGATAAGGCGGCGGCTGAGTAGCTGTCGGGCTGGGGCCAGCCGTTGGGATCTGCTCATTGGGGATAATCAGCGTTTGCCCAGCGAAAATTCGCTCGCAGTCGGGGAGGCCGTTCACTTCCATCAATTTCCCGATATTCACATTATAGAACTTGGCGATACCCGCACAAGTGTCACCCGGATGGATGACGTAAGTGACGCGCGGCTCGGTGGTGGGGAGGCCGGCGGGTAAGGTGGCAGAGGGCAACGGTGTCGGCGTAGGCGTCGGTTGGGGCAACTTTAACACCATCCCCACCGACAAGATGCACCCGACATTCAGGTTGTTCGTGTCAATGATGCTCTGCACGGTGATCTTATAGCGGAAGGCCAACCCAACGCAAGTATCACCGCC
>Ga0315912_10004298_pt1 | contig 13578 bp, 14 predicted proteins | sample VfabasoilMG_FD_204469 | JGI IMG/M metagenome (GOLD analysis project Ga0315912, IMG submission 204469) | Garden soil microbial communities collected in Santa Monica, California, United States - V. faba soil | ecosystem: Environmental > Terrestrial > Soil > Garden | place: USA: California... | reverse complement strand
TACGCGGCACGCTGGCCGCGCCACGCATGACATTCTATTCAGAGCCCGCCATCTCGCAGTCGCAGATCGCCTCGCTGATCCTCGCCGGTGGATCGCTCGAGTCCGCGCAGAACTCCTCCGAGCCCGGTGCCGGACGCAATCCGCTGCTGGCGCAGGGCGGCGCGATCATCGGACAGCGCTTCGGCAGCCAGGTCGGCATCGACGATGTGAGCATCGAGCAGAACCTGAATGCCGAAACCTCGCTGGTGCTGGGCCGGTATCTCTCGCCGCGGCTGTACGTCAGCTACGGCATCAGCCTGGCCGAGGCCATCAATACACTGAAGCTGCGCTACACCATCGGCGACCGCTGGACCTTCAAGACCGAGACCGGCGAAGAACAGAGCGCCGACATCGAATTCACCATCCGCAAGAAGTAGGCCGCGGGCACCGGATCAGGCGCCCGCCCGCAACTGCCGGCCCCGTCACAGTCATGGACTTGCGTCCGCCCCCGCCATGTGTACTATTGTACTAGTACACATGGTCACGTTATGTTCATCCTGAATCCGCACTCCGCCGTTCCGATCTACCAGCAACTCATCGATCAGGTACGGCGGCTGGTCGCGGGCGGGCAACTGGCGCCGGGTGCCGAACTCCCCTCGGTGCGCGACATGGCGCAGCAGTACACCGTGCACCCGATGACCATCTCCAAGGCCTACAGCCTGCTCGAGGCCGAGGGCGTGCTGGAGCGCCAGCGCGGCAAGCCCATGCGCGTCGCGGCACAGAAGCGCAGCCACTCGACGCTGGCCGCCCGGCTGAAGCAGCTCGAACCGCAGCTCGAGGCACTGGCTCTGTCGGCGCGGCAGCTCGAACTCACACCTGACGAAGTGATCGCGCAATTGAAGAAGAGACTCGGAGACAAGTCATGACCGCAGCAGTCAGCATCCGCAGCCTGAGCAAATCCTTCGGCAGCCAGGCAGTACTGCAGAACATCTCCACCGAGGTGAACCCCGGCGACGTGGTCGGCGTGATCGGCAAGAACGGCGCCGGCAAGACCACGCTGCTGGAAACCCTGCTAGGCTTTTCGCCGCCCTCGTCGGGCAACGCCGCGATCTTCGGCGAGGACTGCCGCAGCATGTCGGCTGCCACGAAGGCCCGCATCGGCTTCGTGCCCCAGCAGGATGAGCTGCTGCCCACGCTGACCGGCAAGCGCCAGCTCACCATGACCGGCTCGTTCTACTCCAACTGGGATGGCGCTCTGGTCAACCGTCTTGCGCAGGAGTGGGAAGTGCCGCTGGATCGGCGCGCCTCGGTGCTCTCCGGCGGCGAGCGACAGAAGCTCTCCACGCTGATGGCGCTGGGCAACCGTCCTGACCTGCTGGTGCTGGATGAGCCCGTGGCCAGCCTCGATCCGCTGGCGCGGCGACGCTTCCTGCAGCAGTTGCTCGAGATGGCCGCCGATGAGTCGCGCGCGGTGATCTTCTCCACGCACATCGTCTCGGACCTGGAGCGCGTGGCCAACCGCATCTGGCTGATGAAGGACGGCCGCCTGCTCTGGGATGGCGATCTCGACGCGCTGAAGTCCTCCGTGCGCCGCCTGCACCTCTTCGCGCGCCGCCGGCTGCCCCTCACGCTGGACTTCCCGGGAACGATCTCGGCGCGGCAGGCCGTGGATGGACTGAGCGCCACGGTCGTGGTTCGCGATCTGGATGACGCCCGTCTGCAGGAAGCCTCCGCGCGCCTCGATGCGCGCATCGAGAGCGAAGGGCTGGGCCTGGAAGACATCTTCCTGGAGATCCACGGATGAGCGCCGTACTGCGCATCGCACTCGCTGCCTTCTCCATCGTGCCACTGCAGCGGGCGCTCAATCTCATCGGCGCCGCCATCACCGTTCCCGCGCTTGTCTGGGAGCTGGTGCATCCGGCGCATGCGCCCATCGCCACCTTCACCATGTTCATGGGCATTCTCCTGATCGTGCTGACGCCTTTCTTCGGGGGTGGAGCAGCCCTTCGATATGCCTCCACGAAGTCCCTGCTCCATCTGCGGCCTCACGGGCGAGCGCGAATGCTGCTGGGCGCCGCACTCGCCATCACGCTCATCGCCGCGCTGGTTGCCCTTCCCATGTTCGTGCTGCAGTGGCTGCAGCCGTCGGGCGCCCGATTGCCGGTTCCAGGCGGAACGCTGTTGCCCGTCATGTGGCTGTGCACGGTGCTGGCCTGGATCGGAGTGTTCGGCTTTCTCGGTGGACCGCCGGCACTCCGGCCCCTGCTGTTCCTCATTCCGTTCGCGATCGGTCCGATCGTTCGTTACGTGGGCACCAGCAGCTTTGGTGTCATGTGCTTTGCGCTGGTCGCCCTCGCCGCCTTCCTGGCCTTCCCGTTCTGGTATGCGCTCACGGATACCGTGAAGCGGCCGGGCATGGGTGGCGATCCCGCTGTGGGCAGCTTCGGAAGCGCCTCCTGGCAGGGACTTCAGCTTGAATCACAGCCCCTGCCCTCGCGCACCGGTGTGCTCCGTCACTACCTGATGGGTAGCGCGACGCTGGCCACTCCACTTCTGTCGGGCTTCGTGATGGTGCTGTTCATGGCCCTGGTGTCCGCGATGCCGCTGTTCGTCGGGAGACCCTTCCGGGGCATGAACCCCTTCCTGTTCCTCATGCTCGGGATACTGGGCATGTCGGCTGCGACCCAGGGCCACATCCTGGCCCGCCGCGCGCGCCTGCTGTGGCTGCGCGCCGGCCAGGATCGCGCCGCATTGTTCGCGCTGGCCCGCCGCGAGGGACTGATCTTCACCGCGATGATCTACGCCTTCCCGCTGGTCGTTGTGCTGGGCGCTGCCGTCTACTCGCAGCCTGAACGAACCGGCGAGCACCTGGCCTTCGTCGCGGCCGTGCTGACATCGGCCATCTGCCTGCTGCACGCCGGACTGTCGACCACCCGCAATTGGGCTTTCCCGGACATTGCGCTGATGACCATCATGGTGGTGGTGCAGATCACGATGGTGGCGCTGGCGCACCCCGGCGCGGAGAACTCCATCGCCTGGGCGCTGGGATTCACCGCAGGGTTTGCGGTGCTGACGGCCGTTCTCGGCGCCCATGCCCGGCGCCGCTGGCTGCTGCTCGACTGGCGCGTGATGCGGATGCTGCAGACGGGGCGGTAGGCGTTCGCCAACGCCGCAGCTACGGAGCGATCACCTCGACCTTTGGGAAGTAGCTGCGGTAGCGGCTTGGGTCACGCGTGAGGATCCCGCAGCCCAGGACGAAGGCATGCGCCCCGATGAAGAAATCCGGCAGAACCTGGTGCCGAGGACCGCCATTGCGGCGATAGCGCCGGTGAGCATGCCCTGCAAGAAACAGCGCGGGCCGGGACAATTCCTTAAATGAGAGATCCAGCACCTGGAGCTGCTCATCCAGCTGCGGAGGCGATTCGAACGACGCCGCAAGCTCGGCATAGATCACGGGATTGACGCACATCTCATGTATCTGCGACTGGATTCGCAGCTGTCGCTCGGACCATTCTTCCCACGGGGACGGATCTCCCAGCAGGTCGAGCAGGATGTTGGTGTCGACCAGCAGCAGCCGACTACTCCTCGTCCGGGGACGGGCCGCGAATCATCCTCATGTATTCGTCCACGCTGCAGCCCAGCTTGATGGGAGCACTGCCACGCGCACGATCCCACCGGTCCGGCCGCCTCGACTCCTGGGCGTGAACTGCCGCCTGAACGGTGACCTTTCCGTCATCGCCGAGGACGAAGGCGACCTCGTCGCCCGGCTTAAGTCCGAGTGCATCCCGGACTCGTTTGGGAATGGTGACCTGCCCTTTGACTGTGAGTGCGTTGGCCATTTGCATGAAAGTATTACACAATTTCAGCGAGTCTTACTTCCACAGTCATTTCTGACGGATTCGAAGGAATTTCCTGGCTCGGTGGCCCTCTATCCTTGCATAACTGAATTTTTATGCATAAGATTCGGATTCTTATGCACACCGACCGCCACCAATCCGACCGCCGCAACACCATCCTGCGCCACCTGCAGGCCGGTGCCGTGCGCCGCCAGTCCGATCTGGTGAACTTGCTCAAGCAGGACGGCTTCGAAGTCACGCAGTCCTCGGTCTCCCGGGACATGCGCGAGCTCGGCGTGCTCAAGGCCCAAGGACGCTACCTACCTCCGGGCGCCGACACCGGCCCCGCGCAGGACAACTTCTCCGCCATCTCGCGCTTCGTGCGCGAGGTGAAAACGGCCGGCCCCTCCCTCACCGTCATCAAATGCTCGGTGGGCGCCGCCGGCAGCGTAGCCGTGGCCATCGACCGCTCCGGCTGGCCCGAAGTCGTCGGCACCATCTCCGGCGACGACACGATCTTCCTTGCCACGCAGGATGCCGAGGCGCAGTCGCGTCTCCTCGGTCATCTGCGTGCCGTCTTCCGCATCTAAGAAAGAAAACCATGACTACGACTTCCAAGGGCACGACCCCTATTTGTTTGGCCTATTCCGGCGGCCTCGACACCTCCTTCCTGGTGCCGTGGGTGGCCGAGAACACCGGCCGGCCCGTCATCACCGTCACCGTGGACACCGGCGGCATCGACGCCGCGGCCGCGAAGATGCTGGCCGAACGCTCGAAGGCCCTTGGCGCCATCGCGCACCACCAGATCGACGCGCGCAGCGACTACTACGAGCAGGTGCTGCGCTTCCTCATCATGGGCAATGTGCGGCGGGGCAACCTGTATCCGCTGTGCGTGGGCGCCGAGCGGGTGATGCAGGCGCAGACCATGGCGCGCGTGGCCCGCGAGCTGGGCTCGGACATGATTGCGCATGGCTGCACCGCGGCCGGCAACGACCAGGTGCGCTTCGAAGTGGCGCTGCGCACGCTGGCGCCGGACCTGGCCATCTTCGCGCCCGTGCGCGACAAGGCCTTCAAGCGGCAGGAAGAGCTGGATTACCTCACCGCGCGCAACCTGCCGGTGCCGCCGCATGGCGCGGCGTACTCCATCAACCGCGGCCTGTGGGGCGTGACCATTGGCGGCACCGAGACGCTGACCTCCAAGGGCAGCATTCCGGAATCCGCATGGGTGCTGTCGAAGGGCGTGTTCGACAACCCGCCTCCCCCGAAGAAGCTGACCATCCGCTTCGAGAAGGGCCGGCCGGTCGGCCTCGACGGCAAGAAGCTGTCGCCGGTGGAAGTGATCGAGCAGCTCGAGATCATCGGCGCCGCCTTCGGCATCGGCCGCGGCATCCACCTGGGTGACACCATCATTGGAACCAAGGGCCGCGTGGCCTTCGAAGCGCCCGCGGCAGACATCCTGCTGAACGCGCATCGCGAGCTGGAGAAGCTCGTGATGACGCCGCGCCAGCAGCGCATCAAGGAGCTGGTCTCCGGCCCCTATGGCGACCTGGTGCACGAAGGCCAGCTGCTGGATCCGGTGTGCCGCGACATCGAAGCGCTGCTGCTGAATTCGCAGGAGCGCGTCACGGGTGACGTGCACCTGCTGCTGCGCGTCGGCTCGGCCTTCGTCGAAGGCGTGGAGTCCGACTACTCCATGATGAAGGCCTCCAAGGGCGCCTACGGCGAAGCCGTCGGCGAATGGACCCCGACGGATGCACTGGGCTTCTCGAAGATCGTTGCTCTCACCGGCATGTTCCATGCTCGCGCCGGCGAGCTCGCAAAAGGAAAGTAAGCAGATGGCCATGCGAAGTGTGGTGGTGGACAAGGTCGGCTCGGTGACGCAGGCGCTGAACCTGAAGCACGACCTGCGCATTTCCTCCGATGACATTCCCGCCGAGGAAGGCGTGGTGCTGGTCGTGGAGGTGCTGACCAACAAGTCCAACTACAACACGCTGGAGCTGACCAGCGGCCGCATGGCGAAAGTCGTGCGCGGCGACGTGGTCGTCGGCGCACTGGGCCCGCGGCGGGCGCTGTTCGGCTACTCCGGCCACGTGCCCGCGTCGGTGAAGGCCGGCGACATCATCCAGATGCTGAACATCGGCGGCGTGCTGGGCATCTGCGACTCGGTGAATCCCGACAAGGGCAAGCCCTTCGACTGCAAGGTGCTGGGCGTGGTGCTGCAGTTCCCCTACCTGGGCGAGCGCATCGGCGTGCCGGCGCGCGTGGGTTCGCGCAAGCTCGACTTTGACGCCACGCTCGATGCCAACGGTGTGCCGGTGGTTGCACTGGCCGGCACCTGCATGGAGGCCGGCAAGACGGCGGCGGCCTGCTCCATCGTCTCGCGCATGCGGCATCGCGGCCTCACCGTCGATGTGTTCAAAGCCACGGGCGTGTCGTTGCGGCGGGACATCCTGGCGATGGAAGACGTGGGCGCCCGCAATTCGATGATCTTCACGGATCTCGGCGTGGTCACCACCACCGCGAAGACCGGGCCGGCGCTGACGCGCTCCATGCTCACCGAACTTTCGGCGCGGAAGCCGGATGTGATCGTGTTCGAGCTGGGCGATGGCCTGATCGGCACCTATGGCGTAGCCGCCATCCTCGAGTGCGAGGACATCCGCAAGGCCATGACCAGTGTGGTGCTGTCGGCCAATGATCCGGTCGCGGCCTGGGGCGGCGTGAAGATCCTGCGCGAGCGCTACGGCATCGAGCCGGCCGCGGTCACCGGTCCTTCCACCGACAACAGCGTGGGCGTGGACATCATCGAGGAGCAGATGAAGGTGCGGGCGTTCAATGCCATCACCAATGGCGCGGCGCTGGGCGATCACCTGATCGATCACATCGGCCTAGCGGCGAAGTTCCCGGCCCCGGCGGCGAACTAGGCGGCGGACTGAGATGAGCAACACCGTCCCCACCATCGTGCTCGGCGGCACCGGCTATGTGGCCGGCGAACTGCTGCGCCTGATCGCCGGCCATCCGAACCTGAAGCTGGCCGGCATCCTGTCGGACAGCCAGCCGGGTGAGCTGGTGTCGAAGGCCTTCGGCCATCTGTCGTCGGTGTATCCGGACACGAAGTTCTCTTCCATCGAAGAGATCGAGCAGCTCGTGGCGACGCTGCCGCGCAGTGCGATCTTCTCGGCCGCGCCGCATGGCGCCTCGGCCGCGCTGATCGACCGGCTGCTGACCAAGGCCGAGGCCGCGGGGACGAAGCCGAGCGTCGTGGACATCTCTGCCGACTATCGGTTCGCGACCAACACCGCGTATGCGGCCGTGTACAAGCACGACCACGGCGCGCAGAACCGGCTGCCGCAGTTCACCTGCGCCGTGCCCGAACACCTGGGTATTGCGCCCACGCCGCACATCGGCCATCCGGGCTGCTTCGCCACCGCCATCCTGCTGGCCTCGGTGCCGCTGCTGAAGCTGGGCATCGCCACGCCCACTCTCTTTGTCAGCGGCGTGACCGGCAGCACCGGCGCCGGCCGCAAGCCCATCGAAGGCACGCATCATCCGATGCGGCACAGCGATCTCTACAGCTACAACGCCCTCGCCCACCGGCATGCGCCCGAAGTCGCAGCCGTGGCCAAGGCCGCCAGCGGCGTGGACGCGCACTTCGCCTTCGTGCCGCACTCCGGCCCGTTCGCGCGGGGCATCCACGTGACCGTGCAGGCGCAGCTCGCGAAACCCGCCAGCACCGCCGAGATCGTGGACCAGCTCAAGACCTTCTACTCGACCACGCCCTTCGTCTCCGTGAGCGCCACCGCGCCGCGGGTGAAGGAGATCGCGGGCAGCAACTACGCCCGGCTCTCCGCCGCCAGCGATGGCAAGACCGTCGCGGTGATGAGCGTGCTCGACAACCTCAACAAGGGCGCTGCCGGCGGCGCGGTTCAGTGGATGAACCGTCTGCAGGGATTGCCCGAGACCGCAGGTCTCACCGCACCCGCCGCCGGTTGGACCTGACGCATCGATTGACCGACCGAGACTGACTGAACAATCACAAGGAGCCTTGACCGCAAGGAACGACAAATGAGCACCGCACACGCCATGGCAACAGGACACGATTCGCACGCCGCGCATGACCCGCTGGCGCCCGTCTTCGCCCAGTACCCCCTCGAGGTGCTGCGCGGTGAGGGCGTGTGGCTGATCGGACGCGATGGGCGCCGTGTGCTGGACCTGTATGGCGGCCATGCGGTGGCAGCGCTGGGCTATGGCCATCCGGCCTGGACCAAGGCGGTCAACGAGCAGACCAGGACCCTCAACTTCCAGAGCAATGCCGTGCCGCTGGACGTGCGCGTCCGCGCCGCCAACAAGCTCATCGCCTTCTCGAAGCTGCCGGTGAAGAGCGTGTTCTTCGTGAACAGCGGCGCCGAGGCCAACGAGAACGCGCTGAAGATGGCGTTCACGCTGAATCCCGGCCGCACGGAAGTCGTGGCGCTGGAGCAGAGCTTCCACGGCCGCACCGCCGGCGCCGGCGCGCTGACCTGGGGCGCGGCGAAGAAGTGGTATGGCTTCCCGCGCACGCCCTTCGATGTGAAGTTCCTGCCGCGGCGCGACTTCGCCTCGCTGGCGCAGATCACCGAGAAGACCGCCGCCGTGGTTGTCGAGCCCATCCAGGGCGTGGGCGGAGCCTTCGATCTCGGCTCCGAATACCTGCACGCCCTGCGCAGACGCTGCGATGAAACCGGCGCCGTGCTGATCTTCGACGAGGTGCAGTGTGGCTTCGGCCGCTGCGGCGAGCCCTTCGCCGCGAACCTGTACGGCGTGCTGCCGGACATGATCACCAGCGCCAAGGCGCTGGGCAACGGCTTCCCCTGCTCCGCGCTGCTGATGATGGAGAAGGCCGCCGCCGCCGTGAAGATGGATGCCCTCGGCACCACCTTCGGCGCCGGCCCCATCGCCTGCGCCGCCATCGAGGCCACCGTCGATGCCATCGAGAACGAGGACCTGCTGGCGAACGTGCGGCGCGTGTCGGCGTACATCCGCAAGACCTGCATCGTCGGCCCCGTGACCGGTCATCAGGGCGCGGGCTTCCTCACGGGCCTGATCTGCAAGACTCCTGCCTCGCAGATCCAGAAGGCGCTGCTGACCGAGCACAACATCCTCACCGGCACCAGCGGCGATCCGAATGTGCTGCGCCTGCTGCCGCCCTTCATCCTCAAGGAGCCCGAAGTCGACCTGCTCGCCGCCGCCCTCGCGCGGCTGGGCTGAGAGAACCCAGGGATATAGAAGAACAACAATGAAACGCTTCATCGACCTCGCGGATCTCGAACCCGCCGCCGTGCGCGACCTGATCGCACTCGCGCAAAAGCTGGAGAAGAATCCGGAACCCAGGGCCCTGGCCGGCAAGGTGCTGGGCCTGCTGTTCATGGACCCATCGCTGCGCACGCTGGCCTCGTTCCAGTCGGGCATGGCGCGGCTGGGCGGCACCTCGTTCGTGATCACGCCGGGCTCGGGCACCTGGAAGCTGGAGACCCGGCACGGCGCCGTGATGAACGGCGACCGCGCCGAGCACATCCGCGAAGGCATCCCGGTGCTGGCCTCCTATGCCGATGCACTGGGCATCCGCGCCTTTGCCGAAGGCATCGACCTGAAGACGGATCTGGCCGAGACCACCTTCAAGGCCATGGCCGCGCTGGTGGACAAGCCGCTGATCAACATGGAATCGGCGATGAACCACCCCTGCCAGGCGCTGGCGGACTGGAAGACCCTGGACGAACTGAACGTGCCCACGACGGGCAAGTTCGTGCTTTCCTGGGTCTACCATCCGCGCGCGCTGCCGCTGGCGGTGCCTGCCGCCACCATGACCATGGCCGCACAGCGCGGCATGGAAGTGGTGGTGCTGCGCCCAGAGGGCTATGAAATCCCCACCGCGCTGCGCAACAAGGCGGAGAAGCTCGCCAAGGCCTCGGGCGGCTCGTTCTCCGAGACCACCGACCGCGCCGCCGCGCTCCAGGGCGCCACCGTGCTCTACGCCAAGGAATGGGGCTCCACAAAGCACTACGGCAACGCCGTCGGCGACGCGGACCTGCGCGAGCACCTGACCAACTGGTGCGTCAACGAATCCTGGTTCGAAGGCGCCACGCCCGACTGCAAACTCATGCACTGCCTGCCCGTGCGCCGCAATACGGCGGTGGCCGATGCCGTGCTCGATGGCCCGCGCAGCGTGGTGCTGCGCGAAGCCTACAACCGCATGCCGGCCCAGATGGCCGTGCTGCACCGTCTGCTCTCTGCCTCGTAAGGAAATAGCCCGATGATCATGCACAGCCCCGACAAGTCCGCCGCGATCCGCGCCCTGCGCAGTGCCGCGCCGTACATCCGTCTGTACAAGGGCAAGACCTTCGTGGTGAAGGCCGGCGGCGCCGTGTTCGGCGACGCGGTGGCCACCAAGGCGCTGATCGAGCAGCTCGCCATCCTGCACGCCCTGGGCGTGCGGGTGGTGATGGTGCATGGCGGCGGACCGCAGCTCACGCAGGTGACCGAGGCCATGGGCGTGCCCACGCGCATGGTGCAGGGCCGCCGCGTCACCGACGAGAAGGCCATCGACACCACCTCGATGGTGCTGAACGGCCTGATCAACACCAAGCTGCTGGCCATCTGCCGGGACCTGGAGATCGATGCCGTCGGCGTGTCGGGCGTGGATGCCGGCCTCATCAAGGCGCACCGCCGCGCGCCGGTGAGTGTGGAAGGCGAGATGGTCGACTACGGCCTGGTGGGCGACATCGACCTCGTCGACGACTCGGTGCTGAAGAAGCTGCTCGACAACGGCCTGATGCCGGTGGTGAGCCCGCTGTCCGCCGACGACAAGGGCACGCTGCTCAACATCAACGCCGACACCGTGGCCGCCGCCATCGGCGCCGCGCTGGGCGCGGAGAAGCTCATCCTGTGCACCGGGGCACCGGGCATCCTGGAGAACGTGGCCGATCCGGGCTCGGTGATCTCGTACACCGACCTCAAGGGCCTGGAGCGCCTGAAGCAGACCGGCGCCATCAAGGACGGCATGCTGCCCAAGGCCAAGGCGATCGAGGAAGCCATCCGCGGCGGCGTGCGCCGCGTGCACGTGATTTCCTACGATGCGCCGGACAGCATCCTCACCGAGGTGTTCACCAACGAAGGCATGGGCACGCTGATCGTCAACGACATCAACGCGCTCACCGCCGCCGAACAGCAGGGCGGCAAGGCCTAGGAGTCAGACATGCGCCTGTGGGACAAGGGCTCGAAGCTCGACAAACGGGTACTGGCCTTCACCGCCGGCGAGGACCATGCGCTGGACGAGCGGCTGGTGCGCTATGACGTCATCGCTTCGGTGGCACATGCGCGCATGCTGGCTAGGCGTGGACTGATCACGGAAAAGGACTTCAAAGCCATCGAGAAGGGGCTGCTCGAGGTGGGCGAGGAGCACCTGAACGGCCTGTGGAAGATCACGCTGGAGGATGAGGACGGGCAGACCGCGCTGGAGAAGCATCTCACCGCGAAGATCGGCGAGACCGGTGGGCGGGTGCACCTGGGGCGTTCGCGGAATGATCAGGTTCTGACGGCGGTGCGGCTTTACCTGAAGGATGCCGCCAATGAGCTCGCCGCAGGCGTGGAGAAGGTCGTTGCCGCGCTCGATACGATCGTGGACAAGCAAGGCAGCATCGCGCTGCCCGGCTATACCCACATGCAGCAGGGCATGCCCAGTTCCGTGAAGCTGTGGGCTGGTGGATATGCCAATGAGCTGCGGGATGATGCCGCTGGACTGCGCGCCACCCTGCGTCGCATCGACAAGAGCCCGCTCGGCTCGGCCGCCGGCTACGGCGCGCCAGCCCTGAAGCTGGATCGGGAAGCCACCGCCAAGGAGATGGGATTCGCCAGCGTGCAGGTGCCCGTGACCTCGGTGCAGCTCTCGCGCGGCAAGGCCGAGAGCCAACTGCTGTTCGAGATCGCGCTGACGATGCAGGATCTCGGCCGCGTGGCCAGCGACCTGCTGCTGTTCTACACGCAGGAATTCGCGTTCGTGAAGCTGCCGGACGCGTTCACCACTGGCTCGTCAATCATGCCGCAGAAGCGGAATCCGGATGTGTTTGAGCTGGTGCGGGGAAGAACGGCTACTGCGCATGGATGCTTGACGGAGGCGCTGGGAATATTCGCCAAGCTTCCCTCCGGCTATCAGCGCGACCTGCAACTACTGAAGTTTCCGCTGTTCCGCGGAATCGACATCTGTGCCCAAACACTCGACATCATGGCGGCGGCACTGGTCGAGGTGGTGTTCGATGAGGCAACTATCAAGGCTAAGGTAAATGCGGCCATTCATGCGGCGGACCAGGCGTACGAGTTGGCGCTGAAAGAAGGTATACCGTTCCGAGAGGCATACAAGCGCGTCGCTGCAGACCTCAAGGTGACTGGATAGGTTGCTCCTCGTGTACCCACCGGTCCTCGGATACGGAGATCACCACATAGAATCTTTTGAGGACTATTACGCCAGATGGCCAACTGAGTTGGCAGCAATACCTAAGGCGATTATTCAAGATTGGGTATATCGCCACTGGCGAGACTTCAAGAGCCACTGGATCTCTTCGGCGCCACACCTTTGGAATTACCGATTGGAGCCATTCTCAAATGCCGAGATCCTCTCCATAGACCACGTCGGTAATTGGATTGAGGATCTCGACGAGGAAGGGGTTGAATACGTCACAAATATGCCCCGGAGCAAGGCCAGATTTGCTCAGCACATGCTCACAAATGGCACCTTTCCGGTGCCCATTCTTGTGGCTGAACATGCCGGGCACGTTATACATCCAAGAAGCCACGGCGAGTACATGAAGGAGCCATATCAACTAATCGAGGGTCACTGTCGTTTGGCTTGCATACGGGGAATGATCCACTCCAATCACCTGAACTTGCTTGCAACTCACAACGTATGGGTGGCTACGATTCCCTACGATTCGCCGTCGCGAACTTAGAACCTTTAGCAGCTCGTAAATCACGAAGCGTCTACACGCGCAATTCCTTCACGAGCTATTGCTCACTTCCAAGTCGCGATTGGCCAGCATCCATCCCTACAGCACCTCCCGCACCGAGTGCATCTCACAGAACACTTCAGACACCGCATGCGCACGGTCACCTGCACAACGTACACCACACCAACGACACAACCGCACACAACCGAGCAACCGAACAACCGAACAACCGAACAACCGAACAACCGAACAACCGAACAACCGAACAAACCACACCACACCACGCCACAAGAAGAACCGAGCAACGCCTACGGCACCAACGCAATAGTGGTTAACACGCTACTTGGCGACCCCACCCGAGGGGCCGGTAGCAAGTACTAGCATTCTTGTAACCCACTTCGATTTAGAAGTAGTCTGGATCTCAATGCAGCAACCTCACACGCGGAGAGTCACATGGCATCTAAGCGGCGATTTAACTACGGTGGAGTAACAGGCCAGCGACGAGTACCGCTCCAGACGAGGATCAATAGCAGTGGCTACGCTCAATACAGAGATCCCGGCACAGGTCAGTGGAAGCTGACCCACAGGAGGGTCGCCGAGAAGATGGTTGGCGGTCGCATCTTCGCTGGCCGTGAAGTCCATCATGTGGACGGAGACAAGACAAATAATCGCCGATCAAACCTGACTATCCTTTCCAGGGCGGAACATCACTCCATCCATCGCAAGAAGTAGTAGAGGAAACGTCAGCGCATTGTCTGAGGCGCATGGCGATCTATTGAGGTAGCACAGAT
>Ga0315912_10004297_pt1 | contig 13579 bp, 13 predicted proteins | sample VfabasoilMG_FD_204469 | JGI IMG/M metagenome (GOLD analysis project Ga0315912, IMG submission 204469) | Garden soil microbial communities collected in Santa Monica, California, United States - V. faba soil | ecosystem: Environmental > Terrestrial > Soil > Garden | place: USA: California... | reverse complement strand
GCGCCGCCATTAGGCACACGCAAAGCTGCTACGCGACCACCCGCCATATTAGCAGCGCCTGAGAACACTTTAAAATCGACATCTTTCATCACGTCACTTAACTCAGTAATTTCAAGTGTCACGCGCATATCTGGCTTGTCAGAGCCATATTTATTCATCGCATCTGCAAAACTCATTCGTGGAAATGCCGCCGGCAAATCGACGTTTTGCACTTTTTTCAACATTTGGCGAATCATCTCTTCGACAATGTCCATGATTTCGTTTTCACTTAAAAACGAAGTCTCGATATCCACTTGCGTGAATTCCGGCTGGCGGTCGGCACGCAAATCTTCATCGCGGAAGCATTTAGTGATTTGGAAATAACGGTCGAAACCGGAGACCATCAGCAACTGTTTAAACAATTGCGGTGACTGCGGCAACGCGAAGAACTGGCCTGCGTGCACACGACTTGGTACTAGGTAGTCTCTTGCGCCTTCTGGCGTGCTACGTGTAAGCGTCGGCGTTTCCACTTCAATAAAGCCATTTTCATCTAAATAATCGCGCAAAGTCTTAGCAACACGGTAACGCAACATGAGATTTTTTTGCATGGCAGGGCGACGCAAATCGATGTAACGATGCTCTAGCCTTACGGTTTCCGTAAGATTTTCATCATCCAGCATAAACGGTGGGGTGAGGGATGGATTGAGGATTTCAATCTCGCTCGCCAACATTTCTACCTCACCAGTGGGAATGTTAGCATTCACTGTGCCCTCAGGCCGAGCACGCACTTTACACACCACTTTTAACACAAACTCGTTACGCACAGATTCTGCAGTAGCGAAGGCGGCTTTTGTATCTGGATCGATTACAATTTGTGCCATACCTTCACGGTCACGTAGATCAATAAAAATCACGCCGCCATGATCGCGACGACGGTGTGCCCAACCACATAATGTAACAGTTTGGCCGATATGTTCACGGTTCAAATGACCGCAGTAATGTGTTCGCATCATAATTTTTTCGTTTTTGATTTGGTTGTTTTATATTCGGTTAAAATCTTTGCTTGTCTAGCTATAGGGGCTACTGTGCCCATGCTTATGATGTATTTTAATGCCTCATCCACGCTCATATCGAGTTCAATAGCATCTGCTTTTGGCAGCATTAAGAAAAAGCCAGAGGTGGGGTTGGGTGTAGTGGGAACATAGATACTTATATAATCTCCATGCAAGTGATTATTCACATCGCCGCCCGGTGTCCCCGTTAAAAATGCAATTGTCCATGTACCTTGACGCGGATATTGCACCAGCAAGGCTTTACGAAATGCATTGCCAGAATCCGAAAACAAGGTATCAGAAACTTGTTTAACACTGGAATAAATCGACTTAACGAAGGGCACGCGAGAAAGCAGTTTTTCCCACCATGCAATGAGTTGCTGACCAAAAAAGTTTGTAGCAATCAGACCTGTGATAAAGATAATAAGTAAAGTAAGTAAAGCACCCAGTCCGGGAACCTCAAACCCAAACATATTTTTTGGGCGCCATGTCACCGGAAGTAACAACAGGCTTTGATCCAGAGTGTGAATGAGCGTACTTACCACCCAAATAGTGATAAACAAAGGTACCAGCACCAACAAACCAGTAATAAAATATTTTTTCATTTAATTAAGTGAGTGAAGGTGTGTTAATGACAAGCACAGCCCGGAGCACATGCAGCGGGTGTATTTTCTGGTGTGCTAGCAGCTTCTGCAGATGCTTTATTTTTATCATTCTTATTACCATTTTTAAAATCGGTTGCATACCAACCGCTTCCATTGAGCTGAAAACTGGGTGCAGAAAGCATTTTGACAAATGTTTCTTGTTTACATTGAGGACAAAACGTCATGTTGGGCTCGCTCATTTTGCGCATCTCTTCTCCTTGATGTCCGCAATTTGTGCATTGGAAATCATAAATTGGCATGATTTAAACTTATTGAGTTGACTGAAAAGAAAGCAGAATTATAACTGATGTCATCTAAATGGTTAATTGATTGTTTTAAAATCATTAAATCCATAATCAAGCTCTATTAACAGGGCTTGATTCTAAAAATTTGCATCTAAGTAAACGGTAAATTCTAGAAGGGAATGTCGTCCTCGAAATTATCAAACGCGGCTCCCCCGGCAGGCGCACCTTGTGGGGCTGATTGATTTGATGTTTGTCTCGGTGGTGATTGATTAAAGTCTTCTGGGGCATCCATTTGCCCACCATCATAGCTAACTCCGCCACCAGCATCGCTTTTACTACCAAGCATTTGCATATTATCGCCAATAATTTCCGTGGTGTAGCGAGTGACGCCATCCTTCTCCCATTTACGCGTCTGCAAGCGGCCTTCTACATACACCGGACGACCTTTTTTTAAGTATTCGCCTGCGATTTCCGCAAGTTTGCGATACATTACAATGTTATGCCACTCGGTCTTTTCCTGCTTAACACCTGATTTATCCTTCCAATTTTCGGTTGTAGCGATACTAAAATTACAAACTGCTTCGCCATTTGGCATATAACGCACCTCCGGATCGCGCCCTAAATTTCCAACTAGAATCACTTTGTTGACTGATGCCATTATTTGCTCCCTATCAATTCCAATATATTTTGCTCAATTATCGCTTGCGTTTCAACGCTCTGCTGATTGTTAATTTTAATTATTAACGTATTTTCTTTTGCAATTGCCACCACTTCTTGCACACCTAGCATTTTTGCAATTTTACTCGTCAATGCTTTTGCTTGTTGCTCGGATAATAATTCTACATGATACATCTTTGTTTTGACTGATGGTGGCGTTTTCATACCAAACGCTAATAACAGCCATACACCCATTAATATTGCGCAAAACACAAATACCGCAGAAAATCCATAATGGCTCGATAAATAACCACCCAACGCCGCCCCGAGAAATACGCCGAAAGATTGGGCCGTGTTATGCACACCAATTGCTGTGCCCTTATAAGCTACCGGAGCCATTTTAGAAATGAGAGACGGCAGGGTGGCTTCCAGCATATTAAATGCGGTGAAATAAATTAATAAAGAAACCACTACGCCCCAGAACTGATGGATAGTCTCCGCAAACATAAGCTGAGCGAATAACATTAGAGCTACTGCACATATAAATACTGGTTTTAATTTGGCGCGTTTTTCGGCATAAATAATAGCAGGCAACATGAGTACAAACGAAGTGATTAGCACTGGTAAATAAACCATCCAGTGATGATTCTCATTCATCCCACTGGTTTCTTTTAATGCAAAAGGCACCACAATAAACATAGCCATTTGCGCGCCATGTAAACAAAATGTACCAAAATTAAGACGTAATAATTGCGTATCACGTAATACATCCTTAATTTTACTTGGCGCAGTTTGTGCATCAGAATGGAAATGGCTATTCATTGGATCAGGCACTAAATATTTCACCACGCCAATAGCTAGTAATGACAAGATTGCTGTCATCCAGAAAATTCCGGACACACCTATCAACTGGTTCAATAGCGGCCCCGCCACGAGCGAGAGTGCGAAGGTTACACCAATGGTGCCGCCTATCATTGCCATCGCCTTGGTACGATGTTCTTCACGCGTCAAATCCGCCACCAACGCCGTTACTACAGCAGAAACCGCACCGGCACCTTGAATCGCACGCCCAATGATGACAGTAATAATATCTGTGCCCATAGCTGCAATCACACTACCAATCACAAATAAAACTAAACCTAAATAAATAATTTTTTTACGGCCGTATTTATCAGACGCTATACCAAACGGCAACTGTAAAAGTACTTGTGTCAACCCATATGCCCCTAGCGCCAAACCAATCATAGTGTGGTCGCTACCCCCCTTTAATGTTTCTGCGTAAATGGCAAAAATAGGCAAAATGAGGAACATGCCCAGCATACGTAAACCATAAATCGAGGCAAGACTGATGGTCGAGCGCAGCTCAGTACGCGACATTCTTTCGGAAATTTGCATGAATGTTTTTGATGAAATCTGAATAATTGCGTATATTATCAGGTTGCCCCACATTCGTTAAAGCAATCATGGAATTTATTAAAATTCGCGGTGCACGTACGCACAACCTCAAAAATATCTCGCTGGATATTCCACGCAACAAACTAGTAGTAATCACGGGCTTGTCAGGGTCTGGAAAATCTTCACTGGCATTCGATACACTGTACGCAGAAGGTCAACGGCGGTATGTTGAAAGTCTTTCCGCTTATGCGCGGCAGTTTTTAGCACGTATGGATAAACCCGATGTTGATTTAATCGAAGGGCTATCTCCAGCCATTTCAATTGAACAAAAATCTACTTCGCATAATCCGCGTTCTACTGTGGGAACAGTGACCGAGATTCATGATTACTTGCGTCTGCTTTATGCGCGTGCAGGCGATCCGGAATGCCCGGATCATGATATTAAACTGGAAGCTCAAACGGTCAGCCAGATGGTCGATACGATTTTGAAACTGCCCGAAGATACTAAATTAATGATTCTGGCTCCCGTCGTAGCTAATCGCAAAGGTGAGCAACTCGATTTGTTTGACGAATTGAAAGCACAAGGCTTTGTGCGTTTACGTATCGACGGTAAGATTTATGAGATGGATAGCCTGCCTCAATTGGCCAAAACCACCAAGCATAATGTAGACGTGGTGGTGGACCGATTGAAAGTACGCGAAGATATGAAACAGCGTATTGCCGAAAGCTTTGAAACCGCATTGCGTTTGGCAGATGGTAAAGCCATTGCACTTGAAATGGATAATGAAAAAGAACATTTGTTCTCAGCTAAATTTTCTTGCCCGGTTTGTGACTACTCACTTGCGGAGCTAGAGCCGCGTCTATTTAGTTTCAACAACCCTATGGGCGCATGCCCGAAATGTGATGGTTTAGGCAATGTGAGTTTTTTTGACCCAAAACGGGTAGTGGCTTTTCCACACTTATCGCTAGCGAGTGGTGCTATTAAAGGCTGGGATAAGCGTAACCAGTTCTATTTCCAGATGCTCTCAAGTTTGGCGGCCCATTACAACTTCAACTTAGAATTACCTTTCGAGAACTTGCCTGAAGAGATTCAGAATGTCCTACTTAACGGCTCAGGTCGAGAACAAATTGCTTTTAGATACTTGAACGAACGAGGCACATTTTTTAGTAAAACACACTCCTTCGAAGGTATTTTAAATAATCTGCAGCGCCGTTACCGTGAAAGCGACTCCATGGCAGTACGTGATGAACTTTCAAAATACATCAACAGCGCCACTTGCCCTGATTGTAATGGCACACGGTTACGTCGCGAAGCACGACATGTGAAGGTTGGCGGAAAGAATATCCATCAAATTTGCGAAATCCCACTTAAGCAAGCACTCACTTTTTTTGAAACCATGATACTCACTGGTCAGAAACTTGCAATTGCAGACAAAATTGTGAAAGAGATTGAAAATCGTTTGAAATTCTTAACCAACGTTGGGCTGGAATACTTGTCTTTATCACGTTCAGCAGAAACATTATCGGGCGGAGAAGCGCAACGAATAAGACTCGCCAGCCAGATTGGCAGCGGTCTAACAGGGGTGATGTATGTGTTGGACGAACCTTCGATTGGCTTACATCAACGTGATAATGACCGCTTGCTCGAAACATTAAAACGCTTGCGAGACATAGGTAACAGTGTGATTGTAGTTGAGCACGACCAAGATGCCATTATGTCTGCAGATTATGTAGTGGATATTGGCCCGGGTGCAGGTGAGCACGGAGGCCAAATAGTCGCTGAAGGCACCCCTGATGATATTCAGCAGAATAGTAATTCATTAACCGGACAGTATCTAAGCGGCAAAAAGAAAATAGCTTATAAATCCCTACGTACGGCGCCAGATCCAAAACGTTGGCTTTCGATGTTTCACGCTACTGGCAACAACTTAAAAGATGTAAAACTCGAGTTACCAGTTGGCCTACTTACTTGTGTCACAGGTGTTTCCGGAAGCGGGAAATCCACACTAATAAACGATACTTTATATCGTGTTGTAGCACACCATTTATACGGCAGCTCTACTGAGCCTGCCCCTTTTGATGGAATTGAAGGGTTGGAGTTTTTTGACAAAGTAGTAGACGTTGATCAAAGCCCGATTGGACGTACCCCACGCTCCAATCCCGCCACCTACACTGGATTATTCACGCCGATTCGTGACTTATTCGCTGCAGTGCCGGAGAGCCGTGCGCGTGGCTATGGCCCGGGTAGATATTCGTTCAACGTAAAGGGTGGTCGTTGCGAAGCTTGTCAAGGCGATGGTGTTATTCGTGTAGAAATGCATTTTTTACCCGACGTCTACGTACCTTGTGATGTATGCAAAGGTCAGCGTTACAACCGCGAAACCTTAGAGATTAATTTTAAAGGCAAAAATATTAGAGAAGTATTAGAAATGACAGTAGAGCAAGCACATGCATTCTTTAGTGCGCAGCCGGTAGTATCACGCAAGTTGAAAACTTTGCTGGATGTAGGCTTAGGCTATATCACACTTGGGCAAAGTGCGACTACTTTATCGGGGGGAGAAGCACAACGCGTCAAACTATCACTTGAACTGAGCAAACGCGATACTGGCCGTACGTTGTATATTTTAGATGAGCCGACAACTGGTTTGCACTTTGCTGATATTCAATTATTGTTAGATGTAATTCATCGCCTGCGCGATGCAGGCAACACCATTATCATTATCGAGCACAATTTGGATGTGATTAAAACGGCAGATTGGATAATAGATATGGGTCCCGAAGGCGGTGATGGCGGTGGGACGATTATCGCCGAGGGCACGCCAGAACAAGTAGCTGAGAACGATAACAGCTATACCGGAAAGTACTTAAAAGTCATGCTGTAAAATGAAAATTCCTAAAAAACATGAAAATCTACTCTTTGCATTTTTAATGTCACTATTGATGGCTGGCTTGATGTCAGGCGTTCTTACCGCTTTATTTAATGGCTTAAACATGCAATTTATAGGCAAATGGCTGCATGCGTTCTCAGTTGCTTGGCCAATCGCTTTTCCCAGCATTTTGGTTATCGCTCCTATTGTGCGCAAACTAGTGTCAAAGCTAACTAATTAGCTTTAGCTTATCTCTTAGCTTCAGTAAGTGGGGCGCTTGGTAATTCACTCATACGCATGCGTGCAAGTATCGTAGCTGTACGACGATTCAAATAACGTGTATTGCGATGGTTATCATAAAAACGAGGGTTAGGTACCATGGCCGCTAGCTTTGCTGCCTGTTGGCGATTTAAGCTAGCCGCATTGGTTTTAAAGTAATGTCTTGCAGCCGATTCTGCACCAAAGACCCCATTACCCCATTCAATCACATTCAAATAAATTTCTAATATTCGCTGTTTACTAAGTATTTTTTCCAACATTAAAGTGATAATGACCTCTTCGCCTTTGCGCCATGGAGTACGCTTGCTAGATAAAAATAAATTCTTAGCAAGCTGCTGACTAATAGTGGAACCGCCTGCAACGAGTTTGCCTTTCCTAAGATTTTTTTCATAGGCTTTTTCAATCCCTTCCCAATCGAAGCCTTCGTGATTTACAAATTTTGAATCTTCACTAGCAATCACCGCACGCTTTAAATGATTGGAAATTTTTGTGTAATCAACCCATTTATATTTCAACTTAGCATTGGGATTTTTTTCGTGAATGACCTCTAAACGATCTTCCATAAATGCACTTGTAGATGGATTAAATTTAATCCACCAGCAGATATGCAAAAATATCCATAGTTGATAAAACAGAAACAGTGTTAGCGCTGCGAGGACGATACGCCAAAACCAGCTTTTTGGGACTAAGCGCATTACGAGTTACGTAGTTTTGCAATCACTGGCGCAGTTTGCGGCCGTACGCCGCGCCAAATGTAAAAAGCTTCTGCAGCTTGCTCTACAAGCATGCCTAAACCATCAGCTACTTGAGCGCCATTTTCTTTTGCTTGTTTCATAAACGGTGTTTCGCGGCCATACATCATCTCGTAAGCTAAACAATTTTTTGCAAAGATATTGTCAGGGATAGGCAACGCAGTATCGCTTAAGCCAGTGGAAGTCGCATTAATAACGATATCGAACCACTGATTTTTTAACTTTTCAAAAGTGCTGGCGCTTACTATCACTGAATCGCCTGATTTTTCAACCATCTGCTGTGCTTTTTCGAAAGTTCGATTAGCGATGACAATGCTTTTTGGATTTGCATTTAATAAAGGTAACAACACACCTTGCGCTGCACCACCTGCCCCCAGGATCAATATATGTGCGCCTTCCAGAGCATGCCTCAAATTATTTTTAATGTCGTTGACCAAGCCTGCTCCGTCGGTATTGTCGCCCACAATCTCGCCAGATTTAAATGACAGCGTATTCACCGCGCCAGCCGATTTTGCACGCGCGCTGTGGTGATGACAAATATCGTAAGCTTCAAACTTAAAAGGAACCGTTACATTAATGCCCCTATAACCCGCATCCAGTAAGGGCTGGAGGGCATGCTTAAAATTACCCAGCGGTGCCAAAACGGCTTCGTAACTGATGTCTTGATTGGTTTGCTTGGCAAAGGCGGCATGAATTTGCGGCGATTTACTGTGTGCGATGGGATTGCCCACGACCGCGTAGCGGTCAATGTCATTTAAAGGCTCGGCATATTTATCTGCCATAAAGTCTAATTACTCCAAGGCAATCCAGCATGCTTCCAGCCATTGATTAACGTACGTTGTTTTTCGGCATTTGCTTCACCTTCAAAACCTTCTAACATATTGTAAGCATTGTTATAACCTAGTTGCTGAGCTACGACTGCTGCATTGTGACTGCGCCCACCAGTTCTACACATAAACACTACGGTTGAATCTTTATTAACTTTTGACTGTAGCAGCTGAGCAAATTCTTGATTAGGCACCATGCCAGGATAAAAAGCCCACTCGATATGTATTGCTTGCGGGACACGCCCTACCAAATCAAGCTCCGCCGTGCTACGCACATCTACCAACACCAAACTCTGTACTGTTTGCAGCAGGTCATATGCTTCAAACGGGGTGAGCGCACCAGCATAAGGTAAATTATTTTGTGCCGCTCTCTGCTGAGCTGATTTTAAAATTTCAGCTAATCTATCCACCGCTGTCTCCTAATCTTACAAGTAGCAAGTATAACGCGAAATTTTACATCCAATAATGCATAAAAATTATTAGCACTATTTTGGTGCATTTTTATAGGTAATGCACAATTTTGGCGCTCATAAATTTGTAGCTTTTTGCTAAGTTGTTGCTCAAATGGTCATTTTAGCTATTTTTCGCTGGCATGGTTCCTGCTAATATTATGAATTAAAGTTCTTAATAACTGATTAATAATTTTCCCATCATCTAGACACACTCAAAAAAATAGGAGAGAGCAATGTCTGTAGCAAAAGTAATGAAAATGGTCAAAGATAACGACATCAAATTTGTCGACTTCCGTTTTACTGACACCAAGGGTAAAGAGCAACACGTTTCTGTACCTGTTTCCGCTTTTAGCGAAGCTAAATTTACCGAAGGTCATGCGTTTGACGGCTCTTCAATTTCCGGCTGGAAAGGCATTCAAGCATCTGATATGCAGTTGATGCCCGACCCATCTACTGCAAATATTGACCCATTTATGGATGAGCCCACCTTGATTTTAACCTGTGACGTGGTTGACCCAACAGATGGTAAAGGATATGACCGCGATCCACGTAGTTTGGCTAAACGTGCAGAAGCTTACTTGAAGTCAAGCGGTATCGGCGATACTGCTTACTTTGGTCCAGAACCAGAATTCTTCATCTTCGACAGTGTTTCTTGGAATGCAGGCATGGGTGGCTGTGGCATGCAAATTAACTCAGAAGAAGCTGCATGGTCTTCTGGTGATAAATTTGAAGGTGGTAATACAGGCCATCGACCAGCAGTTAAGGGTGGCTATTTCCCTGTACCCCCAGTCGACTCATTACAAGACATTCGTTCCGCCATGTGTATGACTTTAGAAGCAATGGGCGTACCGGTTGAGGTGCATCATCACGAAGTTGCAACTGCTGGACAATGTGAAATTGGTACTAAGTTTGCAAGCCTTACACAGCGTGCTGATTGGACACAAATCTTAAAATATGTCGTGTTAAACACTGCGCATGCGTATGGTAAAACAGCGACTTTCATGCCAAAACCTATTGTAGGCGATAACGGTTCAGGTATGCATGTGCATCAATCTATCTGGAAAGATGGTAAAAATCTATTTGCAGGCAAAGGTTATGCGGGTTTAAGCGATTTTGCTCTTTATTATATTGGCGGCATTATCAAACATGCGCGTGCTTTAAATGCGATTACTAACCCGGGAACAAACTCATATAAGCGCTTAGTCCCAGGTTTTGAAGCACCAGTTAAATTGGCATATTCTGCTAAAAATCGTTCTGCTTCTATCCGTATACCATTTGTGCATGGTGAAAAAGCTCGTCGTATCGAAGCGAGATTCCCGGATCCAATCGCTAACCCTTACTTAGCATTCAGTGCTTTGATGATGGCAGGCTTGGATGGCGTACAAAATAAGATTCATCCTGGTGAACCAGCAACTAAAGATTTGTATCATCTTTCTGCTGAAGAAGATGCAAAAATCCCAACTGTGTGTTCTTCATTAGAACAAGCATTGGATTACTTAGATAAAGATCGTGAATTCCTAACACGAGGCGGTGTATTCTCTGAAGATTGGATTAACTCTTACATCGAATTAAAGATGGAAGAAGTTACCAAAATGCGTATGACCCCTCATCCGATTGAATTCGGTATGTATTATAGTTGCTAAAATTTGCACCAAAAAAGGGCAGCTAAAGCTGCCCTTTTTTATTTACGGTACGATAGTTGTATAAATCGCACTTATTAGATTTAAGCATAATATAGTCAACCATAATAGCTAATACTTCGTTGCTTACTCTAAGACTATCATCTAAACTATTGTCATGCATAAACAATTTATATTTTTAGGTCTGATTTTAGCTACTATAGTGTCATTTTCTGCGCAGGCGCAAATATATAAATACGTCGACTCAGAAGGTCGTGTTACTTATTCCAACGTCAAAACTAAAGGCGCAAAGAAACTAGAGTTAGAACCAGCAGATACTAATTTTGGAAACGATGAAAGTCCCTCACGTCGCGCAAATTCTACTAAAACCGCGACCCCTCCCAACTTCCCAAAAGTAGATACTGATACGCAAAAACAGCGTGATACTTCACGTAAAGAAATTTTACAATCTGAGCTCGACGCCGAAAAGGCTGCATTGGCCGAAGCCAAGAAAGCTTATGCCGAAGGAGAAGCTGATCCAGAAACGTTCAAAACCAAAGGCGGTAAAACATTACGTAATGTCACAAAATTTCAAGAAAAGATGAAAGATTTACAGGCCGATGTAGATGCTCATCAGCGGAATGTTGATCTATTAGAGAAAGAAATTAGCACAATTAATTAGATTTCGAAACCAGTATAAAGCTGGCTCAGCTCTTGCTTAAATACTTGCAACGATTTAATTGTTGTATCATTCAAGAGTATGGTTCAAAGTATTCCCTTAGGTTTTAATGGTCTAGAGCACCTTGCCACAGCCGTGATGTTGCTTAATTCTGCGCATCAAGTCATCTACGCAAATCCCAGTGCTGAAGTCTTATTTGCACTAAGTTCGACTCAAATTGCGAATAGCCATATCTCGGAAGTATTTCTTCATTCTGAAATTTTGCAATTAGCTATTGAAAATGCTGTTAAAAATAATAGTCCTTACCGTGAACACGAGTTTGCGATTACTACAGTGCGTCAACAATCTTTCGCCGTTACCTGCACAGTTACACCAGTAGATATGCATCAAGCTAGCTTATTACTTGAGTTCCAACAAATGGATCAACAGTTAAGAATTGCACGAGAAGAGCGCATGCTTATTCAACAACAAGCCAATTCAGAACTTTTGCGTAACCTTGCACATGAAATTCGTAATCCGCTAGGGGGGCTGCGTGGTGCCGCGCAGCTATTGGAACACGAGCTACCTCAAACCAATTTGCGTGAATATACACAAGTCATCATTAAAGAGGCTGACCGCCTGCAAAGTCTAATGGATAGATTGCTCGTGCCGCACCGTGTGCCGAAATACGAGCCTACGAATATTCACGAAGTACTTGAACGGGTTCGTAGCTTATTGCTGGCAGAGTCGCCAAATAATATCAAGGTACGACGTGATTACGATACTAGTTTGCCCGATCTAATTGGCGATAGGGAAAAACTCATACAAACTGTTCTCAATATCGCTAGAAATGCTGTTCAAGCAATGCAATCGCAAGACACAGTTAATGCCGAGGTGATTTTAAGGACCCGCGCTGAGCGTCAAGTAACACTTGCCAAAAAACGTTATCGCGTTGCGATTAAATTGCAGATTATCGATAATGGTCCGGGCATTCCCGCAGAAATTCGAGATAAGATATTTTACCCCTTAGTTACTGGACGAGAGGGCGGTAGCGGGCTGGGATTGGCATTAGCACAAACTTTTATTACGCAACACCATGGCATGATTGATTGTGAAAGTCAGCCAGGCAATACTTGTTTTACTATTTTGTTACCAGTTGAAAGTACTGCAATCAAGCAAGCAGTTATTTCGCAATAGAAATTAATTTTTTAAGTAGAGAAAAACATGAAACCGATTTGGATTTTAGACGACGATAAATCTATTCGTTGGGTATTTGAGAAAGCGCTTGCCCGTACGGATTTAGAATTCAAAACTTTTTCTTCCGTTGCCGAAGCGCTAAATGCCTTAAATCATGAACAGCCGCAAGTGGTAGTCAGTGATATCCGCATGCCCAATGGCTCTGGTTTGGATTTCTTAGCAGAAATCAAACAAAAATTTCCTGATATACCTGTCATTATTATGACAGCTTATTCGGATCTTGAAAGTGCGGTAGCTGCCTTCCAAGGAGGCGCTTTCGAGTATTTAGCCAAACCGTTTGATGTTGATCAAGCGATAGAGGTTATTAAACGCGCAGTAGATGAGAGTATGCGTCAAGCTGTTGACAACGTTACTTTGGAAGAAACGCCTGAAATCATTGGTCAAGCGCCTGCCATGCAAGAGGTCTTTCGGGCGATTGGCCGCTTAAGTCGATCACATGCCACTGTGCTTATCAACGGCGAATCTGGTAGCGGTAAAGAGCTTGTTGCAAGCGCCTTACACAAGCATAGTCCTCGCGCAGATAAACCTTTTATTGCCATTAACACAGCAGCCATCCCAAAGGATTTATTAGAATCAGAATTATTCGGGCATGAACGTGGTGCATTTACAGGAGCACAAGCAGCACGTCGTGGACGCTTTGAGCAGGCGGACAATGGAACGCTTTTTTTAGACGAGATTGGTGATATGCCAGCTGATTTGCAAACGCGTTTATTGCGAGTGTTAAGTGATGGTCAGTTTTATCGTGTAGGCGGGCATCAACCTATTAAAGATAATGTGCGTGTAATTGCGGCAACACATCAAGATTTAGAAGAGCGCGTTAAGCTTGGGCTATTCCGTGAAGATTTATTTCATCGCTTAAACGTTATACGTTTGCGCCTGCCTGCACTTCGTGAGAG
>Ga0315912_10004295_pt1 | contig 13584 bp, 10 predicted proteins | sample VfabasoilMG_FD_204469 | JGI IMG/M metagenome (GOLD analysis project Ga0315912, IMG submission 204469) | Garden soil microbial communities collected in Santa Monica, California, United States - V. faba soil | ecosystem: Environmental > Terrestrial > Soil > Garden | place: USA: California... | reverse complement strand
GCGCTGGATCTGGCTTGGAAGATGCCGGGATTTCGCAGACGGATGGCCAAGCGGGTTCCACGTGACGAGTGGTTGTTCCCGAACATCAACACCGGCTGTGTGCTCAAGTTCGACGAGCAGGGGCAGGTGCTTGAGACCCTGTGGGACCTGGGTGGCGAGAACCACCCGATGATCACCTCGATGCGCGAGCACAGGGGATATCTGTACCTGGGCGGCATCATGAACAACCGCGTCGGCCGCCTGAAGCTGGAAGGGGCGGATCCCGACTGGGCGCAATACGAATGGCGCTGGGCGAATGCGCCCGATGCCCGGCACGGCGTTCCCGACAGTGCTGGATCACCACTGACGGGCGCCGCATGATCGCGACCGTGCTGGCGTGGAAGGATCGCTTGCTCGGTCGGGGCGACGCAGCGATCACTGTGCCGGTGTTCGATGGGGCGCTCAAGTCCAACCGTTTGATCGAAGATGCGACGGCCGTGGCCACGATGGATGCACCGGAGGACGTCGCGACCGATGGCCAGACGGTCTACGTGGCCGACGGCGCGCGCGTGCTGCGCTTGCAGCACGACGATCTGCACGAGGTGCACCGATGCGCCGGCCACATCACCGCGCTCGCCTGCGTGCCCGGAGGTGGCTTCGCCCTGGCGATCGAGGGCAAGGAAGTGCGCATCGAAGGCGGGGCACACCACGGCAGGCAATGGTCGGCCGTCGGCGCCGAGCGCTTCAACGCGGTCAACGCGATCAGTGTCACGCAGGACGGCCGATTGCACGTGACCGATGGCTCGAGCACGCGCCCCCACGGTCAATGGAAGCACGACTTGATGAGCCTGGGCCGCAGCGGCCGCGTCTTCGAGCTCACGCCGGCGGACGGAGCCGGCCGGGTGCTGGCGACCCATCTGCACTATGCATTCGGTGCGTGCGAGATGGATGGGAGCGTGTGGGTCAGCGAGAGCTGGCGCCATCACGTCACTCGCGTCAACCGTGCGCGCAATGGCAGCCCTCCAACCGTGACCGACGCCCTGCCGGGCTACCCGTCTCGGATCGTGCCGGCGCAGGGAGGCGGCGTCTGGTTGACGTGCTTCGCGTTGCGCACGCAGCTGGTGGAATTCGTGCTGCGCGAGCACACCTACCGCAAGCGCATGATCGCCGAGGTGCCGCCCGCGTACTGGATCGCTCCCGCACTCAACTCCGGCAACACGTTCCTGGAGCCGATGCAGGGCGCACAGCTCAAGATGATGGGCATCGTCAAGCCGTGGGCGCCGCCGCGCTCGTACGGCCTGGTGGTGCGGCTGGATGAGGATGGCCTCGTGCGCTACTCCCTGCACAGCCGCTACGACGGCAAGAACCACGGCGTCGCCGCGGCGGCGGAGTGCGACGGCAAGCTTTATCTCATCGCCATGGGCAACCGGCGCCTGCTCGCGCTGGACATCGCAGCCGCGGAACGGGAGCTCCTCGGATGACCAGCACTCCAGCACTCGAGATGCGCAAGGCGACCAAGAAGTACGTGGGTGTCCCCGCCATCGAGGACGTCGACTTTGCGCTCCTGCCCGGCGAGATCCACTCGATCGTCGGCGAGAATGGCGCGGGCAAGTCCACCCTGACCAAGATCATGGCCGGGGTGGTGCAACTCGACTCCGGCCAGATGCTGATCGACGGACAGGAGGTACGCCCGTTGACGCCCAACGATGCACAGAAGCTCGGTGTGGCGATGGTGTTCCAGGAGACGACGTTGGTGCCGACCATGACCGTGGCGCAGAACCTCTTCCTGGGCCAGGAGAAGTTCTTCAACCGCCTGCGCGGCATCTACATCGCTGCTCAGCAGTTCCTGCAGTCGCTGCAGTTCGACGTCGACCCGACGGCCCAGGTCAGCCTGCTGGGTGCAGCCAAGAAGCAGATGGTGGAGATCGCCCGCGCCGTGCTGCACAAGGCCAAGATCATCATCTTCGATGAACCGACGGCAAGTCTCACCCCCGAGGAGAAGAAGTACTTCTTCGACCTGGTGTACAGCCTCAAGGCACGCGGCGTGTCCGTGATCTTCATCTCGCACGCCTTGGAGGAGGCTTTGCAGGTTTCGGATCGCATCACGGTGTTGCGCGACGGCAGGCATGTCGTGACCGATGAGGCCTCCCAGTTCGACCGAGCACGCATCGTGCAGGCCATGGTGGGACGCGACCTGTCGCAGACGCTCTACGGTCAGCGCAAGAAGCAGATCCGTCCGCAGGGCAAGAGGGTGCTGTCGGTGCAGAACCTGCGCATGGCGGCGATGGTGAAGAACAACTCGTTGTCGGTGTTTGCCGGACAAGTCACCGGGGTGTTCGGCCTGGTTGGATCCGGCCGCACCGAAACCTTCAAGGTAGTGGCCGGCGTCATCAAGCGCGACTTCATGCATGGCGGCGAGGTTTTGCTGCACGGCCGACCGGTGCGCTACTTCGTGCCGGCCTCTGGCGTGCGCGATGGCATTGCCTATGTCACCGAGGATCGCAAGGTCGAAGGCTTCTTCGAAACGAAGTCGATCGCCGACAACATCTATCTGGGCTTGCTCGCCAAGCTGCGCGGCAAACGACCGTTGTTCCGAAGAAGTGAATCAGCCGAGGTTGGAGAGCACTGGATCAAGCGCCTGAACGTGCGGGCCATCGGCAAGGATGTGAAGGCTATCGAGCTGTCCGGCGGAAACCAGCAGAAGGTGGTGATCGCCAAGGCGCTCGTGCAGGAGCCTGACCTGATCATCTTCGACGAACCCACCCGCGGCGTCGACGTGGGCGCGATCAGCGAGATCCACGCCATCATCAATCGACTCGCCGACGAGGGAAAGGCGGTGGTGGTGATCTCGTCGTACCTCCCCGAAGTCATGGCGATATCCGATCGCATCCTGGTGCAGCGCATGGGCAAGGTGGTCGAGGAGTACTCGCCCGCGGAAGCCACCGAGGAGAAGATCATGTACGCCGCCATCCACTGACGGTGATGCCGTGACCGCGCCAGCGCCGATCGACTTCTACTTCGACTTCCTGTCGTTGTACGGCTACTTCGCGAGCCTGCGCATCGAGGAACTGGCGGCGCGCCATGGACGCGAGGTGCGCTGGCACGGCATGCTGCTCGGCGTGTCGGTGATGAAGACGATGGGGCTCAAGCCGTTGCTGGACACGCCGCTGAAGGGCGACTACGTGCTGCGCGACACCGCGCGCTACATGCGGCGCCACGGCCTGCAACCGGCTCGCAAGCTGACCGATCCGTTCATGGACCCGCGCGCCGCCGCGCGCGGCTTTTATTGGGTGCGGCGACACCGGCCCGGGCAGGAGGCGGCATTCGCGAAGGTCGCGTTCGATTGCTACTGGCGCGAGGGGCGCGACCTCGGCGCGCCGGAGCAGGTCGCCGCACTGGCGCCGCCGATCGGACTGGAACCGGCCGCGCTGCTCGCGGGCATCGAGAGCGACGAAGCACGCACCGACCTGCGCGACGCCGTTGCGGCCTCGTTGGCGCGCGGCGTGTTCGGCTCGCCGTTCTTCTTCGTCGACGGCGAGCCGTTCTGGGGCAGCGACCGGCTCGAACAGCTCGATGAATGGCTGCGCACCGGCGGCTGGTGAAGGAGCATGGCGTGAGCGAACGGACGCTTCCACTGGACGGCATCACCGTCGTCGACATCACTCGCGTGGTCGCCGGCCCGTACTGCGCGCAGATGCTGGCCGACCTAGGCGCGCGGGTGATCAAGGTCGAGCACCCCAGCGATCCCGACTACGTGCGCAGCTTCCCGCCGCGCCTGCACGACGCCGATGGCCGCGACACCGGCAGCGGCTACTTCGCGCAGTACAACCGTCACAAGCTCGGTGTCAGCCTCGACCTCAAGCACCCCGAAGGCAAGCAGCTGCTGCGCGAGCTGGCGGCCAAGGCCGACGTGCTGATCGAGAACTTCCGCCCCGGAACGATGGACAAACTGGGCCTGGGCTGGCCGGTACTGAAGGCGCTCAACCCGCGCTTGATCTACACCTGCATCAGCGGCTATGGCCACGAAGGGCCGCATTCGCTGCGCCCGTCGTACGACAGCACTGCGCAAGCCGCCGGAGGCTTGTGGTCGATGAACGGAGAGCAGGGCCAGCCGCCGTTGCGCGTGGGCAGCATCCTCGGCGACCTGGCGGCATCGTTCTATGCCACCATCGGCACGCTGGCGGCGCTGCGCGACGTCGAGCGCAGCGGCCTCGGGCAACGCGTCGACATCGCGCAGCAGGACTCCGTGGTCACGCTCACCGAGAGCGCCATCGTCAACTACACCGTCGATGGCAAGGTGGCCGAGCCGCTGGGCAACGACCATCCGTTCGCCCGACCCTACGGCCAGTTCCCCTGCAAGGACGGGCACGTTTTCTTCGGCAGCTACACCGACAAACTCTGGCGCGAGAGCTGCGCCATCTTCGGCGAACCCGAGCTGGGAGAAGACCCCGAGATCGATACCATGGCCAAGCGCTTCGATGAGGCCACCTACCAGCGCCGCGTCAGGCCGATCATCGAGCGCTGGTTCGCGCACCGCACCAAGGCCGAGCTGGAGGCGATGGCCGGCGACCGCATCGCACTGACACCGATCAAGCGCATCGACGAAGTGGTGGCCGACGAGCACCTGCGCGCGCGGCAGATGTTCGTGGAAGTGCCGTTCGGGCGCGTGGGCGTCAAAGTGTTCGGCTCGCCGATGAAGCTGTCGGACACTCCGCCGCGTACCACGGGTGGGGTGCCGCAACTCGGCGAGCACAACCATGAGGTGTATGTCGACTGGCTGGGTATCGGCTGCGAACGCTTCGAGGCCCTGCGCGGCGCAGGCGTCATCTGACGGCACGATTCGCTGACGAAGCTGGCCGGTCGCTTCCGCGCATCACGGTTCGTTCGCGAGGACCATGAAGCTTGACGAGGTCGCTGCCCATCTCGACCGGTTTGTGCTGGCGCACTACGGTGCGTCGGCTGCGGTTGATGGCCTGCAGGTGATGGAGGCCGGGCACGCAGGCCTGACCTTCGGCTTTCGGGTCGTCGAGCGCGCCGGCGCGCACGTGCTCGCGCGGCTGGTGCTCAAGCTGTCGCCGCCTGGCGTGCGCCGCGCGGGCAACACCGACGTGTTTCGCCAGGCGCCGTTGCTGCGTGCGCTGCATAGCGCTGGCTTGCCGGTGCCCGACGTGCCGTGGGCCGGTGCCGACGAAGCCTGGTTCGGCACGCCGTTCGTGATGATGTCGTTTCTGCCCGGCATGCCGTTCTTCGTCTGGCAGCCCGACGTCCGGTTCGATCGATCACCGCAAGCGGTCGCGTCGCTCTGGCAGCAGTGCGTCGATGCGCTGGTGCAGCTGCACCGCTTCGACTGGCAGCATCACTTGCCCGAATGGGAACAGCCGACAGCGTTGCACGACGAGATCACGCGTTGGGACCGCATCGTCGCCAAGGCGCCGGAGCCAGCGTGGCTCGATGCGGCACGGCGAGTGCGCGAAGCGCTGCTCGAGCGCATGCCGCCGAGCCCTGCGCCCGGGCTCGTGCACGGCGACTACCAGCCGGGCAACATGCTCTATGTGGACGGGCGGCTGACCGGCATCATCGACTGGGAGTTGGCGTCGATCTGCACCCCGCCGCTCGACGTGGGCTGGCTGATGATGCTGGCCGATCCGCTCAGCTGGCAACCCGACTGGCGGGCGCTGTGTCCGCTGACGCCGCGGGCGATTGCGCTGCGCTATGGCGCTGAGCCGGCCACGATGGCGTGGTGGCAGGCGCTGGCAGGTTATCGGCTGGGCAGCATCTCGTGCCTGAACGTGCACCTGCACCGCAGCGGCCGTCGGCCCGATGCGGTGTGGGAGCGTTTCGCGCTGGCGATCCCCACGATGTTCGGCCGTGCGGCAGCGCTGCTGCGCGACGCCGATGCGCTGAACCAACCGGAGACCCTTCGATGATCGACTTCTCGCTCACCACGCAGCAGACTGAGCTACAGCAGCAGGCGACGCAGTTCGTGCGCGAACACGTGATCCCGCGCGAGAACGATCCACGGCAGGATGCGCACGGCCCGAGCGACGAGCTGCGCCGCGAGCTGGTTGCGCTGGCGCGCGAGCGCGGCCTGCTGTCGCCGCATGCGCCGGTCGAGTACGGTGGGCTCGGGCTCGATCATCGCGGCATGGCGGTGTATTTCGAAGCAGCCGGCTACAGCCTGCTCGGACCGCTGGCGTTCAACATCCAGGCGCCTGACGAAGGCAACACCAACCTGTTGCACAAAGTGGCCAACGCCGAGCAAAAGCAGCGCTGGCTGCGCCCGCTGGTGGCCGGCGAGATCCGCACCGTGTTCTCGATGACCGAGCCCGACGACGGCGCCGGAGCCGACCCTTCGCTGCTCAAGACCACCGCCCGCGCCGACGGCGACGACTACGTGATCAACGGCCGCAAGTGGCTGATCACCGGCGTGCCGGGTGCGGCGCTGAACATCGTGATGGCGCGCACCGTCGATGCCGCCGGCGCCGACGTCGGCGCCACGATGTTCCTGGTGCCCATCGACGCGCCGGGCTTCGAGGTGGTTCGCGTGCTCGACACTATCGATTCGGTGTCGCCGGGCGGCCATGCCGTGGTCGACCTTCGCGACGTGCGTGTGCCGGCCAGTGCGGTGCTCGGCGAGATCGGCCAGGGTTTTCGCAACGCCCAGGTGCGGCTCGGCCCGGCGCGTCTGACGCACTGCATGCGTTGGCTCGGCGCGGCACGGCGCGCACACGACGTCGCGGTCGACTATGCGCGTCGGCGTCACGCGTTCGGCCGCCTGATCGGCGAACACGAGGGCGTCGGCTTCATGCTGGCCGACAATGAGATGGACCTGCAGCACTGCCGGCTCGCGGTGTGGCATGCGGCTTGGCTGCTCGACCAGGGCCAACATGCGCGCACCGAGACCAGCCAGTGCAAGGTGTTCTGCTCCGAGGCGCTTAGCCGCGTGGTCGACCGCTCGCTGCAGGTGCTCGGGGGCATGGGCATCACCACCGACACGGTGGTGCAGCGCATCTATCGCGAGATCCGGCCGTTTCGCATCTACGATGGACCGTCGGAGGTGCACCGCTACGCGCTGGCGCAGCGCATCGTCGGCGCCAGGCACTGACTCTCGAAAGCCCGCCATGCTGATCACCCGAGCCGACACCTTCGACGAGATCTGCCGCACGTTCAGCTGGCGGCTGCCCGAACGCATGAACATCGCATCGCTGGTCTGCGACCGGCATGCGGTGCGCGCGCCCGACCGTATCGCGCTGCTGCACGAGCAGGCCGACGGCGGCGTGGCGACTTTCACCTTCGGCGCGGTGCAGCGTCTGGCCAATCGATGCGCGCACACCTTTGAGCAGCACCTGCGCCTGCAGCGCGGCGACCGCGTGATGATCTACCTGGGGCAGGATCCGGCCACCGCGGTGGCGCACGTGGCGTGCTGGAAGGCTGGGCTGGTGTCGGTGCCGACCTCGGTGCTGTTCGGCACCGACGCGCTCGAGTACCGGCTGCGCGACAGCGGCGCGAAGGCGCTGATCACAGACGCCGCCCATTACCCCACCGTGGCCGCGGTGCGCGACCGCGTCGACGACCTACAGACGGTGTTGCTAACCGACGGCGCGGCCGAGCGCACGCTGCCGTTGTGGGACACCCTCGCGCGGGCCAGCGATGCCTACGTCACGCGAGCACTGACACCCGACACACCGGCGTTCATCAACTACACCTCGGGTACCACCGGTCCACCCAAGGGCGCTCTGCAGGGTCATCGCTCGATCCTCGGACACATGCCGGGCAACGAGATGATGTACGACTTCATGCCGCAGTCGAACGATGTGATGTGGTCGCCGGCCGACTGGTCGTGGCTGGCCGGCTTGATGGACGTGCTGATGCCGGCGTGGTTCTGCGGGCTGCCGGTGCTGACCTATCGCAACGCGACCTTCGACCCGGATGAAGCCTTTCGCCTGATGGGCAAGTACCGCGTCACCGTGAGCCTGCTGACGCCGACGATGCTGCGTCGACTGGGGCAGGTGCGCGACCCGGTGCAGCGCTTTGGCTTGCAGCTGCGTGCAGTGGCCAGCGGTGGTGAATCGGTGGGCCGCGAAACGCTCGAATGGGCCGACCGCACGCTGCGTGTGCGCGTCAACGAGGTGTATGGCCAGACCGAATGCAACCTCGTGCTCGGCAATTGCTGGCAGGTGCTGGCGCCGAAACCTGGCTCGCTCGGCCGAGCGATGCCGGGCCACGAGGCCGCGATCGTCGACGAAGAAGGCCGCGAACTGGAGCCAGGCGAGATGGGGCAGATCGCGTTCAAGCGCCCCGACCCGGTGATGATGCTGGAGTACTGGCGCAATCCGCAGGCAACCACCAAGAAGTACGCCGGCGACTGGTTGCTCACTGGAGATCTCGGTCATTGCGACGAGGATGGCTATTTCTGGTACCAAAGCCGCGCCGACGACGTGATCACCAGCGCCGGCTACCGCATCGGCCCGGGCGAGATCGAGGATGCGCTGAACGGCCACCCGGCGGTTGCGATGTCGGCGGTCATCGGCGTTCCCGATGCGCTGACGACCGAGTCGATCGAGGCCTACGTGGTGCTGCGGCCTGGCGTCGTCGGCGACGTACCACTGGTGGCGGCGATTCGCGACTGGGTGCGCACGCGGCTGGCGCGTCACGAAACGCCGCGCGCGATCAAGTTCGTCGACGCCCTGCCGATGACGGCGACCGGCAAGATCATGCGACGGGAGTTGCGGGAGCGTGCGCGAAACAAGACGTGACTCCGTTCGACGCGTTCGCAGGCCAGCCGCAATTGGGCCGCGTGCTGGGCGAAGTCGTGCACGAGGATATCGACGTGCATGGGCCTGGCGGTCGAAGTTGTGGGACTGGCGAAGCCGCTGTCCGCCCTCATGGAGGAACCGCTGCGTGGCCGCGTAGTTGCACAAATGCAGAAAGGTGCAAGTGCCTAGGGGCAACAAGCAAGAAGTTGCCCTCGGAGCAGCTGACACTCGTGTATGACTACTGTCCGGGCATGACGTTCGACCGGCAGGTCTACGGCAATGAGATTGATTGCGCGTAGATCCGCCGACGACCCACTGCAGGCGGTCATCTCAGCGAAATTCTGGCCGCGAAGCGGACGATGCCCGAACGGCGATCCCTATCTGCTGAGTTCGTCGTGCACGACCTTGCCGTTGACGATGGTCAGCACCGAGCGGATATCCAGGATCTGCTCGTCGGATACCTTGGACGGATTGAAGTAGTCGGCGTTCAACACCACTAGGTCGGCCCACTTGCCCCTCTCGATTGTCCCGAGCTTCTTCTCCCACTTCGGCCCGAGGAACCAGGCGTTGTCTGCGGTGTACAGGCGCAGCACCTGCTCCCGGGTGATGGTCTGGTTGCCATTGATCAACACGCCCCGGGCGTTCTTTCCAGTCACCGCGTAGTACATGCCGGTCCACGGGTCCATCACCGAGATCTGCATGCCGTCGGAGCTCATCCCGGCACGCGCGCCTAGATCGAGGATCGTGCGAAACGGGGGACCATTGCCCGTCGGCGTCCCGCTCAACCAACGCCACCCGCCGAGAACGCTCAGACCCACACCCAAGTTCTTCGACAGTTCGATGTAGTTTGGCGTGATGAACGGCACGTGCGCGACCACCCAGCGCAGCTGGGTGATGCCGTCCGGATTCACGACCATCCTCTTCTGCGGGTCGGGCGCCGCGGGCGTCTGCGGAATGCCGATCGTCTTGAGCTCGGTATTCACCGTGTTCCAGAAATCCAGGATGACGGAAAAATCGGTGGTGCTGAGTGAGTGGTTTTCATTGCGCCAGCCGTGCTGGGCCACCAGTCGTGTGCCGTTCATCCATGCCAGTGAACCCAGACCGCCGAAAGGCGAACCGGCGGTGAACTCTCCGATCCCGCCGTTCGACAGCCATTCGTCGCCCAGCAGCTCGGTGGTGTTGTTCAGACGCTGGACGAGCTGCGGGGTGGTGGCGTCCGGCTCGATGTGCAGGTAGTTGATCTGCAGGCGTGCCGGAAGCTTGCCCATCGCATGGAGCGCTATCGCCGAATCAAACGCTCTGTACTGATCGAACGCCGCGAGCCCATCCGCACTCGTGCCCGTGTTGCCGAAGTATGAATCGGCGAAGTGAAAACTTCCCTGATCGATGTGCGTCGTCAACCCGACGGAAAGCCCGAATCCCAATGCGTCCAACAAGCCTCGCATTTGCGCCTGCGGGTTGTTGTGCTGCGGCAGATCGCGCAGTGCCTGAAGGGCCTGCAGCGACGGAGCGTTGGCTGCAATCGAGCCGTCCGGACCTATTGCAATTCCCTTGCTCTGAAAGAACGCCCTGCCCATCGAGTTCGTCTGGCTGGGGCCGGAAAAGCCCTCGAACAGCAGAGTGGGATTGGCAGGAAGCGCCGCATCGAGTTCCGCGAGGTTTGGAAAGCGGGCGGCAGCCGGCGGGGCCACGAACTGGTTGCGATGGAGCCCGCCCAGCGAAACTACCCAGTCGCCGGGCTGTACGGTTGCGGCCTTGGCGGCCAACAGCTCCTGCGCTTTGGCGATCGAGCGGGCCTTGTCCAGGCGGACGTCGTGTCCGGGTCGCAGCCCGAGCAGGATCATGTGATTGTGGTTGTCGATGAGCCCCGGCACCACCGTGCGGCCATTGAGGTTGATCACTCGGTTGCAGCCGCCAGGGGATGCCCCGCCGCCCTGATCGCCAACCGCCGCGAATTCGCCGTTTTCGATCAACACGGTGGACACCACGCGGTTCTGCCGATCCATCGTGTGGATCTTGCCGTTCACGAGGCGAATCGAGCCTTTGCCGGCGCAGTCGGTGTCGCCATACGCGGCCCCCGGCGAGGCGCAGAGCAAGACGGCGGTCAACAGCCCAACGGGCGCTGCGCCGGAACAAAGGGATGGGTGCTTCATCATCGATTGCCTCCTGTCCTGTATTGGCTGTATTGGATTCGCACGCCGGCTCGTTCCTATGCGGCGGACTAGGCGCTTTGATATCTCGGCCTTCAACGCCCCTCCGAGCGATGCGGCGATCGGGCCGACGATCCCAGCAATGCATCACCAACGTACGAACCGCCGGGGAATGGCGGCAAGCCGCTTCCCGCCGTGAAAGCTTCATGCCTGCCGCTGAGCCTAGTTCTAAAGGCTGCCGGTCGCCCGCAGCTTGGCTGCCATGGCGCAGAGTTCGACCACAGCCATGTAGTTCATCACCCGACGCTGTCCCACGTAGTACGGGTTGGGCACGTCCTGCCGGATGCTGTCCGTCTTTTCGGCACGACTGCCATCGTAGAACTGATTGCTGTGCCGCTTGTCGTCGCCGTGCAGGGCGCGAAGGGCAAGCGCCGTATTCGCCTTGAAGTAGGCGTTGTCAAACTCGGTGTGATTCGACATCAGCGCGTTGGCGCCGAAAGCCGCTGCCGCCTGGCCGAACTTCCTGGCTGAAGCGATGTACTCGTCGTAAAGAGCTGCAGTGCCCGTGAACGAGATCGCGGTGCCGCCAGAGTAGGCCACGCGGATCGGCTGGCCCTTGTCCTTGAACTCGAACAGAAACGACAGCGTGCCGGGGGTGTGGCCGGGCATGGTGACGATCTTGACAGACACGTCACCGACCGTGATCACACGCCCGTCGGTGCCGTCGTTCTGTGGTCCAAAACGGTTCGCATGGGGTCCGCTGCGGGCCAGCACGCTCGGCCAGTCGCCCTCGCCATAGACGATGGTGACGCCCGGGATGGCCGCCTCAGTCAGATGGGCACCGCCATCATGGTCGCCATGCGCGTGCGCATAGATCGCATAGCGGACCTTGTACGGGTCGAGGCCGAGGGTTCGCAGGCCCTCGTGGATTTCAGCCACGGTCGCGTACTCGAAGTTGCCGTCAAGCAGGATGATCTCGCCGCCTTTGGAGACAAGCGCGTAAGTGTTGTGATTCCTCGTGCCGAGGAAATAGAGGTTGTCACCGATCTTCGCCGGCGGGGAATACCAGTTCGGCCGCGGCGGCGTGCCACCCGGCGGCGTAGGCAGCGTTGTGGTCGGGAAGCTGGCGGGATTGAGCGTCGGCACGACGCGGTTGGCCGCCGAGACTGTCGGGATGCACAGGCGCATGTATGTGCCCGGCCAGTCGAGGTCCGCATACGCCTTGGCCGAAGCCTGCAGGCTTTCGATCGTTTGAGATTGCACCAGCGCCGTGGTTGTGGTCAGGGCGCATAGCACGGCCCAGCGGGTTGAACGCTTCAACATGAGTCGATCCTCCTGTGTGCATTTGACTGAGCTTGTCTCAGGTCGGAAGCGATGGCTTCGGTGAAATGGCGTCTCATGCCCTCCTCGCACGGCGACCTATGCAGACCCTGAGACCGCGCAAACTTTGCATGGGCTATCGGCACGTGTCAACACCGATGTCGACTGGGGCAATATGGGATCGGAGCCGAACACCATGCCCGTGGCGCGCCCGCTGGTGGCCATCGAACGCGCGTCGGGGTCGGTTTGCGAGAGTTGTTGATCGGGCTGCCTGCCCAACTCGGTCTCGATCTGTCGCAGCTGCTGCATCTGCTTGCGCAGCTTGTCTTGAAGTCTCGTCGCCTTGGCCTTCAGGTCTACCGGCTAGGTGCGGTCGGCGGTATCGAGTGCATCCATGTAGCGCGCGATGCTCTCCTCGACCTGCTGCATGCGCTTGGCCAGCTTGTGCGGCGTGAAGTTGCGGTCGCGGTTGGGCAACTTCGGCAACATGCTCTTCGTGCGGGACATGCTCTTCGGTAGCGCGGTACCCGGCGCAGGTCGGCCTGCAGGACGATCAGCTCTTCGGCAAGGAGCGTTGGTTCCACGAAATGTTCTACCCGATGCTGCAGTCGAAGCGTGACTACTCGGCACTGCGTGCAGGCGGACGAGCTTTCGCCGAGGCGGCAACCTCCTCAGACGCCGGTCTGCGCCCTCAGCGCCTGAACGCATAGACCTGCATGGCTTGCGGCGCGACACTGATACTGTTGCGCTTGAGCTTCCCCAACGGCATCACGCAGCGCAGCGAATGAGATAGGCCATCGCCCGGCCAGGTTACGCTCGATCTCATCGATCGAGACGTAGGGCAGCGGTTGCTGCCCGACGGTCCCGGTTTGGAGCGGCCGCTCATCCTGGACCGCGTCGGCGCCGCTCCCAGGTCAACGGGGGGAAGACAGCGATTCGCTCAGACGGCGCAGCAGCGCGCCGCCATCGCCGCGCCAGGCGCTGCCATGCATGCAAGCCAGCGTGCGCGGCTCCTGCTGCGCGAGACGCAGCAGCGTGGCCGTGGTCTGCGGCGCATGGGCGTAGTAGTCCATGCCGCGACGGAAGGCTTCGCTAGTCTCCAGGATGTCGGCCTCGGTCAGGGCTTGCTCGCCGTGGCCCGGCTGGGTGAACAGGTCGCCGCAAAAGAAGGTGCCCGTCGACGCGTCCATCAGCAGACCGCATTCCCAGCCGTGCGGCACATGCGGCGTGTCGAACCACTGCAGCGTGTGGCAGCCGAGTGGCAGATGCTCGCCATCGGCGAGGGCGCGGGGCGGCCGCTCGGCCAGGTCGTTGATCGACACCATCGCGGCCACCTGGCTGCACAGTGGCACCGCCGCGGGCGCCAAGGCCAGCAGCCG
>Ga0315912_10004294_pt1 | contig 13586 bp, 16 predicted proteins | sample VfabasoilMG_FD_204469 | JGI IMG/M metagenome (GOLD analysis project Ga0315912, IMG submission 204469) | Garden soil microbial communities collected in Santa Monica, California, United States - V. faba soil | ecosystem: Environmental > Terrestrial > Soil > Garden | place: USA: California... | reverse complement strand
TCACGAGACGGCTCCGCAAATTCTGGGGGACAGGCAAGGAAGGTCTGGAAGTTAGGTGTCACCGGAGAGCCGGAGGCGGTCGTCGTTCATACGGGCATTTCCGACGGGGTTTCAACGGAAGTGCTGGATGGCGCAGTGGCCGACGGCGATATGGTGGTGATAGGGATTGAGAGCGCACGGGGGGAGCGGCGATCCGGCGAGTTGCCGCCGGGATTTGGTAGTGGTGGCCAGCGTCGGTAGGCTCCAGGTTGCGGGATGTAGCTGTGTGCCATTCCCCGCTAAGCACGTAATGCTTGGTTCGCTATGGTATTTGTCTCTGCTCAGGGTCTTTTTTTTCCAATGATAAGAGGGTCACCCGCTGATGGCTGCGCTCATCCGTTGTGAAGACCTTTGGAAAATCTACCGTCTTGGGGATGTCGAGGTGCAGGCCCTTCGAGGGCTGAATTTGTCGATTGATTCAGGAGAGTTTGTCGCCGTCATGGGGGCGTCCGGCTCCGGGAAGTCGACCCTCATGAACATCCTCGGTTGTTTGGACCAACCCACTACAGGTCGCTATTGGTTGAATGACGTCGATGCTGCGGGGTTACGGGCTGATCAACTGGCTGATATTCGGAATCGACAGATCGGGTTTGTGTTCCAAAACTTCAATTTGATCCCACGCACCAGCGCGCTGGAAAATGCACAATTGCCTCTGTTTTACCGAGGAGTCTCGTTGAGGGAGCAGCGGGTATTGGCCACAGAGGCCCTTTGTCGTGTTGGCCTTCAAGGGCGAGAAGGGCACTATCCCACACAGCTTTCAGGAGGCCAGCAGCAGCGTGTGGCGATCGCACGAGCATTGGTCACAGCACCGTCCCTCCTCCTGGCAGATGAACCTACCGGCAATCTTGATACAGAGTCGAGCCGGGAGATCATGACAATTCTCGACCAGCTGAATAAAGAGCAGGGCATTACGATCATTCTCGTCACTCACGAAACGGATATTGCCGCCTATGCGGAACGTGAAATTGTAATGAAGGATGGCCGTATCCTGACCGACCGCCACACCAAATCGACTGTTCCGTTGTCTGGTCCGGAGGCCTGATGCCGGCGTTCGTGCTGCTGACGGTGTTGACGGCGATTCGGATTCTGAGCCGTAATCGGCTCAGGGCCGGACTGACCATGCTAGGGATTGTGATCGGGGTTGGAGCCGTGATCGCGATGGTGAGCATCGGAGAGGGAGCTAAGGCCGCAGTAGCCAAACGGGTGGCCAGCATGGGTACCAACGTCATCATGGTGCTGCCTGGTTCGATGACCGCGAGTGGGGTGCGGGGCGGGCAGGGCGGTGCCGTGACATTGACGATATCGGACGGCATGGAACTCAAGAAACGCATTCCCATGCTGAGCGAAGTCGGCTGGGGCAAACGGGATACCATGCAGATCATCAATGGCAATAAGAACTGGAGCGGACTGGTCAACGGCATCTCGCCGAGCTACTTGACGATTCGAGACTGGTCGTTCAGCAGCGGGGGGGCGTTCACGCAGCAGGATGTGGATACGGCTGATCGAGTGGCATTGCTCGGACAGACGGTCGTTGAGAATTTATTCGATGTGGGGGAGGAGCCGGTCGGGGCGATCATCCGCATCAAGAACGTGCCGTTTCGCGTGATCGGTGTTCTGTCGCCCAAGGGGCAATCAAGCCAAGGGAGCGACCAGGACGATATCATTTTTATTCCGTTCAGCACAGCAGAACGAAAAGTCTTTGGCACACAGTTTTTGGGATCAGTCGGCGCCTTGTTCGCGTCGACGGAACGATTAGAGGACCTGACGCCCGCAGCGGCCCAGATCCGTGACGTCATTCGCGCGCGGCATCGCTTGCAGCCCGATCAAGAAGACGACTTTACAATCAGAACGCAGGTGGATATCGGCAAGGTTCAGGAAAGCACGAGCGAGACGCTGACGGTCATGTTGTTCGCTATCGCGTCTGTGTCGCTCCTCGTCGGCGGGATCGGCATCATGAACATTCTCTTGGTGTCGGTCACGGAGCGGACCAGGGAAATCGGCGTGCGAATGGCGGTGGGCGCCAAGCGGCGGCACATTGTCATGCAGTTTCTGATTGAAGCCGTGACGCTCAGCGTGGTCGGCGGCTGTCTGGGGATTCTCGTCGGGATACTGGGAGCGCGCGTGACGACTGCGATTGCCGGATGGCCCACTATCATCTCCGCGGAAACCGTAATGGCTGCTTTTGTGTTCTCCATCGCCGTCGGGCTGTTCTTCGGACTGTACCCGGCCAACAAGGCCTCACGGCTCAATCCCATCGACGCGCTACGGTACGAATAGCCCAAGGGTATCGGACCGGGCTCGATCCTCACCCAATCTCAAGATTTCATAATAGTCAGGAACATCAAGGCCACACGACCAAGCGGGTGGGGTGTCTGCCAGGGTGTCGGGGGGAGGGGTGTGTTCCCCCGGTCCTTCCTGCACCTTCGACAGTCTCAACGACAGCCCCGACACTTTGACTCCGGTTTTCAGCACTTTTTAGATGGAATTGCCGGATGTTTTCGATCTGCTATATTTCTTGAAAGTCTGATAACAAGGAGGTTTCTATGGCCGTGCTTGCGTTAAAGGTGAAGATGTCGTGGGTTCTTGTTGTGTTCATAATGCTGGGGATGTCGGCCGGTTGCGCCAATGAAATGGCTCTGCTCCGTCCAGGGACGGTTAAAACATTCACGGTCCAGAACGCTGATTATGATACGGCGTTCAGTCAGGCCGTACAGACGGCAAAGGAACTCCAGTTCAAGATCGGTCTGGAAGACAAGGCCAAAGGGCGGGTCACCACGAATCGCGGATTGGGCTACGGTGAATCGTCGTATCTCTGGATCGAGGTGAAAAAAATACCCTCGGGGAATGTATCGATCACGTTAGACGTCAAGTCAAGCGGGGGGAGCGAAAACATTGTCAATGAATTCATGGTCGCCTATAACAAACGTGTCAAGACTCTGTAGGGCGTAGACCCAGCGATCGCAAGGATCTTGAGCGGTTGAAGAACAGGCTGCTCAAGATCCTTTCCCTCGTTTCCCGTCCCCTCCGTGCTGAACCATTTCTCGTAACCGACGGTGCGGACGCATTTTCATTTCTCTCTGCGCTTTGCGAAAAACACTTGTCCGCATGTGGTCATTTATCGGTCACGTGCGTACCAGGCTGTAGCCGGTTATTTCAAGATTATCGGGATGCTGGTTTGGAAGAAGGGGAAACGACGGATAGGGACACTTCGATGCGAGGATGTAATTTGTCGATGTCCTTGTAGAGGTGGGTTTCGATGATCCGGTTATCGTTGACTCCCAAGCCTTCACAGAGGGCATCTTGAGCAATCTTGAGGCCACCGTCAATGTCGCGACGCAGGGCTGAGGTAAAGAAGAATCGGATGGAGAGGGCTAGTGGGCCGGATTGAAACTGAGTCATCAGCGAGGCTCGTGCAGGCGATTGAGCCAGCGCGATCCAGACCTGCTGTCCCACCTGTATTTTATAGGCGCGCCCGCTAGAGGATAGCAGCCGGCGTCCATTCACGGTGGCGTACTGGCGATTGATGCTGGGAGGAACCGGCAGGGTCAGCGACAATCGTCCGTTGGCTACGGTTGCGCCAGCCGGCATCTCTTGGGAAGCGCTGATAGTCTTGGATGTTTGGAATTGAGACAGTAGGGCAAACCGGTCAAAAGGCCGTGAGACCGGTGGTGAAGAAACAGATGGCTGTCCTGCTGAGGGTCTATAGGAGACCGTGCGTACCGGCAGATTGGAAATTCGTGAGCCTGAGCGACGACGGTGTGATGGCATGAAGCAAATTACAAAAGATTCAGAATCTTGGCCATGTTTTGTTCGTAGCGATCTTCCGTGCGGGCGATATATCGCCGCCATTCGCTGGGGTTCCAGATTTCCATACGGTGATAGAGACCGACCAAAATCACTTCCTGATCGTCGTCGAGCGGCACCAGTTTTCGTAAGCGGCCGGGAATGAGAATGCGACCCGTTTTGTCGATATCCGAGGTGCCTGCTTCAGAGACGACGAAGTGCATGAAGAGACGGCTCTGATCTTCGTCCAACGACGTTTTGGTCCGTTCGAGGACTTGTTTCCATTCCTTGGCCGAATAGATGAGTAAGGATTGTTCCGGCCCCTTCAAGAACACGACGGATTGGCCGTCGGCCTCGATCTGCTCGCGGATGGGCGAGGGGACGATGAATCGTCCCTTCTCATCAACTTTGCACAAGTATTCGCCGGCAAACATCAATCAGGTCCTAGTGTAAGAGGACACGGCGGTTCTGGTTCGTTCGCGAATCCACTGTTCCAGATCCGAGCGCACGAACCGCCATTCTTTTCCAAGCTTGAAAGCGGGAATCTGCCTGCTCTGTAAATAGCGATAAAGTGTCCGCGGGGTAATTTTCAGATAACGGCAGGTCTCCGTCGCCGTCATCAATTCGCTTTTCTGGGCGGTCCCCATAGTGCCACCAGATCTCATCACAGCGATACAGACTCATGAGGCTCCCAGTAATGGGTGTATTCTAGGGATCGGCGGAGAATTGTCAAGTTAAAATACATGACAATGCCTGTCATAGACTGTCAATGCCCGCCGTTGTCTCCCCATTCCCCTCTATTTCTCCCGATTCTCCCGGTTGCTCCATCATGGCCGCCATATCGTCACCCACGTCTTCGCCCATCGCTTCACCCATTTTCTTCATGAAGCGGGCGGTGCTGTGTGGATCGGTTTCGTCAAATGCACCGAAATTGTCGGGATCTGTCAGAGATTTGAGCCGCATCTCTTCGGACTTGGGCGCCGCGAATCGAGACAGGAGGCGGTCCACCTGCGAACTGCCGCAATGCCGGCAGCCTGCCGGTGGAGGATTGCGAAGATTCAGGACCAGGATGGAGCAACACTTCCCACAAGCCCGGCAGAGGTATTCATAAATCGGCATGGGTTATCCTCCCACGACATCGGCCGTCAGGCGGGCTCTTTCCGCAAGGACTCGATCCGGGATGTGACTCGCATCCATGGTGCGCCCCAGGGTCAGCGCAAAGACGTCGCTGGAACCTGCTTTGCGGAGTGTCTTCGCGCATTCATTCACTGTGGCGCCGGTCGTGAACACATCGTCGATCAACAGAATGCGTTTGCCGGCGATCGATTCAGGGCGAGTGACGGCAAAGGCTCCGCGGAGATTCTTCAATCGTTCTTTTCTGGGGAGGGTGGTCTGTGCCGGCGAGGGAACGGTTCGGATCAGATTGACGCAGGAGACAGGCCTGCAGAGATGGCGGCCGATCCGGTCTGCCAGCAGTAAGGATTGATTGAATTCCCGTTCGCGCAGCCGCCCGGTGTGCAGCGGCACGGGCATGATAAGGTCGATGGAATCGAGCGCCGGAAGCTGGTCGATCATAAGGCGAGCCAACGGCGTTGCCAGTGAGACTTTTCCCCGGTATTTGAACAGGCAGATGGCGTCCCGTAGAGGGGACTGGTAGGGATAGAGTGTCCAGGCTCTGGTATAGGACGGGGGGTGCGCGGTGCAGGAGTAGCACAGATGCGTCGGGCTAAAAACCGTCGCAACCGGAGAGACGAAAGGGCGGTCACATCGCGCACAGCGTGAATGGCTTGCCAGCACGATGGTGTTCCAGCAGCCTGAGCAGAAGTGCGGAATCGGATCGTCGGCTAAGGGTGTACGGCAGACCACACACTCAGCCGGTAAGAGAAACCGGACAGCCCGGCGCATGAGTTCCGGTATTGTTTTAATCCAGGAGTGAGCCATAGGCGGTACCGGCGTCCCAGCGTATGAGCACGATGTTCTCTTTATGGTGAACAGGTCTGTCCTGTCAAGGTTGTCGCATTCTAAATGGTTGTGCTATACGAAAGCAGGCGTCGCGACAGCGGTTATTCATATGTAGCCAATGTACGGGTCTTGGGGAGAGGTTCGTGGTCGTTCTGAAGGGGCTTTCCAAATCATACGTGCGCGGCGGAGTCACGGTGGCCGCGTTGGCCGATATTAATTTGGAAATACGGCGCGGAGAGTTCTGTGCATTTATCGGGCCGAGCGGGTGTGGGAAAAGCACGTTGCTGAATCTTGTTGCCGGGCTGGATCAGCCCACGACGGGAGACATTGTGCTCGATGGGCGGTCCACGACCGGCTTGTCCAGCTCCGAGTGGACAAGAATCAGGCGTGAGACCATCGGCATCGTATTTCAAGCCTTTCACCTGGTGCACGGACTGACGGCGGAGGAGAATGTTGCGCTGCCGTTGTTGTTGCGCGGAGACAGCGGACGCAGTGCGGCGATGCGGGCGAGCGAGGTGTTGGAGATGGTGGGGATGAGCCGGCGGCGACATCATCGGCCGGGCGAATTATCCGGGGGTGAACAGCAGCGGGTGGCGATTGCGAGGGCTCTGGCACATCGGCCTTGTCTCTTGCTGGCGGATGAACCGACCGGCAATATCGATTCGCATCAGGGGGCCGATATTATGGCCCTCATTAGGAATTTGGCTAAGGCCGGTGAACAGACTGTCTTGCTGGTTACACACAGTGACCAGGCAGCCCACGCGGCTGACTATGTCTGGACGATACAAGATGGGCGGCTGGTGGCGCGGACCGAGCGGCACCCCGAACTGGTGGCGCGATGACGGATCTTTCGACCACGATTGCAGGTGTGAGATTTCCCAGCTGTTTCATGAATGCCGCCGGGGCTCTCTGCGTCACGCGTGATGAACTTGTGGCGTTGGGAAAGTCTGCAGCCGGTGCGATCGTGACCAAGTCGATGACGGTCGAATCGCGCCAGGGTAATCCTGAGCCGCGTTACTACGGATTTCCCGGCGGATCGATCAATTCCATGGGACTTCCCAACCTTGGGTACAAGGCCTATGCCGAACTGATTCCTGAGTTGAAGCGATTTGGAAAACCGGTCGTGGCGAGTGTGGCGGGTCTTTGCGAGGAGGATTTCCCGACTATTGCTGCTGCTATTAATGCAGCTCAGCCGGACCTCATCGAAGTGAACCTCTCGTGCCCGAACATCCCCGGTAAACCTCAAATCGGCTACGATCCGGAGTCGTCCGAGCGGGTGATCAAGCGGGTACGCCAGATCATCACGGTTCCCATGGGATTGAAGCTGCCACCTTATTTTGACCCGGCGCATCAGGAGGCGATGGGGAAAGTGATCGGACGATACGGCATCGACTTTCTCAACATGATCAATTCAGTGGGCAACGGATTGGTTGTCGATCCGGAGCGCGAAGCCGTCGTCATCAAACCAAAGGGCGGATTTGGCGGGCTGGGTGGCAGGCTCATTAAACCGGTGGCACTGGCGAATGTACGCGCGTTCTACAAAATCTTTCAAGGCAGAATCCCGATTATCGGCACCGGTGGTGTTATGGACGGCGTGGATGCCTTCGAGCATCTGTTGTGCGGCGCATCGGCGCTACAAATCGGTACGGTGTTGGTAGAGGAGGGTCTGGATGTGTTCAGCCGGCTGGACAAGGAGCTGGCTGAGATTCTGGCGCGGAAAGGGTACCGTTCAGTCGCGGAATGTCGAGGGATGGTCAAAGAGCTGTAGCTGTTATCGTTTGCCGAAGCTTGCCGGCAACAATCCATGGCGCAGGGATTGGCGGAGAAGTTGGGCGACGTTGCGGGCGTTCAGCCGCCGCATCAGATTGAAGCGGTGCACTTCGACCGTACGGACGCTGATCTTGAGCGAAACGGCGATCTCGCGGTTGGTGTGCCCCATCGCTACCATTTTGAGGATTTGCGATTGACGGGGAGTAATCTGGGAAGCCTCTTTCCGTCCGCTTTCTGCCGGCTCGAAGGTGAGTGCGGTATTGCCTCGACTGTGTGCCACCGTAGGTGCCTCCTAAAATCGTGAGGCAAGTCTAGCAAAGGATTGTACATGTGTAAACGAAACAGCCGATCTTTGCACGGGCCTTTAGGGTTGTTTTCTCGGGTTTTGACGGGTGGTTGCTTCCAGGATTTCTCCTGTTCGTCCGATGTCACTGGTTCCTGATGCCCTCCTTTATCAAAGTCTTCCTGCTGATCGTTTCTGCCCACGTGACTCAATGGCCGCTGCGCACGCTGTTGACCGTCATCGGGGTCGCCCTTGGCGTCTCAGCCTCTGTGGCGGTGCGGACGGCTAATGTCGACGTGCTTCGTTCGTTTGAACAGGCCGTGTTGACGGTGGCAGGTCCGACAACCCTGGAAATTTCAGGCGGTGAATTAGGGCTGGACGAACGGCTCATTACGGCTGCGCGCCGTGTGTCCGGTGTCACATCGGCTTCTCCGGTGATTCTTCAAACGGCAGTGCGGATCGACGCTGGCGGGCGCAGTCAGGCCGTGCAGGTGCTTGGCTTGGATATTTTCGCCGAGGCTGATTCGCGCGGGTTTCGGCTCACCCAGCAACCGAGGGAACACCGGTTGGATGTGGTACTCGATCCAAACACGGTGTTGTTAGGGTGGAAGTTGGCGGCCGAGTGGAATCTGTCGGTGGGCGATAGGGTGTCTTTGCAGATCGGCCCGGGTCCTATCCTGTGCCTGGTGTCAGGCATTTTAGAAGATAGCTCGGATCGAACGTCATCCTGGGATCACCTTGCGGTGATGGATATTGCGGCGGCCCAGATTACGTTCGGGATGGTCGGGCGGCTGGATCGGATCGATCTGGTGACCGATGTGACAAAACCGGTTGAAGAGGTGGCGCAGAATCTGCGCGAGGTTATGCCGCCTCACGTCACAATCGAACGCCCGTCGAGTCGGACGAAACAAGTAGAGCAAATGGTGCGGGCGTTTCGCCTGAACTTGACGGTGCTGAGTTGGGTGGGACTGCTGGTCGGCATGTTCCTGATCTACAACACGATGGCATTTGCCGTAGCCAGGCGGCGCCGGGAGATCGGGATTTACCGGGCCATCGGCATGTCTCAATCTCGCGTGGCGGCGCTCTTCTTGGCCGAGGCCGGTCTGTTCGGATTGGCGGGTGGAATCGTCGGAAGTGTCGCAGGCTTGATACTGGCTCAGAAACTGATCGCGCTGTTGAGCCGGACGATCTCGGATCTCTACGTCCCGGTTGCGGCCGAGGCCGGCCGGTTCTTCGAAGCCGGCTGGTTCTGGCAGATTTCTTTGGAAGGGATCGTGATCGGAGTCGCGGTGTCCATGATCGGCGCCATCGGGCCGAGCGGAGATGCGAGTCGAACGGCACCTGCGCGTGCTTTGGCGCCCGGCGATTATGAAGCAGGCCGGCAGCTTCGGGCCGGTACGCTGGGGGCGGTTGGGCTGGTGTTGCTCGCGATCGCCGGAGGGTTGAGTTTGACCGAGCCCATAGGAGGCATCCCGGTGCTGGGCTACTTGGCCACCCTCTGTGTGCTGGCAGGACTCTCGTGTCTCGCTCCGATTTGCATCGTCGGGTGGCGGAACGGCCGGAGGGAACGCGGCGCATCGGGAACGCGGGGCGTCATCAGAGAGATCGCGGTCGATCATGCGTCACGAAATCCCGGACGCAACGGAGTCACGGTGTCCGCCTTGATGGTCGGACTCGCGATCATGATCGGTGTGCTCGTCATGGTACGCAGTTTCCGGCATACGGTAGAGGTGTGGGTGGCCGATACGGTGTTGTCCGACGTGGTTGTGGCGCCGTCGCTATGGTTACGAGGCACAGAAGCAGGAAGTATTGGACGGAGTCTTCCGCCGTCCTGGCTGCAGGCGTTGTCGGGGATTCCCGGTGTGGAGGCGGTGGATACGTACCGCGATGTCCGCATCACCGTGGATGGTCGGCGCGTTGCGATCGTCTCGCGTGATTTGCGCCTGCATGCGCAACGGAGCCGGTATCTTCTGCGGAAAGGTGACTCCTCCGAGGAACTCAATCGCGCGGCGGATATCGGTGGTGTGCTGATCTCAGAAGTATTGGCGGATCGGCTGGGGGTCGAGGAGGGCTCGTTCCTGGAGGTCACGACTCCGGAAGGCATCAAGCAGTTTCCGGTCGTCGCAGTGTTTTATGACTATTCGACTGACGGAGGAAAGCTCGTGATAGACCGCACTCTGTATCAGTCGCTCTGGCATGATGAACTGGTCACGGTCTTTCCGGTCTATCTGGCGGCGGGAGCGGATGCGGACCAGGTGCGGAAAACAATTGTCGAGAAACTGGGCGAGGCGAACAGCGGGAGGCTTCCTCCGCTGGTCATCAGCAACACTGAACTGCGATCGGAGATCCTCGAAATCTTCGACCGGACATTTCTGATGACCTATGTGCTGGAAGCCATCGCGATCATCATCGCCATGCTCGGCATCGTCAATACCTTGGTCACGTCGGTGCTGGAGCGGCGCAGGGAGTTTGCCACGTTACGGGCCATCGGCGGTAGCGCCCGACAGATCCAGGAGTTAGTGCTGTGGGAAGCTGCGTACCTGGGTCTGGTGGGGATCGGCTTGGGTTTGATCGGCGGCGGCGCGCTCTCGTTCCTGCTCGTTTCAGTGATCAACAAACAGTCGTTCGGGTGGACGATTCAAATGATCGTGCCCATCGGTCCCCTCATTCAAGCCGTCGGCCTTGCCGCAGCTGCAACACTCGTGGCCGGGTACTTTCCCGCCCGGTGGGCCGCCCGTCAGCCGGTGGCAGAGGGGCTGAGAGAGGAGTGAGTTTGCTTATGGTCTCGATGCTCGAGCGCGGTCGGAGACAGAAGCATGTGGTTCACTTTCCGTTACGCGAGTGGTCTAGGGACTTGACCATCTTGACGATACGGGCCCGGCTTTCATCTGAAATCTCAGTGAATTGAACCCCCATCCCAGGATAGAGCACATGATGCTGTTCCTCGGCCCTGACCCAGGCGACTTGCCCTTGCGCAGTGATCGGGTTGGCGGGATCATCAGGGAGGGCGAGTTCAAGTGTGAGTATGGTGCCTATTTGAGGGGGGCTCGATGTCTCAATGAAAATACCGCCTCCGCCGATCTCACAGGTGACGCCTGCGGAGTTTCTACTGCCCGGTGTCGTATAGCGTAGTGTGGCTGCGAGCGGGCTGCGGGAGTAATTGCGAGGTTGTCGCTGAGGTCTGGTCGTTCTGCTTGAGTTGTGAATGAAATCGATCACGGCGTCCCAGGACACTGTCCCGAGCGGCTCGTCATCCGGGCCGATCAAAGTCATCGTTTCCACTGCGTTGTCCAGGTGCAACGATTTCCCGTTGTGTCTCGCCGAAACCTTCACGGGCAAATTGAGCATGGCTCTTCCTTTCAGTAGAGAACTCAAACCTGATCGTTTCGCTTCTGTAGGTAATGTCTCCTAGTTCCTAGTGAGATCTTTGGATGGAGCATGAAAATGCTACTCCAATAGAAAAAATGACATCTTTTAGTGCAAAACAGCACGCGATGCCACGCCAGGCATGAGACTGATGAAAAGGGCCTGTTGTACGGAAGAGCTGGTCTCGTTGCCAAGAGCCATAAGAACGTCTCTAGGTCGAGTTGGCTTCGTGTGGTGGCGGTGCCCCGGATTGAACGGGGGACCCGCGGCTTATGAGTCCGCTGCTCTACCAACTGAGCTACACCGCCACGGTGTTGAATTTGCCGGTAAGTCGGGGGAGATGATAGCCGAAGACCCAGGCCGGTGTCTACCAAGCACCGATTGGAAAGTTGCAGGTTTCTAGTTTCGGGGGTGTACTATCAGAACACCTCTTTCAAGGCTCGCAGCCTGAAACCAGAAACTCGACATGTATTCCATGGGGCCTGTTTTCGACGCATCGTTCTGGATGGTGCGAGTTGGCCCATAAAGCTGTTATTGTCGAAATAATCAACGAAGAAGGCTTGATATGTCGATTGGCGACGGGAGAGCGGTTGTCATCACCGGCGCGTCTACGGGAATCGGCGCAGCCTGCGCGCTTCATCTGGACCGCTTGGGCTTTGTGGTATTTGCAGGAGTCCGAAAAATTGAGGATGGCGAGGCGCTGCAACGGCAGGGGGGAGCGAATGGGTTGATCCCTCTCATCCTCGATGTGACGGATGACGGGTCAATCCAACAATCCCGCACGATCGTTGCAGCGCACGTCGGCACCAACGGATTGTTTGGCCTCATCAATAACGCCGGTATTGCTGTAGTGGGTCCGCTGGAGGCGGTGCCGATTCCGGATCTGCGTCGGCAGTTGGAAGTCAATCTGATCGGCCAGGTGGCGGTCACACAGACGTTCCTCCCGCTGATACGGACGGCCCGGGGACGTATTGTGAATATGGGTTCGATTGCAGGTCGCGCGGCGATGCCTCTGATGGGTCCCTATTCGGCCTCGAAGTTTGCCCTCGAAGCGATCACCGATGCGCTGCGATTGGAAGTCCAACAATGGGGGATCGAGGTGTCGATCGTAGAACCGGGCGCGATTGCGACACCGATCTGGGATAAGTCGGGCAAGGGTGCGACAGATCTGGAGGCGGCCACCACGCCTGAGTTGCGAATGTTATACGAAGGCGTGATCGCCGGGGTAAGGAAAGTTGTCGCGGAGGCGGCCAATCGAGCCATTGCTTCCGATGCCGTAGCGAAAGCTGTAGAACATGCATTGACGGCAGCCCGTCCGAAAACGCGGTATCTCGTAGGGGCCGATGCGAAATTCCGTGCGCTGATGGTGAAGCTCCTGCCCGATCGGGTTTCTGACACAGTGCTCACATGGGTGCTCAAGCTTCCACGATAGGTCCGGCTCCTCACGAATGGGCTACGTTGCTCCACATGCAAGTGATGCGGAGAGGTGATCCTTATAACTCCATCATGTTCTTGTAGCCTGATCGATCCAGTGTGCCTTGCTCGTTCAGAAAGACACTATAGTCAAGGGGATGAATATGGATGCAAGTTTTTGGCGCCAACGGTGGGAGAAGAACGAAATCGGGTTCCACGAAAGTAAAGCGAACCCACTCCTGGTCACACACTTCCACGAACTGTCGGTCGGCAAAGGCCGCCGGGTTTTTGTCCCCTTATGCGGGAAGACGCTGGATATCTCGTGGCTGCTGTCCCGTGGCTATCGCGTGGCCGGAGCTGAATTGAGTCAACTCGCCATTGAGCAGTTATTCATCGAGCTCGGGATGCAGCCGGACATCGAGACCGTGGGCGGCATCGAGCGGTGGAGCGCGAACAATCTCGACCTCTTTGTCGGCGACATCTTTACGGTGTCTCGACTGATGCTCGGCCAGGTCGATGCCGTCTATGACCGGGCTGCCTTGGTTGCGTTGCCCGAAGACATGCGAAAACGATATGTCGCGCATCTCCTGGAGATAACCGGTAAGGCGCCACAGCTCCTGATCAGCTACCAGTACGATCAGAGCCTCATGGAGGGGCCCCCGTTTTCCGTGAGCAACGAAGAAGTTCGCCGACACTACGCATCCACGTACGCTCCTACCCTTGTAGCCAGCACGGAGGTGCAAGGTGGACTAAAGGGGAAAGCACCGGCAAAAGAAAATGTCTGGCTGTTAAAGCGGCCGTGAGAAGCCAGTGGCAGGCGAGACTTGCGGTGGCCTTGGGGCTGGAATCAACACTAAGGCCGCGCGGACGACCCCGCAAACCTCCAGAAAAGTAGCCTTGTATCTTGCCGCGAGGGTGGCAATGATACGGCACATCATCAACTCGGGCGTGATAGACCGTCGTAGCCGAG
>Ga0315912_10004293_pt1 | contig 13589 bp, 6 predicted proteins | sample VfabasoilMG_FD_204469 | JGI IMG/M metagenome (GOLD analysis project Ga0315912, IMG submission 204469) | Garden soil microbial communities collected in Santa Monica, California, United States - V. faba soil | ecosystem: Environmental > Terrestrial > Soil > Garden | place: USA: California... | reverse complement strand
TCCGAAATCTCGGAACTCATCAAGAACCGCATCCAGAACATGGACGCGGGCGCGCAGATGCGCACCCAGGGCACCGTGGTGTCGGTGACCGACGGCATCTGCCGCATCCACGGCCTGTCCGACGTGATGCAGGGCGAGATGCTGGAATTTCCGAAGAACACCTTCGGCCTCGCACTCAACCTGGAGCGCGATTCCGTCGGCGCGGTGATTCTCGGCGCCTACGAGCACATCACCGAGGGCGACACGGTGAAGTGCACCGGCAAGATTCTGTCGGTGCCGGTGGGCCCGGAACTGCTCGGGCGCGTGGTCAATTCGCTCGGCGCGCCGATCGACGGCAAGGGCCCGATCAACGCCAAGATGACCGACGTCATCGAGAAGGTCGCCCCCGGCGTGATCGCACGCCAGTCGGTGTCGCAGCCGGTGCAGACCGGCTTGAAGGCGATCGACGCCATGGTGCCGGTGGGCCGCGGCCAGCGCGAGCTGATCATCGGCGACCGCCAGACCGGCAAGACCGCGGTGGCGGTGGACACCATCATCAACCAGAAGGGCAAAAACCTGTTCTGCGTCTACGTGGCGATCGGCCAGAAGGCTTCCACCATCGCCAACGTGGTGCGCAAGCTCGAGGAACACGGCGCGATGGCCTACACCATCGTGGTCGCGGCCTCGGCTTCCGAATCGGCAGCCATGCAGTACATCGCGCCTTACTCCGGCTGCACCATGGGCGAGTATTTCCGCGATCGCGGCCAGGACGCCCTGATCATCTATGACGACCTGACCAAGCAGGCCTGGGCCTACCGCCAGGTCTCGCTGCTGCTGCGCCGGCCGCCGGGGCGCGAGGCGTATCCGGGCGACGTGTTCTACCTGCACTCGCGCCTGCTGGAGCGCGCCGCGCGCGTGAACCCGGCCTACGTCGAGAAATTCACCAAGGGCGCGGTCAAGGGCAAGACCGGCTCGCTGACCGCGCTGCCGATCATCGAAACGCAGGCGGGCGACGTCACCGCGTTCGTGCCGACCAACGTGATCTCGATCACCGACGGCCAGATCTTTCTCGAGACCGATCTCTTCAACGCCGGCATCCGGCCGGCGATCAACGCCGGCGTCTCGGTGTCGCGGGTGGGGGGTGCGGCGCAGACCAAGATCATGAAGCGCAAGGACACCGGCGGCGGCGTGCGCCTCGCGCTCGCGCAGTACCGCGAGCTCGCGGCGTTCGCGCAGTTCGCTTCCGACCTGGACGAAGCGACGCGCAAGCAGCTCGAGCTCGGCAAGATGGTGACCGAACTCATGAAGCAGGCGCAGTACCACCCGCAGCAGGTGTGGGAAATGGCGCTGACGCTGTTCGCGGTCAACAACGGCTTCTTCGGCGACATCGACGTGAAGAAGGCGATTGCCGCCGAGCGCTCGATGCGCGACTACGTCAAGACCAAGTACGCCGACCTGATCAAGCGCATTGAAGAGAAGAGCGACCTGTCCGCCGACGACGAGAAGGCGCTCAAGAACGCGATTGCCGACTGGAAGAAAAACGGCAGCTACTGATGCCCGGCACCAAAGAAATCCGCGTCAAGATCAAGAGTGTGCAGAACACTCGCAAGATCACCAAGGCCATGGAGATGGTCGCCGCCTCGAAGATGAGGAAGGCGCAGGAACGCATGCGCATGGCGCGGCCCTATGGCGAAAAAATCCGCAATATCGCGGCGCACATCTCGCACGCCAACCCCGAGTACAAGCACCCCGCCCTGGTCGTGCGCACCACGCCGGCGAAGCGGGTCGGCATCATCGTCATCACGACCGACAAGGGTTTGTGCGGCGCGCTCAACACCAACCTGCTGCGCCTGGTGCTCAACCAGTACAAGGAGTGGCAGGCGCAGGGCGTGGAGGTCGAGGTCTGCGCGCTGGGCAACAAGGGCCTGGGGTTCATGCAGCGCCTCGGCGCGAAAATCGCGTCGCAGGCCACGCAGCTTGGCGACCGGGCGCAGGTGGAGAAGCTGATCGGCCCGGTGAAGGTCATGACCGACGCTTTCGTCGGCGGGCGCACCGACAAGCTGGTCCTCGCCTACAACCGGTTCATCAACACCATGAAGCAGGAACCGGTGCTCGAGCAGCTGCTGCCGCTGTCCGGCGAGCGCCTCGGCGCGCCGGAGACGGTCTGGGACTACCTCTATGAGCCGGAGGCGCGCGCGGTGCTCGACCAGGTGCTGCGGCGCTACATCGAGGCGATCATCCTGCAGGCCCTGGCCGAGAACATGGCCTCGGAGCAGTCGGCGCGCATGGTGGCGATGAAGGCCGCCTCCGACAACGCGCGCGACCTGATCGACGACCTGACGCTGATCTACAACAAGAACCGCCAGGCCGGCATCACCAAAGAGCTTTCCGAAATCGTGGGCGGCGCAGCCGCCGTTTAAGGAACAGAACCATGGCACAAACCACAGGCATCATCGTCCAGTGCATCGGCGCGGTCACCGACATCCAGTTCGACCGCGAAAGCATGCCCGGGATCTACGACGCGTTGATCCTCGAGGACGATCCGACCAACCCGCTCGCGGAAAAAGGCCTCACCTTCGAGGTCGAGCAGCAGCTCGGCGACGGCGTGGTGCGCACCATTGCGCTGGGCTCCTCCGACGGCCTGCGCCGCGGCATGAAGGTGAAGAGCACCGGCGCGCCGATCTCGGTGCCGGTCGGCACCGGCACGCTCGGCCGCATCATGGACGTGCTCGGGCGCCCGATCGACGAGGTCGGCCCGATCAAGTCGGACAAGAAGCGCTCGATCCACCAGATCGCGCCAAAGTTCGACGAACTCTCCCCCTCGGTGGACCTGCTCGAGACCGGCATCAAGGTCATCGATCTCATCTGCCCGTTCGCCAAGGGCGGCAAGGTCGGCCTGTTCGGCGGCGCCGGCGTGGGCAAGACCGTGAACATGCTGGAGCTCATCAACAACATTGCGACCCAGCACTCGGGCCTGTCGGTGTTCGCCGGCGTGGGTGAACGCACACGGGAGGGCAACGACTTCTATCACGAGATGATCGAAGCCCAGGTCGTGAAGCCGGACAACCTCACCGAGTCCAAGGTCGCGATGGTGTTCGGCCAGATGAACGAGCCGCCGGGCAACCGCCTGCGCGTCGCGCTGACTGGCCTCACCATGGCGGAGAGCTTCCGCGACGAGGGCCGCGACATCCTGTTCTTCGTCGACAACATCTACCGCTTCACGCTCGCCGGCACTGAAGTGTCCGCGCTGCTCGGCCGGATGCCCTCCGCCGTGGGCTACCAGCCGACCCTGGCGGAGGAAATGGGCCGCCTTCAGGAGCGCATCACCTCGACCAAGGTGGGCTCGATTACCTCGATCCAGGCCGTGTATGTCCCGGCGGACGACCTGACCGACCCGTCCCCCGCCACGACTTTCGGCCACCTCGACGCGACCATCGTGCTTTCCCGCGACATCGCCTCGCTGGGCATCTACCCGGCCGTGGACCCGCTCGACTCCACCTCGCGCCAGGTCGATCCGAACGTGATCGGCGAAGACCACTACAACACCACACGCGCCGTGCAGGCGACGCTGCAGCGCTACAAGGAGCTGCGCGACATCATCGCCATCCTGGGCATGGATGAGCTCGCGCCGGAAGACAAGCTGGCGGTGTCCCGCGCGCGCAAGATCCAGCGTTTCCTGTCGCAGCCGTTCACCGTGGCGCAGAACTTCACCGGCACGCCGGGCAAGTACGTGTCGCTGAAGGACACCATCAAGGGCTTCAAGATGATCGTCGCCGGCGAGTGCGATGCGCTGCCCGAGCAGGCGTTCTACATGGTCGGCGCGATCGAGGAAGTCTTCGCCAAGGCCGAGGAAATCAAGAAGGACACGGCGAAGAGCTGATGGCCGCCGCCACCATCCACGTCGACGTCGTCAGCGCCGAAGCCTCGATTTATTCGGGCGAGGCGGAATTTGTCGTGCTGCCGGGCGAAGCGGGCGAGCTCGGCATCTACCCGCGCCACACGCCGCTGATCACCCGCATCAAGGCCGGCGCGGTTCGCATCACCCCGGCCGGCGGCGGCAAGGAAGAGTTGATCTTCGTCGCGGGCGGCATCCTCGAAGTGCAGCCCAAGCTGATTACCGTGCTGGCCGACACCGCGATCCGCGGCACCGACCTCGATGAGGCCAAGGCCAAAGAGGCGCTCAAGCAGGCCGAAGAAGCGCGCGCCAAGGCGAAGGACAAGGAAGAGATCGCGGTGGTCGAAGGCGAACTGTCGATGCTCGCCGCGCAACTCGCGGCGATCCGCAAGCTGCGGAAGTAGCTGTCCGGGGCCGACGGAGCGTCGATCTTGCCCCAGCTCCAGCCCACGTACCCGCTGTACCTCGCCAACGAGGCGCAGCAACCCAATACCGATCTCGAGGTCACCGACAAGTACACCGGCAAGGTGGCGACGCGCGTGGCGCTGGCCGATGCGAGGATGATCGATGCCGGCATCGCCGCCGCGGTGGCCGCGGCCGAGCCGATGGCGCGCATGGCGGCCTACGAACGCCAGGCGGTGCTTGCGCATTGCGTGACGCGCTTCCAGGCGCGCGCCGACGAACTCGCCTACGCCCTGTGCGTCGAGGCCGGCAAGCCGATCCGCGATTCGCGCGGCGAGGTCGGGCGCCTGATCGACACCTTTCGCATCGCCGCCGAGGAATCGGTGCGCATCACCGGCGAGCTGCAACCGCTCGACATCAGCCCGCGCGCGCGCGGCTACCAGGGCATGTGGAAGCGCGTTCCAATCGGTCCGTGCTCGTTCATTTCGCCGTTCAATTTCCCGCTCAACCTCGCCGCGCACAAGATTGCGCCGGCGCTGGCCGTGGGCTGTCCGTTCGTCATGAAACCGGCGTCGCGCACGCCGCTGGGCGCGATCATCATCGGCGAAGTGCTCGCCGAGACCAAGCTGCCCAAGGGCGCGTTCTCGATCCTGCCGGCATTGCGCGACGGCGCCGATCTCTTCACGACCGACGAACGCCTCAAGCTGCTGTCCTTCACCGGCTCGCCGGAAGTGGGCTGGGCGCTGAAGGCCCGCGCCGGCAAGAAAAAGGTGGTGTTGGAGCTTGGCGGCAACGCCGCCGTGATCATCGATGCCGACGCCGATCTCGAAGATGCGGTGGAGCGCGTCGTGTTTGGCGCCTTCTACCAGTCGGGCCAGTCGTGCATCGGCGTGCAGCGCATCATCGTCCACGAAGCGGTCTACGAGGAATTCAAGCGGCGCCTCGTCGCCAAGACGAAGACGCTCATCGCCGGCGACCCGCACAAGGAAGAAACCTTCATCGGCCCCATGATCGACGTGAAGGAAGCCACGCGCCTCGACCAGTGGATCCAGGAAGCCACGGGCAAGGGCGCGAAGCTGCTCTGCGGCGGCAAGCGCAACGGCGCGATGCTCGAGGCGACGCTGCTCGAAGGCGTGGACCGCAACACCAAGCTTTTTCGCGAGGAAGCCTTCGGCCCGGTGGCGACCCTCTCCAAATTCAGTGATTTCAAGGCTGCGCTGGACGAGGTGAACGATTCCAAGTTCGGCCTCCAGGCCGGCATCTTCACGCGCGACCTCTACAAGATGCTCACGGCCTGGGACCATCTCGAGGTCGGCGGCGTCGTCATCGGCGACGTGCCGAGCTATCGCGTGGACAACATGCCCTACGGCGGCGTCAAGGACTCGGGCCTCGGGCGCGAAGGCATCCGCTTCGCCATCGAGGACATGACCGAAATCCGCAACCTGGTCATCCGCCGGCGCGGCTGACGCGCCGGCGCTTCAGAAGCGCAGGCCCAGCTTCGCGCTGTAAGCCACGACTTCGCCGGTCTTGTCGGCCTCGAGGTTGAAATTGAACAGCAGGATCTTCATTCCCACCCCGAGGTAGTACTTGTTGAGGTCCACTTCCTCCTTCGCGAGGGCAACGCCCCCTTTGGGCGTCCCCGTGACCCAGACCCGACCGAGGCCGCCGTAGGGGGTAAGGAAGGCAAAACCCTTGGAGATCGACAGGTCCAGGGCGCGCGTTTCCAGGTCAAGCTGATTCATACCGGAGCTCATGGTCATGCTGCCGCGCATGCCGATTGCCGGCATCGCCGTACCGCCTTCGATGAATGCAAAGCTCAGCTCGCCGCCGTAGTTGGTGATGTTGCTGTCCGGCACCTGCGAGTAGATGGCGCCGATATCGAAGCGAAACGGCAAACCAAGGCGGGCTTGCAGCGTCGGGATCACCATCGTGCTCGGCGCGCTGTTGGAGGTCGCCAGTTCCATCGCGGCCTGGTTCTTCAGCTTGGCACCGGTGACGCCGACGCCGATATCAAATCCAAACAGGCCGAGCGGCTCGGTCGGCGTCTGCGGCCGGAAGCTCAGCGCGCCGCCGAGGTCTTCCGTGAGCTGCCGGAACTGTCCTTGGTTGAGGAGTTGGATGCTGTCGATGTTCTGGGACCAGGCGGGCGCTGCCAGGCTGGCGATCAACGCAAAAAACAGGACGCGCATGATTCTTCCTTCTCAGGGTGGGTGGGGCACTCTAACCTGCAAGCGGCGCAAGAAATAGTCAGAAGGTCATCCGCGACCGATAAACGGTCTCCACGGCTGTGCATAATGCCCTGAAGCGAAAGGGTCTTTTCGGATTATCATAGCGGCCTCGCGGGGGCGGCTGCGTCCCCGCTTTGGGGATAACCATGCCACTCATCACCGGCACCACGTTGGATGACGGCCTTGTCCTGACCACGGGCGCGTCGCTGGACACCCTGACGGGGCTGGCGGGTAACGACGTGATCCTGGTGGCGCTGCCAGGCGACCTCGCCACGGGCGACAAGGTCGATGGCGGCATCGGTTACGACAGCCTGTGGTTTACCTCGACCAACGGCGGCGACACGCTTTCGCTGGTCACGCTGGTGCCGTTGACGCAACTCGTCCTTGGCGTCGAGCTGGTGCAGGCAAGCGATGCCACGGGCAACACCACCGGCACGGCGGCGCTGAACATCGATGCCACCAAGCTGGCGCCCATCGCCGGAGGATTCACGCTGGTCGGCAACGACGGCCTGAACATTCTCACCGGCACCTCCGGCGCCGATTCGATCGTCGGTAACGGCGGCATGGACACCATCGTCGGCGGCTTGGGCGTCGACCGCATCGCCACCAGCGTGGTTCTTACCACCGCCGGAGTTGACGCGGACGTGATGGACCAGATCAACGTCGGCGAGCTCACCTCCACCGACATCCTGGTGCTGGTCGGGGCGGTGGATGCCACTGCCGCGGTCCTGGACGACGTGGTGGAGGTGAACCTCACCGCCGTCGGCGACCAGGTCACGGTATTCGCGCGCAACGGCGCGGACACCGCTGCCGGAGCGCTCGCGGGCCTCGTGCAAACCGGTTTCGCGGGTGTCGACGCCACGGGTCTCGTCGCCGCGGACCTGCGGGTCACCGCATCGGCGCCGGTGAATATCCTGCTGGGCGGCGACGGCAACGACGTTTTCATCTACACCTCGGCGGCCCACCTCACCACCGACATGGTGAACGGCGGCGGGGGCATCGACACGCTGCGCCTGTCCTCCCTGGTCGCCGCCGGGCAGACGCTCAACCTTACGGCCACCGTCTTCGTGGAAGCGATCGAGATCGCCACCACCGGCGCGCTCGGCGCCGCGGTCTACGCCGGCACCGAAGCGCACAAGATCAACGCGGCCGCCGTCAAGAACGCGCTCGTCATTACCGGCAACGACGGCAAGAACACGCTTACCGGCACCAAGTTCGCCGACACCATCAACGGCAATGGTGGCGTTGACTCGATGGCCGGCGGCGACGGCAACGACCTCTACGTCGTCGACGATTCCGCCGACTGGACCGTCGACGCCATCGTGGACACCAAGGGCACGGACGACCGCCTGGTCTTCACCAATATCAGCGCCCAGACGCTGGCGCTCGGCCCGAACCTCAAGGGTGTCGAATCGGTCTGGATCTCCGACACGGACTTCAACGTGGCCGGTTCGTCCAACGTCAACGTCAACGGCTCGGCGCTGCTCGTCGGCATGTCGTTCGTCGGCAATGCCGGCAACAACCTGCTCACCGGCGGCAAGGGCAACGACAAGTTCAACGGCAACGGGGGTACGGACAGCATCGTCGGCGGGCTCGGCAACGACACCATTAGCTGGGATGTCGCAACGCCCGGCGACAACATGAACGCCGGCCTGGCCGCGGAGGGCAACACGCTGGTGCTTACGGGCAGCACCGCGGCGGCGGTGGTTGTCAACCTCAACCTCGATGCCGCCGGCGCCGACCAGATGCTCGGCGTCGCCGACACCCAGTCGGGTTTCTCCCACGTCGACGCCTCCACCATGACGGGCGCCGGCCATCTTGAAGTGACGGGCTCGCTGCAGAAGAACCTGCTGACGGGATCGGGCGGCGACGACATCTTCAGCTACCTCCAGCCCAACCACTTCAACTCCAGCGACCGTATCGATGGCGGAAGCGGCAACGATACGCTGCGCTTCTCCTCGGTCATCGCCGGGCAGGGGCTGGTGCTGACCAACCTCCAGCTCAAGAACATGGAGATCGTCGATATCGTCGAGTCCGACGGCGTCACCATCGGCACCACGGCGCTCAACATTTCCGCGGCGGCGGTCGTCGACGCCAAGCTCAAGTACTTCGGCAACGACGGCAACAACAAGATCACCACCGGCCTGGCCAACGACACGCTCAACGGCAATGGCGGCGTCGACACGCTGATCGCCGGCGGCGGCGACGACGTGATCCAGGTGGACAGCGCCGCCGACCATGTCACCGGCCCGAACGCCGCCACCAGCGATTCGATCGACGGCGGCATCGGCACGAACGAGCTGTGGTTTGTCTCCACGGTGGACACCGAAATCCTGGTGCTGAATGCCGGCACCAGGAACATCAGCAAGATCCGCCTCACCAACGACAAGGGCGACCTCGACACCAGCACCGACATTGGCGTCAATGCGCTGGCGGCGCCCGCCGCGATGATCATCCTCGGTAACGACGGCGCCAACGAGATTACCGGCACCAAGTTCGGCGACAGCATCACCGGCGGCAAGGGCATCGACAATATCGCCGGCGGCCTCGGCAACGACACCATCGTCATGCAAATCGACGCGACCGACGTCGATGTGATCAACGCCGCCGGGCTCCCGGGAATCACCGCCACGGACAAGAACCTGCTGATCCCGGTGGGCGACTGGAGCGGGGTCGAATATTTCTTTGTCGACCTCGGCAATGCCGCCGACCAGCTCCCGGACAACCCGTTTACCCCGGGCATCGACAATGACGGAATCCAGATCGGCTTCTGGAACGTCAGCGGCGCCCAGATGGTGGTGCCGGAATTCGGCGCCGGCATCTATGTCAACGGCAGCGCCCGGGCCGAGCTGCTGATCGGCACCAGCCAGTCCGATGGATTCGCCGGTCGGCTAGGCGCCGACACGATGGACGGCGGCGGCGGCATCGACCTGTACTACGTGTTCAGCACCGCCGAGTTCGCATCCGACGTCTACAACGACACCGGTGGCAACTCCGGCGACCGAATCATTTTCGATTACCTGAATTTCGCCGGCACCATCTCCATCATGCCCACGATGAAGCTCGCCGGCATCGATGTCGCCGTCGCGGGCAACACCGCGGGCAACATGAGCCTCAACGCGAGCGCGATGGACCGGTCGTTCAGCCTGGAGGGCAACGCCGGAAACAACGTGCTCACTGGCACCAAGCACGGCGAAACCATCTTCGATTCCGGCGGCGGCGCCGACCTCATGCAGGGCGGCGACGGCAGCGACGAGTACCTGATTCTCAGCCAGTGGGTCGGCGGGCCCGGCGGCGACCGCATTGTCGACCTCGGCCCGTTCGGCTTCGACCAGCTGTACTACGCCAACTTCACGCTCGACAGCAGCGACGTGCTGGTAGTGACCGCGGCGACTGTCGCCGGCGTCGAGCGTTTTGTCGTCAGCAGCGGCGCGCTGAACATCGAGGGCCCGAACGCGCCGGCGCCGGAGCCCGGCTACATCCGCGATGTTCGCAGCACCACCAACGCCGGCATCGACATCAGCGCCTATGGCGTCGCGGGGCAGACTTTCCATCTCGCCGGCAGCTATGGCGACAACCGGCTTACCGGTTCGGCCTTCAACGACACCATCATCGGCTGGCAGGGCACCGACACCATCGTCGGCGGCCTTGGCGCCGACTGGATCTACGTCGGCGCGAGTGCCGACGAAACCGACGCCATCTTCACCCCGGTGTTCGGCGTCGCGGGAATCAACGGCAACGTCGATGCGGTGAACGCGGGCCTGCGCAGCCAGGGGAACCGCCTGCTGCTGCACGACACGATGCCGGGCATTGCGGTGGTGGACCTGAGTTCCGACCTCGACCAGATCACGATCGTGAACCGCATCGTCGAGGATGGCGTGCTGATGTTCGCCGGGACGACGGAAGCCCTGGTGCAGACCGGCTTCATGCACGCCGATGCGAGCCGGGTCACCAAGCCGGAGGATTTCTCCGAGGACTGGGCGCTCGGCGTGATCATCATCGGCTCGGCCGGCGCCAACTCCATGACCGGCTCGAACTTCGACGACGCCTTCGTCGTGCTGTCGGCCGGCGACGCGGCGAACGATTCGGTCAACGGCGGCACCGGCAACGACGTGGTGCGCTTCAACCCGAGCACGCTGATCCTTCCGGCGGGGGTCCTGCCGCAGACGCTGAACCTGGTCCCTGGCCGCTTCGCCAATGTCGAAGGGGCGGAGATTGCGGACGAGTTCGGCGATACCACCGGCACGATCGCCGCCAATCTCAATGCGTCGGCGATGACCGCCGGATTGGAACTCGCCGGCAACGACGGCGTCAACGTGATCACCGGCACGGGCTTCGACGACACCATCAACGGCAACGGCGGCGCCGACACGCTGATCGGCGGCAACGGCGACGACCTCTACCTGGTGACCGACGGCCTGCAAGTTGTTCCCACCGATGCCATCAACGACACCGGCGGCACCAACACGCTGCGCTTTGCGTCGTCCGTTGCGTTGGCGGGGCCAAGCCAGACCGCGGTGCTGACCGCGCAGATGGTCGGGCTCGACGCGGTCGAGATCACCGACGACGAAGGCCGCCCCGACGGCGACCCGGGCGCAACCATCCCGGTCCCGCCGATGGACCTGAATGTCGATGCTTCGGCGGTGCCCAACGGACTCACGATGCGCGGCAACGACGCGCTGAACATCATCACCGGTACCGGCTTCGCCGACACCATCGACGGCTTCCGCGGCGTCGACACGATCAACGCGGGCGGCGGCGCCGACCGCATCCTCGTCGTCCTGGAGGACAACCCCGAACTCACGCCGATGGACGGCTTCGACCAGGTCGACGGCGGCGCCATCGCGGAAGGCAATACGCTGGTGCTGCAAGGCAAGCTGGTGGAGGACACGGCGCCGAGCGGCGCCATGGTCTGGGATCTTTCCGACGGCGCCAATCAGTTCGGCGGCGCCGGCCAGGTCACCGACATCACCAACCTCGATTTCTCCGGCTTGCTGAATGCCTCGGTCACGGTCACCGGCAGCGTCGAGGGCAATGACCTCGTCGGCACCGCGCTCGACGACACCTTCATCACCGCCTCGGCGTTTGTTGCCGGCGACAAGATTGCCGGCGGCGAAGGCAACGACACGCTGCGCTTCACCTCGGGCAACGATGGCGACGCGCTGGTGGTCAACGGCGACATCACCGACATCGAGTTCGTCGAGCTGACGGGCAGCGCCGACCTCATCGTGAACGCGACCGGGCAGGCGAACGGCCTGAAGATCACCGGCAACGCGGGCGCCAACAGCATCGTCGGCGGCAGCGGCGCCGATACCATGTCGGTGGACGTCGCATTGGCCGACACCGTCGTGGGCGGCGCGCTCGCCGAAGGAAACCGGCTGGTGCTCACCGGCGTCGCCGGGGGCGCGATCACCATCAACATGGCGCTGGCTGACCAGACCGATATCGCCGGAATCCAGAGCGGCTTCACGCACATCGACGCGTCGGGCGTCACCGGCGCCGATGTCAACATCATCGGCAACGCGGTGGCCAACGTCATCGGCATGAGCGCCGCCTCGGGCAGCGCGCTGAACGCCGGCGCGGTCGCGGAGGGCAACACGCTGCTGCTGGGTGGCGCCGCCGGCGGCCCGGTGACGGTCGATTTGTCGCAAACCGCGCTGGGGGCGGACCAGGTCTCCCTCGGCAACACGCAATCGGGCTTCATGCACGTCGATGCGTCCGCCATGACGGGGGCCGGCGTCAACGTCATCGGCTCCTCGGCGGCCAACCGCATCACCGGCACCGCGCTGTCCGACACCATCATGGGCGGCGGCGGGGCCGACATCATCACGCTGGACCTCGACGGCAGCGTGGACACCATCGACGCCGGCGCCTTTGGCGAAGGCAACAAGCTGGTGCTGGTCGGCGACGCCGCAGCCGCTTTCCACGTGGATCTCAGCGTGGTGGCCGACCAGCTGGCCGATGAGGCGGGCGTGCAGACCGGCTTCCAGCACGTGGATGCCTCGGCGATGGGCGCCTTCGGCCTGGAGGCGCGCGGCAACGGCCTCAACAACCAGCTCACCGGGACGATGTTCGCCGACACGCTGACGGGGATGGCCGGCGCGGACACCTTCGTGCTCGGCGGCGGCGAGGAGGGCGACAACGTCGGCGACCGCGTGATCTACGAACGCCCCGGCGACGGCGTCAACAGCCTCGGCGTGCCGACCGGCTTCGACAGGATCTTCGATTTCGATACCGGCATCGACAAGATCGTGTTCGGCGGGCAGTTCAACAGCGGCAGCTCGAACCTCGACGACATCGCCGACAACAACACCTTCGCCTTCGCGATGGACGAGAAGGCCGATTTCAGCCAGGCGCACGAGGCGATGTTCATCAGCGCCGAGAAGTCGGGCGTCAGCCAGATCAACGTCAGCAATTTCGCCGCGGTGGTCGGCTCCATCAACAACGCCAAGCGCGGCGTCATCGCCGCCACCGGCGACGACGGGCTGATCCTGGTGCAGGCGAGCTCCGGGACCGGCGACGCGGCCATCTTCCGCACCGGCATCTACTACTATCAGGAGATGGACGGCATCCTCAACAAGGTCAGCGCGGGCGAGCTGATCCTGCTCGGCGTGGTGGAAGGCAAGATTTCGAACGGCGATGTTCTGCTGGTATAAGGCGGCATGCGCGAGCTGATCCGCCGTTTCCGGCCCTGCTTCGTCTACGCCGCCCTCTTCAGCGTGGTGGTCAACGTGCTGCTGCTGGTGCCGGCGTTGTACATGCTGCAGCTGTTCGACCGCGTCATCAGCAGCCGCAACGAGGCGACGCTGGTGATGCTGTCCTTTGCCGCGGTGTTCGCGCTCGGCACCATGTCGCTGCTCGATACGCTGCGCGCGCGCCTGCTGGCGGCCGCGGCCGCGGCGCTCGACCGGCACCTCGGGCCGCAGGTGCTCGACGGCTTGCTGGTGCAGACCGCGCGTCTCTCGGGCGCGGACCACCTGAACGGCCTGCGCGACGTCAACACGCTGCGCGCGTTCCTGCTGGGACCGGGGGTACTCGCGGTGTTCGATGCGCCGTGGATGCCGCTGTTCATCGCCATCGTGTTC
>Ga0315912_10004292_pt1 | contig 13590 bp, 10 predicted proteins | sample VfabasoilMG_FD_204469 | JGI IMG/M metagenome (GOLD analysis project Ga0315912, IMG submission 204469) | Garden soil microbial communities collected in Santa Monica, California, United States - V. faba soil | ecosystem: Environmental > Terrestrial > Soil > Garden | place: USA: California... | reverse complement strand
TTGTCAGCCACGTTGACATAGAACTGGCAGTCGCCGGTGTGCGGACCCGCGGCACGCGCGAGTCCCACGGTGCCGCGCAGATTCTTCAGGCCATTGCCCGCTTCGTTCGGGATGGGCTTCTGTACCGCCTTGGGTTTGAAATCCGTGCCGACGCCACCGCCCTGGATCACGAAGCCGGAGATGACGCGATGGAACAGCGTGTTGGTGTAATGGCCGGCGCGCACGTAGCTGAGGAAATTCTCCACGGTGAGCGGCGCGCGGTCGCGCTGCACCTCGATGACGAACGAGCCGAGATTGGTGGTGACGCGCACCCGCTCGGGACCGGCGGCCTGCGCCAGGAGTGAAAACGACAATCCGATCAGGGCCAGCAACAAGCGTGGAGTTTTCATGGGCGGCGATTCTACCGAAGCTGCGGGCCGCGCAGAGTTTCCCGTAAACTTCGCCGGTGTCCCAGGGTCTGATTACCACACGTTTCGCGCCCAGCCCGACCGGCGAGGTGCATCTCGGCAACGCCCGCACGGCGTTGTTCAGCTGGCTTTTTGCCCGCCATCACGGCGGCCGCTTCGTGCTGCGCATCGAGGACACGGATACGGAACGCAGCAAGGAGTCCTACACGCAGGCGCTCATGGCCGACCTGCGCTGGTTGGGGCTCGAATGGGACGCGGGGCCCCGGAATGACGAAAAGGGAGCGGGGGCCGGTGAGGAATATCGACAGTCGCGCCGCGGCCCGATCTACGCGCGGCATTCCGCGACGCTCGATGCGCGCGGCCTGACGTATCCCTGTTATTGCACGCCGCTGGAACTGGAACTGTCGCGCAAGTCGCAGCTCGCCGCCGGGCGGCCGCCGCGGTATGCCGGCACCTGCCGTGAGCTGTCGCCCGAGGCGCGCGTGCGCAAGAGCGCCCAGGGCATCTCGCCCACCACGCGATTTCGCGTGCCCACCGGGAAATTCGTCGAGTTCGACGACATGGTGCACGGGCCGCAGCGCTTCGCCACCGACGACATCGGCGATTTCATCCTGCGGCGCGCGGACGGCAGCGCGGCGTTTTTCTTCAGCAACGCGATCGACGATGCGGAGATGGGCATCACGCATGTGTTGCGCGGCGAAGATCACCTCACCAACACGCCGCGCCAGTTGCTGGTGCTCGAGGCGCTGGGCCTGCGGGCTCCGACCTACGGACATCTCTCGCTGCTCGTGGGGGCGGATGGCGCTCCGCTCTCGAAACGGCACGGTGCGACCAGCGTGCGCGAGTATCGCGAGCGCGGCTATCTTCCCGCGGCGTTGACCAATCACCTGTTCCGGCTCGGACATTCGAGCGGCGAGAACGGCCTGCTGACGCCCGAGACAATGGCGCGCGCCTTCACCGTCAAACATCTCGGCCGGGCGCCGGCGCGATTCGAGGAATCCCAGCTCAACGTGTGGCAGCGCGAAGTCGCGCACCACATGCCGCTCGAAGAAAGCGAGCTCTGGCTGGCATCGGAGACTCCGCGCGACATCGACCAGCAGCTCCGGCGTGCGTTCATCGCGGCGATCCGGCCGAACGTGCTGTTGCCCGCCGACGTCGCGCACTGGCGCGAGGTGGTGTTCGGCCCGGCACCGGACCTCGACGAGAGCTCCCTGGCGCGCGTGCGCGAAGCCGGCCCGCAGTTCTTCCGTGCGGCGGCCGACGCCGCGGCCCGGAATCCTTCGCTCGACGCCATCGTCGATGCCGTGAAGGGCGCGACCGGCGCGAAAGGCCAGGCGTTGTGGAAACCGCTGCGGCTGGCGCTCACCGGTTCTCCCGAGGGACCCGAGCTCGCCCCGCTGCTCAAGGCCATGCCTGGCTCCAGCATTCATGAACGCCTGATTCGATTCGCCGCATGATCCGCATCCACAATTCACTGACCGGCCAGAAGCAGGAACTGCGGCCCGTCGAACCCGGCCACGTACGCATGTACAGCTGCGGCGTCACCGTCTACGACTACTTCCACGTGGGCAACGCCCGCATGCTGGTGGTGTTCGACATGGTGAGCCGCTACCTCCGGCACCGCGGCCTGCGCGTGACCTACGTGCGCAACATCACCGACGTCGACGACAAGATCATCAACCGCGCGCGCGAGAAAAACGTCGATTGGCGCGAGTACGCCGCAACCTACACCAAGGCCATGCACGAAGACCTCGATGCGCTCGGCTGCCTGCGGCCCGAAAAGGAACCGAAGGCCTCCGAGTACATCGATGAAATGCTCACGATGATCGGCCAGCTCATCGACAAGGGATTCGCGTACCAGGCATCGAACGGCGACGTGATGTACGACGTGCGCAAGTTCGGGCCCTACGGAAAACTCTCGGGCCGCAAGCTCGAGGATCTGCGCGCCGGTGCGCGCGTCGAAGTCGACGAAGCCAAGCGCGATCCGCTGGACTTCGTGTTGTGGAAGTCGGCGAAGCCGGGCGAGCCGGCATGGCCTTCGAAGTGGGGCGACGGCCGTCCCGGCTGGCACATCGAGTGCTCGGCCATGTCCACGAAAGAACTCGGCGAACACTTCGATATCCACGGCGGCGGACTCGACCTCAAGTTCCCGCATCATGAAAACGAGATCGCGCAGACCTGCGGCGCCACCGGCGGCAAGTTCGCCGAGATCTGGATGCACAACGGCTTCCTCAACATCGACGACGAGAAGATGTCGAAGTCGCTGGGCAACTTCTTCACCACGCGCGAGGTGCTGGCGAAGATCAGGAACCCCGAGGTGCTGCGCTTCTTCCTCCTCTCGAGCCACTACCGCGGCCCGATGAACTACTCGCCCGATCAGCTGGAGCAGTCCGAGGCGTCCCTGACGCGGATGTACACGGCATTGCGTGAAATAGATGCGCTAAGGAGCTCTCTTGGGCTTCAGCCCGAGCCGAGCTTTAGATCTTCTGCGACTAATGAATTCGAAGGCGCTATGGATGACGACTTCAATACGCCGAAGGCAATCGCGGCGCTTCAAGTCCTCGTCAGTAGCATCAATGCCAGCCGCAATGCCTGGTTTCACGAAACTGGTTTGCAACAGCAATTAGGGCCGGACGCAGGCGTCAGGAATGAAGTAAGAGTTGCGACGCGCATGCTCATGGGCATGGCTGAAGAGCTCCGTGCGTTGGGAGGAGTGCTGGGGCTCCTGCAGTTGGACCCAATCAAGTATCTGCAGACTGCCGTGGTGTCCGGCGGCCTGTCCGACGCCGATATCGAATCCCGAATTAGCGCCCGGCTCGCCGCCCGGCAGGGGAAGAATTGGGCCGAATCAGACCGGATCCGCAAGCAGCTCGCCGACGCCGGCGTAATCCTCGAGGACAAGCCCGGCGGCACAACGACCTGGCGTCGGGCTTAAGTACCATCCAACACGCCAAATTGACCTTTGGACGGGTCGCTCGGGTATGATGCGCGCCCCGTCCGCCGGGCCCCTCCTGGGATACCCCGGATGGGTGGCACATCGGCATACGGGGCATGGCGCAGTCTGGTAGCGCATCTGCTTTGGGAGCAGAGGGTCGCAGGTTCGAATCCTGCTGCCCCGACCAACCGATGAGGACCAGGCGCGAGTCAGGTAGTCTCCGTTCGGCTGTGCGCCCGTAGCTCAGTTGGATAGAGCACCGGCCTTCTAAGCCGGTGGTCGCAGGTTCGACTCCTGCCGGGCGCGCCATCTGGTGTTTGGTTTTTTGTTCAATGGTGGCCGTAGCTCAGCTGGTAGAGCCCCGGGTTGTGATCTCGGCTGTCGTGGGTTCGAGTCCCATCGGCCACCCCAATTCTCCGGCCACTCTGATAGAGTGCGCCCCCCGAATACGGGCCGTTAGCTCAGTTGGTAGAGCAGCTGACTCTTAATCAGTAGGTCGTAGGTTCGACCCCTACACGGCCCACCACTTCTTCGCGCGTCTCAGCGCGACTTCGAATCAGTCGGACTCAGCGCGTTCTGCACGGGCACCGGCGTCGGCGCAGCGCTCAGGCGCCGGCGCACCCAGCGACGCATCGGCAACTCGAAGAACCGATAACTCGCCGTCGCCAGCCCACACATCACGGCGATGAATGACAGGAAGAACCAGGATTGGTTCGCAATTGCGCGATCGACGCCCCACGCATTCATGAGCAGCAGCACGGCGATCTGCACGGGGATATGCAGCAGATACACGCTGTAGGTGATATTTCCCAGCCACGCGAACCTGGCGCCACGATGCTCCCGATCCCAGATGTCGGCCGATCCGGCGAGGATCACCAACCCGCAGAACAACGCGAGACGTCCAACCATTCCCGGACCCGGCAAACCGCTGGCCAGGTAGGCTGAGCCGGCCGCGATCGCGCACAGTCCCAGAACCGAATTGACGCCATTCCGCTCCCGGAAGCTGGCGAGCCAGACATAACTGGCGCAACCGAAGTAGAAATAGACGCCGCACTCCCAGAATGGACCGGGGACCTTCAGCCCCATCAGCGCCATGAAGAGTGCTGCAAACAGCAGCGGACCGACGATGCCGGCCACGAATACGTAGCGCAACGTCGCCCAGAACAGGATGTAGATGAACACCTCGACGGACACCGACCAGACGGGTGCGTTGAAGCTGTAGCCAGCCTCGAAACCCCAGTGCGAAACGAATCCGAGATTCAGCAGGAAGTGATAGGCGTCGTTGTTCTGATAGATCTGGAACTGCCCGTACCGGTGATAGCTGATGGCCTGCAGCACGGCGACCAGCACCAGCGTTGCGAAATGCAGTGGATAGAGGCGTGCGAACCGGTTGACGAAGAACTCGCGCGACGTCGGAATCGTCCCCGCGTACACGCTGGCGAACACGAATCCCGAGATGACCCAGAAGAGCTGGACCGCGAAATATCCATGCTGGTAGAGCACGGTCAGCGGGCCATAGAAAGGCTGCAACTCGTGCTGAAATCCTGTGGGATTGTCGCCCCCGGACCGGAAATAGAAATGCTGGTAGTGCCAGACCAGGATGGCAACCGCCGCGCAGCCGCGAATCGCGTCAATCCAGTGGAAGTACGCGCCGCCCAATGGTGCAAGCGGCGACGTCAGTCGACGCACGATTCCGAGACCTTTCATCACGGGCAAGATTAAGGTGGCGGTTCAGCTTGTTGCAACGTGGCAAGGGCACACCGGTTGGTGGAAGCCCGTGTCGGGCCGCGGTGGTACATTCCGCCGATGGCAAAACCCTCTCGCGACGACCCTTCCAAGCCGAAAGAACACGGCTACGCCTACAAGAAGCAGTTCTACCAGAGCTCGGCTGTCGCGGAAGACTACGACGAGCATCGTTTCCGCACGCCGAAGCGCATGCGGCGCAACGCCCGCAAATGGAGCGCCATCCAGAAGGCGCTGGCGCTCGCGGATGGCGTGAAGACGGTGGTCGATCTGCCCTGCGGCACCGGCCGTTTCACCGGGCACCTGGCGCGTGCGGGTTACCACGTGGTGGGCAGCGACATCTCTTCCGAGATGATGCAGCAGGCGGCCAAACTACCTTCGGTCAAACACGAGAACATCCGCGGCTACGTGCGCGCCGACGCCGAGGCGCTGCCGTTCCGGACCAAGTCCGCGGATTGCGTGATGAGCATCCGTTTCCTGTTCCACGTCGATCCGCAGACGCGGCGCCGCATGCTGCGCGAGTTCGGACGCGTGTCGCGCCGCTGGATCATTGCCGATTACCGCCACAAGTACTCGTTTCGCTACGGCGTGTGGAAACTGACCCGCACGCTGGGTTTGACGAAACGGCCGTTCGAACGCGTCTCGGTGAAGAGCATGAAGTCCGAGTTCGAGGATGCCGGGCTGCGCGTGGTCAAGATCTTCGCGGTACGGCGCTGGCTCTCCGACAAATGGGTGGTGCTCGCCGAGTCCGGTCACACGGATCCGGAGGGCATCGCGATCAAGCTCAAGGGTACGCAGTACGCGGACCTCGCAATCACCGACAAGCTGGGCGAGGGCAAGCGTTCGATGGTGTACCGCGCGCGTTGGCGCGGCCGCGACGTGGGCCTGAAGGTTTATAAACCCGCGGCCATCGCCAATCACGCGCGCAAACACAAGCTGCCACTGGCCGAGTTCGAACACCTGCGCAACAGGGCTTTCTTCGACGCACGCGGCCTGTCGAAGTACATCGCCGAGCCGCTGGGATTCATCGTCGAACCCGGCTTCCAGATGTCGCTGCAGGAACTGGTGGACGGAGAGGTGTACTACTTCGCGCAGCGCGACCACGCCGACTTCATTTCGCCGCGCTTCATGAGCGATCTCACCGAGCTCGTGTCACTCAGCCATGAGGCCAAGCTCTACGACATCGACCTGCACGCCATGAACGTGATGGTCGACCGTCACAAGGGCACGCCCAAGCTGTTCGACTTCAACCAGATTCCTTTCACCGAGCGACCGCAAAACCCGTTCATCGGTCTCGCGCTCAAGCTGGGACTTCTGGGCCGCGAATCGCGCGATCTGCGCAAGCTGGCGCGCTTCAACAACTTCGATCGCGTCGAGCGCAAGCTGCTCAAGTTCTACGAAGAGTCCCGCACTCCCGGGACCTGAAACGCGGCCGTGGCTCAGCCCGCGGGTTGCGTGAGCAGCGGGTCGCCGTCTTCGAGCTTGATGGCGTCTTCCGGCAGCATGGCCGGAATTCCATCCTTGATGGGGTAGGCGAGCTTGCTCGTCGGACAGACGATGAGCTGCCGGGCTTCGGCGAAGTACACCGGCGCGCGGGACACCGGGCAGGCGAGCATTTCGATGAGTCTGGGATCCATGGGGGCGAATCGTACTAGGCCGTGCCGGCTCGCGTCGTGGTGATCAGCCAGCCCAGGGCAATGGCTACTGCCACCCCGACTACCTGCTGGGTGCGCGTCCACTGCATCAGGGTGCCGTCCATGGCGGCGATGCCGAGCGCCGTGACCACGAACCAGATGCCGCTTTGCAGCGCGACTCCGTGGATTCCGGCGTTCTGCATGAACTTGATCGCCACGATGTAGGCCGAGACGCCTCCGGCAAAGGCTGCCAGCGAGGCGAGGGCCATTTTCAGGTCGAGCTGACCGGCCGGCCAGGCACGGGCCGCATAGACGAAACCACGGGCATCGAGCAGTCCCGAGGCGATCGTCAGGAGCCCGACCACCACGTAGTTGACGAGGTTTCCCATGCTTTGGCCCATGTTATGTCCCTGTCCCTGAAGGCCGAAAGCATAGCCAAAGCCACCCATGGCGCCCACGGACTGCTGTCCTGAGGTCGCCCGGATCGGCTTTCGCTATAATCCGCGCCCCTCGCGACTGACCCGTCATGAAAAGTCGGGCCGGGCGAAAGTGGCGGAACTGGTAGACGCGCTGGATTTAGGTTCCAGTGGGGCAACCCGTGAGAGTTCGAGTCTCTCCTTTCGCACCACTCGTCGCGCGTTAACAAAGTAAGGAATGGACATGCAGGTTTCTGTGACCGCCACGGGCGGACTTGAGCGCCGTCTCGAAGTGGCGATTCCCGCCGCCGAGATCGATGGCGAAGTGACCCAGCGGCTGAACAAGATTTCGCGTACCGCGCGGCTCAAGGGTTTTCGCCCGGGCAAGGCGCCGATCGCGGTGATCCGCCAGCAGTACGGCGACCAGGTGCACGGCGAAGTCATCAACGACCTGATGCGTTCGTCGTTCTCCGAGGCCGTGGCGCGCGAGAAGCTCAGCCCTGCGGGCGGGCCGCGCATCGAACCGATCGCGATGGGTCCAGGTTCCGATCTCAAGTACGCGGCGGTGTTCGAGATACTTCCCGAGGTGCGCCTGAAACCCGTCACGGACTTGTCGCTCGACAAACCGGTGGCGGCTGTCGAGGACAAGGATCTCGATGCGATGCTCGACACCCTGCGCACCCAGCGTCCGGCGTTCAACGAGGTCGCGCGCGGCGCGGCGCAGAACGACCGCGTCACCGTGGATTTCACCGGTTCCATCGACGGTGCGGAATTCGACGGCGGCAGCGGCAAAGAGGTGGCCATCACCATCGGCGCCGGCCGCGTCATGAAGGAATTCGAGGACGCGCTCATCGGCGGCAAGCCCGGCGACACGCGCGAATTCACGGCAACTTTTGCCGCCGATCACACCAATCCGAAGCTCGCCGGCAAGCTGGCGAAGTTCAACGTGCAGATCGGGCGCGTCGAGGAGCAGTCGCCGGCACCGCTCGACGAGGCTTTTGCGAAGAGCTTCGGTATCGACGACGGCGATCTCGACAAGCTGCGTGGCGAAGTGCGCGCCAACATGGAGCGCGAACTGAACGAGGCCATTCGGCAGAACCTGCGCGCGCAGGTACTCGAGGCGCTCTATGCGCAGAATCCGCTGGAGTTGCCGCGCCAGCTGGTCGAAGAGACCATCCAGGAATTGCAGGTGGAGATGTTGCGGCGCGCGGGTGTGCGCGATGCCAAACAACTGCCGCCGCGTGAGCCTTTTGAACAGCCGGCCCGGCGCCGCGTGGCCCTCGGCCTGCTCATGAGCGAACTTGTGCGCAGCGCCGGCATCAAGGTCAGCCGCGAAGCCGTGCAGGAAAAACTGAACGAGCTCGCCGCTTCCTATTCAAACCCGGACGAAGTGCGACGCGCCTACTTGCAAAACGCGGAGATGATGCGACAAATTGAGTCGCAGGTACTCGAACAGCAGGCGATCGATTGGGTGCTCGGGCAGGCGAAGGTGCGCGAGAAAACCTCGACCTTCTCCGAGCTCACCAAGTTCGGCCAATCCGCGGCCTGATCAGCACAGGAGTCTTCCAGATGAACGAGCGCGCATTGAACCTGATACCGATTGTCGTGGAGCAGACCGCCCGCGGTGAGCGCTCGTACGACATCTATTCACGGCTCCTGAAGGAACGCGTGGTCTTCGCCGTGGGTCCGGTCGAGGATTACATGGCGAACGTCATCGTGGCGCAGCTCCTGTTCCTGGAATCGGAGAACCCCGACAAGGACATCGCGCTGTACATCAATTCGCCTGGCGGTTCGGTGAGCGCCGGGCTCGCGATCTACGACACCATGCAGTTCATCAAGCCGGACGTCAGCACGATCTGCGTCGGAATGGCGGCCTCCATGGGCGCCGTTCTCCTGGCCGGCGGTGCCAAGGGCAAGCGCTTCATGCTGCCCAATTCGCGCGCCATGATTCACCAGCCCTCGGGCGGTTTTTCGGGGCAGCAGAGCGATATCCACATCCAGGCCCAGGAAATCCTCAAGATCCGCAGCCGCCTGGACGAGATCCTGGCGCAACACACCGGCCAGACGGTCGACAAGATCCGCAAGGACTCGGAACGCGACAATTTCATGAGCCCGACCGAGGCGGTCGCTTACGGGTTGGTAGATAAGTTACTCGACAAGCGCGTGGGCGGCCCGACCGCCGCAACGCCGTAAAAATCCCCTCGCTGGCGGGCGTTCGCCGGCAATTGCGAAGCGACTCGCAGTTCTGGACAAATCCCGTATAAACAACGGGTTCCGCTCGCCGTCCCCTTGGGTTTCGCGAAACAGCCGTGATATAAGAATCCCAAAGCGGACAGGTGAAGGGACCTGGACGCGCCATACGGAGCAAAGATGACCGAGGACACTCGCGGACGGCACGACGACGGCAAGTTGTTGTACTGCTCCTTCTGCGGCAAGAGTCAGCACGAAGTTCGCAAGCTGATTGCCGGTCCATCGGTTTTTGTCTGCGACGAGTGCGTCGAGCTCTGTAACGACATCATCCGCGAGGAGCTCGAAGACCGCGCCGAACGCGCGCGCGACAAGCTGCCGAAGCCCTCCGAGATCAAGAAGGTTCTCGACGAGTACGTCATCGGCCAGGAGCGCGCGAAGAAGACGCTCTCGGTCGCGGTCTACAACCACTACAAGCGCCTGCAGACGCGCGGTGGTTCCGGGGGTCGCGGCAAGGACGACGTCGAGATTTCCAAGAGCAACATCCTGCTGATCGGCCCCACGGGCTGCGGCAAGACGCTGCTCGCCGAGACGCTGGCGCGCCTCCTCAACGTGCCGTTCACGATTGCCGACGCCACCACGCTGACCGAAGCCGGTTACGTCGGTGAAGACGTCGAGAACATCATCCAGAAGCTCCTTCAGAAGTGCGACTACGACGTCGAGAAGGCGCAGACCGGTATCGTCTACATCGACGAAATCGACAAGATTTCCCGCAAGTCCGATAACCCGTCGATCACCCGTGACGTGTCGGGCGAAGGCGTGCAGCAGGCGCTGCTCAAGCTCATCGAAGGCACCATCGCTTCGGTGCCGCCGCAGGGCGGCCGCAAGCACCCGCAGCAGGAATTCCTGCAGGTCGACACCTCGAACATCCTCTTCATCTGCGGTGGCGCGTTCGCCGGTCTCGAGAAGATCGTGTTGAACCGTACGCAGAAGGGCGGCATCGGCTTCACGTCGGAAGTGCGCGACGTGAACACGCGCCCGCACGGCACCGACATCTTCAAGGAAGTCGAGCCGGAAGATCTCATCAAGTACGGCCTCATCCCGGAATTCGTCGGCCGCCTGCCGGTGGTCGCGACGCTCGAGGAGCTGGACGAGAAGGCGCTCATCAGCATCCTCACCGAGCCCAAGAACGCCCTCACCAAGCAGTACCGCCGCCTGTTCGACATGGAAGGCGCGGAGCTCGAGTTCCGCGAAGAGGCGCTGTCGGCCGTTGCCCAGAAGGCCATGCAGCGCAAGACCGGCGCTCGCGGCCTGCGCACCATCCTGGAGAACGTGCTGCTCGACACCATGTACGAGCTGCCGTCGATGAAGAACGTCTCCAAGGTAGTGGTGGACGACTCCGTCATCGAGGGACACCAGAAGCCCTACGTCGTGTACAAGTCCGACACGGCTGCCAGCGACGATGCCGCACCGCGCCGCGTCTCGGGCTCGGGACTAAGCTGATACCTACCTTCGCCGCGGCGCACTCGTGCCGCGGCGAAACCATTCCCTGTCGAATTTGACCTGCGTCGCAAGCGTTGAAACGCAGCGGCGTAGCCCCATTTCCCGCGCTACACTTTGACTAAATACAGCCGTCGCTGCTGCATTTCGCAGCGTCGGGCGGCTGGCGAGGGCTTGCCGCGTGACTGAATCCTCTCCGAGCTCCAAAACCACCACCATCCAGGGACTGCCGGTACTGCCGCTGCGAGACGTGGTGGTGTATCCGCACATGGTCATCCCGCTGTTCGTCGGCCGCGAGAAATCCATTCATGCGCTCGACGTCGCCATGAAGGCCGACAAGCGCATCATGCTGATCGCGCAGAAGCAGCCGGACGTGGACGATCCGAAAGCCGACGACCTGTACCGCATCGGCACGGTCGCCTCGATCCTGCAGCTGCTCAAACTACCCGACGGCACCGTCAAGGTGCTGGTCGAAGGTGTCGACCGCGCGCGCATCGACGCCATGCACACCGGCGAGCACTACACCGCCGACGTGACCACCGAGCCCGACGCCGACACCTACGACGAGAAAGAGCTCGACGTGCTGGCGCGTTCGGTGATCTCGCAGTTCGAGCAATACGTGAAGCTCAACAAGAAGGTGCCGCCCGAGGTGCTGACCGCGCTCGCCGGCATCGAGCAGCCCGGCCGCCTGGCGGACACCGTCGCCGCGCACATGGCGCTCAAGCTCCCCGAGAAGCAGAAGGTCCTGGAGATCCTCGACGTGCGCAAGCGCCTCGAGCACGTGCTGGTCGCCATCGAAGGCGAGATGGACGTGCTGCAGATCGAGAAGCGCATCCGCGGCCGCGTCAAGGCGCAGATGGAAAAGAGCCAGCGCGAGTACTACCTGAATGAGCAGATGAAGGCCATTCAGAAGGAACTCGGCGAGATGGAAGAGGGCGGCAACGAACTCACCGATCTCGAGAACCGCATCAAGAAGGCGGGCATGCCGAAGGAGGCGCTGGAGAAAGCCAACGCCGAGATGAACAAGCTCAAGATGATGTCGCCCATGTCGGCCGAGGCCACCGTGGTGCGCAACTACATCGACTGGCTGGTGAAGGTGCCGTGGAAGAAACGCACCAAGATCCTCAAGGACATCGCGCGCGCCGAGCAGGTGCTCGAGGAAGATCACTACGGGCTGGACAAGGTCAAGGAACGCATCGTCGAGTACCTGGCCGTCCAGCAACGCGTCGACAAGATCAAGGGTCCCATCCTCTGCCTCGTAGGTCCGCCGGGCGTCGGCAAGACTTCCCTGGGACAGAGCATCGCGCGCGCCACGAACCGCAAGTTCGTGCGCATGTCGCTGGGCGGCGTGCGTGACGAGGCCGAGATCCGCGGCCATCGCCGCACCTACATCGGCTCGATGCCGGGCAAGATCGTGCAGAACATGGCGAAGACCGCCGTGCACAATCCGCTGTTCCTGCTCGACGAGATCGACAAGATGTCGATGGATTTCCGCGGCGATCCGTCATCGGCGCTGCTGGAAGTGCTCGATCCCGAGCAGAACGCGACGTTCAACGATCACTACCTCGAAGTCGACCTCGACCTCTCGCAGGTGATGTTCGTCTGCACGGCGAACTCGTTGAATATTCCCGCTCCGCTGCTCGATCGCATGGAAGTCATCCGTCTGCCCGGTTACACGGAAGACGAGAAGCTCAACATCGCGAAGAAGTACCTGTTGCCGAAGCAGGTCAAGCAGAACGGTCTCAAGACCGAGGAGATCAAGGTCACCGACGAGGTCATCCTCGACATCATTCGTTACTACACGCGTGAAGCGGGCGTCCGCAATCTCGAGCGCGAGCTCGCGCGCATCTGCCGCAAGGCGGTGAAACAGCTGCTGCTGGCGGCGAAGAAGGCCGAGCCCAGGAAGGCGGACAAGGCCGAGAAATCCGAGAAAGCGGAAAAGTCCGAGAAGTCGACGGACAAGCTGGTGTCCATCACCTCGAAGAACCTCGACAAGTTCCTCGGCGTCCGCCGTTTCCGCTACGGCAAGGCGGAGGAAGAGAATCGCGTCGGTCACGTCACCGGTCTCGCCTGGACAGAAGTCGGCGGCGAGTTGCTGACCATCGAAGCGGCAGTCGTGCCCGGCAAGGGCAAGCTGCAGCACACCGGTCAGCTCGGTGAAGTCATGCAGGAGTCCATTCAGGCCGCGATGACGGTGGTGCGCAGCCGCGCCAACGTGCTCGGCATCGATCCGGACTTCTACCAGAAGCACGACGTGCACCTGCACATGCCGGAAGGCGCGACGCCGAAGGACGGTCCGTCAGCCGGTATTGGAATGTGCACCGCGCTGGTGTCGGCGCTCACCAAGATCCCGGTGCGCTCCGATGTGGCCATGACCGGTGAGATCACGCTGCGTGGCGAGGTCCTGCCGATCGGCGGCCTCAAGGAAAAACTGCTCGCGGCACATCGTGGCGGCATCACCACGGTGATGATCCCGGTCGACAACGAAAAGGACCTCACCGAGATCCCCGACAACATCAAGGGCAAGCTGGAGATCCGCCCTGTCAAATGGATCGACGAGGTATTCGAGATCGCGCTTGCGGCTCGGCCCACGCCGCGCCTGGCGACACCACCGGCGGAGGGGGAGAAACGCCCCCGTCGCGGCGGGAAACGCGGCTCGAAGCAGGTCCAGGCGCATTAGTCACGGGCTCACGCCCGGAATTCAAACCCGGCTTTCAGCCGGGTCCGTAAGTGGAAAGAGGGCCCCTCAAAGGGCCCTTTTTCTTTGG
>Ga0315912_10004291_pt1 | contig 13593 bp, 10 predicted proteins | sample VfabasoilMG_FD_204469 | JGI IMG/M metagenome (GOLD analysis project Ga0315912, IMG submission 204469) | Garden soil microbial communities collected in Santa Monica, California, United States - V. faba soil | ecosystem: Environmental > Terrestrial > Soil > Garden | place: USA: California... | reverse complement strand
CTGCAACTTCCGCTGCAGCTACTGCATGCCCAAGGAAGTCTTCGACAAGCGCTACGACTTCCTGCCGCACAGCGCGCTGCTCAGCTTCGAGGAAATCACGCGGCTGGCGCGACTGTTCGTCGCGCACGGCGTGCGCAAACTGCGCCTGACCGGTGGCGAGCCGCTGCTGCGCAAGAACCTCGAGCGGCTGGTCGAGATGCTGGCCGCGCTGCGCACGCCCGAGGGCCGGCCGCTGGACATCACGCTCACCACCAACGGTTCGCTGCTCGCGCGCAAGGCGCGCGCGCTGAAGGACGCCGGGCTGCAGCGCGTCACCGTCAGCCTGGACGCGCTGGACGACGCCATCTTCAGGCGCATGAACGACGTCGACTTCCCGGTGGCCGAGGTGCTGCGCGGCATCGAAGAGGCACAGGCGGTGGGCCTGGCGCCGCTCAAGGTGAACATGGTCGTCAAGCGCGGCACCAACGATCACGAAGTGCTGGCGATGGCCGAGCACTTCCGCCACAGCGGCATCGTGCTGCGCTTCATCGAATACATGGACGTGGGCGCCACGAACGGCTGGCGCATGGACGAGGTGCTGCCCTCGGCACAGCTGCTGCAGACGCTGCAGCGCGCGCATGCCCTGGAGCCGTTGGACCCGCTGATCGAAGGCGAGACGGCCGAGCGCTGGCGCTATGCCGACGGCAGCGGCGAGATCGGCCTGATCTCCAGCGTCACGCAGGCCTTCTGCCACGACTGCAACCGCGCACGGCTGTCCACCGAAGGCAAGCTTTTCCTCTGTCTGTTTGCCAGCGCCGGGCACGACCTGCGCGTGCTGCTGCGCGGCGGCGCCAGCGACGTGCAGCTGGCCGCGGCCATCGCCGCCATCTGGGGGCAGCGCGCCGACCGCTACTCCGAACTGCGCGGCGCCGGCCATGCCGCCGCGGGCGCGCGCCGCGTCGAGATGCACTACATCGGCGGCTGAGCGCGCCATGTCGACCGAGGCCGCCGCGCTGCCGCAGTCCTTGCAGGACATCGCATCCTGCGTGGCAGGCTACGACCCCAACGCACTGCCGGTGGCACAGGCGCAGGCGTTCATTGCGCACCTGGTGCCCGTGGTGCAGGCGATCGAGCAGCGGCCGATCCGCGATGCACTGGGCCGCGTGCTGGCGCGCAACATCGTCTCGGCCATCGACGTGCCGGCGCACGACAACTCGGCGATGGACGGCTATGCGCTACGCGGTGCCGAACTGCACACCGATGCACCGACGCGGCTGCGCATCGTCGGCAGCGGCCTGGCCGGCCAGAACTTCGGCGGCGAGGTGCCGGCGCAAGCCTGCGTACGCATCACCACCGGCGCGGTGATGCCGGCCGATCTGGACACGGTGGTGCCGCAGGAGTTCACACAACTCGACGGCGATGACGTACTGGTACCGGTGGGGTTGCTGCGTGCCGGCGACAACCGGCGCCTGGCCGGCGAGGACCTGGCGCGCGGCGAGGCCGCACTGGCGGCCGGCCGGCTGCTGCGCCCGGCCGACCTGGGCCTGCTGGCCTCGCTGGGCCTGGGCGAAGTGCCGGTGCGGCGCCGCCTGCGCGTGGCCTTCTTCTCCACCGGCGACGAGCTGCGCTCCATCGGCGAGCCGCTGGAGGCTGGCTGCGTCTACGACAGTAACCGCTACACCGTCTGGGGCATGCTGCAACGCCTGGGCGTCGAGGCCATTGACCTGGGCGTGGTGCGCGACGACCCGGCGGCGCTGCGCGAAGCCTTCACGCAGGCGGCGGCCTGTGCCGATGCGGTCATCACCTCGGGCGGCGTCAGCGTCGGCGAGGCCGACCACACCAAGCGCATCATGGCCGAGCTGGGCGAGGTGCTGTTCTGGCGCATCGCCATGCGCCCCGGCCGGCCGATGGCCATCGGCCGCATCGGCACCGGCCCGCATCAGGCGATCCTGTTCGGGCTGCCCGGCAACCCGGTGGCGGTGATGGTGACCTTCTACGCCTTCGTGCGCGACGCGCTGCTGCGCATGGCCGGCGCCACGCCGCAGCCGCTGCCGCTGCTGCGCGCGGCCAGTCTGGCGCCGATCCGCAAGAAGCCCGGTCGCACCGAATACCAGCGCGGCATCCTCGCCCACGCCGACGACGGCGGCTGGCAGGTGACCATCACCGGTGCGCAGGGCAGCGGCATCCTGCGCAGCATGAGCCAGGCCAACGGGATGGTGCTGCTGCACCACGAGCAGGGCGATGTCGCTGCCGGCGAGCCGGTCGACGTGCTGCCCTTCGACGGCCTGGTCTGAGGCGACCGCTTCAGGCCGGCAGCTGCGGCGCCGCGCCGTGCGGGTGCGCAGCTTCCTCCGATGCCGGTGTCGTGATCTCGCCGGGCACGCTCTTGCGCGCGAGCAGCGTGTACATCGTCGGCACCACGAACAGCGTCAGCAGCGTTCCCAGCGACATGCCACCGACGATGACCCAGCCGATCTGCTGCCGGCTCTCGGCACCGGCACCGCTGGCCAGGGCCAGCGGCAGTGCGCCCAGCACCATGGCGCCGGTGGTCATCAGGATCGGGCGCAGCCGCAGACTGGCGGCCTCGACCACGGCTTGCGTCAGCGTACGCCCCTGCTGGCGCAGCTGGTTGCTGAACTCGACGATCAGGATGCCGTGCTTGCTGATCAGCCCGACCAGGGTGATCAGCCCGATCTGCGAATACACGTTGAGCGTGCCGCCGGTCCAATGCATCGCCAGCAGCGCACCCACCATCGACAGCGGCACCGCCAGCAGGATGATGAAGGGGTCGACGAAACTCTCGAACTGCGCCGCCAGCACCAGGAAGATGAACATCAGCGCCAGCACGAACACCAGGCCGAGCGCGCCCGACGAGGAACGGAACTCGCGGCTGACGCCGTTGAGCTCGGTCGCATATCCGGCCGGCAGCACCTTGGCCGCCGTCTGGTCCATGAACTGCAACGCCTCGCCCAGCGCGTAGCCCGGCGCCAGGTTGGCGGTGATCGCCACCGAACGCCGCTGGTTGAAGTGGTTCAGCTCGCGCGGGCTGACCGCCTCGCGCACCTTGATCAGCGAGCTCAGCGGCACCATCGCCTCACCGCGGCCGCGCACGAAGAGCTTCTCGATGTCCTCGGGCGTGGTGCGGCCGCGGATCTCGGTCTGCACGATCACGTCGTACTGCTCGGCGTCGCGCTTGTAGCGCGTGACGGCACGCCCGCCGAGCATGGTCTCCACCGTGCGCGCCACCGCATCGACGTTGACGCCCATGTCGGCCGCACGCGCACGGTCCACCTCGACGAAGATCTCCGGCTTGTTCAGCCGCAGGTCGGTGTCGGGCTGCACGAAGCCGGGGTTCTTGGCCATCTCGGCCAGGAACTGCTGCGACACGCGCGCCAGGTTGTCGTAGCTGTCGCTGGTGACGACGACGTAGTTGATCGAGCGCTCGCGGAAGCCTTGCCCCAGGCTGGGCGGCGTGATCGGGAAGGCGGTCACGCCGGGCAGCCCCTGGAACTGCGGCTGCAGCGCGCGCGCCAGCTCCTGTGTGCTGCGCTTGCGCTCGTCCCAGTCGACGGTACGCATAAAGGACACGCCCTGCGACACCGTCGGGTTGCCGGCAACGACGAAGACGCGGTCGAATTCCGGATAGGTGCGGCCGATGGTCTCGATGGCGCGCAGGTAGCGCGCGGTGTAGTCCAGCGTCGCGCCGTCGGGCGCATTGACCGTCGCCAGGATCACGCCGCGGTCTTCCAGCGGCGCCAGCTCGCTCTTCGCGTTCTTGAACAGCCACCAGCTGCCGCCCGCGGCGATGGCCATGACCAGCAACACGATCCAGCGCTGCGTCAGCACCCAGCCGAGCGTGCGGCCGTAGCCATCGCTCAGGGCCACGAGCACGCGCTCCATGCCGCGGTCGAAGCGGTTGGGCGACGGGTTGTGGCGCAGCAGCTTGCTGCACATCATCGGCGTCAGCGTCAGCGCGACGAAGCCGGAGACGACCACCGCACCGGCCAGCGTCAGCGCGAACTCGGTGAACAGCCGCCCGGTGCGCCCGGGCGTGAAGGCCAGCGGTGCATACACCGCGGCCAAGGTCAGCGTCATCGCCACCACCGCGAAGCTGATCTCCTTGGCACCCTTCAGCGCCGCCTGGAAAGGCTCCAGGCCTTCTTCGATGTGGCGGAAGATGTTCTCCAGCACGACGATGGCGTCGTCTACCACCAGGCCGATGGCCAGCACCAGCGCCAGCAGCGTCAGCGTGTTGATGGTGAAGCCGGCCGCGGCCATGATGCCGAAGGCGCCGATCAGGCTGACCGGAATGGTCACCATCGGGATGATCGACGCGCGGATGGTGCGCAGGAACACGAAGACCACCAGTGCTACCAGCACCACCGCCTCGGCGATGGTGCGATACACGGACTTGACCGAACGGTCGATGAAGATGGCGTTGTCGTTGGCCACCTGCACCGTCACGCCGGCGGGCAACTCTGCCTGGATCTGCGGCATGATCTTGCGCACCGCCGCCGAGATCTCCAGCGGGTTGGCGGTGGCATTGCGGATGATGCCGGTGGAAATAGACGGCTGGCCGTTCAGGCGCACGCTGCTGCGCTCGCTGGCCGCGGCCTGTTCGATGCGCGCGACATCGCGCAGCCGCACCGTGTAGCCGCTGACCGACTTCAGCGCAATCTCGGCGAACTGCGGCACGGTGTTCAGGTCGGTGCGCGCGGTGACGCTGAACTCACGCTGCTGGCTTTCGATGCGCCCGGCCGGCACCTCCAGGTTCTGCCTGCGGATCGCGTCCTCGACATCCTGCACCGTCAGCCGGTAGGCGGCCAGCTTGTCCGGGTCGAGCCAGATGCGCATCGAGAACAGCCGGTCGCCGTTGATCTGCACGTTGGACACGCCGGGCACCGTCTGCAGCCGCGGCTTGACGATGCGGTTGATGACATCGGTGACTTCCAGCGGACTGAGCGTGTCGCTGGTGAAGGCCAGCCAGATGGTCGGCGTGGCATCGGCCTCGACCTTGGCGATGACCGGCTCGTCGATGGCGTCGGGCAGCCGCGCGCGCACGCGCGAGACGCGGTCGCGCACGTCGGCGGCGGCGTCGTCGGGGCTCTTCTCGAGCTTGAAACGCACCGTGATCTGGCTCTGCTCCGAGCGCGAGATCGAGGTAATGATGTCGACGCCGTCGATGCCGGCGATCGAGTCTTCCAGCGGCTTGGTGACCTGCGATTCGATGACCTCGGACGAGGCGCCGATCAGTTTGGTGGTGACGGTGACCACCGGCTCGTCGATGCGCGGGTATTCACGCACCGCCAGCCGGTCGAAGGACACCAGGCCGATGAGCACGATCATCAGCGACATCACGGTCGCGAAGACCGGCCGGCGGATCGAGATCTCGGAGATGCGCATGGCTTTCGATCCTCAGGGTGAAGGCGCACGCGTTGCGGTAGCGCCGTTGCCCGGCCCCCGCGCGGCACCGGCGCGGGCGATGTCCACCACCATCAGCGGCACCGCCTCGCCGTGTCCCAGCCGCGCCTGGCCGGCCGTGACCACCAGATCGCCCGGCGCCAGGCCTTCCAGCACTTCCACCTTGCCGGGCAGGCGCAGGCCGAGATGCGCCTCGAGGCGCTGCGCCACCTTGCCGTTGGCGCCGTCGACGACCTTGAAGATGTACTGCTTGCCGCCCTGAGGCACCAGCGCCTCCTCGGGCACCACACGCGCGTTCTCGCGCTGCGCGAAGACGATACGCGTGCGCGCAAACAGCCCCGACTTGAGCACGCCGCCCGGGTTGTCGAGCCGCGCGCGCACCAGCAGCGAGCGGCCGTCAGCGTCGATGATCGAATCGAGTGCGTCGATGCGGCCGGTGAAGCGCTGACTGGGCAGCGCGTCCAGGCTCACCTCCACCGTCTGCCCGGGTTTGACGCGGGCGATGAAGCGCTCCGGCAGGCGGAAGTCCACCAGCACCTGCGACAGATCCTCGATGCTCACCAGGTCGGCGCCGTCCTTGACGTAGTCGCCCAGGTTGACGCTGCGGATGCCGGCAATGCCGTCGAAGGGCGCGACGATGCGCATGCGCGCCAGCTGCGCCTTGGACAGTGCCACCTGCGCTTCAGCCACCTCCAGCGCCGCGGCGCTCTGGTCGACCGCGCTCTGGCTGACGAAGTTCTCCGCCACCAGCTCGCGGTTGCGCTGCAGGTTGGTGCGGGCGATGCTGGCCTGCGCCTCGGACTGCTTCAGCTGCGCCTGCTGCAGCGTGTCATCCAGCTGCACCAGCAGCTGGCCGCGCTTCACGCGTTGGCCGTCGCCGAAGCCCAGCGCCGCCACGCGGCCACTGACCTCGGGGCGCAGCATCACACCCTGGCGCGACTGCAGCGAACCCACGGCCTGCGCGTCGTCGGCCAAGGTCATCGTCTCGACCTTGCCGACCTCGACGCTGACCGGGCCGCCGGGCGCGCCTGAGCCACCGGCCGCTGCGCCGGGCGTCGCCGCGTTGGGGCTGGTGGCGGCCCGGGCGGGCGGGCCGCTCTGCGGCCGGTTCTGCCACCACCACGCGGCCACGGCCAGCATCGCGATGCCCAGCAACGCCACCCATGTATGGACTCTTTTCAATCGTCGTCCTTGTCGTGTTCTTGCACTTTAGCGTTTGGCGCCATTCCGCGTCAGTCCCGGGTCAGGGGGCCGGTACGCCCCGGTTGGCCAGTTGATCGGCACGTTCGTTGCCCGGGTCTCCGGCGTGGGCCTTGACCCACTGCCACTGGACTTGATGCTGGTCCACCAGGGCATCGAGCCGCTGCCACAGGTCGATGTTCTTCACCGGCTTGTGGTCGGCCGTTTTCCAACCGCGTGCCTTCCACGCATGGATCCAACTGCTGATGCCGTTGCGCAGATACTGGCTGTCCGTGAAGATGGTCACGGAACAGGGCTGCTTCAACGACGCCAACGCCTCGATGGGTGCGGTCAGCTCCATGCGGTTGTTGGTGGTGAGTACCTCGCCGCCGAATAGTTCCTTGGTGTGCGTGCCGGAACGCAGCCACGCGCCCCAGCCGCCGGGGCCGGGGTTGCCCTTGCAGGCACCGTCGGTGTAGATCACCACTTCCTTCATTCACACAGCTCCTCGACCGGCCGACGCTGCCGGTGGGTCACCGCCGCGGCCGCACTGCGCGCCTGGCGCGCCTCGTTGCGCGCCAGGCCGACCAGGCGCATGCCGCGCACGCGCTTGACCGCCACCAGAAAGTAGACGGCGCCGAACACCGGCCACCAGCGCTCGCCCACGCCTTCCATCCAGGCGCTGCGTTCGAGCCAGCGCGCTGAAGCGTACGGCGGGCGAAAACAGCCGAAGCGCCCGCCCTCGACCTCGAAGCTCAACAGCCGCAGCCAGTCGCGCAAGCGCCAGTAACCCAGAAACTCGCCGGCACGCGGCAGGAACAGCGCGCTGCGCCCACCCAGGCCGATGGCGCTGCGCGCGCGCCCCAGGCGCTGGCGCAGCCCCCACATGCTGGCCGGATTGAAGCCGAGGATCATCACGCGCCCTTCGGGCACCAGCACGCGCTCCACCTCGCGCAGCGTCAGGTGCGGGTCGCGCGACAGCTCCAGCGCATGCGGCAGCACCACCAGGTCCAGGCTCTGGTTCGGGAAGGGCAAGGCATCGAAGTCGCAATGCAGCGCCGCGTCGGCATCGAAGGGCAGGCTGATCGGCTCGCCCTCGTTCGGCAGCGGCAGCGACTGCGCGGCCTGCATCGAGTCGCTGGCCACCCAGCGATGCGGCATGCGGTTGGCGCGCAGGCCCTGCAGTTCGGGCAGACCGAGCTGCAAAGCGTGATATCCGAACACATCGGCCACCGCCTGATCCAGATGTTGCTGTTCCCAACGCAACAGACACTGGCCCGGAGGGCTTCGCATCCAGGAAGCCAACTCTATAATCGATGCCTCGAGAACCATGACGACGACAGCCTCTCACGCCTTCAGACACGACGACTTCCGGATGCCCTGCCGCGCCAACCGGCGCAGTGAGAACGCTCCGGTGGATGCGCGGCGCATTCTAGTGGCGCGCCGTGCGCCCATCGTGCCCGCCCGAATGGCTGTCGCCGCTGCGCGACCGAAGACCCGATGAGATGTGCCGCCCCGGCCCTGCCGCGCGGCCTGGGCTGGCTGTGCGTCGGGCTCCTGATCGCAGCCCTGTCCGGTTGTGCCACGCCTCCCGCGGGTGATGCGCAGGTCGTGGCCAGCGCACCGGCTGTGGCTGCGTCCGCGCCGGTGGTGCGCGTGGCGCCTCCGGTCGCTGCGCCGACGAACGAACCCGACACGCTGCAGGCCAACGGCCAGCCCTACCTGTTCGCCATCGACCCGCTGCGGCCGTCGGTCATCGTCGAAAGCGACGATGCCAATGCGCGCAGCGACCTCTGGGTGCGCGTGCGCGGCGGCTTCGCCATGCCCGACCTGGACAACGCGCTTGTCCTGAAGTGGCAGCAGTGGTATGCGTCGCGGCCCGACTACGTGCAGCGCATGACCGAGCGCGGCAGCCGCTACCTGTTCTACGTGGTCGAGGAGATCGACAAGCGCGGCATGCCCACCGAGCTGGCGCTGCTGCCCTTCATCGAAAGCGCATTCAATCCGCAGGCCATGTCGGTGGCGCGCGCCTCGGGCATGTGGCAGTTCATGCCCGCCACCGGCAAGGACTTCGACCTGAAGCAGAACCTGTTCCGCGACGACCGGCGCGACGTGCTGGCCTCGACACGCGCGGCGCTGGACTACCTGCAGATGCTGCAGCGTCAGTTCGGTGACTGGCAGCTGGCGCTGGCGGCCTACAACTGGGGCCAGGGCAACGTGCAGCGCGCGGTGGACCGCAACCTCAAGGCCGGCCTGCCCGCCACCTACGAGAGCTTGCGCATGCCCGACGAGACGCGCAACTACGTGCCCAAGCTGCAGGCGGTGAAGAACATCGTGCTGCAGCCCCAGGCCTTCGCCATCACGCTACCCCCACTGGAGAACCACCCCTACTTCCTGACCGTGCCGATCACCAACGACATCGACGTCGATGTCGCCGTGCGCCTGGCAGGCATTTCGCTCGACGAGTTCCAAGCGCTGAACCCGCAGATGAACAAGCCGGTCATCCTGGCCGCGGGCACGCCGCAGGTGCTGCTGCCTTACGACAACGCCACGCTGTTCGTGCGCAACCTGCGCGCGCACAGCGCACCGCTGGCCAGTTGGACGGCCTGGGTGGCGCCGGCGACGCTCAAGCCTGCCGACGTGGCGCGCCAAGTCGGCATGAGCGAGGATCAGCTGCGCAGCGTCAACCACATCCCGCCGCGCATGCTGGTCAAGGTCGGCTCGACGCTGCTGGTGCCGCGCAGCTCGCACAGGAGCGGCGACGTGTCGGGGCAGATCGCCGACAACGCCATGATGCTGCTGGCCCCTGACCGTCCGCCGGGCCGCCGCGTCAGCTTCAAGGCCGGCAAGAAGGGCGACTCGGTGGCCGCGGTGGCCAGACGTAACGGCGTCAGCGCCGAGCAGGTGGCACAGTGGAACGGCGTCCGCGCCGATGCGCGTTTCAGGCCCGGCCAGACCATCGTCGTCATCAAACCCACGAGCACCCGCACCGGCCAGCGTGCGACAAGCAAACCGGTCCAGCGGACCACCGCGGCTGGCAAACCCGCCGCCAAGACTACCTCCAAGGTGGTGGCGACGCGCGGCGACTCCAAGCTGTAGACGCGCTCAGCGCCGGTCCACCAGCGCGTGGGCGATGGTGCTCAGGTCCACGTATTCCAGTTCGCTGCCTGCAGGCACGCCACGCGCCAGGCGCGTCACCTTCAGCCCGCGCGAGCGCAGCGCCTCGCCCAGCGCATGCGCTGTGGCCTCGCCTTCGGCGCTGAAACCGGTGGCCAGGATGACCTCTTCGACGATACCGTCACCGGCGCGCTCGAGCAACGGCAGCGCGCCGATGTCGTGGATGCCGATGCCATCCAGCGGGCTGAGCCGCCCCATCAGCACGAAGTACAGGCCACGGTAGCCGCCACTGCGCTCCAGCGCCGCCTGATCGGCGGGCGTCTCCACCACGCACAGCAGCCGCGCATCGCGCGTGGCGTCCTCGCAGGTGGAACAGATGCGGTGCTCGGTGAAGGTATGGCAGCGCTCGCAATGCTGCATCTGTGCCAGCGCCTGCTGCAGCACCAGCGCCAGGCGAGCGGCGCCGGCACGGTCGTTCTGCAGCAGGTGGTAGGCCATGCGCTGCGCCGACTTCTGCCCCACACCGGGCAGGCGGCGCAAGGCATCGATCAGCGCCTCGAGGCTGGCTTCGGCCATCCGCAGCGCTAGAACGGGAACTTCATGCCAGGCGGCAGCGGCATGCCTGCGGTGAGCTTGCCCATCTTTTCCTGGCTCACCACTTCGGCACGGCGCACCGCGTCGTTGAAGGCCGCGGCCACCAGGTCCTCGAGCATGTCCTTGTCGTCGGCCAGCAGGCTGGGGTCGATGGCCACACGCTTGACGTCGTGCTTGCAGGTCATGACCACCTTCACCAGCCCCGCGCCGGACTGGCCTTCGACCTCGATCGCCGCCAGCTCGTCCTGCGCGCGCTTCATGTTTTCCTGCATCGCCTGCGCCTGCTTCATCAGGCCGGCCAGTTGGTTCTTCATCATGGTGGGCTTCCTCTCGACATCAAAGCGGTTTGATCGAACCGGGCACGATGCGTGCACTCTTGAACTGCGACATCAAGTCCAGCACCAGCGGGTCGTTGCGGATCGCCGTCTCGGCCTGGCGCTGGCGGTGCTCGCGCTCGGCCGCGTCGCGGCGTGCCGGCGAATCCTGTGGCACCTCGCTGCTCAGCATCAGCTGCACGGGCTCGCCCAGCGCCGTGACCAGCGCCTGGCGCAGCTTGTCGCGCAGCGCGTCGGTGCGCAGCGAATCGCGCTCGACCTGCAGGTGCCAGGTGGCAGGCTGCGTGCCGGCATCGATGCGCGCCAGCCCGGCCTGCTGCGCCAGCTCGCGCACCAGCGCCGCCACGGCCCCGCTGCGCACCAGGCCGGCCACGAGCTCGGCCCAGCGATCGCCCAGCGGCGTGGCGACGAAGGCGGTGGCCGCAGGCGGCGCCGGCACGGCGATGGCCGGCGGCGACGCGGTGCGCAGTGCAGCGCTACCGCCAGAGGGGACATTCGCTTCTTCAGGAGGCGGCAGATCCACCCAGGGCGGGGGCTCCTGCGCCTCCCGTGGCGCCGCGCGCTTCGGTACGGGCGCGACGGGCGCCACGCTTTGCCCCGCAGCCGGCGGCGGCGCAAAGGCGAGCATGCGCAGCAGCACCATGGTCAGCGCGCTGTATTCGTCCGACATCAGGTGCAATTCACCACGCCCCTGCAGCACGATGCTGTAGAGCAGCTGTGTCTCGTCCGTGGGCATGGCCGGCGCCAGGCGCACGGCATCCGCATGGTCCGGATCGGCGGCATCCAGCGTGCCCGGCACCGCCTGCTGCACCGCCATCTGCTGCAACAGCACGGCCATCGATTCCAGCGTGCCATCGGCCGACAGGCCGAGTGTGCGCAGCGTGTCCAGCCGCGCCAACAGGCCTGAGCCGTCGCGCTGCGCCAGCGCCTCGACCAATGCCGCCGCATGGCCCTGGTCAACCGCACCGAGCATCGAGCGCACACCGGCTTCGTCGATCCGGCCGCTGCCGTAGGCAATGGCCTGGTCGGTGAGCGACAGTGCGTCGCGCATCGAGCCGCGCGCCGCACGCGCCAACAAGCGCAACGATGCTGCGTCGAAGCCCACGCCCTCGGCCTGCAGCACCTGTTGCAAGTGCTGCTGCACCACCTCGGGCGCCATCGGCCGCAGGTTGAACTGCAGGCAGCGGCTGAGCACCGTGGGCAGCATCTTCTCCGGGTCGGTGGTGGCCAGCACGAACTTCAGGTATTCGGGCGGCTCCTCCAGCGTCTTCAACAGCGCGCTGAAGGCGTCCTTGGTGAGCTGGTGCGCCTCGTCGATCATGAAGACCTTGAAGCGGCCGATGCCGGGCTTGTAGGCGGCGCGTTCGAGCAGGTCGCGCGCCTCGTCGATGCCGCGGTTGGAGGCCGCATCGAGCTCGACATAGTCCATGTAGCGGTCTTCGTCGATCTCGACGCAGGCGCTGCACACGCCGCAGGGCGTGGCGGTGATGCCGCCCGTACCGTCGGGCCCGGTGCAGTTGAGGCTCTTGGCGAGGATGCGCGACACCGTCGTCTTGCCGATGCCGCGCGTGCCGGTGAACAAATAGGCATGGTGCAGCCGCTGCTGCTGCAGGGCGTTGCTCAGCGCGCGCACCACGTGTTCCTGGCCCACCATCTGCTCGAAGCTGCGGGGCCGGTACTTGCGGGCGAGCACGACATAGGACATGCGCTTCATTCTACGGGCGCACCCCGCTCGGCCACGGGGGCTGCCGGATAATGCGAGCGCATGAACAAGCCTCTCAGCTACCGCCAGTCCGGGGTCGACTATGACCTGATCGATCCGCTGAAGGTGGCCGCGCAGCGCGCCGCAGCAGCCACCGCGACACACCTGCAGTCGCATGGTTTCAGCGAGGTGCAGGCCTCGCGCGGCGAATCGGCCTACGTGGTGGACGTGGGGCCGTTCTACCTGGCCAGCATCGTCGAATGCCTGGGCTCGAAGGCGCTGGTGGCCGATGCGATGGCGCAGCTGACCGGCCGCAGCTGCTACGACGCGATCGCGCAGGACACCATCGCGATGGCCATCAACGACCTCATCACCGTCGGTGCCACGCCGCTGGTGGTGCAGGCCTACTGGGCGGCCGGCGGCTCGGACTGGTTCGGCGACGCAGTGCGTGCACAGGCGCTGGTCGAGGGCTGGAAGCGTGCCTGCGACCGGTGCCAGGTGGCCTGGGGAGGCGGCGAGACACCGGCGCTGGCCGGCATCGTCGAGCCTGGGCGCATCGACCTGGCGGCCTCCTGCACCGGCCTGGTCAACCCGAAGCAGCGCCTGACGCTGGGCGACAGGCTCGGCCCGGGCGATACCATCGTGCTGCTCGGCTCCAGCGGCATCCACGCCAACGGGCTGAGCCTGGCGCGCAAGCTGGTCGAACGTCTGCCGCAGGGTTATCTGACGCCGGTGCAGCCGGGCCTGAGCTACGGCGACGCGCTGCTCGCGCCGACGCTGTTGTACTCGCCGGTGACCGAGGCGCTGCACCGTGCCGGCATCACGCCGCACTACGCATCCAACATCACCGGCCATGGCTGGCGCAAGCTGCTGCGCCACCCGAAGCCGCTGCGCTACCGCGTGCACAGCCTGCCAGCGGTGCCGCCGGTGCTGAGCTTCATCCAGCAGCATGCGCAGCAGGACGACCACGAGGCCTATGGCACGCTCAACATGGGCGCGGGCTTCGCGCTCTTCGTGCCGGCCGATCAGGCCCAGCGCACGGTCGACGTGTCGCTGGCGCAGGGCGTACCGGCCACGCTGGCCGGCGTGGTCGAGGCCGGCGGCAAGGAACTGCTGATCGAGCCGCTGGGCCTGCGCTTTACCGCCGACGAACTGCAGTTGCGCTGAGGGCGACCCGGCCTCACCTACAATCGTCCTCGACGGGCCTCCCCGCATGGAAGCGCGGCCAACCGGGTCAGGTCGGGAACGAAGCAGCCCCAACCGTTG
>Ga0315912_10004290_pt1 | contig 13596 bp, 9 predicted proteins | sample VfabasoilMG_FD_204469 | JGI IMG/M metagenome (GOLD analysis project Ga0315912, IMG submission 204469) | Garden soil microbial communities collected in Santa Monica, California, United States - V. faba soil | ecosystem: Environmental > Terrestrial > Soil > Garden | place: USA: California... | reverse complement strand
CATCGCCGATCACTCGCGATACTACGGTTCAGATCGTGGTGTCCGATAAGCCTGGGCGGATCAGCGGACGGGTTATTAAGGAAGGCAAGCCCGTGCCAGGTGCTCCGGTATTTCTGTTGCCGGGATACAGACAGGCCATCACGAATACAGAAGGAGCATACGAGTTCGCTGACCTCGCGCCGGGCGATTATCGGTTGCTCTCGTCGTTTGATTTTCTGGACGTGGAGGATACGGTGGTGGAGCGGGCGCAGGCTCCTTCTGTGAAGGTGGCCCCGTCTGTAACGACAGCGCAGGAACTGACCGTGTGGGAGGACCGTTAACCATGCGACGGATCGTTCTGCTGCTGGTTGCTGCGATGAGCGCAGATGCAGGTGTGATTCGAACGAAGGTGCTGGAGCGTGCGAGCGGCTTGACGCTGAGGCAGGGCCGGGCTCGCCTCCTCACTCTTAAAGGCGAGCCAATTCGCATGGACCCCGCGAGGCCTTTCGACGTGCCCCCGGGTAGATACTACGTTGTTGCGGATGCACCGGGGTATGTATCGGGCTCCTATGGTTCGAGCCGCCCAGGCGGACTTGGAAAGCCGATCGAGGTCACCGCGAACTCGTCCCACTTCATCGAACTCCAGCTTGCTCGCAAAGCGATTGTGTCAGGCACTGTTTATGATGAGAACGGCATTGGGATTCCCGGTGTCGAGGTAGTTGCCTATGCGGCGCGACTTCCGTTGCGCGTTGCGGGGCGCGCCACTACCGATGATCGTGGTGAGTATCACATCGGTGGCTTGGACGAAGGTCGCTATTACACACGAACGTCGGCTTTTGAGTACAAGGACCACACCGGGTTGTTGCCGTTATTTTCGAGCGATGCGACGGAACCGTTTGGTGCTACAAAGTACTTTGCACGTTATGACAAGACCACGCGCGGTGCGGATATCCGGCCGTATCACGGCAAGCTCTTCCGCATTCGTGGAACGCCCCTGTGCGGGCCGACACCAGAACTCGTACCGCTGGTAACTGTGCGGCTGGCTTCAGAACTTGGTTCTCGCGAAGCGCAGGGGTTGTGTGGGCAACCATACGAATTCACGGGCATTGCTCCTGCGGCCTATGATATCTACGCCGAGCGTGAGGCCGACTTGCTTGCGGGAGCAATTGAACTCGCGTTGGACAAGGACACCGATGGGTTGAACATCCCAATGGGCGCTCCGTCGCAGGTGAGGTTTGTTGTTTCCCCTCCCCTGTCTGTAACAGTAGAAGCCCGTCGTGCAGATCCATCAGGCGCTGGAAAATGGATCACCAATCCGACTGCGTTACCGGCAGGCAGATGGGAACTCCGTGTGACTCCGCCAGTTGGAATGCATGTCTCATTTATCAACAGACCCACCAGTATCAACAGACCCAACAGCAACATCATTCGCATCTCCCAGGATCTTGTCCGTGTCACCATCGCGCTAGGCAGAGCGAGTGCAAGTATCAGCGGTACGATTCTGGAAGGCAGAAAGCCGGTGGAGACCGCTCCCGTATTTCTTTGGAGCAGTGGTGTGGAGGTGGGACGTTTTTACACGGGCGCGGATGGCAAGTACAAGTTCGATAACCTGCCTGCCGGCGATTACGTTGTGATGTCTACCTACGATTGTGTTGATCCGACGCAGAGCCTGATCGACGAGTACAACCAGCCGCCGATTACTCTCACGGGGAACCAATCCCGCGTGTTCGACACCACCGTGTGGAACGCTCCGTAAATCTGACACACTGAAGAGTTGAGTGCCACAAACATCGCGGTGATTGCCGAGAAGCCTTCGGTTGCTCGCGACATTGCTCGCGTGCTGGGAGCTGGCACGCGTGGTGACGGGTTCCTGCATGGCAATGGCTATGTGGTCACTTGGGCGATTGGCCATTTGGCTGCTTTGGCGCAGCCGCATGAGATTCGTCCTGAATGGAAAACCTGGCGGCGGGATTTGTTGCCGATGCTTCCTGAAGCATGGCCGCTGATTGTTTACGACAAGACCAAGGATCAGTTCGAGACGATCCGGAAAATACTTACGTCGGCGAAGGTGTCTCGCGTCATCTGTGCAACAGACGCCGGGCGTGAAGGTGAGTTGATCTTCCGTTATATCTACGAGGCTGCCGGGAGTTCGAAGCCCGTCGAGCGTTTGTGGATTTCGTCGCTGACTCCAGACGCGATTCGGCGCGGGTTTGAGAAAGCGAAGCCTGGGGCGCAGTATGACGGGCTTGCCGATGCAGCTCGCGGACGGAGCCGCGCGGATTGGCTTGTCGGGATGAATCTCTCACGGGCTTATGCGCTGACGTACGGCGGCGATTTGAGTGTTGGTCGTGTGCAGACTCCAACGCTCGCGATGGTTGTGGAGCGTGAACTCGCGATTCGAAAGTTTGTTCCTGAGGATTACATCGAGGTGGTAGCGACATTTGAGTCGTACAAGGGGACGTGGGTTCGCGATGTGGCGGATGTGCCGAAATCGGCACGGCTGGCTCCTGATGGTGTTGAGGCCAAGCAGATTGTCGAACGTGCGAAGGCAGCGGGCACTGCGGTTATTGAATCGGTGCAGGCCGAGACGCAGAAGATGGCGCCGCCGTTCTTCTACGACCTGACGGAGTTGCAGCGTCATGCGAATCGGCTGTTTGGCTTCAGTGCGCAGAAGACCTTGGACATTGCGCAGGCCTTGTATGAACAGCACAAACTGATCAGCTATCCGAGAACGGATAGCCGTTACCTATCGAAGGACATTGCGGCGACGCTGGGGAAAGTTACGGAAATGATTGCCGCGCCGTATCGCGAGCACATTGCGCCAGGAACCGGCGTGAAGGAATTAGGCAAGAGATTTGTGGATGACGCAAAGGTCAGCGATCACCATGCAATCATTCCAACGGCGACATCGGCGGACAGAGCGCGGCTGTCTGCGGAGGAAGCAAAGATCTACGACTTGATCTGCAGGCGCTTGTTGAGTGCGTGGCATGACGATCATGTGTGGTCCATCACGAACGTGATCACTGCGATTGTCAGTGACAAATATCACTCGCAGGGCAAAGCGATCCAGCAGGAAGGCTGGAAAGTTTTAGATATCAAGGTTGCCAGCAAAAAGGGCGAACCGGAAGAGCAGGCGCTGCCAGGTGGGCTTGCGCCGGGACAAGTGCAGAAAGTTTTGGACGCGGAGATTGTCAAGAAAAAGACGCGTGCGCCTAAGCGTTTAACGGAGGCTTCGCTGCTGACGGCGATGGAAACGGCAGGGAAGACTTTGGATGAGAAAGAACTTTCTGATGCAATGAAGGATTCCGGTTTGGGGACTCCGGCGACACGGGCATCGATCATTGAGGTGCTGTTGAAACGTGAGTACATCATCCGCAGTGGGAAGAACCTGGAAGCCACCGAGAAGGGTATCAGCCTGATTGAGGTGGTGCATCCAGAGGTGAAGAGTCCTGCGATGACGGGTCAGTGGGAAGCGTATTTGAAGCGGATTGAACGGGGGGAGGCGCAGTTGCAGCCTTTTATGGAAGGCATTGAGCGGTATGTTACCGAGGTGGTTGGCAAGGTGGCGCAAACGGCTGCGGCTCCTGTTGCCACGAGGGTGGCGACAGCGGCTGCTCCGGTGATGGCGGATCCAGTGATGGCTCCGGTGTCTGGCGACATCAACGAGATCTTGCATAAATGTTTCGGGTTCGATTCGTTTCGAGCGAATCAGGAAGAGGTTTGCCGGACGGTGATTGAGGGCCGAGATGCATTGTTGGTGATGCCGACCGGAGCCGGGAAGTCGCTCTGTTATCAGTTGCCGGGGATTGCGCGTGGCGGTACAACTTTGGTGATCAGCCCTCTCATTGCGTTGATGGAAGATCAGTATGCGAAGCTGCGGGCACAGGGTTTTGCTGTCGAGTGTATCCATTCGGGAAGAGATCGCGCCGCATCGCGGCAGGCTTGTATCGATTATCTGAATGGCAAGCTGCAATTCCTGTTCATCGCGCCGGAGCGTTTGCGAGTGGCTGGATTTCCGGAAATGCTTGCCAAGCGCAAGCCTGCGCTGGTTGCGATTGACGAGGCGCATTGCATTTCGCAATGGGGACATGACTTCCGGCCTGATTATCGTTTGCTTGGCGGCTATTTGCCGACGCTGCGTCCGGCTCCGGTGATTGCGTTGACAGCGACGGCGACCGAGTTGGTTCAGAAGGATATTTTGGATCAACTGGGATTGGAAGGGCCAGCGAGTTTCATTCATGGATTCCGGCGCGAGAACATTGCGATTGAAGTTGTCGAGACGAGTCCTTCGCAACGGCCCGATCTTGCTCGTGAACTGCTGCTGGATGACGACCATCGTCCGGCAATTATTTATGCCCCCAGTCGTAAACTGGCCGAGAGCACGGCGGCGCTATTGAGTTCTGAGTTTCCGACAGCCGCATATCACGCGGGGTTGGAAACGGGACGACGGCATCGCGTGCAGAGTGAATTCCAGTCGGGCAAGCTGGAAGTGATTGTCGCGACGATTGCGTTTGGGATGGGGATTGATAAAGCTGATGTGCGCTCAGTTGTGCATATGGCGCTGCCCGGAAGCATTGAAGCGTATTACCAGGAGATGGGCCGCGCGGGTCGCGATGGGAGGCCTAGTCGCGCGATTCTGATGCACTCTTACGCGGATCGCCACACGCACGATTTCTTTTTTGAACGCGACTATCCCGATGTCGCGGTGTTGGATCGGATTTATAAGAAGCTCAACGAGAATCCGAAAGCTGCGGAGGAGTTGGGTAAGGGCGACGAATTCTCTATCGCGCTGGAAAAGTTATGGACGCATGGCGGAGCCATTGTGGATGCGTATGAGAATGTATCGCGCGGCAGTGATTTGTGGCGTGATTCGTATATCGCGCAAGGCGAGCAGAAGCAGGCGCAGATTGAAGAAGTGATTCGCTACTCGCAGAGCAGTGAGTGCAGAATGGCGAGTCTGGTGCGGCATTTCGGCGATACCAAGGATAGTAAGAAGCCGTGTGGCATTTGCGATTTCTGCGCTCCTGATGCTTGCGTGGCGCAGCGGTTCCGCGCTCCGAATGCAGGCGAGCGTGAGGTTGCTCAGAAGATCATCAAGAGCTTGAAAGAGAGCAGCCGTTCGGTTGGTAAGCTGCATGGGGAGCTTGCGACTGGCGGGATGAGTCGCGATGAGTTTGAGGAATTGCTGGGTGCGATGGCGCGTGCTGGTTTTGTGAAGTTGACCGAGGCTGAGTTTGAGAAAGATGGGAAGCGGATTCCTTTTCGAAAGGCGAATCTGACGCAGGATGGACACGCAATGCAGCCGGGAGAGCCGCTGCCATTGACGCTGCGCGCCGCCGTTCACAGGTCCACCACAAAGAAAAAGGCTAAGAAGACGGAGACGAAATCGCGCAGACCGCAAAAGCAGGAGAATCCGAAACTGGAAAAGATGCTGCGCGATTGGCGGCTTGCGCTGGCGAAAAAGCAGAACGTTCCCGCTTTCCGGATCATGACCGATAAGGTGTTGCATGGCATTGTTGATGAGCAGCCGTCCACGGCGGCAGAGTTACTTGCGATTCATGGAATCGGATTGAAGGCCGTGGAGAAATACGGGTCACAGATTTATCAGATCGTCGCGCGAAGCCGGGGTGACTGAGGTTTGAGATAATTAGGTCGGTTACCCGGTTGTGATTTACTCCCGCTCTTCCGAATACGCTATTCGTGCTTTTGTCTATCTGGCTGCTGTGCCGGATGGCAAGCTGGTTATGGCAAAACAGATTGCCGAAGATACCGAGATTCCGGCGCATTTCCTGGCAAAGATCCTGCAGCAGCTCGCTCGCAAAGGTTTTCTGCGATCCAGCAAAGGGCCGACTGGCGGCTTTGCGCTGAGCCAACCGGCAGAACAAATCTGCATGTTGGAAGTGGTTGAGGCGGTTGACGGACTGAACAGTTTCAAGCGTTGTATCAGCGGCATGAGTGAATGCACTGATGCAACCCCGTGCGGACTCCACGAAACATGGAAGCCCATACGCAAGGGTATCGTAGAATATTTAGAGGGGACCATGATCTCCGATGTCGCCAGATCTCTGGAAGAGAAGCGGCAAGTGCAGACCCGGCAAACGAAAGCAAAACGAGCCGGAACAAAGCGCGCCTGACATGCCGCGCCCGACCTTGAAGGAGGGTTTGAAGTGAATAATTTTCTCGTGCCGATGGTGGTGGAGCAGACCTCGCGTGGTGAGCGCTCGTTCGACATTTACTCGCGGCTGCTGAAAGAAAACATCATCTTTTTAGGCACGCCGATTGACGATCAGGTGGCCAACCTGATCATCGCGCAGATGCTATTTCTGGCTGCGGAAGATCCCGAGAAGGACATCTGCCTTTACATCAATTCGCCCGGTGGATCCATTACTGCTGGTCTGGCGATTCTGGACACCATGCGTTTGGTGGAGCCTGATATTACGACCTACTGCGTGGGACAAGCGGCATCCATGGCCGCCGTGTTGCTCGCTTGCGGCACCAAGGGCAAGCGCTTTGCTCTTCCGAATGCGCGTATCCTGATCCACCAGCCTTCGATGAGCGGTTTGGCTGGTCAGGCTACTGACATTGATATCCACGCTCGCGAGATTCTCCGCATGCGTGACATCCTCAACAACATTCTCGCCGAGGCCACCGGTCAGCCGATCGACAAGATCAGCCGCAACGTGGAACGCGACTATATTCTGGAAGCCGACCAAGCTGTTGAATATGGAATGATCGATAAGATCATCGCGACACGTAGCGCCAACAAGTCCTAATCAATCTGCCGCGTGGCCGATGCGATTCAGCCCGTCGAAAGCGGCGGTCTTGTACAGCTCGGCCAGCGTCGGATAGTTAAAAACTGTTCTCACAAAGTAGTCGAGGCTGCCACCAAAGGCGAGCACGGCTTGTCCGATGTGGATGAGTTCGCTTGCGCCTTCGCCAATGATCTGTACACCCAGCAGTTCCCGTGTTTCCAGGTGGAAGATCAGCTTCAACAGACCTGTAAGATCGCCGATGATCTGTCCGCGCGCAGTCTCCTTGTAGCGAGCTTTGCCCACTTCGTACGAGATGCCTTCGGCTGTCAGTTCCTCTTCATTGCGGCCCACCATGGAAATCTCCGGGATAGTGTAAATCCCATACGGGAATAGCTGCGGATAGCTGCGCGCGGGTACGCCGAATGCGTGGCAGGCGGCGAGCCGGCCTTGTTCCATGGATGTGGACGCGAGGCTTGGGAAGCCGATCAGATCGCCTGCTGCGTAGATGTGTTCGACGCTGGTCTGGTAGTGTTCGTTCACTTTGAGACGTCCACGGCTATCCGGCGCAAGCCCCGCTGCACCGATGTTGAGCTTGGACGTCGCGCCGGTGCGGCCTACGCTATAGAGTGCTTTTTCGGCGACGATCTGCTTGCCGCTGGAGAGCATGAGCGTCACTCTGTGTTCACCGTGCAATGGTGGTTCGATGGCTGCAACTTCTTCGCCCAGCCGCAGCAGCACACGATTCTCGCGGAGATGGTAGGCGAGCGTGTCGATGATCTCGTGATCTACGAACGGCAGCAGGCGTGGCCGCATGTCGATCAGCGTTACACGCACGCCGAGCGCTGCAAACATGCTGGCGTACTCGCAGCCGACGACTCCGGCTCCGATGACAGCCATCGTTTTCGGCAGGCGGTCGAGATGCAGAACTTCATCGCTAGTGAGAATGGTTTTGCCATCGAAAGGAATGCAGGAGTCGCGCGTAGCTTCTGTTCCAGTAGCGAGAACAACTTTCTCCGTGGATATGGTCCTATGACTATGACCGTCCGGATGATCAAGCCGGATGCTGTGCGGATCTACGAAAGAGGCCGAACCGGAGAGGACATCAATACCATTGCGCGATAGCTGGTGTCGTGTGACGTCGATCTCGTGGCGGATCACATGCTGCGTGCGGAGTAGCAAGTCCTCAATGGTGATATGTTCCTTGAGGGTGTAAGAAGACCCATAGACGCCGCGCTCGCGATAGCCGGAGAGGTAGAGCACGGCTTCGCGCAAGGTCTTGCTGGGGATAGTACCAGTGTTGACGCAGACACCGCCAATGCAGTCTTTGCGCTCAATGAGCGCAACTCGTTTTTCTAGTTTGGCGGCTTGGATGGCCGCGCGCTGTCCGGCGGGTCCGGAGCCGATGACGGTGAGGTCGTAGTCGTAGAGTGGTTCAGATGGCAAGAGACACGTCGCCCATTGAGGTAGTGGGGGAGGGGACGGGTTCGTCTCTGATTATTCGCTGGTGCGGGTTTACTTCTTAAACAAACTATCAAACGCCGCACGAGCACCCGCCGGTGTTTTTGGACTCGTCGAGGCAGGCGATGAGTTTGTAGAAGTAGACTCTCGCGCCACCGTTACAGTGGACGCGAACATGTCGCACTCGTTGGCGACATCCTTCGGTGAGATTCGGACCGGGATCGGTTTGAGGCATTGGAAGCGTGTAGAAGGTTCAAAATGGCTGCATTGCTTACAACAATGCAGTGCCACCTGACACTTCGGACACGTCCCGTGAAAATCAATGGCCGAGGAAAGCATGGTGGAGCAGTTGTAACAGCGGGAAGCCGTTATCGTCTGCACCATCCTTGGCAACCGGGGACCTGTAATATCTAACGGCGGTCTTGGACCCTGCTGCTGGCGCGGCCGGTCCTCACGAGGGCCGGAGCTGTCGCGTTCAGAATCCATGTAGCCGTTCTGTTTGTATCGGCGATCACTGTCCATGCAGGATCTACTCCTTGGGGTTGTGCGGCTTCCAGCGGCCGCGCATGAAAAAATCTGATGAGAGCTTCAGTCCACTTCTACCAGTTTGGGGGAGGAAGACCGATGAGGAAGCTCAACGGGAACTAGTGGCGGGCAGATTGCTAGACTGCTGTCCCACTACTTCTTATTTATCACGGTTTTGACTAGGATACCAGGAAAAAATGTACTGTGGGGTTACTTTTTTCAAGCCCAGAGCATCAGCGAATCACACGGGCGCATCAGCGGGTCTTCAAAATGATTGGGGCTGATCCGGATTGCGTAGCCGAGACGGCCTGTCACCTCCGGCAGGAATCCGTGTGAGAAAACATAGTTGTTGTCGCGCATGCCAGCGGGCTGCATGACGATCACCGTAGTCTGTTCGAGGTGCCCTTCCACGCCGATAGGACCGATCACAGCTTCAACCCGAACGTCGTCCTGATTGAGTCCCGCCAGATCTACAATGGCAAACAGGCGGATCAATTCGCCGCTCAGTGCAGGGTTAACAAGCTTCGGACCAGTCTCTAAAAATCTCACACTCGGCCACGCCGCATGAACACGGTCCAGCCACGCGCTATTCTTTCGGGCGGTCTCAAAGTTATCGCGACTTGTATTGAGCCAGGCCTGGTGCGCAGGGAGATACATGTTGCCTTCATACTCGCCCACCATGCGGTTGCTGCTGAACATTGGACTCAGTTGCGTCAACGACTGCTTCACTCGCTTCATCCATTCTTCCGGAATTCCGTGCTCACGATTCTTGTAGAAGAGTGGAACAATTTCATTTTCCAGAAGTGAATAGAGTGAACTGGCGTGGTCGGCATCCTGCGTTTCGGAATACGTGTCGCGGGCGCCGATCGCCCAGCCGCCGGACTCCTCCAGCGCCTCATCAAACCATCCGTCCAGCACGCTGAGATTCAGCACGCCATTAACTCCTGCTTTCATGCCGCTGGTGCCACAGGCCTCTTCTCCGCGCTGCGGCGTATTGAGCCACACGTCGACACCTTGCACAAGTTCGCGCCCTACTTGGATGCTGTAGTCTTCCACAAAGACAATGCGGCGGGAACATTCCGGGTCACGTGACAGATTCGAGATTTCGCGAATGAGCGTCTTGCCCGGATGATCGGCCGGGTGCGCTTTTCCGGCGAACACAAACTGCACAGGCATCTCGGGATGATTGAGAATCTTCTTCAACCGCTCGACATCATGCATCAAAAGCGTTGCGCGCTTGTAGGTGGCAAAGCGCCGCGAGAAGCCTATGGTGAGCGTGTCTGGATCGAGCACCTCGGCCAGTCGGCGAAGCTCAGTACTGGAGGATTTTCGATCCACGGCGGCCTCGCGAACACGGCTGCGCACGAATTGCAACAGACGGCGCTTGCGGCGGCGGCGCGCTTCCCATAGCTCTGCGCTGGGAATATCGGACAAGGCTTTCCAGGTGGATGGCTCTGTGTGCCGCTCCAGCCAGTCCGGCTGGAGATACTGATCGTAGAGTCTGGACAGATCCGAGCTCAGCCATGTCGGCAAGTGAACACCGTTGGTGACAGCAGCGATGGGCACTTCCCAGGTGGGCAGTTGCGGCCACATCTCCTGGAAAAGCTCTTGTGAAACGGTTCCATGCAGACGGCTGACCGCGTTACGAAACGCGGAGCAACGAATCGCAACCGTCGCCATCGCGAACCGTTCGCTGTTGTCGTCTCTATGTCTGCGGCCCAGGGCCAATAGTTCTTGAAACGGTATGCCGGCTTCTTCGCAGTAGCGATTCCAGTGGTCGTAAACCAGTTCCGGGTCAAAGTAGTCAAAGCCGGCAGGCACGGCGGTGTGCGTCGTGAACACGTTATTGATCCGCGTCGCCTCGCGCGCTTCGTTGAAACTGAGGCCGCGTTCCTTCATCAGTTGACGGATGCGCTCGATTGCCAAAAATGCCGAGTGGCCCTCGTTCATGTGATAAACGGTCGGCTCCAACTGCAAGGCCTGCAAAGCGCGCACGCCCCCAATCCCGAGTACAATTTCCTGCCGGATGCGCGTCTTCTTGTCGCCGCCGTAAAGTTGGTCCGTGATGTCGCGCAGTTGAGGATCGGAATTATCCGGGATGTTGGTGTCGAGAAGGTAAAGTGGCACACCACCAACCTCCAACTTCCACACCTTGATGCTGCATGGACCCTCCGGCAAGTCAACCGATACGATGAGCGGCTGGCCATTTTTGGTGGTCACCTGTACCAGCGGCAGTGTGTAAAAATCGTTGACCGGGTTGCGTTCCAGTTGCCAGCCATCGGGATTGAGGCGCTGGCGGAAGTAGCCCTTTTGATAAAGCAATCCAACGCCGACCAGCGGTAATCCGAGATCGCTTGCGGCCTTGAGATGATCGCCCGCGAGAATGCCGAGTCCGCCCGAATAAGTCGGCATGCAATCCACAAGTCCAAACTCCATACAGAAATAGGCAAACAATCCCTGCTTGGGCTTCTGTTGATAACGCTCGCGGTAGATATCAAGGCGCTCGCACGCCTGTCGATACAGCGCCAGATAACGAGGATCGGCCGCCGCACGTTCCAGCGCGGCTTGGGTAACCTGACTGAGCATGAGGATCGGGTTGTGGCCGGATTGCACCCATGCCTCTGCGTCGAGCCTGCGGAACAGCGAGCGAACGGTGTGATCCCAACTCCAGATCAGGTTGTAGCCGAGCTCTCCCATGCGCTCGAGGGTTTTCGGCAGCGCTGGGCGGACAAGGAATTCAGAGATGGGTTTGACTTGATATTTCATCTGGCTGGAAGTCTCACGATAGCAAACGCACGCGGCGGGGTACAATGGATTGCGATGAAACTGAGCACCCAGGAAGAATACGGAATTCGCTGTTTGTTACATCTGGCTCGGGGCGGCGAGACGGTGTCGATCACGATTCCTGAGATAAGTCGTGCCGAAGGTCTGTCTGTCCCCAACGTTGCAAAGTTAATGCGGCTATTACGCATTGGCGGCTTTGTCAAGAGCGTGCGAGGGCAATCGGGAGGCTATACGCTGGCGCTTCCCGCCAACCAGATCAAGGTTGCCCGTGTGCTGGAACAACTCGGTGGCAGTTTCTTTGGACCAAAATTCTGTGACCGCCACACGGGCAGTATGGAAACTTGTACCCATTCTGTTGACTGCTCCTTGCGGGCTCTCTGGACTGCCATGGAAAATGCCCTCCAGACCGTCCTTGGCAATACGACCTTGCAGGATCTGATGGTCCCGGAGTGCGACATGACGCAGATGCTGGATGTCCGCTCCATTGGTCGGACAACTTCGCCGGTAACCACTGCGTAGACACACTTCGGGTGCGTCGTCTCGCGCGAGTTGTGTTGGTCGTGACTGGGTGAGTGCCTCCTGTTCTTTTTTGGTGTCTATGCGCCGTTGATTATGTCGGCGATTTCAGAGCGTTTGAGAGTTCGTTTGATCTCATGGTGGCTGAAAGCATCGTATTGTGGTTCCAGTCCTTGCGGGAAATTAGGAAATTAGGGAAATTAGGGTCAAGGAAATTAGGGTCAAAGACCTCGGCACCAATAAACCTTCTGTAAGTCCTTGAATCGACGAGCATCGAAGTACGGAAGGCCAGGGGCGGATTCCAGTAACTTGTTGATTCGCAAAGACGGCAATGAGTGGCTGACGGGGGCTCTTGGAGCCGGTAAAAGAGGAATTTGGGTGAGATAAAGCATTATTGATTGGAAATGGTTTATGCCCTGTTCTTGACTTGTAACACCTTTCTTATTAGTAATTTACCGAATCGGAAGTGGCAAGTGGAGCCAGGTGCCCCTGCTAACCGAGTTGCCGGAGAGCGGGGCTAAGCTCTTCAAATGCTGCAAAACTGCCCAAAATCGCACTGCGATAAATTGGTATCGAGGTCTTTGACCCTGTTTTCGTGACCCCTGTTTTCGTGACCCTGTTTTCGCAGATAAACCTAGATGGCCGCTGATGCCGGAGGACCGGCTACCCTTGGGATGAAAACGGGGGTTCGCGCAAGGGGACACAGCTATTTCCTTCGCCTTGGAGGATTGTGGCCTTGGGGCGCTATGTCTCCGAGCGGTTGCGTTTTCGTGAGGCTTCTACTTCGGCGATGTAGTCTTTGCAGCTTACGCGGGCAATGGCTTTTCCGATTACTTCCAGGGCGAGGTTTTCAACCTTTTTGAAACGGATGCAGGCTTTGCCCATGTCGAGTTTTTTGCCGGTTTTGGCGTATTCTTTTTCAAACCAGTCCAGGTGTTTTGGGCTGCCGTAGAGTGTCATCAGGTAGAACGACATGTAGGTTTTTTGAGAGGCGAGTCCGGCGAATCCAAGGGGCAGTTTTGGGTTGCAATGATAGCCTTTGGGATAGATGGAGTGGGGGACATAGTAACCGATCTGGCCGTAATTCATCCCTTCCTCAAACCCTTTGGGAAGGTTTGCGAGGATCACTTTGCGGACCTCTTTAATCGCGGCACGGCGGTCTTCTGGAAGTTCTGCCAGATACTCGGCAACAGTTTTTGCTTTGCTGGTCATGGGTGTATTTTACGCGGACGCGCCTTATTCGAGGGCGAAGGCCGTGATGCTATCGTCGGATACCGGGTTATTAAAGAAGCCCCCTCCGGTAGATGCGATCACTACGTATTGTCGTCCGTCACGACCTTGGTAGGTCATGGGAGTCGCCTGGGCAGCTCCGCCTAGTTTGACGGTCCAAAGCTCTTTGCCCGTCCTGGCGTCGAAGGCGCGGAAGCGGGAGTCATCCGTTGCTCCGACGAAGACGAGACCTCCGGCGGTAGCGATAGTGCCGCCGTTGCCGGGGCGACCGGTCTTCTGTTTGTCGGCGGGGAGGCTCTCGGTTATACCTAAGGGGACGCGCCAGGCGAACTCGCCGGTGTTGACGTTGACC
>Ga0315912_10004289_pt1 | contig 13596 bp, 8 predicted proteins | sample VfabasoilMG_FD_204469 | JGI IMG/M metagenome (GOLD analysis project Ga0315912, IMG submission 204469) | Garden soil microbial communities collected in Santa Monica, California, United States - V. faba soil | ecosystem: Environmental > Terrestrial > Soil > Garden | place: USA: California... | reverse complement strand
ACGCCGCGCTTGATCCAGACCGTGCCGAAGCGCGGCTATCGCCTACTCGAGCCCGTCACTCTGGACGCCGCAAAGAGCACCACCGCCGAAACCCCCGCATTCACGGTGCTGCTCGTCGACGATCACGCGCTGTTTCGCGAAGGGCTCAAGCTGCAGCTGCGCGAGCTCGACGAGCGAATCGTGTGCCTCGAAGCCGGCAGCTGCGAGGACGCGCTCGCGCTCGCGCCGCGCGCCGTCGACATGGTGCTGCTCGACTACGGCCTGCCCGGCATCAATGGGCTCGAGGCCATCGCGAGGATCAAGCAAGCGTTCGCAGCGCCCGTGACCGTCGTCTCTGCGACGGACGACGGGCCGACGATCCGCGCCGTCATCACGAGCGGCGCCGCGGGGTTCATTCCGAAAACGATGAGCAAGCGCGAGTTCTTCGCGGCGCTCGGCCTCGTGCGCGCCGGCGTCGTCTATTTGCCGCCGCAGGTGCTGTTCGGCTCGCGGCCCGGCGCGACCGACCTCTCCGATCTGCAGCGGCGAATTTTGGCGGCGATCTTGCGCGGCAAGAACACCGACGTGATCGCCGCGGAGATCGGCATCGGCGAAAGCGACGTCGAGACGCACCTGAAGCACGCGTTCCGCGCGCTCGGCGTCGACAACCGCATCGACGCGTTGTACGAGCTCGCGAGCCGCGGCGTGCGGCTCGGCTGAGACGTTACGACCGCTCTGCGCTCGCGCCGGAGCCTTTGACCGATTTCGAGGCGCCGCACAAGTCGTTGATGGCCGCTGCGAGCGCATCCGGGCGCACGGGTTTGTGCAGCACGACGACGCCGGCGGCGTGCGCTTCGCGGAGCCGCTCGGGGCCCGAGTCCCCGGTCACGAGCGCGGCCGGCAAGCCCGCGTACATCTTGCGGAGCTCTTCGATGACGTGCAGGCCGTCGTCATCGCGCAGTCGGAAATCGCAGAGCACGACGTCGGGGCGCACGCTCTCCGCCACGCGCAACGCCTCGGCAGTGCCGGCCGCGAGCTGCACACGGCAGCCCAAGTCCTCGAGCAGCAGGCGCATGCCTTCGCGAATCTCGGGCTCGTCGTCGACGACGAGAGCGCAGATGCTCTCGAGCTGCACGGGGCGCGCCGCAGCGGTCGGCCGCACCGCGCCTGCGGCGGCCGCGGCAAGCCCTATCGTGAACGCGGTCCCGACGCCGACCGCCGACGACATCGCGAGCTCCAGGCCGAGCAGGTCGGCGAGCCGGCGCGTAATCGCAAGGCCCAAGCCGAGCCCGCGCGCTCGATCCCGGCCCAAGTTGTCCGCCTGATAGAACTCCTCGAAGACGTGCGGTTGCGCGGCGAGCGGGATGCCGCGCCCCGTGTCCTTGACCGTGAGAAGCACACGCCCCGCATCGGCCGTCACCGCCATCGAGATCGAGCCCGAGTCGGTGTACTTGACCGCGTTGCCGAGCAGATTGCGCACGATCTGCTCGAGCAACGTTTCGTCGGTCGTGACGACCATCGACGGGGAGCACGCCACGCTGAGCGTGAGGCCCTTTTCTTCGGCCAACGGCGCGAACTGTTCCTCGAGCCGCGCGAGCAAGCGATCGAGCCTGAACGACGACGGGCTCGGCTTGACGATGCCCGCGTCGAGGCGCGAGACGTCGAGCAACGCATCGAGCTGCGCCGACAGCGTGTCGATCGCCGTCTCCACGTGACCCGCGATCTCGCGCGTTCGCTCGTCGAGATTGCGGCGCGACAAGCTCGACGAGAACAAAGCGAGCGCATGCACGGGCTGGCGCAAGTCGTGGCTCGCGACGGCGAGGAAGCGTGTCTTGGCGGCGTTCGCGACGCGCGAATCCTCGAGCGCTTTCGTCAGCCGCGCGTTCAAGCCGACGTGCTCGAGGCGAATCTCGAAAGACTCGCGAAACAAGCGAAACGCCTGGTAGGCGAGCCGAACCAGCACGGCGCCGTAGAGCAGCGTCAGCAGCCCGATGTAGATGTGCTGCCAGTCGATGGCGCCCCCGACGTTGAACATCCAAACGGCTGCCAGCGGCGCGAGCGCCGGCAGGATGTACGCGAGGAACACGGGCCGATAGCCCGCCGTGCTGCTCACCGATCCCGCGGTGAACGCGAGCATGACCATGAACACGACGAACCGCTCGAACTCGACCAAGTACGGGAAAAATGCGACGGCGGACCCGTGCATGCACCCGTTGACGCCGCTCAGGAGCACCGCGATCTTGAGGCGCGTTCGCGCCGGCAGATCGGTGCGCTGCGGCAGCCGGGTCAGAACGAAATAGCGCAGCACGAGGATCCCGAGGACGCCCACGAGCCAGGCAATCAGCCAGGCCCGCGGCGCTGCGTCGTACGCGACCGCGAAGATCAGCACGGCGCCCACGAAGACCGGCGCCGGCACCCACTTCGACCCCGCCCCGAGAAGCCGCAGCAACTCTTCTTCCAGGGTGCCCGCGACTTCTAGGGTGCCCGCGGCGCTATCGGACCGACCAACGGCGGGAACCGGTTCCGTAGCCATGCGAGCGAGTGTCGCAACGCCTTGGCAAGCAATGCAAGCATGTGCACGCAACGGAATCTTGCGATGCGCGCGGACCGTCGCGGGCTTAAGATGGGGGCCGCCTCCGAAGCGCCGAGAGGGGAGCAATGCGAACGAATGGCCGTCTCGCCCGCCCTACGCGTGGGCTCGTCCTGGTTCTCGCACTGGCCGCGCCGAGCGCGTATGCGCAGCCGCCGCAGCCCACCGACGGGATCGAAGAGATCGTCGTGGTCGCGCAGAAGCGCGAGCAACTCGTGCAAGACATCGGCATCGCGGTCACGGCATTTTCGGGCCGCAACCTGCGAGAGCGTGGCGTCGATCAGCCCGAGGATCTCTACCAGCTGATCCCGAACGTCAACCTGCAAAACAACGGCGGCGGCGGCGCGCCCGTCGTGATCGTGCGCGGCGTGGGCTTACAGAGCTTTCGGATCAACGATTCGCCGACGACGGCGTTCTACGTCGACGACGTCTACCAGCCCTCCGTGGCTTCGGCCGAATGGACGATGTTCGACCTCGAGCGCGTCGAAGTGCTGAAAGGACCGCAAGGCGGTCTCTACGGCCGCAACGCGCTCGGCGGCGCCGTGCAAATCATCTCGCGCACGCCGAGCGTCGACGAAGAGCGCAACGGCTTCGTGTCGCTCGGTGTCGGCGATTTCTCGCGCGAATCGCTCGAGGCCGGCGCGAGCTTCGGGCTGTCGGACAAGGTGGCCCTTCGCGTTGCGGGGCGCATGCTGAACTCCGACGACTCCCCTTACCGCAGCGTGCCGGGCAATTTCGAGCGAGGCGCCGAGGACCGCGACGCGGCTCGCATCACGCTGCGCATCACGCCGAGCGACACTCTCGACATGGTGCTGCGCGCGCACGGCGGCGGCGACGACTCGGAGCTCGAGTCGCTGCGCCCGATCGGCGTCTACGCGAACATCGGCACGGCGGCGGCGTTCGGGGCGCCGACCGTCTCGCTGGGGCTCGTCGGCGGCGTGCGCGGGCTCGTCGCGAATCCGCTCTGCGCGTCGATCACGAGCGGCTTGGGCTCGGATCTCGCAACCTGCGCCACGGGCACGGGCCTCACGCCGGCGCAATACGGGCTGACGGCCGGCGACGTGTACGGCGGCGGCGGCACGTTCCCCGGATTCCTCGAAAGCGACTGGTCGGGCGCCGGCTTCACGGTCGGGCTCACGCTCGACGATTTTCGCTTCCAGTCGATCTCCGCGGTCGACTCGATCGACTACCGGCGCTATCAAGACTTCGACGGCACGCCGCTCGAGCACCTGCACATCGACTACAACACCTCGATCGACGCGTGGTCGCAGGAGTTCCGGCTGTTCTACGAAGGCAGCGAGACGCTCTCGTACGTGCTCGGCCTGAGCTACGCCGAGGACGAGCTGACCGAGGCCACGCTGCTCTACGGCGCGCAGGGCGTGCTGCCGCTGTTGTTCTCGGGCGCCGTGTTCAGCCCGCAGAACTACGACCAGGACACGGACGCGTTCGCCGTCTACGGCCACGCCGAATGGCGCTTCGCCGAAGCGTTGAATCTGATCGGCGAGCTGCGCTACACGGACGAAGAAAAGAGCTTCGTCGGCGGCGCGCGGCTCGGCTTCGCGAACGGCGTGACGGTGCCGTTCGTATCGACCGACGACGAGACTTCGTTCGACGGCTACTCGGGCAAGATCGGCCTCGAGTGGACGGTGCGCGACGGCTTGCTCGCCTACGGCAGCATCGCGCGAGGGTTCAAGACGGGCGGCTTCTTCGGCGGCTTCCCGACGAACGTGAGCCAGCTCGCGCCGTTCGACGCCGAGACCGTCTTGGCGCTCGAGCTCGGCATCAAGAGCGATTGGGCCGACAACCGCGTGCGGCTCAATGCGAGCGTGTACTCGTACGATCGCGAGAACGTGCAGCAGAACGCGGGCGATCCGACGAGCCCGATCCAGATCAAGCGCATCATGAACATCGGCGACGCCGAGACGCTCGGGCTCGAGGCGGACCTGACCTGGCTCGTCACCGACGGGCTCTCGCTCCAGCTCGGCGTCGGCACGGCCGATGCCGAAGTCACGGACAGCGACTTCATTCAAGCCGCGTCGCTGCCGCTCCTGCCGGACACGCCGATCGAAGGCAGCAACTTGCCGAACTACTCGGAGCTGACGAGCAATTTTGTCGGCCGTTACGAAGGCTCTTTCGGCGGCAACCTAGGCTTCTTCATGCAGCTCGAGGGCCGCTACCAGTCCGAGCAAGACCTGAGCATCATCACGAGCCCGCTCGAAGTGCCCGTGTTCCAAGAGCCGAGCTTCTCGCTGTGGAACCTTAGGCTCGGCATCGGGCCCGGCGACCAGCGGTGGCGAGCGCAGGTCTTCGCGAACAACGTCACCGACGAGCAGTACCGCGTTCTCGCGCGCAACGACGGCGCGTTCGGCGTGCACGAGCTCTACGGGATGCCGCGCACGTGGGGCGTCGAGCTCCAATACAGCTGGTAGCGACGGCCGCGGCGGCGGTCCGCCGCCGCGCTGCGGAGAAATCCGCAGGAATCCGCAGGTATGCGGAGCTAAAACGTCAGCTCAAAATTCGCTGACAATCACTTATTGCTCAGGTAGTTGCGAACCGCCCGGCGCACAGTGGCCGCCACTGGGAATGGATGCGGCTGCGGCGGTTCGGGCACCCCCAACCTTAACTCCCTCCGCTCCACTCCCGGTACGGCGACTCACTTCAACTCAACGGGAGAACGGCAATGACTAGGGCAATGGCAATCAACTGGAACACCGGCAACGGCATGGTCTGGGACTTCCTGTACCAGGCGGTCGTGATCGGTCTCGGCATCGCGGCCACGGCGGCGGTCTACATCGATCTCAGCGGACTGTGATGTCGGGCGGTACGCGAGACGCTCGCGTCCTGTGAGCGTCTCGCTCGCCTCGAGGAAATCCAACATGCAAGACTCCATGACCGGGAAGCGCGGCGAAACGGCAGCCGCGCTGAAGTTCGGCGCCTACGCGTTCGTGCTGCTCGTGTGCTACTACGTCGTCAAGCTGCTGCGCGAGCCGCTGCTGCTCGTCGGCGGCTCGGCCGAGCAGAAAAGCTACGCGCAAGCGACGATCGCCCTCGTGCTGATGCTGCTCGTGCCGGTGTACGCCGCCGCGTTCCGCCGCACGTCGCCGCGGACGCTCGTGCGCTCGATCACGGTGTTCTTCGCGGCCAACCTCACTCTGTTCTATGTGCTCGGGCGTGCGGGTCTCGACGTGGGCTTCGCGTATTACGTCTGGGTCGGCGTCTTCGGCGTCACGATGCTCGCCCAATTCTGGGCCCACGCTGCCCACAGCTTCGGCATCGCGGCCGGCCAGCGCGTGTTTCCGCTGATCATGCTCGGCGCGACGCTCGGCGGGCTCGCGGGGCCGCCGCTCGTCGGCGCGCTGTTCGCGCGCCTCGGCGCGTGGAATCTCATGCTGCTCGCGACCGCGTTGTTGCTCGGTACGCTGCCCCTGCTCGCCGTCGCGCAGAGCGCCGTGCCGAACGCCTCGCGCGACGCCGCCGGTGCGCCGGCCGAACGCGCGGCGGAGCAGCGCAACGGCTTTTCGCTCGTGCTGCGCGACCGCTACCTGCTCTTGGTCGCCGCGCTCGTCGTCGTGCTGAATTGCGTGAACACGACGGGCGAGTATCTTCTGACGGAGCTCGTGCTCCGCGCGGCCGACGCCGCGAAGGTGAGCAGCACTGCGGACACCGGTGCGTTCATCGCGGGCTTCTACGGCAACTACTACTTGGCCGTCAACGCGCTGACGGTTGCGCTCCAGGCCTTCGTCGTCGCACGCGTGTTCCGCTGGATCGGTATCCACGGCGCCATTCTCGTGCTGCCCGTGCTTGCGCTCGTCGGCTACGGATTGGTGGCCTTCTTCCCCGTATTCGCGTTGATCGGCGTAGTGAAGACCGTGGAGAACGGCGTCAACTACTCGCTGATGAACACGGCGCGGCACGCGCTCTATCTACCGCTGCCCGCGGCGGAGCAGTACCAAGGCACGACGTTCATCGACGGATTCTTCTGGCGGCTCGGCGACCTCGCGCAAGCCGGCGTCATTTTCATCGGCTTGCACTGGTTCGACTTCGGCGTCGCGGATTTCGCAGCGTTGAATCTGACGCTCGCGCTCGTCTGGCTCGCGATTGGCGTCGGCGTCGCACGGCGCTACCCGCGCCCTGCCGAGGCTCCGCGCCTCGCGCGCCGGCGCGTCGGCGGCCGAGTGGCCGTCGCGGCGCTCGGCGTTGCCGCGGCTGCGGCCGGCGCCCGCGCCGTGGCCGCCGAAGCGCCGCTCGCGCCACGCTCGGCGCCGACGCTGTTCTCGGAGCGCGCGCCGCTCGACGTCGAGCTCGTGTTCGACGCCGCGCGTTTCTGCCGCAACGTGCAAAACTCGGGTTGCGAGGATGCTCCCGGCACTCTGCGCTATCGACTCGGCGACGGCAGCGTTCGCGACGTGGCCGTCACGCTGCGCGCGCGCGGCCGATGGCGCAAAGACACGGCCGACTGTCGGCTGCCCGCCTTGTTCGTGTTCTTCGACGCGGCCACGGCGTCGGGCACTCCGTTTGCCGGCGAGCGCATGCTGCCGCTGACGACGCACTGCCAAAACGCACCGAGCTACGAGCAGAACGTGCTCAAGGAGTACCTCGCTTACCGGATCTACGAGCTCTTGACCGACAAGAGCCTGCGCACGCGGCTCGCTTCGGTCACGTACCGCTCCGCGAACGAAGGCGACGCCGGCATTCGCCGCTACGCATTCTTCACGGAGCACTTCGACAGCCTCGCGGCCCGCTCGTCGACGGAGGTCTTGCGCACGGACGCCGTGGCTACGGACCTTTTCGACGCGCAGGAGATCACGACGCTGGCGGTGTTTCAGTATCTGATAGGCAACACCGATTGGTCGGCGATCCGCGGGCACAACATCCTGACGCTGCGGGCGCAACACGGCACGGTGACGGCAGTGCCGTTCGATTTCGACTACTCGGGGCTCGTCGCCGCGGCCTATGCGGGCCCGCCGCCGGGCCTGCCGATCCGCAGCGTCAGGGAGCGGATCTTTCGCGGCTTCTGCGAGCCCAAGCCGGACTGGGCCGCCGTGTTCGACGCTTTCACTGCGCGGCGCGACGAGATCGCCGCGCTGCCCGCCGCGATCCCGGGGCTCGACGCGCGCGAGGCGAAGCAGGCGCTCTCCTACATCGAGTCGTTCTTCGCGCTGCTCGACTCTGCGGAGCGGCGAACGGAGCGCATCGTCGCGGCGTGCCGCTAGGGCGGCTCTCGAGCCGACAAGGTGTACCGCAGCAGGTCCTCGCCGGGCGGCACCGTGAAGCGCCATGCGAAGTCGCCGTACTTGCGGCGCATCGGCCGCGAGCTCCTCTTCAGATCGACGTCGGTGAAGTAGTCCTCGACGCCGTGCCGGATCTCGAGCTCGATCGGCACGCCCTTGTTGTTCACGATGCGGTGCTCCGTCGCCACGACGATCCGGTCGAAGACACGGCCTTCATAGTCGACCTCGGCCGTCGTCTCGAGCAGCACGTTCTGCGCGCGGCCGATCACGAGCTCGACGGGCAAGCCGACAGGCCGGTCTCCGACCTCGGCCTCGCCGGCCAACACGTCGCGGCCTTCGTACTGCTCGAACACGCGCACGATGCCGCTCGGCAGCGGCTCGCCGAGCCCGTACGCTTCCGTGTTCTCGAACCGCACCGTCAGATTCGGTATCGCGACGTCTTCCTCGGGAGGTTCCTCCAAGCTGTCGAGCCGGAAACCGTAGAAGCGTTCGACGCGAACCGAAGGCTCATCGAGGAACAGCACCTGCTTCGTCTGGCGCGCGCCGAGATCCGTGCGCCACGGCAAGCGATAGAGCTGATAGTCGCCGAGCTCTTCGCGAACGGCTCGGGCTCCCGTCACCGTGATCTCCTCGAGCGCGGCTTCCATTCGCATGAACTGAGGCGCACTGGCCGGAGCCGCGCTGAACCGCCGGATCGAAGGCCTCGGGAAATACGGCGGCCCCGTCGGGTAGCAGTCGCGCAGCAGCGCGACGTCGTCCTCGGCCTGCTCGCGCGCGATTCGCGCACGCGCGTCGACGTCGCTCTCCTCGTAGTCGGCATCGACCGGCTCGGCCTCGCTGCCGCCTTCCCCGAACGCGATGATGTTGAGCCGGCCCGCGACGAGCTGCACCTCGGCTTGCTCGAACACCGTGCCCGTCGAGTTCGTCAAAGTGGCCCAGCCGGCGAGGCTCATGGCGGAGCTACGCTCGTTCAAGTGCGCGACGTAGTCCGAGCTCCACGCGAAACCGTGCGCGAGATAGGTGACCTTCACGGTGCGCGGCCCGGCCTCGCCGGCCGCGAGCTTCACGGACAAGCGCGGCTTCGCGAGCAGCTCGTCGGGCACGCGCGCGAGCTCGAGCCGCTCGGGCAAGCCGGAGCAGTACAGGGCCTCGGCGCCGTCGGCCGTTTGCAGCACGACGCCTTCGCCGACCGAGACGATCGTCGCGGCCGTTCGCGTGACCCGGCCCGTCGCGGGGTTCGTGCGCGTGATCGTCACGGTCTCGCCGATCGAGCGCTCGAGCAGCGAGCGCGGCGTCAAACCGTTGAAATCGAAATTGCTCTCGGCGAGCGGCCGCGCGGCGTCGGTCAGAACGGCGGACTGCGGCAGCAGCGTCTCGACCACGTCGTCGATGACGAGCGTCACCGGCGCGGAGGGCAACTCGACCGTGCGCGTCTCGGTCACGAGCGCGAGGTCGTCGCGATAGATCGTCACGGCGATGGAGTCCGCGCGCGGCGAGGTCACGACGACCTCGTCCTGCGCGAGCGCCGGCAGCGCCGCGATGGCCGCTGCCAGCGCGAGCCCTGTTCCCTTCGCTCTCACCAGCTCTGCCGAATCGTGAATGTGAGCTCGGCCTCGCCGTTCGCGGGCACCGGAACGTCCCAGGCGAAGCTGTCCGCGTCCGTGCGCCGGCCCGCGATCGATTCCGCGCGGACCTCGTTGAAGCGCCAGAGGTTGTCCTGCCGGATCGTCACGGTGACGGGCTGCGAGCGCGCATTACGCACGAGGTACGACATGTCGTAGTCGGTGTCGCGCCGCGAGGCCTGCGTCGTCTGGCGCAGCGTCGGTTGGATCGTCACGTCGAACGCGTCGCCGATCTTCAACGCCAGGTCCGAGCCCGCGCTCGTGTGACCGATACGATCCTCGCCGACGAATTGCGGCTGGCCGCGCGCGTCGCGCGCGTACACTCGCACGACGCCGCTCGGCAACTGATCGCCGAGCCCGCCGGCGCTCGAGTTCGAGAACCGCACGCGCACTTCGGCCGACACCGGCTCTTGTTGCGAAGCGAAACCGTAGAACGTCTGCTCGTAGCCGCGATTCGCGCGCACGCGCTCGGCCGACAGGAAGCTGACCTGCTTCGTCTGATTGTTCGCGATCGTCGTCGCCTGCGCGAGCGGATACACATAGTAGTCGGCGAGCTGCTCGCGCCCCGAGCTCTCGACACCGGCGCGGCGCACGTTGGCGTTGTTGCGCGTATTCATGCGGAAGTTGTAGACCTGCCACCACTCGGCTTCGTTGCCGACGACGTTGATATCACCGGCGACGAGCTGCGCGCTCGCGTTCGCGAACGTCGTGCCCGAGTTGTTCGTCAGCGTGATCCAGCCCTGCAGCGAGACGTTGCCCTGCGCCTCCTCGAACACTGCGACGTAGTCGGCGTTCCACGAGAGGCCGCGCGTCAAATACGCGAGCGTGACGTCGCCGTTCACGGGCGCGGCCGCGTTCGCGAGCACCGACAACGTGGGGTTCGCGCGCAAGTTCGGCGGAACCTCGTCGAAGATCACGCGCGCCGGAATGCCGTCCTCGCGCAGCACCTCGATACGGTCGCCGATCTTCAGCACGACGCCGCCGACGGTCGACAGCACCTCCGCCGTTTCCTCGATCTCAACGCCCGTACCGGGATTCGTGCGGACGATGCGCACGCGCGAGCCCACGGCTTTCTCCATGAGCTTCTCGGGCGTCAGCAGGTCGTAATCGAAGTTCTGCTCGACGACCGTGAGCCCCGCACCGGTGAAGCTGACCGTCTGCGACATGATCTCGGCCGAGACACCGGCGAACTCGATGCGGTGCCGGCCCGCGGCGAGGGTCAGCGGCCGCACGTGCTCGACGAGCGCCAGATTCGAGTTGTAGATCGTGAGCTTCAGGCTCTTGTCGGCGGCCGGCTGCGCAGCCGCGGCAGTCGACAAGGCCGCGGCGAGGATCCAAGAGTGGCGCGGCATGCGGTTCTCCTTCCCTAAAGAGGTGCCGGGAGGATTATGGGGCCAGCCCCCAAGCTCGGCTGTCACAGAACCGTAACCACGACGTAAAACTTCTGCAAACCGCACGTGATTGAGTCCACGGTGCACTCGGGATGGCGGGAGCTCTGGATGGACGGCGCAGTACTGGTAATTCATGACGAGCTCGGGCTGCGCGCAGCCGCCCGCCAAGCATTGGCGCAAGCCGGCCGCCAGGTCGCAGAGGCCGCCGAGCTCGCGGCGGCGCTGGCCGTCGCGGTGCGAGTGCGGCCCGCGGTGATCGTGCTGCCCTGGCTTGGCCGCCGCCCCGTGCGCGAGGCGCTCGCGCAACTGCGCGACGCCGACGCGACTCGGCGCAGCCGGCTCATCGTGTGGGCCGAGCATGCGGACATGCCGAGCGCGGTCGCCGCGCTCGAGTTCGGCGCCGACGATTGCCTCGCGCTGCCGTTCGAGCCGTCCGAGCTCGTCGCACGCGTGAACGCCTGCCTGCGCCGGCCGCTCGCTACCGTTCGGCCCGATCAGCTCTCGGCCGGCCCGCTCGTTCTCGACAAGGCGATCCACAGACTGCTCGTGCAAGGCAGCGAGGTGGCGTTGTCGCCGGCCGAATTCCGCTTACTCGCGTTCTTGCTCGAGAACCAGGGACGCGTGTTCAGCCGCGACGAGCTGCTGCGCGGCGCGTGGCCGAAGCACATCACGGCCGGCGGACGTACCGTCGACGTGCACGTGCGCCGGCTGCGCCAACTGCTCGAGCCGTTCGGCTGCGACGACATCATCCAAACGGTCCGCAGCTTCGGTTACCGCCTCGTACCGAGCCACGAGCCGGTCGCGGCCGTCACTTCGAGCTCCCGCACGCCGACGCGCGTTTGACAGAACGACCGCGCTCATGCGCCGCGGCCTCTCGACGCCTCGCGGCCGTAACAATTTCGCAACCTGTTTTTCATATTTCCTCAACACGCGAACCGTAGTGTCTCAGCCACTTTCCGCAGCGCCTGCACTAGAGCAAGGCGCGCGATCAAGAGATGAGCTACCCCGCCTGGAGACCACGATGAGCACGATTCGAATACTGACCCTGGGCTTGGCCGCCGTGTTGCTGAGCGGCTGCGAGTCGGGGGACATCAACTTGGCCCCCACGAATGTCAGCAATGGCAGCGGCGGCGGTGGCGGGGGTGGCGGCGGCAGCTCGAATCCGTGCGCGTCCTACACGGTCTCCGGGACGACGCGACAAGGCACCTACGACGGCAGCAACTGCACCTACGACTCGGCGTTCGTATCGGAAGCCAACCCGATCACCGTGAACCTGCGCATCCCGAAGATTTCGGGTGTGCACGTCTTCGCCGACAGCCTCTACGTCGGCACGAACGTCGAAAGCGGCCCCGCACCCGCGGCCGGCACGGGTCCGACCTTGATCATCGACGCGGGTAACACGCTCGCGTTCAACGCGTCGGACAACATCTTGATCAATCGCGGCTCGCGCATCATGGCCGAAGGCACGGCCACCGCGCCGATCATCTTCACGGGCTACGAGGACGCGATCGCTCGCACGGCCGGGCCGTACGACTCGCAGCTCTGGGCCGGCATCGTGATCAACGGCAACGCGCTCACGAACAACTGCGACGACGCGCAACGCGCGGCCAACGCGTGCCACGTGCTCGGCGAGGGCAAGCCGTCTCGTTACGGCGGCAACAACCCGACCGAGAGCTCCGGCGTTCTGCGCTACGTGGTCGTCAAGCATGCCGGGTTCGACGTGACGGGCTTGGGCGACGAGCTGAACGGCATCACGTTCAACGCCGTTGGCTCCGGCACGACCGTCGAGAACGTCGAGATCTACAGCGGCTTCGACGACGGCATCGAGTTCTTCGGCGGCTCCGTGAACGTCACGAACTACATCGCGCTGTACGTTCGCGACGACTCGATCGACTTCTCCGACGGCTACACGGGAACGGTCAAGAACGCGCTCGTGATCCACTCGCCGCAGAACGGCAACAACTGCGTCGAGGGCGACAACATCGCGGTGGGCCGCATTCCGAACGCGAACCCCGGCTCGGCGAGCGCAACGCCGCCGCAGACGTTAGCCACGATCAGCCACATGACCTGCATCATGTCGAACTGGGACACGGGCACGCACGGCGCTTCGCGCGGCGTGATCGTCCGGTTCGGCGCGCGCGCGATCATCACGGACAGCGTCGTCGAAACGGGCCGCGGAGCCGCTGAAAACGGCGTCGCGCCTCCGACGAACGTGTGCTTCGAGATCGACGGCGCCTCGACGCCGGATTCGATCAATGCGGCCTCGGCCGGCCAGACGACGGTCAACCGCACGGTCATCAGCTGCCAGACGCCGACGACGACGAACGCGCAGGACAACATCAACGGCGGCACACAGACGGCTTGGCTCATGAACACCGGCGGCACACCCTCGGCGTTCAATACGAACAACTCGGTTCTGTCGGTCACCTCGTTCGAGGACGCTTCCGTCACCGTGCTCGAGCCGGGCACGTTCTTCTCGTTCGACCGCGACACCGTAAACGGCCAGGTCACGCTCGGCGGTCCCGCGAACAGCAACATCGTGCTCCAGGTGCCGGACAACTACATCGGCGCCGTGCAAAGCACGGCGAACTGGACGGCGGGGTGGACGTACGGCTTCGTCGTCGGCAGCCGCGGAGTCACCCCCTGGTGGGAGCAATAGGCTCGTGACGAGGTCAACGATGAACGGAACGATCAAGCGCGCGGGCTCGCTGCTCGCAGCAACCGCCGCGTGCACGGCGGCGGTAGGTCAAGAGCAGCCCCCGGCGGTCCCCGAGAGCCAAGTC